>JGI12270J11330_10000254_pt1 | contig 40472 bp, 36 predicted proteins | sample PeaSoiMetSII2010_FD_11330 | JGI IMG/M metagenome (IMG submission 11330)
TTCGACAAGTGGAACGCCGCTCTGACACTCACTTCTCCAGACGTGACAACAGCGGTTCTGGACGTCGAGATTCAGGCTGCCACTGTGGATACCGGAAGCGGCATGAAGAATAGCAAGCTGAAGAGCAAAGACTTCTTCGACGTCGCCCGCAATCCGTTGATCACGTTCAGATCAACGAAGATTGTACAGAGCGGTTCCAACACCTTTGAGGTGGACGGCGACTTTACGATACGCGGAGTTACCAGATCCGAGAAGCTGACACTTGCGGTGTCAGGCAAGGGGACAGGCTCAGGCGAGATTAGCGGGACACTATACTTCGACCGTAAGGACTACGGGATGAACAGCGGCATCCCCTTCATCAAGATCGCCAACCGCGTCGAGGTGACCGTTGCCCTGAAGGCGAAGCGAGTTAGCGGACCTCCGGTCGTCTTTAAGCAGTAGCCAGCCTGACAGAAGTGCGGTCGCTCTTTGTTGGCGACGGCGTACCTGTGTGTGGCGAATTGCTGATTCTGGGGAGATCAGTAATTAGCCACGCAGAGGCGTAGCGCTGCGTGTAATCACGAAGCTCGCGCAGTTCGCATTTCGGCATCAGGATTAAGCCGTCATCGATTCGGGCTAAGTGCATGACGCGTCGCAAGCCCACGGCGGCCCGCGACGCATCGAAGCGCGAGTTCCTACTTAGGAGAAGCAGCCGCGGCGGGTGCTGCCATCGCAGGCGAAGGAGCTGCCATCGCGGGCGGCGCCGCCGCCTCTCTGCCGCTCTTGACCTGCAGCGACGTCTTGGTCGCGGCCTTCGATTCAGCCTTAGCTTTCCGCTTACATTTGCGGACCTGGTACATCGTCGTGTTGAGGTCCGTCGCTACTTCCTTCTCATGTTTGCCGCTGTTGAGTTCATTCATCACGGCGTCGCAATCGACCTTGTTGGCGGCGTGGGCCGGCCGCGCACTGGCCGCGAAGGCGACGGTCGTCGCGAGCATGGCAGAGACCGCCACAAGCGCAAATTTCTTCATTACTATTTTCCTCTTCCGTTCAGGTTAGGGGCTCCCGTTTAGCTATTTTCCCTTGAGGCGCGGATCGTCAGCGGAGACGCACTGCGCCTGCTTGTAGTAATGAACCGCGACCTGCCTGTTCTTCGAGTTCGTCAGTCGAATATGCCTATCCAGCACATGCTCGCATTCATCCTTGTTGCGATACGTCGTCGGCCGCTTTAGCCATTGGGTGAGTGGCGCATCCACGTTGCCCGTCGGGTAGTCGTGGCCCGTCGGCGGCAGCATCAGATACCAACCCACCAGAGCGAGCGCGGCAGCGTGGAGTGGCTTCATTCTACTTTTCCTTGAGCCGGGGATCGTCGGTAGCGATACAAACGGCATGATCGACACGCGCACGTGCAAGTTCGGGATCAGCCCCTTGGCGTTGCTGAAAACGTCCGGGTCTGCCGGTAAAGTCAAGTTTCGACGGGTTGCCACTTTTGTCTTGGAGTTCCCTGAGCGCCTGCTTGCAAGTATCGGCACTCTCAAAGTTGGTAATAATGCTCCAGCGGGAAATTGGAGCCGCCGAATCAACAGAATGAGGAACCGTGGAATCAGGCGGCACCATCAGATACCAGCCCACCAGCGCGAGCGCGGCTGCATGACGGGAGCGCATTTGCATTTCCTAGCAGATAAATCGGCGAACCGGAAGCAAGCCGCCTGACGGATGGGGAGCCTATGGCTCGGGCCGGCGCTCAAATCTCCTCGCCGAGCGAAAGCTACCTACGTCGCGTGATCCACCACAAGCGCAAATGTCCTCATAACCATTTTCCTCCTCCGTTCAGGTTAGGGGCTCCCGTTTAGCTATTTTCCCTTGAGGCGCGGATCGTCAGCGGAGACGCACTGTGCCTGCTTGTAGTAATTGACCGCGACCTGCCTGTGTGTGGCGAATTACTGATTTTCCCAGAATCAGCAATTCGCCACACACAAGCGCCGCGCACCCTCCATCGACACCTCGCCGCCGAAGGAACCTCTTTCCGGCAGCTCGCGAGCGAGGTCCGGGAGGCCCTGGCCGAGGAGATGCTCGCCAGCCGAATGACCGTGTATGAAGTAGCCGAGCGCCTCGGCTACTGCGAAGCGTCGAGTTTTATCCATGCCTTCAAACGGTGGAAGGGCATTTCCCCGAGGGCTTACCTTCGGCGGTCGGCGCTCTCCTAATTTGGGCGGTCCTGATCAAAAGGTCCAAGCGAAGGGCGATCACCTCAATTTCCGGCTCGGCGCGGCTATGGAAACGGCAAACGAGCTACCGGCGCTCTCAAAGGCGCGAGCGTGCCGGGAACACTACGGCGGACCATACCAAAACCATGGACTTTTCGCCGCTTTCGGAGCTTTTAGTAGTTGAAATGGGCCTTGGGCCCACCCGCGCGGCGATGAAAATGAAGTATGGTGGGGCGGTGGCGCCAGTGGCGTTAACCTAACAATACTCATCGGAGGAATTGCCAAAATGGCATCAACGGGTTTGAAGAATCTGGGTCGGGTTTAAGTGTTGACTGGGCACAGGCATCGATGGAGAACAACATTTTCCTACAGAACTAGAATCTTCAGCAGCCTCAGCGCCTTTTCAAGCGGGATTTGACTTCCGAGGAAAGGTATCAGGGGTAGCAGAGCAGCTAAGATGACACCTCGGAGGTCGGCGAAATCGAGAGGGATTGGCTTCATTCGCCGAATCACTGAGTAACTTCTGTCGAAACCGGCGAGCGCCGAGATTTCAACATTGCTTATTGGTACATCGTTCGCTGCAGGACCCATCCACTTCTTCTCAAAGAGCTGGCCCCATCGAATACCGAGTGCTCTATAGTCCATCAACGCTTTTCTCTTCACCGCGACGAGTTTTGGCGCGAAGACCACGAATGGCCCCGCAAAAGCGACCGTGATGATAGCTACGAAGATTCCGTACGAGTATGCGAATTGCTCCAATGTGACCTCGCCAAGGACCACCTGGGTAGCAATCTCGCTGCACAGCGCCGCGCTAATCGCCAGCACTATCACACTTGTTGCCGGCATAGACTCGCCGATGAAGCCGAGGCCGCCAGCACGGTCGGGATGAGTAGGGACTAGATGCAGATCGAGACGCGACAGCCGATACATCACGCGCACCCAAATCAAAAGTCTGAACAGCCAGCGATAAAGAAAGAAGTGAAATACTGGCAGACTGATCAGCGCGTACCACCATCCAGCTAGCGTCAAGTGACGCGCTCCATTCACATCCGCTGATAACCACGACGATGTGGTTGTGCGAAGTTGGAGCAGGATGGTGAACGCCACGCTCACGTAAGCAATCGCGATGATCGCCAACTCGCTCAAGTTGGAATCGCGAAATTTCATCGCGGATCGGATCGTCGATCGAAATTCCGGAATTTGGTTCTCAGAGAGCAGACCGGAGATAGCCACGAAGTTCCCGATCTTGATGACACGGGGACCGACGATCACGTCGGCGACGATCAAAAGAGGAAGCGCGAACAGGAAATCGACGTGCGGTGCGAAATCGCGAAGGAACGGCTCAGCAACCGTTCCGGGCCGCGCCAAACCTTGCATCGCAGAAAACGCGAGCAGAGGAGTCCAAGTGGCCAGAGCGAGAATAACAGCGAGCGCGATGACTGAACGTGGTTCTGAAATCTGGATGCCCAACGCGCGCTGAAGGGCACGATACGACGCGCCACCCTGCATCAGCGAGAGTTCCGGAATTGGTGCGGCGGGGTCGTTACTCACTTTGGCACTTGCGACTGTACGCCGTCAGAGCCTTTTGGACAAGTTAATGGTCTCGGTGGTCGCACCGAGCCGGCGCATCGAGCAGCTGCAGTGGAAAAAATGAAGCTTGGCGGGGGCCATCCAACACGTTCTGCCCCTCCGCGAATATCCTACTTCCTCCGCTTGACGGAGGAGCGGCAATGAGGGAGAAAAGTGCCAACTGCAAAACACGCAAGAGGGTCAAATGGATCGTGACAAATCGCGCACCCAAACCTTGATTGACTCTCCGGCAGCGGACCGCAAGCACTTCCATCCGAAAGGGAAGATGCCGTCGAAATTCACCATCGAACTGCAGAACGCTCTGCGCGCCACACTGCCCTTCGATGACAGGCGCGATTTTGAGGAAGCCCAGCGCGCCTTCGTAGCCGCACCGCCATACAAGCAGATCATGACCGAGGCCGGCAACGTGGCCTGGGACATCGGTAGCTACGAATTCCTCTTGCGAGGCGACGACACATGACTGTCACGTCGATCGAAGCAATCGACGAGACATTTCAGGAGGTCACGCTGAAAGGTCCGGACGGAAGCCAGGAGACCGTCATGGTGGAGAATCCGGAAACCCTGGACCACTTGAAGGTCGGCGATCAAGTCGTGATTACGCGTCGCTGGGCGCCGGCCCTTTCGCACGACAAAAAGAGAGTTGATCTGAAACCAGCAAGCGAACCGAAAGGAGATTGAAATGGCCAAGCAAGGCAAGCCAAACATCCTCATCCTCCAGGGCGACGACATCGGCTGGTGGAACATCAGCTACAACAGCCGCGGACAGATGGGCTACCGCACGCCCAACATCGACCGCGTGGCCAACGAAGGCGTTGCGTTCACCGACTACTACGCTCAGCAGAGTTGCACGGCGGGTCGCTCCGCGTTCATCACCGGCCAGAATCCGATCCGTACCGGCCTCACGAAGGTCGGTATGCCGGGCGCCGACATCGGTTTGAGCGCGGAGGATCCGACCATGGCCGAGTTGCTCAAGCCGCATGGCTACGCCACGGGCCAGTTCGGCAAGAACCATTTGGGTGACAAAGACGAATTTCTGCCGACGGTGCATGGCTTTGACGAATTCTTCGGCAACCTCTATCACCTTAATGCGGAAGAGGAACCCGAGGACCCGGACTATCCGAAGGATCCTGAATTCAAGAAGCGGTTTGGGCCTCGTGGCGTGCTCCACTGTTGGGCCGACGGCAAGGGCGGACAGAAGATCAAGGACACCGGGCCGCTGACAAGGAAGCGGATGGAAACCATCGACGACGAAATAACCGAACATGCGCTGCGCTTCATCGACGAAGCTCACAAGGCGAAGAAGCCCTTCTTCCTCTGGTACAACACCACCGCCATGCATTTCCGCACACACCCCGCCGAGAGGCACAGGGGAAAGAGCGGTCAGGGAGACTACAACGACGTCATGGTTGCACACGATGAAGACATCGGCAGAATGCTGGACAAGCTCGACGAGCTGCGCATCGCTGGCGACACGGTCGTGATGTACACCACGGATAACGGCCCGCACTATAACAGTTGGCCGGACGCCGGTATCAGCCCGTTCCGGTCCGAGAAGAACACCAACTGGGAAGGCGGATGGCGCGTGCCGGCCTTCGTGCGCTGGCCGGGCAAGATCAAGGCCGGCTCCGTGGTGAATGGCGTCGTCAGTCACCAGGATTGGCTGCCGACATTCATGACCGCCGCCGGCGAGCCAGACATCAAGGAGAAGCTTCTCAAGGGTCACAAGGTCGGCAAGAGGACCTATAAGGTCCACCTCGACGGCTTCAACATGTTGCCGTACCTGACTGGCGAGATGAAGGAAAGCCCACGGGAGTTCTTCTTTTACATCAGCGACGACGGCGACATCCTGGCCATCCGCATGGGTGACTGGAAGGTGGTGCTGATGGAGCAGCGCGCGACGAGGCTGCAGTGCTGGATGGAGCCATTCGTTCGCCTCCGTGCTCCAAAGCTCTTCCACTTGCGCCGCGACCCGTTCGAGCGGGCCGACGAGAACTCGAACACCTACTGGGACTGGTTTATCTCCCATGGCTACGTCATTTACGCCATGCAGGCGGTTGTGGCCCAACAGATCGAGAACTTCCGGAAGTTCCCGCCGCGTCAGAAGCCGGCGTCCTTCAACCTGGATGCAGTGATGCGGACCTTAGTGGACGCGAGCGGCGGCGGCCCCCACTGAACACGCCGCTCTTGATCGACGAAACGCGAAGTTGCTCTGTCCGGCGAGCGCGCAGGGCACAATGACTGGCATCAGCTCATTTGAAAAATCGTGATCGTTAGAGGAGGAGATGAAATGACAATTTGGCCGAAACCAAGTTTTCTAGTCGTATTGTTCTATAGCCTCTTAGTTTTTCTGTTTATTTGCCCTCCAATAGTGCGGGCGCAAACTGACATGTTTATCTATCCAGGGAAGGGACAGGACCAAGCGCAGCAGGATAAAGACCGGTATGAATGCCATTCCTGGGCGGTGCAACAAACCGGATTCGACCCAAGCAGGCCGCAGAGCGCAAACTCCCGGCCCGCCAGCCAGAGTCGGTCGTCGTCGCCACCTCCCGTGCTACAAGGAGCCGCTCGCGGAGCCGCGCTCGGAGCCGTAGGCGGCGCGATTACAGGTAACGCGGGCAAGGGTGCCGCTGCCGGGGCCGCGATGGGAGGGATGGTTGGCGGGTTCCGCCGCCGCGACGAAAGAATACGAGAAGCTGATAGAAGAGCGGATGCAGCGGCGGCGTCTAGTCCTGGGAGAGACGCGTATATGCGAGCGATGTCGGCCTGTCTGCAGGGGCGCGGCTATACAGTTAATTGACGATTACATAAAGACTGCAGTTCGACCCTGTGGCTCTTCAAAACCTAATCCGCGCGAACGGAAACCGGGGGAGCTGGCGGGAACGGCTGGTTTCGAGGCGATGAGTTCAAGGCGTGCGCTGTGGGTCCTCAAAACTCAATCCGCGCGGATTTGTTGCTGGTTTTGACGGGCTGGAGACAGCCTGCGATGCATGCTCTCCCTGTTCTGCGGATCGAATTCCCTGTTACGTCGAAAAAATTCCCTGTTCCTCCAAAATAATTCCCTGTTACGTTGAGTAGGGAATTTCGACAAAAACCCAAGAGAAGACAAGGCTTATTTGGTCCCAATTCGACCCCAAGACGGCCGAAATCGCGAAAATTCCCTGTATTTTCCCTGATGATCAGGGAATTTGATGTGGAGAGCAGTTCGCATCAGACTGCGTCATCCGCCAACGAGTCTCAGGTTTGAGGGACTCTCCGGGGAAGTGCGCAAACTACGCGCGTGCAGTGGCGATGGGCACGCGCGATCGGCACCGGAGAGCGCACACATTTCGAGCCGTGCCGCATCACTTCGATTTTCTCTCCGTGGGCGAGTAATTCGGTGCCGATGCCTGCTGTTGGCGAACGCAACGTCCGGGCAGGAACTACCGACATCGCGAGCGATGCGACAGGCACCTCAAGCTTTGGATGGGACAAAGGCGTTGGTATGAGCATCGCCTTCTGAAGCGTCGTAACGTCAGTTGGGAACCCGCGTCGCAAGTGCGAATGTTCCCGGCTACTCAACGTTCAAAGCGGTTCTCTGCGCGCACCAGGAGAGCGGAAGCTCGATGCGCCGGGTAAGTGCTTCAGCGGTAAGAGTGGTCGGCTGCCGGCCCTCGACAATGGACTCAACGATATCCGGCGCCAGGAAAGCCAAGCGGATTAAACGGCCTACGTACCGGACGGATAATGCCTCGCGCGCAGCGATCGCAGCAAGAGATCTTGCCTTGCCGGTGCTGATCTCGTCAAACCAGCGATGTGCCCGAGCAACGGCCTTCAATAGCGACAGATCGACAATGGCCGCTGAACGATTGTGATCGCCTACGATCAGTCGCAACTCAACTCTACGCCGCTTCAGGTGCATTGGAAACGACCGTGCGATGGCGACTTGGTCCGGAAGCTGACCTCGGGACTTTTCCGCGCCTGCAATCGGCAGCTTAATCGACACTCCTATGCCGTCAGATTTGAGCTCCACCCGATCCACCAGCGCGGCGATCGCGGAGCTTTGTTCGGCTTCCGACTCAAGTAGGCGACTCCAGCTGCGTGCTGCGTGGAGTACTCGTTCGATTCGGCCAGAGTCGCGGTTAGTATTATGTGCGGCTTCAAGAACAGAAGACTCGTCGTCGAGCATTTCCCGGATGGCAGCCGCGACTCGATCTTCGAGCTCTCTTGCAGGCAACCGCCAGCCGAGGCGCGATGGCGCAAGTCCTTGGGCCGGGAAGTTGCGCGATACGTAGTATCGTTATTTTCTCTCTCCTTTGCGTGCGTGACTGGGCGTAAGCCCATCGCCATTCTCGTCGACCAATCGCCCGATGAGGGGACTCTTTTCGAGCCCCGCATCGTGGCTCTTGGTGCGGACCCGGTGCTCCTGAAGCTGCTTTTGGGTTCGCTCCCACACCGCTCGATTGACGATCGCCTGATGCTGACCGGGATGGCGCAGGTTCTTGTGCCGGATCTCACCTACGTAAATCGGATTGGAGAGGAGTGCGTAAAGTGCCCCTCGGGAGAACGAGTGCCCGCCCGACTCGATTCCGGTCTTTGAGGTTCGGCGCTTGGACAAGACACCGCGGCGGTCCAGATCTTCTTTGAGCAGCCGAACGCAGCCGAGCTCCTGGTAGCGCCGGAAAATATATCGGACGGTCTCCGCCTCCCGTTCGTCGATCACAATGCGACGGTCGCAGACGTGATACCCCAGTGGAACGACACCGCCCATCCACATCCCTTTGCGTTTGGAGGCCGCAATTTTGTCGCGAATTCGTTCCCCTGTCACTTCGCGCTCGAACTGGGCGAAGGACAGCAGGACATTGAGCGTCAGGCGTCCCATCGAAGTCGTTGTGTTGAACTGCTGGGTGACAGCGACGAAAGAGACTCCATGCGCGTCGAACACTTCGACCATCTTGGCGAAGTCGGCGAGAGAGCGTGTTAACCGGTCAACTTTGTAGACCACCACGACATCGGTCAGGCCCTGATTGATGTCAGCCAGCAGACGCTGGAGCGCTGGTCGTTCCATCGTCCCACCCGACAGACCGCCGTCGTCGTGCTGGGTCTTAATCAGACGCCATCCTTCGCCGGCCTGACTCTTGATAAACGCTTCACACGCCTCGCGCTGCGCCTGGAGCGAATTGAAATCCTGTTCCAGTCCTTCCTCAGAAGACTTGCGGGTGTAGATCGCGCAGCGACGGCTCGAAGCTTTAGCGGGTTCCATGATTTTGCTCCTTAACGGCGGGTTTTGAGACCGAAGAACAGCGGTCCCGACCAGCGGGCGCCGGTTATGATGCGTGCAACCTCGGAAAGTGACTTGTATCGTTTGCTGCGAAAGAGGATCCCATCTTCGAGCACCTTTGCCTGAGGGTGACGCCGCCCCATTCGCGTACCAACAAGGTTCCGGCTCTGGGACGTAGGCTCACGTCACCCGGCAATGGTCGAGAGGTCGCTGTGTCGTTGGCAACCTGCATTAGATGGCGGCGGACGGAAGGCTTGAGTGCGCCCAGTGCATTCTCTTGCATTCGGTGAGCAACCGCCGCGATCAGCAGAGAGCGGTGAATCTTCTGAGGAGGCTTCGTGCCGTAAAGGCTGTGCCAGGAGTCCTTCAGTTCGTCTTCTGATCGCGTTTCCAGATCCTTCAGTTCCTGTGCGAGTCTTCCGGATTTGACGTCCGATACCATGCGCTTCATAGCCAGTTGTTAACCCTCTCCATACACACACACATTGCTCGATTCGCAGCGTGTAGCCAGTCCTTCGAAGGGTTCACATTTCGCTTGTCTGATGCGATTCCGCTGGTCCCATTCGCCTTCCAATCGCCCCGTTCGTGCGGACCGTCGATGCGCGCCAATAGCCGGCTTCTCCCTTTCCGCGCGAATGATGTTGGGAAATGGAGGAAATTGCTCGCTTCATGCTCGAAACAGAGCAAACATTCCGGCGAGCCGTTACGGCTTAGGAGATTGAGAGCGAATGCAATACACTAAATTGGCGAACGGAAGTGGGCATAAACTACCTATCGGACACTCCCCATCTTCGGCCCGGAAGAAAGCTACCCGGAAAAAGGCTGAGTCCACACGGCCGCTCCGCCAGGAGACGGGCAGCAAATCGAAATCAGATAAACTGGTTTGCCGCTATTGCGGGAGCGATGACCTGGCTCCGAGTTTCATCAAGCGCCGAGATCGCCGATGCCGCAAGTGTTTTAGTAAACGCTATGGATCAGCGGCGCGGGAGCGGAAGGTGAAACTCAAGAAATAATTTGGCTACGACTTGGGAAGGGGACCGAACCCGAAAGGGCTCGGCCCCTTCTCTTTCGGGGCTACATCTGGGGACGATGCTGACTGACAAATTCTCTGGTTCCACAATCGCCCGACTACGGAATCGGCACAAGCCGAGAAACGATCGCTCGCACGAGCTTAAGCATGCCGGCGATATTGCGTCCGTGAATTCAAAAACTCCAGACTCTTCGGCGCATTTAGAGTTTTCAGTAGCCACAATGGACAAGACCAGAATTAGCATTTGACCTTCCGATTCAGAAGCGTCGTCGGCGTTGGCCTTCGATCTCTGATCAGCGACCCCCCACGCTCGTCAATTCCGCGGCCCCGAGCGTGTTGGCACGCAACGATAGGATCGATCAACACCCAGGAGTTACAGCCATCGGTTAACAGCGTTGTATAGTTCGTTAACCGAGATTGACTCCATGCAGTGCGGGCGCACGTCACAATCAGGGAGATAGCAGCGGCTGCAACTCAGGGGGGTCACGATCTTTTCGCCCAAGCCGAAGAGATCGATCTCCGCGTCCGAGGTTGGCCCAAAGAAAGCTATGAGGGGGCGTTGCAGGGCTATTCCGATGTGCATGGCCAAGGAGTCGCTTGTGACCAGCACACTGCATTGCCGAATCAGCGACGCGAAGGATAAGAGACTCAGCTCCGTCGGCGCGGCCACAACGTCCGGGCTGCTCGCAGTACTAACGATGCGCGTGTTACGTGAGGCCTTTGCCGGCCCCCCCGTAATTATGACGCCGAGGTGCAACTCCTCAGCGAGCCTGCGAGCCAGTTGCGCGGTCTGTTTCTCTCCCCAACTCTTGAACCGCCAGCGCGACCCGGCGCCGGTGTTAAGAGCGACCACTGGTTTCCCGAAGAGCCCACGTCCGCGTATCCATTGGCGCGCCCACCCCTCCTCACGCGCCGGTATGGAGAGGCTCGGCCGCTCGATAGGGGGGGGCAGCGCAAGGCCGGCGTAAAATATCTCGCCGTAGGTTAGCGAATTCTCGCGCTTGAGTTGGTTCGCGCGTCGCAGACCGCCGTCTTGGTCTGAACGCAGTCGCCCCATGCCGAACCAGTATTCAAGGTCCGTAGTGTAGCGCAAGCAACCGTTCTGGTCCTCGTACCCTCCGGACAGCCGATTATGGGGTAGGTCGGCTGCGAGGCGACATAGTTCGCGATCATCGTCGAGCGAGACAACCCAATCGTAGTAACGATGGCGCCAACTATTCGTGCTTAGATCATTACGGTCAACGGCCTCACCAACGTCAGGATGCTTCGAGACCAGGGGCAGCGCCTCTCTTGCCGTGATCCAGGTCAACTCAAGGGAAGGGTGAAGTCTTCTAAAGCCCGGTAGAAGCGCTGTGGTCCTGAGTACGTCACCCAAGGCCCCAACTTTGATCAATGCAACGCGCATTTTGCCGGTACCGTAACAGTTCAGCGACTACCTAAGGGAGCGAATCCGCCAACACATGTCCGGCCCTCGCCCGCTCTCAGGGCCTGGCTAAAGCCCGCGCCACTCAGCTAGAGGTGACCGGCCGAATAACTGTGGGTAACATAGGGCGCCCGGAACGGCAATCGCAACAGACAATAACACCAGCAGTGCGCAGGCAACACGGGCTGGACGGCCGGCCGTTCGCATCGCCAGCATCGTTGCAATCGCCAGCCATGGCAGGAAGGGCACCCAATAGCGCGGGCCGTAACAATCTCCCGGGCCAAACCCACAAGCGGTAAGAGCTACTGTGTAGAGAGCCACAGGGACTGCGATATAGCGCAAGAGTCTGGAATCCGGCGAAAAGGAACCAAGTGATCGGGCGACCGCGGCGAAACCAAAGAGTGTCCACGGAGCGAAAGTGAGGATCCCGTGCGCCGGGTCGAAAAATGTGTCGTAAGGCTTGTTAATTTTCAAGAAACTCCCGAATCCTAAATGAGCAACCGTCTTATGCAGCCAATAGTTGAAGGCTAGGATCACGAGGGCGAAGAAGCCCAGCACCAGCATCATTTTAATCGCATCCTGCCGCCGTCCTTCCCGAACCTGGTCAAATATGAAGCAGGCTCCGACAAGCCCGAGCGGTGGTCTAAGAATCGCGACGCCTGCCGTGGCGAGCGCGGCCAGGAGCGGGCGATCTTCCATAAGCGCCCACAAGGCCAGGATCAAGGAAACACCGATAGTCGATTCCCTGAAGAACGCACGCGAATAGGCCAGCCATGGGCTGGCTGCGACAAGCAGCAGTGCTGCGAGGATTGCAGACCCGCGCCCCATCCCGATGCGGCGGGCGAGGCAATAGGTTGTCAAGGGTCCGAGAAACGAGATCAGCGCCAGGACGAACCCCACATCTGTTTCCACATCAGTAATCGCCGGGTGAAACGGCGCTATTGCCATTGCCATCAGAGCCGGGAAGGCCACCGGATGCGCCGGGGTTTCGTAGACATCGGGGGAGGGTGCGAACTCAGGGGCGGGATTGCGATGCCATAGTCCCCCATAGCCGATACCGAAGGCGTAGTGGCCCGTGCGGCTGTTTACGACCGCCGTGTGATGATCGAGCTGGACTCCCTGGAATCGTGCGCCCGCGTCCAGCGCTCCTCGGGCGACGCTTTCATATTCGTCCTGCAACTGAAAATCATGATGGAACAGCAGGCGGTTGATTGTGATCAGGTAGTGCGGTTCATCACCTCGAACCGCCCCGGGAGCTACAACCAGAAAACCGGTACCCGCAATGAATTCCAGTCTCGTCACGAGCCAGATCAGCACGAAGACGAGACTAAAAAATAGCGCGACTCCCGCACTACGCCACAGATCATGTCCGACCAGTGCCGCCCCTTGCGGATAGATGCCCGGCGCGCTCCGGTCAGTTCCTCGCGACCGCAGACTTTGACCTTCACACGATGCAGGCGCAGACGGCCCGGGACGACTTATGAAGAGCCAATCCAGAACGGTGAGCAGCGCCAGCAAAAGAACTCCCGCGACTGCCGAACGAAAATTAGCGAACTCTTTCAACAATGAACTGGAAGTCTCAACTACTGCCCTGCTGTCAGGACGCGATACCGGGCGCGGGTAGGGCCGGCCGAGGCCGAAATCGAACTGGACGGCACTCGAAGGTGGCACGCTGTAAATCCTGAACAGGCTGACGTCCCGGAAGGACGCGATACCGGTGCCCGGCCAACCCGGGACTCCACATCCGATCTCCACGGTGTCCTGCGGGCGGCGAACCTTGAAATACAAACCCAGCCGTGTCCAAGTTGGCGCGTGCAGGGGGAGAGCCCAGGATACGCCGGCCTCACCGACCCTCAGCGCCGCGGGCGTCTTCTGATCGTGAGCACCGGTCAGGACCTCTGCCGTCAGGTAGTACCAGCCGGCCCCGAGGTTTACGGTCTGAACCCAGTAGCTTTCATCGCCGTCCTTCGTCTTTATTATTCGTAACTCCGGTAGCTCCCCTTTCTCATGGCGCCATTCGAAGACACCGGACTCCCGATCGGGTGTCGTGCGCCAGCTATCTGGTTTGCTGCCGGCGCCGGCAACAAGCCTGCCATTGAGTAAGAGGTTGCCGCTGTCGGAGGTTGGGCGGGAATTGCAGGAGGCAACCAGCAGAAGCAGCAGGATCTGGTAGGCAATCGCTCCGCACGCGCGAACCCGAATGTTGCAATTCGTAGTCATCACCAAATCTTGCAATCGCGCTCGGAATCGCGCCTCAAAACCGAATAGCGGGCGGAAGCCATCTCACTCACTGTCGTTTACCGAAAATTAGTTCCCAACATAAGACACCTTCGCTTCACAGGGGAAGGGCCCGCGGAATCTCTACGATCGCCCGAGCCGCGAGCGCCGTGCTCTCGCACTCGTGTTGCCGCAGGTTAGGGGTTCGGGGGGCGAATCTCTGCAATCGGGCGAGCGGCGACCGCCGCGCACACGGCATTATGAGCAGCGACAGGGGTCGAATTGGGCGCAGTTGCAGCAGTAAGAGAATACCTGCGCGGGTTCGCGGTTATAAGGTCGGCAATTAGGCGCAACCGCTGTTCCAGTTTGGGACCGTAACGTCAAACCCAGCGCCAGATCGACGTGTGGTCCCGCGCAGGCATTCTCTTTCTCCTCGCTCTGGATTATCTTCTACCAGATGTGGCCTTTGCCCGCCCCAAGCGGAGGCCTTTTGCCGCTGCCCTCGCCGTCCTGGTGACCGACCAGCAGAGAGCCCCACGAATGGGCCGGGCCGGCCGGGAACACGTAGCCGGGAAGTTCTCGAAAGCGGCCTTCGGCGCGCAGGGCGAACAGATCGTGGAGGAAACGGTTGGCAACTCTCGCAGCTTCGGGCATGAGTAGTGGCCCATCAGACGATCGGAACTCCCGCTTCCCGGCCATCCGAGCCTTGGGCGCGTCCTTCGCGATGTTGCCCGGCGCGATCCGGTGGCGGTGGACTATCCTCGTACCGATCGCGTTCTTGCGCGGCACGCTTGAGGCCGGCGCGGCCGCGGCGGTGTTTGCGCTGATCAAGATCATGAGCGATCCGCCTTCGATTGGGCGCCTGCCGGTCGTTTCAAGGGTAGCAACGATCCTGCCGGGGCACAGCGCCCAAGCCCAGATCGTCGGGCTGACCGTACTGGTTGCGCTCTATTATGTGGTCAAGAACCTGTTTGCGCTCGGCATGGACTACTTCAGCTATCAGGTCGTGGGCGAATCGGTGGTGGCGCTCAAAAGTACGATGATGAGGGGCTATCTCGCGATGCCCTACCAGTTCTATCTGCGCCGCAACTCCGCCGATCTTATCTGGAACGTCGACACCGCGGTGGACCGGGTCTGCGAGGAAGTGATGTCAGCGGCGGTCGCCGCGGCGTCGGAAATTATGGCCGCCGCGAGCATCGCCGCGGTGCTGCTGTATACCGCGCCGAAGATCACCCTGATCGCCGGATGCCTTCTAGGCGGCGGACTCGTCCTGCTGTTGCAGCTCACGCGCGCGTTGGCAAGTCGCTACGCAGTCGGGCGGGACCGGCTGTCACGGGCCAGTCTGCGCGACCTCCAGCAAGCTTTCGGCGGAATCAAGGAGATCAAGGCGCTCGGCCGCGAAGAGTTTTTTGCCGGCGTGCTCGAACAGAAACTGCGGGGCATCCTGAAACTCGGATACCTCGCCAAGACCATGGAGGCCAGCGCGCCGCTGTTCACCGAGACCCTGTTTGTGGGCGGGGCGCTGGTAGTCATCGCGCTGCTGAGCGCGAAGGGGGCGGTCCGCAGCGAAGGGCTGCCATTGCTGGCGCTGTTCTCCTATGCCGCGTTCCGGATCGTTCCGTCCGTCAACCGGATCGCGTGGCGGGTCAACCAGATCCGCGGCGCCGCGCGCTCGGCCAACAATCTCCACGACGACTATCGGCTCATCGCCGACCTCGAGCGCCGCAACGCGGACGGTGATGACGGACATGCTGTGATGCTCCACAGGACAATCGAATTCGAGCGCGTGTCGTTTGCCTACGCCGAGGCTGAGTATCCGGCGCTACATAAGATCTCGCTGACAATTCGCCGCGGCGAATCAATCGGGGTCGTCGGACCCTCCGGCGCGGGCAAGAGCACCCTCGCCGACCTGCTCGTCGGACTGCTGCGCCCCTCGTCCGGACGCATTCTGATCGACGGTCAGGACCTGTTCGATCGGCGGTTCGCGTGGAAGCATCGGGTCGGCTACGTACCCCAGTCAATCTTTCTGCTCGACGACAGCCTGACCCGCAACATCGCGTTCGGCTTCGCCGACGCCGAGATCAGCCTGGAGCGCGTACGAGCCGTGGTCCGGATGGTGCAACTCGAGCAGTTAGTCGCCACGCTGCCGGCGGGCCTCGACACCGTGGTCGGTGAACGCGGCGTTCGCTTCTCCGGTGGCGAACGGCAACGCATCGGGATCGGCCGCGCCCTCTATCACGATCCCGACCTGCTGGTATTCGACGAGGCCACTTCCGCGCTTGACCAGGGAACCGAGGCGGAAGTCACCCGCGCGATCGAGTCGCTGCAGGGCCGTAAGACTCTGCTCGTGATCGCCCATCGCCTGGCTACCGTCAGGCATTGCGATCGGCTGGTCTTCATCGCCGACGGCCGCATCCGCGCGTGCGGCCGCTACGACGAATTGATGCGCGACGTCGACGAATTCCGCCGGATGGCGACCGCAGGCGAAACTCGCCCTGCTGGCTGAGCAGGCCGATCGTTGAAGCGGAGTGCAGCGGCATGGTATCAACCGGCGCCAAATTCGTGATCGGCACACCAACCGTGAGGCGCAAGCGCGACTATCTGCTCGAGCCATCAACGAAGAGACATGAATTTCATTGCCGATCCAAATGATCTGCTCTTGATCACTGGCGCTAACGGATTCGTTGGGCCCCGGGTTGTTCAGAGCCTTCTGAATCTTGGCTTTCGCAATCTACGCTGTTTCGTCAGACCCACCGGCGATCTAACAAAGCTCGAAGCGTTTCTGGGAGACAAGAACGATGCACGAGTCGAGGTGGTGCGTGGAAGCCTTCTTTCCCTGAACGAATGCATCGCAGCCACCAAAGATGTGGCCGTTATTTTCCATCTGGCGGCCGGCCGAGGCGAGAAGTCCTTCCCTGATGCGTTTCTGAATACAGTGGTGACCACTCGCAATTTGCTCGAAGCCTCGCTCGTTCACCGGTGCTTGCGGCGCTTCGTCAACATCAGTTCGTTTGCGGTATACGACAACATGGCAAGAGCTGGATCCAGCCTCTTGGATGAAACTTGCCCGCTCGAACAGCCCGCGCAGCGCCGTGGTGAAGCCTATTGTTTCGCTAAGGTCAAACAGGATCAGGTGGTGATGGACTACGCGAACAGATTCTCCATTCCTTACGTCATCGTGCGGCCAGGATACGTCTACGGCCCTGGCAGCCAGGCTATTTCCGGGCGCGTCGGGATCGATACATTCGGCATATTTCTGCATTTGGGTGGATCCAATCCAATACCGCTCACCTACGTGGAGAACTGCGCTGACGCGATTGCACTGGCCGGTGTCACCCAAGGCGTAGATGGCGAAATATTCAACGTAGTAGACGACGAATTACCCTCCAGCCGCCGATTCCTCCGCCTGTATAAGAAGAACGTCAAACAGTTTACTTCGCTGTACATTCCGCACGTAGTCAGCTATTCGCTGTGCTGGTTGTGGGAGCGGTATTCGGCGTGGTCCGAAGAGCAATTGCCCCCGGTTTTCAATCGCAGCCGCTGGTATGCCAACTGGAAAAAGACCCGTTACAGCAACCAAAAGTTGAAAACACGAGTGGGATGGACCCCGAAGGTCTCGACCTCGGCCGGACTGGCGCTCTTTTTTGAAGGCTGCCGCCAGGGAGCGCCGCGTGCTTAAGGTCGGCATCGTCGGGTGCGGAAAGATTGCGGACAGTCACGCGTCCCAAATTAAGCGGATCGAAGGATGTGAAATCGTTGGAGTCTGCGACCGGGAGCCGTTGATGGCGCAGCAACTCTACGAGAGATTTCCGATCCGGGCCTACTATCGCGATGTGACAGAACTTCTAGCGCAAGCTCAACCTGACCTGGTTCACATCACGACGCCGCCCCAGAGTCACTACGACATTGCAAGAACGTGTCTGGAATGGGGATGCCATGTTTATGTCGAAAAGCCGTTCACTGTGCATGCGTCTGAAGCTGAAGCGCTAATCGGGCTCGCGGAAAGAAAGGGTCTGAAGATTACTGCCGGGCATGACGATCAGTTTCGGCCCGCCACGCGACGGATGAGAAAGTTGGTCCAAGCCGGCTTCCTTGGTGATGGGCCGGTCCACATGGAGAGCTACTACGGCTATGAGATCAGCCGCTCGGGCTATGCGGGTGCGCTGCTGGGCGATAAGCAGTATTGGGTTCGCGAGCTTCCGGGCAAACTACTGCACAACATCATCAGTCATGGTATTGCGAGGATCGCGGAGTTCCTCACCGCGGATTCGCCCGAAGTCATGGCCTATGGATTTACGAGCCCGCAGCTGAGGAGCATGGGTGAATCCGAGATCATCGACGAGCTGCGGGTCATCATCGCCGAGGAGCAGCGCACAACCGCGTACTTCACCTTCTCGTCACAGATGAGACCCTCGCTGCACCAGTTCCGCCTCTATGGCACGAAGAACGGTCTCGTTCTGGATCAGGATCAGGAGACGCTGGTCAAACTTCGAGGCGCCAAATTTAAGAGCTACGCAGAAACGTTCGTACCGCCATTGATCATGGCGGACCAGTATTTGAAGAGCCTGTTCACGAATCTCAAGATTTTTGCAGCACGCGATTTCCATATGAAGTCCGGAATGAAATACCTGATCGAAGCGTTCTACCGGTCCATCGTCGACGGCGCTCCCGATCCGATCCCCCACCAGGAGATTGTAAGGACAGCACGGATCATGGACGCAATCTTCGCGCAACTGGAACCGAAACATCTAGACGGGAATGCGCGATATTCTGACCCGCGAGCGCCCGCCGAGTGATCGCATTTGCGGACTGCGGCGGTGTAGCGGCAATTAATGCGGATTAGCACTGCCTCTGCTGGTGAACTATCTCGGGGTAGGGGAGCGTTCTTGTCCATGACGTTACACCGGCAGAATATTTTAAAGACTAAACTTGTTTTGGTTTTATCGCGGATCGCCGGTGGGAATGCATAGCGCGCTTCTCATTTCGGTCGGGTCTTTATGCGCAATTTCTACAAGCGGTGGTGTCGCAACAGGGTTTGAGAAGAGCGGCGAACCGGCAGTGTCAAACGCTCTGGCTGGCTCAATTCGCTCGAAGCGCGCGCCGGCCATAGCAGGTCATAAGCCTGGCGATACGAGGCCAGGGCGAACAAGGACAGCAGCCAGATCAGGCGGCTCCCATAGCGCGCTGTGGGTCGGGACAAAGCTCCTGAGACAAACGAATTAACCAGCACCGCGAAAGCGATAGTAACCAGCAGTTCCGTCTGGAGCCATTGTCCGCGCTTGGCGAAGAGCAGGCCCATCGCACAGCAATACAGAAAGCTCAAAATCAGGGCAGCCCTATGCAGGCGATTGAGATTGAACAAATGAGCCAACTCGCCGCGGCTCTGCCGTGAATTCTCGAACGCGCCGTATTCCGACGGATAGTAAGTACGTATTTCGTCGCTCGTGTTCTGCCGATTTCCATTTCCATAAGTTTTATAAGATGCGAAACCGTATCCTGTCCCCGTGCGGACTTCGACAACTTGCCGGGCGGTGTTCTCAAGAGCGCTCTTCAGAGTCCAAAGCGGAAACCGCATGATAGTATGTACGACGATCTCTCGCCCCTCCCGGCGGTAGCCAGCAAACGGCCCGACCTTTCTGAACGGACTATCTGGCGACCAGAGAAACTCGTCAGAGTCGTTCGGCAAGCGGTCAATATATTCACACAGCGCATATCTGCGTTGCGGACAGGCTTCCCGCAGATAGCTGACGGCTTGCCCATCAGCCACCAGCCGCGCCAATTGGAACGCGTATCCATCGACCGAGAAGGCTGCTTCGCCCAGCGTGAAGTAGTTCACGGCCATCATAAGTAACAGGGCCACAGCTATCGGCAGTGCCGACAGAATCAGATTCGGTGGTGGAATTTGCGGCCGCTTGCGGCAAGCGATCCGGACCAGCACGGTCATCAGGAGCAGGCCTACGGCCAGGGGTAGATGCGAGAAGTGTACGGTGGCAGCAAGGACAGTCAGCGCGAAGATATACCCCAGCTCCGCGGGTCTCAGGCGCCGAGAGCAGAACGCCAGAAGGAAGAAGCACAGGACCAGTACCGACGTGAAAACGTCGGGCATGATAAAGCCCGTGCACCACGGCAGGCAGGTCAGTACGCAGAGTAGAGCGGCAATTGCGATAAAGGCGGCAGCTGACGCGACCCCGAAGACGACGCGCAGGATCAGTCGAAGCAGGTGCGCTTCGATCAGCGATTGAATGAATACCACCAGCCAAAGCGAGCCTGCCAGGCGTCCCGAGGCGAGGAACAGAGAGTAAAAGAAGCTGCGATAGCCGAGGTTAACCGGACGGAGGTAGCCCGAGGTGTCCGGGTCCAACAGCGGGTATCCGTTGTAGATGGCGGCGCCGAAGAGTAACAGCGCGGCTGCAAAAAGAGAGGCGGCCGCCCACGATTTTTCCAACCCCGCCTGAGTGGCCAGCTTCATCATCGGGGTGTCAACCACGGACACGCATTGATGGTTTAATCGGTTTGCTCATATGGACCACAAAGCCGCCCTTGAAGTCGTCCTCCCGCTCCACCCAATAGCCGAGCTTGATGTAGCATTGGATGTTCTCGACAAAGAGCTTGTTTGTACAGAGTTTAGTTTCGCGGCGAACCAATGACGCCGCCACCTTTTCGGCGTGCGCCATCAACTTCCGGCCGAGGCCACGCCCTTGAAAGGGCGGTGAAACTGCCACGTTCTCGATCAGCAGGTGATCGGATTGCGGGATCGTCTCGATTAGGGCGGCTAGCGTCCCCTGCGAGTACAGAAGATCAATGCGATGTTTCCGCACAGCCTCCGCGTAGTCCGCTGTCATAGGCTTGGGCTCGCGACCAATTACATTAATCGCGATTCACCGAGAAAGTGGCGACTGGAGGAGTCGGGCCGGCTGATTTTCTCAACACGCGACCGAGGTAGCGCACCTTGGCGAGATTCGAGGGCGCATAAGTAAGCGCTCGGAGCGCCGCATACGCGCGCATATCGATGCGGACGGGGGCGGCCTTCAACACGACGACTTCCGCCCAAATGTCCGACAGTATCCATCTGATATAGCGTCGGTTAGCGCGCCCGGTCACTTGCGTGGCGGTCTCAATCTGAGTGCAAAGTTCGCGCACGTCTGATAGCGGCGATGCGGCGCGAGAAAGTCTCTTACCTGCGATCCATCTTATCTGTTGCCGCACCCATGGATACTGGACGCTGGAGGGATACGCCCGAAGTGCTTCGAGCAAAACATTCCAGGCCTGCGTGAATTCGCCCACTAGCACAAACGGAGTGCTGGCACTGAATGCAACTCGAATCGGTACCTCATCGCGCAATTTCCGATTTGGGGCTGAGTCGGGAAGCATCGCGAGGGCTTTCTCGACGACGCGAGCGTGGTTTTTTGCGCCGACGCCGCTCGAAGTCGAGCTGAGCCATAATCCGCGCGGTGAGAGGTTGTAGACCGTAACCGGCCTCGGCTCAAAGAGAAATTGAAAGTGGAAAGCCAAACGCAGTGACATGTCATAATCTTCATGCGTCGTAAGGGTTTCATCGAACAAGCCGGCCCGGTCAAAAGCTTCGCGACGGACAAGCATGCTCGCAAAATGGCCGGCGAAGCTTTCCCTGAGCATCGGCTCAAAAACCCAACCTGATGGCGCTCGTGACACCTCTGGACCTAACTCGTCTGCTCCCCCACTGCGTTGGATAACCTGGCTGTAGAGCACTCCGACTTGTGGGCTCCGCGCAAGCAAAGGGACCTGAACACGCAGCTTGTGCGGCAGCCAGGTGTCATCGGCGCCGAGAATTGAAATGAACTGACCGGTACTCTCGCGGATGCCCGCATTCTGCGCGGCCGCGACCCCTTGCCTGCGAGGGAGGCGCAGATACCGGACCCGAGGAAAGCGCTGCACCACCTCCGCCGTCGAATCGGTAGACGCGTCGTCGGCGACAAGCACCTCGACATCAAATAACTCGCCGGCTGCTTCCTGAGTCAGGATCGAATCAATCGCGTTCGCGATACGATGGCCGTGGTTGTAAGTAGGGATGATTGCACTAACGAGAGGTTTCGGCGTTTTCACTTGCGTATCAGTGCCCTCAAATCTTGTATCGCCGGACAAAGCTCAGCGAAATGGCACGTGTGATCTAAACCGGGATTTCCGTTTTTACGCTCCGATTCCAACTCGCGGTATAAGCCAAACAGCCTCTCCCGGCAAGGTGCTGCTCGCCAGCCTGGCAATCACGGGGTGGCAATCGGTTCAACCGACAGCCTCCAGGTAGTTCTGCGCCCAGTTCGCGCACATCCCGAGCGCAGTTTGATTAGCCTCCCGGGCCATCGAGGCGCGGCGCTCAGGATGCTCGTAGAGTCTTGCGATGGCTCCAGCAAGATCCTCTGCGCTATCAGGCGCGAAGAATTCAATCGCGTTGCTGTCGAAGTACTGCGTGATCGGATCGAGGCGCGCCGCCACGATCGGCACGCCGAGCATCGCAAACTCCATCAACTTGACTGGTAACATAATCTGATTTGCGGCGTTGTTGCGAGGCGGTACCAAGCCGACTGAACAATCGTGCAGAAGCGGAGGCAGTTGTTCGATTGGAAGCGGGCGCTCGAAACGAATCAGAGAGTCGAGCCCTAATTTGCGGCTGAGCCTTTTGGAATCTTCGAGACCGTCGCCCCGGCCGATCAGCAACAGCTCGATTTCCGGTATCTTATGACGCAGGAGATGAACCGCCCGAAGCGCGATTTCTAACCCATGGCGCGCCGCGATTGTGCCATGATAAACAAGGCGAAACTTGCCCGGATGCTCCAGTGGCTGGTGGCTGTAGCTGAAGAGTACTGAGCTGGGGGCGTTCAGCACGACACGCAGTTTGCGTGCTGGAATCCCCGCCGCCTGAAGCCTGCGCGCGTGCAGATCATGCGTCGCTAACACCCGGTGAGCAAGCCATGCACTGACCCGTTCCTCGAGCATCAAAAATCTCTGGCCCAAGGAGCCATTGGGCCGCCCAAATTTGACGTTGTAGAGCTCAGGCAAAGGATCGTGCACGTCCAGAACGATTCTGGCGCCCAATAGTCTTGGTATCAGCACGGACAGCACCAAGAAATCAGGCATGTTGCAGGCGATCGCGAGATTGTAGCGACGGTGGAAAGAAAGCCGAGCCGCCGCGACCGCCGCCTTCGTGAAGAAACCCAAATAACTGCGAACGTACCGCAACGGGCTGCTGCCCCGATAGCGCGGTAGCGCGATACCTAAGAGGTTCACCATGTCGCCGGACGCCTCCAAGTCTTCGTCCAAGCAGATGACATCCACCGCGTAGCCGTTTTCTGTCAGCACGCGAACCTGATTCTTGACTCTAGCGTCGGTGCGATAAGTGAGGTAGCCGACGATTAGGGCGCGCTTCTTCGCGGCCTCTGCCGGGTCGGAACTCCGACCGGCGTGAAAACACTCGACTTTTGAAGATCCTATACTCAAAGGATCGGCCCAACGTTCGGCATGTCTATGATCCTTACTCCTGGTCTGCCTCTCGCCGCCGCCGCCAAACTCGAACTCCAGATTGCGACCGCGCCACTATCTGCTCGCTCAACGATAAGCAGGATCGAGCGCGAGAAGCGAGGCGAAGGTCTTACATTCGGACCTGATTTTCGGTAACGACAGCTCGTGGACTTACCCCATCGTCAGAGTGTAGCTTACGTTTCACCGAGCTTGATCAACCATGCGGAACGTACTCGAGCGGCCCCCCGGTTCCCGATGCAACCCTCCGATCAAGCGTTTTCTCGACATTGTTTTGGCCAGCGCGATCATCGTCGCCGCCAGCCCTGTAATCTTGCTTACCGCGCTTGCGATTTGGCTGATCGACGGGAGGCCGATTCTGTTCCGCCAGCTTCGCGCCGGAATGAACGGCTGCCCGTTTGAACTGCTCAAGTTCCGCACGATGAGGCCCGCCGCGGGCGACAAGTCGCATCGCGACTACGCAAGCCGGTGGATTGAGGAAGACAAGCCATTCACGAACGGCGACCGGATGCTGTTCAAGATCGCCAAGGATCCCAGGGTCACGCGGCTGGGCGCATTCCTGAGGCGCTTCAGTATCGACGAACTGCCGCAGATCGTCAATGTGCTGCGCGGCGAAATGAGCATGGTCGGCCCGCGCCCAGCTATTCTCTACGAAGTCGAGATGTATCAGGTCCGGCATCGGCGCCGCCTCGACGCATTGCCCGGCCTGACCGGGTTGTGGCAGGTCAGTGGACGCAATCGCCTCTCCTTCGATGAGATGGTAAGCTTGGACATCGAATACATCGAGCATTGGTCGCTCGAGCGCGATCTTCAGATTCTTGTCCGCACTCCGATCGCCCTTCTCCGCGGTGGCGTTTGAGTGGTATATCGGTGCTTGTGAAGGTGACTGCGGCCAGACCGGAACCGAGCGCAGAGCTGAGCGGAATCGGCGTGGTCGGGCTCGGTTATTGGGGGCCGAACTTGCTTCGCACCCTGCACGAGCTGCGATGCTCCCCGAGAATAGTGGCCTGCGATGTCGACGCCCAATCTCTCATGCGCGTGGAGCGTCTTCACCGGGAAGTTGAAGTAAGCGCCCGATTCGACGACCTGCTCAAGGATCCCGAAATCGAAGCCGTGGTGATCGCGACGCCGGCGAGCACGCATTTTACGATCGCGAAGCAAGCGCTGACTGCCGGCAAGGCGGTACTGGTTGAGAAGCCGCTTGCTACATCGTTCGCGGATGGGGCGGAACTGGTAAGGATCGCGCGCGAGCGCAAGAGCGTGCTGATGGTCGGGCATATCTTTGAGTACAGCCGGACGATCGCAAAAGTCGCCGACATCGTCAGGTCAGGCGAACTGGGTGAAATTGTCCACATCAATTCCGTCCGTGCCAGCCTCGGTCTTCTCCACCACGACGTGAATGTGGTGTGGGACCTTGCCACTCATGACGTCTCGATCGCGATGAGATTGATGGGCGGGATGCCAACGGCGGTCGGATGCCAGGGCCAGAGCCATTGCCGGTGCGGAGTCGAAGACGTAGCGATGCTCACGTTGCGGTTTCCCACCAACGTGATCGTCTTCATCCACGTGAGCTGGCTCGGTGCGCTCAAGACTCGCCGGGCCACTATCGTCGGCTCGAAGAAGACGCTGCTCTTCGACGACGCGGCGGTTCACGACAATATCCGGCTGTACGACAGAGTGGTGGCTCCCAACCCGCTCGACGGCGATTACGGCAAGTTTCGGAGATCCGAGCGGCAAAAGGAGATCGCGCCCGCGCGGCTCCAGGAATCCAGACCGCTCGACGTGGAGTGCCGGCATTTCGTCGACTGCGTACTGACCGGAAGCACCCCGCGGACCGACGGACTTTCGGCCCTTCGCGCGGTGAGTGTACTTGAGGCCGCCAACCTCTCGCTCCGGCAGCGAGGCGCGATGGTACCGATACGCCCAGCCGACGTGTAGCGTGATGGCAGCCCGACGGAAGTTTCCTCGCAACGTTGCGGTCGCCGATGACGTCAGACTCGGCGAGAAAGTGCGGTTGGCGCCGTTCGTGAACCTTTATGGATGCGAGATCGGTGACGAAACGAGCATTGGCGCCTTCGTCGAGATCCAAAAGGCGGCGAAAATCGGTCGCCGCTGCAAAATCTCCAGCCACAGTTTTATCTGCTCGGGAGTCGTAGTCGACGACGGAGTGTTCATCGGCCATGGCGTGGTATTTATCAACGACCGCCATCCGCGTGCGGTGAACGCTGACGGATCAATCCGAAGCGAGGGTGATTGGTGCCTGGAGCCAATCATAGTGCGGGCCGGAGCGTCGATCGGCAGTGGCGCAGTGATTCTGTGCGGTGTCACGATCGGCGAGCATGCCTTGGTAGGAGCGGGAGCCCTGGTGACGCACGATGTACCGGCAAACGGATTGGTCGTGGGACAATCCGCGCGCGCGTTGGCCCGGACTCGATCAGCGGAGGCTCGGCGGCTGCAATCTGCGGCGCGCAAGTGACGGATCGCAATCTGGGCCTCAATCACGCTAAAGAGCAGGATTTACGATGGCTTTTCCAGCAGATTTCCTACCAACGGAACAGGGAAATCTAGTCGCGGAACACTTAATTTTTCCGGCCGATCAGGAATTTTCAGAATACCGGGAATGAACATTTGCGGCAGGGAAGTTAAGATCCAGGGGCGACTGTGCCGAATTGCGCAGCTCGACGCGGATGAGCACAAGTTTCTGGACGATCCTGAAGCGGCGCTCAGCGAACTGCGCAAATCCGGGCTGCGGATTGACCTCTTTACGTTCATGCAGAAATTGCCTGAGACCACTCCGAAGTACAGTTATCCAATGGAATGGGACAACATGGCTGTCCTGAAGGTCTCCACATTTGAACACTGGTGGACCACGCAGATTCGGCACAACACACGAACCAAAGCCAAGCAAGCGGAAAAGAAGGGGGTTGTGATCCGGGAAGTTGCCTTTGACGATACACTCGCCCGGGGAATCTGGGAGATCTATAACGAGTGCCCCGTTCGGCAGGAAAGGCGGTTCCCACATTACGGGAAGAGTCTACAAGCCGTGCGTCAGTTGAGTGCGACTTATCTTGATTCGAGCGTCTTTGTCGGAGCTTACGTAGGCGACGAGCTGGTTGGTTTCATTAAGTTTGTGGTTGACCAGACCGGGACTCAGGCCGGAATGATGCACATGATCTCGATGATCCGGCACCGGGATAAGTCGCCCATGAATGCGCTAGTGGCACAAGCGGTAGGTTCTTGTGCCGACCGACGTATCTCCTACCTGGTTTGCGGGAAATTTGCCTACGGGAAAAAGACGCAGAGCACCCTGAGCAGGTTTAAAGAGCGAAACGCATTCGAACGCATAGACATACCGCGGTATTACGTTCCGCTGACTCACTGGGGCTCGCTCGGCCTGAGCATTAAGCTACACCATCGATTGGCTGATCGTCTGCCAGAACCCCTGGCGGCAAGGCTGCGCGAACTGCGCGGTGCCTGGTACCGTAGATTTCAACCGGAATCCGGCGTGAGAGTATGGCGCTAGGGCTGTCCATAACGGCGCGGGCGCGAGAAGGAGGGTGCGTTTTTGCGTCCAACCCTGCCTTTTGGATAGCTTTCGACGCAATGCAGGGAGGGCCTCGTGAGCTTCGAATAGCCTCGATTCGACGACGCTGACGACTCTATTCACGCCCGATTCAGGTTCAATTGAGAGCGGAATCAATCCAGGAGAACAAGAATTGCCCGGAATCGTCGGCGTTATCACAAATCGTCCAGGTGCTAGCGCAGAGAGCGAACTGCACCAGATGCTGGAATCGCTTCGTCACGAGTCCTCTTATACCACCGGTAGCTGGAGTGATCCCGCACAGGGCATTTACGTAGGTTGGGTGGCGCTGGAGGGTTCCTTTGCCGCCGCAATGCCACTGCAGAATGAGCATGGCGACGTCACTCTGGTTTTTTCAGGAGAAGAATTCCGCGAACCGGGGACCGTCGAGGCGCTCCGTGCGGCTGGCCATGCGGTCGAAACAGATGGCCCGAACTATTTGGTGCACCAGTATGAAGAGGAACCGGACTTTCCCAAGCGATTGAATGGCCGCTTTCAAGGTCTGGTCGCCGACCGACCGCACGGGACGGTGAAGCTGTTCAACGACCGGTACGGTTTGCAACGGATTTATTACCATGAAGCGAAGGATGCTTTTTACTTTGCGGCGGAGGCCAAGGCTATCTTGAAGGTGCGCCCGGAGCTACGCGTCATCGATCCGCGCGGTATGGGAGAATTCATTGTTTGTGGTTGCGTGCTCGAAAACCGGACGCTCTTTTCAGGCGTCCATGTTCTCCCTCCTGGAGCGGCCTGGTCCTTCCGCGGTGGAACTCTCGAGAAGAAGGCCACATATTTCGAGCCGCGAGAATGGGAACAAGAAGAGCCGTTCAAGCCGGAGGCATACTTTGCCAATCTGCGTGACGTTTTCGTGCGCAATCTGCCGCGCTATTTTGATGGTAACGAGAGGGTTGGGGTTTCGCTCACCGGCGGGCTGGACACCCGCATCATCATGGCATGGAGCAAGGCGCCACCGGGGTCTCTGCCGTGCTACACATTCGGCAGTATGTACCGCGACAATGAGGACGTGCGCCTGGCGCGCCACGTAGCAAGGATTTGTGGCCAGTCACACCAGGTGATCACTACCGGTAAGGAATTCCTCTCACGGTTCTCCCGGTACGCCGAGCGCACGATTTATCTGACAGACGCGACCGTGGACCTTGGCCGTTCGCCGGATCTATATGTGAACGAGAAGGTTCGAGAGATAGCTCCGGTGCGGATGATGGGAACGTTCGGCAGCGAAATGCTTTTGCATGCGATAATGTTTAAGCCGGTGGAGCCTGTTGCAGGGCTTTACCAGACGGAGCTCTTGCCGCAGATTCATGCAGCCAGAGAGACTTACGACGCATTCCGCCAGGGTCATCGGGTTACGGCTGTCGCTTTCCGCCAATCGCCCTGGCATCACTCTGGCGTGCTTGGCTTGGAGCAGACCCAGGTTACTGTCCGCACTCCATATCTCGACAACGATTTCGTCAAGACCGTGTACAAAGCGCCGGGCCCGGTTGCGATCAACGAAGAATGCAGATTGCGACTGGTTCGAGAGGGGAACCCCGCCCTTGCGAATCTGCGCACCGATCGCGGCGTCGGCGGTTCGAGCAACTTCTTTACCCGCGCCGCGCTCGAGTTTCTATTCAGGGCTGAATACACCTACGACTACGGCATGCCGCAGTGGGTTGCGCAAATCGATCACATGTTTGTCCCGCCGCAGCTTGAACGTCTCTGGATCGGCCGCCACAAGATCTTTCATTTTCGAGTGTGGTATCGCGACGAGCTGGCAAACTACGTCCGTGAGATGCTCCTGGACCGATGCTCTCTCTCTCGCCCCTATCTCAAGCCAGAATCAGTCCGAACCATTGTCAGGGGTCATCTCAAAGGCAACCGCAATTACACTACGGAGATTCACAGGCTCCTGACGTTGGAACTTGCGCACCGACTCTTACTCGACTCGTGATGAACCGCCGTGCGAAGCCGATTCCGATTTGGCCAACAGGACAATAAATGAGCAGCAGCTCGTTGGCCACCCTTGTCTGCGCGATCGGCGTTCTGGGACTTTTTTATCTGGATCGCGACAAGTCCGTCCAGACTTCCAAAGCGCTTTGGATCCCGGTGATTTGGCTGTGGATCAACGGGTCGAGACCCGTCTCCATGTGGCTCGGGATGACCCCGACGAGCAACAGCGCTAGCAACCTTCTACAAGGCAGCCCGATTGACCGAGCGATTTTGGCGAGCCTGATGGCCCTAGGCCTCATTGCTCTGATTCCCCGCCGCGGCAGGATCACTCACCTGCTCAAGGAAAGTTGGCCGATCCTGCTGTACTTTTCCTTTTGTCTGGTTAGCGTGCTGTGGTCGGACTTTCCCCGCGTAGCGTTCCGGCGATGGGCCAAAGGGATAGGCGACCTGGTGATGGTGCTCATTGTTCTAACGGACGCGCGGCCCAGTGCGGCACTAGACCGCCTGATTACCCGCGTCGGATTTGTTCTGATGCCCGCTTCTGTACTTTTGATCAAGTACTACCGGGATTTGGGCACATACCACGCCCGGAGCTATGCGGGAAATTGCGGTGTGTCGACCGACAAGAACATGCTCGGTGTCAGCGTTTTCGTCCTCTCAGTGGGTGCATTCTGGCTGGTCCTTATGCTGTTGCGCGATAACAGTCAGCCCAACCGCGTCCGGCACTTCCTGGCTCAGGGCACGCTGCTGGCTTTCGGCGTATGGCTGTTGGTCATGGCCCACTCCGCTACCTCTGCAGCTTGCTTCGTCCTTGGCGCTGGGCTGGTGCTTGCAGCCGGTTGGCCTGTTATAGGACGCCGCCCCGCGGCCGTGCATGCACTCGTTTTTGCAGTTTTACTCACGGGAACTCTCACTCTATTTCTTGGTGGTTATGCCCACGTTGTGCACGCAATGGGGAGACAGACGAACCTCCATGAGCGAACGGAAATCTGGCACACCTTAATTCCATTGGCAACGAATCCGCTCGTCGGCACCGGGTACGAGAGCTTCTGGCTCGGGCCGCGACTGGAAAAGATGTGGAGCGCCTTTCCAGAGGACTACCTAAGCGAGGCGCACAATGGTTACCTTGAGACCTACCTCAATCTCGGTTGGGTAGGGGTAGGACTAATCTCGCTGATTCTGATTCATGGCTATCGGCGCGCCGTCTGGACCTTTCGCACCGATCCAACCTACGGCGCCCTCCTCCTGGCCTACCTCTTCACTGCGGCGGTTTACAGCATCACCGAAGCCGGTTTCAGGCTGCTAGACCCAGTATGGATATTTCTCCTTTTAGCAGTTGTCGCTGCCAGTGACGCTTCGGGCCTCGGAGGAGAAGCTCAGGGCGGCCAAATCGCAGGGTCACCTGCTGAATTTGACGTCGCTCTGCTGACAGGAGGCCAGGACCGGCCCTACGCGTTTGGAGTGGCGACGGCAATGGCCGCCCAGGGGGTCTGCATGGAGGTTATTGGTAACGACCGGGTGGACAGCCCTGAGTTCCACACGACCCCGAAGCTGAAGTTCCTAAACCTGGGAGGGATACAGCAATCGGAAGCCAGCTTTACGACGAAGGTATTGCAGCTGTTCAGCTATTATACGCGATTGATTCGCTATGTCACGTTTGCCAAGCCTACACTGTTCCATATCCTGTGGAACAACAAGTTCGAGTCGTTCGATCGAACGCTTCTCATGCTTTATTACAAACTATCCGGGAAGAAGGTCGCGTTAACAGCACACAACGTTAATCAAGACAAGAGGGACTCGAGCGATTCGCCGGTTAAGCATATGACTCTGACGATTCAATATAGGCTCGTTGATCACATTTTCGTTCATACGGACGAGATGAAGAGTGAACTCTGCGGGGATTTTGGTGTCCGAGCGCAAGCTGTTACGGTCATACCTTTTGGGATCAATAACGTTGCTCGAGACACGGATCTCACTCCTTCGGAAGCAAAACGGCGGCTAAGCATCGGAGAGGAAGAAAGAACAATCCTTTTCTTTGGAAGAATCGTGCCCTATAAGGGTCTCGAATACCTGTTGTCTGCATTTCAAGAGATTCTTCCCAAAAATCCGACCTACCGGTTGGTCATCGTCGGCGAGCCAATGAAAGGATACGAAGAATATTACAAGCAGATCCTGCAAACAGCAAATGGGACCGACATTCGAGATCGCATCGTTGGCAAGTTCGAATTTATTCCAGATGAACACCAAGAAGTGTATTTCAAGGCAGCGGATGCTGTGGTGCTGCCATATAAGAACATCTCGCAAAGTGGCGTGCTGTTCCTGGCGTATCGTTTTGGAACGCCGGTCATCGCCGCTGACGTTGGTTCCTTTAGACAAGATATAATCGACGGACGAACAGGGTTTTTGTATCGGCGCGGTGACCCTGCGGATTTGGCCAGAGTTATCGAGGTGTATTTCGGGAGTGACTTGTACAAGGGGCTGGACCAGCGTCGACAGGAAATAAAGAACTTCATGCAAGCCCGGCATTCGTGGGATCTGGTCGGCAAATTGACCCGAGACGTATATGAGAGCCTGCTGCAGAAGTAGCTACGATAGACTGCCCTCCGACGTTCAGCGCCTGGAAACTGGAGCGGTGTTCCGGAGGTCACGAATGCGTGATCAATCAGAGCGCGTGACATACGTCCTCATCACTCCCGCTCGTGATGAGGCAGAATTCATCGAGAATACGATTCAGTCCGTGATCAGGCAAACTGCGCTGCCTGCCAAGTGGGTGATTGTGAACGATGGCTCGACGGACGACACGGCAAGCATCGTAGGCGGATACGCCGCGACATACGGGTGGATGGAATTGGTCACTCTTCCTGCGCGCGAGGGCCGAAGTTTCGCGGCGAAGGCCCAGGCCTTCAAAGCGGGTGAGGAGAGATTGAAAGGCATCGAATACGAAGTGATCGGCAACCTGGATGCAGATGTCACATTGGATGACGATCATTTTGAATTTCTTATGGATAAGTTCAAGGAAGACAGTCATCTTGGAGTAGCGGGGACTATTTTCAGACAGTCGGGATATAGCTCGGACACGGATAGTTTCGAAGGGCAGAATTACGTTTCCGGTCAGTGTCAGATGTTCCGGCGCCAGTGCTTCGAGGAAATCGGCGGATACATCCCGAGCAGAGTCGGAGGCATCGACTGGATCGCAGTCACGACCGCCCGGATGATGGGCTGGAAGACAAGATCATTTCGAGAAAAGTCCTTCTTTCATAATCGGACGCTAGGAACGGCTGGGCGCGGAGTTCTAGCCGCACATTTCACGTATGGCGAGCAGGACTACTGCCTAGGTGGGCATCCGGTATGGGAACTGTTCCGGTGCTCATATCGAGCAGCAAAGAGGCCTTATCTGCTTGGCGGCATAGCCTTATTGTGCGGATATTTGACAGCCGCACTGGACCGTACAGAACGGCCTGTCTCCGAGGAACTGATCAGATTCCATCGCAAAGAGCAGATGGCAAAATTAAGAGCGATATTAGCGGCCCTTTCTAGATTCGAACGCGTTGACGCTTTCGAGATTGTGCCAATCGAACAACCATCGCGTCTGGCTGCAGGATCGGAGACAAGTGCCCTGCTTACCGAGAGAATCTGGACCGTTCTTTCTCGTTTTATCGATTGGCTCGATCATTACGGAGAAGTGTCCTACGATCACCAGAGTTATTTTGCGAGTGACCTTGGACGAAAAGCAAAAGCTCTTTACTATACAAGGCCGCTGATCGGAAAAGCAGCGGTCTTTCCGATGGTATTCAGCGAGGCATTTGTTCCTTCAGCGCGGCGGCTCTTCTGGAAACCACAGCGATTCCCGATCGCCGATGCCCACTACGCGATGGGATTCGCTTTCCTCGCGAAGGTTTCGGGGAGGGATCAATACTATCGTAAGGCCGTCCATTTCCTCGAGGTCCTCCAGGAAACCAAGTGCCCCGGCTATGACAACCACTGCTGGGGATACCCATTCAACTGGGAGACACGCCGCGGCACAATCCGCGCAGGTACGCCTCTCATAACGACGGTTCCCTATGTCTACGAGGCGTTCAAGGAAGTCTATCAGATCGATGGGGATGCGAAGTGGCGTCAGATTATGCAATCGGCTGCCCAGCACGTTCTTCTGGACTACAAGGATTTTGAAACGTCGGGTAACGCCTCTTGCTGTTCCTATACGCCTTTCTCTGAAAACTCCGTCGGTGTCATCAACGCGAACGCCTACCGAGCATTCCTGTTAACCAGCGCGTCAGTGGACTTCTCGGAACAACGGTACTGGAGAGTTGCTGAAAGAAATCTGAATTTTGTCCTCAAATCTCAAAATGCAGACGGCTCTTGGTACTATGCTAACGATGGCGAGAGAAATTTTGTCGATCATTTTCATACCTGTTTCGTTCTCAAAGCACTTGCAAAAATCGAAGCACTCACGGGACACCCCGAGTGTACCACGGCGATTGAGCGCGGCGTTAGCTACTATATCGAGAATTTATTTGATGAAAAAGGCGTGCCCAGACCGTTCTCCCATGCGCCTCGCCTGAAAGTCTACCGGCGGGAATCATACGATTATGCCGAGTGCATCAACTTGGGCATATTGCTGAGGGGCCGATTCCCAAGACTGGACGACCTGTTATCGATCGCTCTTGACCAGATCCTGACCCTCTGGCAAAAGCCGGACGGCTCCTTCCGAAGCCGTCAACTCCATTTGGGCTGGGACAACACACCCATGCATCGTTGGGCTTCCTCACAACTGTTTAGAAGTCTCTGCCTTATTCTCTATCGGAACACTCCTCACTCAGGCTTGGAACACCTGAAACCGAGCTAGGCGAGTTTATGTGCGGGATTTGCGGACAATACAACTTTGTAAGTCAGGCTCCGGTCGAGCGGCTGGACCTCGAGAAGATGACCAGGACCATGGTCCACCGGGGACCCGATGATGAAGGTTATTACCTGGAAGGAGCGCTGGGTTTCGGATTCCGGCGTCTCTCAATTGTCGACCTTGAGGGCGGTCATCAGCCGATGTCGGATCGGGGAAAAACGGTCTGGGTGGTGTTCAACGGCGAAATTTACAATTTTCCGGAACTCAAACGCGAGCTCGAAGCCTTAGGGCATGTATTCCAGACGCGATGCGACACGGAAGTCATTGTCCTCGGGTATAAACAATGGGGCGACGAAGTACTGCATCGGCTGAACGGCATGTTTGGATTGGCGATCTGGGATACGAGGCAAAAGAGATTGGTGATTGCCCGAGATCCGTTCGGCATCAAGCCGGTGTACTACAGGATCGACAGAGGCCAGCTCTATTTTGGCTCAGAGATCCGCCCAGTTATCGCGACGGCAGACCAGAGGCCTGAGGTTGATCCCGTCGCGCTAAATTTGTTTCTCCGATATCGCTTCACGCCCTCGCCTCACACTCTGTTTGCGGGCGTGAAGAAGCTGGCCCCGGGAAGCATGCTGACCTTTGAAAAGGGCGCTTTTTCGCTGCATCTCTGGTACCGGTCTAAACCTGTGCCTTTTTCACCCGTGAAGTCCGTTGGCGAAGCCCGCGAAGAGTTGCTCGAACTGTACAAGCGATCGGTAAAAAGGCACCTGCTCAGCGACGTGCCTGTTGGATTGTTGCTGAGCGGCGGTGTCGACTCTGCGTTGTTGCTTGCGCTCATGAATATGAACGGAGAATCATGGCGCACGTATACCGTGGGCTACGGGACGAGCTTCGCTGATGATGAGCTTGCGGATGCGGCGGAAACAGCCGCGGGATTTTCATCGAAACATACGGCCGTGCTGCTGGATAGAAAAGCCTTTGAGGAAAAGCTTCCCAGAATTGTTTCCTGCATGGAAGAACCGGTCGCAACATCCTCGATTGTTCCCATGTATTTCGTCTGTGAGCGCGCCCGGGAGGACGTGAAGGTTGCATTAATCGGCCAAGGCCCAGATGAGCTTTTCGGTGGTTATAACCGTCATCTTGGCATACGTTATGGCCGATTGTGGAGAGGTTTGCCGAAGTGGATGCGTGCCCCCGTCGCCTCGGCCATCCGCGGGTTGCCGCGGAATGAGACCCTCAGAAGAGGCATTCAGTCGCTTGATATTCCTGACCGGCTAAGAAGGTATCAGCACGTTTTGTCGCTTCTGCCCGGTTACAGAATCGATGGACTATTTCAGGACGGAATTATCGGTCCTGCCACAGGTGACGAAATCCTTACGTGCTGGCAACACTTCGCGCCGCTTCTGAGCGAGACCGACGAGCTTGGCGGGTTTCAGTTTCTGGAATTGCGATCCACTCTTCCTGATGAACTCTTAATGTACGCCGACAAGCTCTCCATGGCGCATAGTCTCGAGGCCCGAATACCTTATCTGGATAAAGAGATCGTGGAATTTGCGGAAAGGCTGCCAGCAATTTTAAAGGTGCGAAATGGATCGCAAAAGTGGTTGCATCGCCAGGTGTGCCAAAATCTGCTTCCTGCGAAGATTCTGAGAAGAAAGAAACGCGGATTCACCACGAATGTCGTGGATGACTGGTTTCGCACCGCAAGGCGGCAGAAGATGGACGACATTTTGCTGGACCACGGCTCTCTTATCTATAGGTACCTGCGCCCGTCGGCGGTGGGGGAGATGCTTGAGCGGCACCGCACAGGGCACGACGACAACCACAAGATTTTGTTTAGCCTGGTTGTTTTTGAAGAGTGGCTCAGAGGCCAGGGTTTTGGGAGATAGTCGAAGCGCTTCCAGGCCGACGCTCAATCCTTTGGAGCCTGCATAAGGTCGCGTTGTCGCCTGTCTGTGTCGAATTCCAACTCACGCGGCGGCTGGGGTCTGAAATAGTCCATTGCAATGCTGTGTGTGGCGAATTGCTGATTCTGGGGAAATCAGTAATTCGCCTGTGGCTACCGAAAACCTCGTCCGGGATGACGGACCGCGATAGCTGTGCTATTGGGAAGCGCGATGTTCGGGTTCCTGACCAAGCTCCTGCTCGTCGCGCGGTCGCGGTTGAAATCACGGGCGCGACTCGAGGCTGAGAATCTGGTTCTGCGTCAGCAGGTGATCGTCCTGAGTCGCAAGTCCCGGTCTCGAGTGTGGCTGAGAAACATCGACCGGCTGATCTTCGTTTGGATATACCGACGGTTCCCCTCGATTTTGGATGCGATCACTGTGGTCAAGCCGGAGACCGTGATCCGCTGGCATCGGCGCGGCTTTCGGGCCTATTGGCGCTGGAAGTCCCGCCGGCGTTGCGGCCGCCCCAGAATCGACCGCGAGATCCGCGACCTCATCCGACGAATGAGCAAGGAGAACCCACTGTGGGGCGCGCCGCGAATACACGGCGAGCTGCTGATGCTCGGGATCGAGGTCGCCGAATCAACCGTGGCGAGGTACATGGCCAGGAGGCAGGGACCACCCTCGCAGGGCTGGAAGACATTCCTGCGCAATCACGCCGCTGGGATTGCGTCCATCGATCTGTTCGTGGTGCGAACGATCTCGTTCAAGCTGCTCTATTGCTTGGTAGTTCTTCGCCACGCCCGAAGGCGCCTGGTGACCATTAGCGTGACGAGCAATCCGACTGCAGAATGGATCGCAGGTCAAGTTACCGACGCCTTCCCCTGGGACGAAGCGCCGCGTCACCTGATTCGTGACCGCGACGGAGCTTATGGTCCAGCCTATACTCGCCGCATTCGCGCAATGGGGATCAGAGATCGCCCTGCGGCGCCACGCTCGCCGTGGCAGAACGGGCACGTTGAGCGGCTGATCGGATCGATACGCCGCGAATCACTCGACCACCTCATCGTGTTCAGCGAAGCGCACTTGCGCGCTGTCCTGAAGGCATACGCTTCGTACTACAATGAGGTCCGGACCCATCTCGCACTGAACAAAAATGCTCCGGATTTTCGCGGGACGCAGAAGATCGGCCGTATCGCGGTGATACCGATCCTCGGCGGCCTCCATCATCAATACGTCCGTGTTTAGGTTTTGAACAGGCACAACCATCGTTTCTGTCAGACTGTTGTGATTGACGCGAATGCTCCCCACCTAGTCGCAAAGCATTGCCCGGCAAACTAACTTCGCACCAACTTTGTGTCAGGAAAAATTCTTTTCGATAGACACACATGAACCCTCCAGATGACCCGATTGGCAGCATCGCAGGCCTCACGCTCCTAAGGGCACTAATATACTTGACTCAGTGCACGCGGGTCCCTTGCTTCTTGAGCCTCGCCTTTGTTAACATACAGTCTGTAATAGTTGACTGCGAGTATGCACCGGGAATGCCGGCAGAAATGATTATCGCTGCTCTGGTTTCAGTTGACGTGATTCTGCTCGTGCGTGCGTATCGCGCAAATGTCGCATACAAGCCGCGAGCGCGGCGGCGTGGCCGAAGATTCATTGCGGAATGAATTTCCGGTAGCGTTCGATCAACAATCCGCTCGGTGACCGCTTACCGTTCTCCAAATAGGCGACGTGCGTCGCACTAATCTTGAGGCGTTTGGCCATTTCGCGCTGATTCAATCCGGCATCCAGCCGCCACCGCCGAAGTTCTCTCGGTGTGGGAACGATGCGCGCTCCGCAGTTGGGGCAATGCGTCATTGCGAGGCCGCGGCCAGGCTTCATTCGCATCTGTCTAGCAGGCCGCGCCATAGAGCAAAAGGTCACTGACGTGACAAGCCGGTGGCGCGTGCCGCGTGCCTGTGTGTGGCGAATTGCTGATTCTGGGGAAATCAGCAATTCGCCACACACAGCGTTTTGAGGAACAAAGGAGTGAGAACTCGAACCTGCGTCCTGGTCGGTGCCCTGATGTTGGCGACCTGCTCCGCGTCGGCGAGAGCGCAACAAGTCGGTTCCCATATTGGTTTCTTGCAGAGCGTAGCGACCGACCGCGATTTTCGGATCGGCGCGTTTCGTCACATGGAAAACGTCTTTCCAAATCGGGCGATCAACCGAGGAGGGCCGGTAGCCCAGATCCCGCGCGCCGAGCGCGCGCTCGACGTCAGCTACGAATTCGAGGGCCGAACGCGAACGCTCAACGACATCATGGAACGTACCAACACCACCGGACTGCTGGTCATCAAAAACGGGAAAATTGTGTTTGAGAAATACTATCTCGGCGCCGACGACAAGTCGCTGTTCACTTCGATGTCAGTCGCCAAGTCATTCACCTCGACTCTGGTTGGCCTCGCGATCGCGGACGGCAAGGTTGCGAACGTCGATCGTCCCGTCACCGACTACATCCCGGAGCTACGCGGGTCAGGCTACGACGGCGTGTCGATCAAAAACATCCTCCAAATGTCGTCGGGCATTAAATTCGACGAAGATTATGGCGGCCGCGACGACCTCTCTGACATGTGGCGTCGAACGATGGAGCAGAATTCACTGTCGCTCGAGGACTACGCGCGATCGCTCCGACGCGAGGAAGAGCCCGGCAGCCGCTTCTACTATCGGAGCATCGACACCCAGGTGCTCGGATGACTGGTGAGCCGTGCTACAGGCGAGCATCCGGCCGACTATCTGTCGCGAAAGATCTGGCAGCCACTTGGAATGGAGCACAATGCGTCGTGGCTCACCGACGGCACCGGAATGGAAGCGACCTTCTGCTGCATACAGGCCACGCTGCGCGACTACGCGCGTTTCGGAATGCTCTTTCTGAACCACGGCAGGTCGAACGGAAATCAGATCGTGCCGGCGAAATGGGTCGATGAAGCCACGACGCCGGGCTCGTCGCAGGTGCAGCCCGGCAAGCTCATACCCGGCAGTCCGCTGGGATATCAATTCCAGTGGTGGACGTTTCCGGGAGCTGAAGATCATGCATACTCAGCCGAAGGAGTGTTCTTTCAGTTCATATATGTGAATCCACGCGAGAACGTGGTGATTGTGAAGACCAGCGCCAACGACGGCTTCTGGGACCCCGGCAAGGAATCGGAAATTTACGCCGCCTACGACGCGATCACTTCCGCGTTGCACGGTCAGTGAGCGGACCTCGCTGGCTGCGGGGCGGATCAACGACCGGCGGATTCTGCTTATGATTGGCTGGAAATTGGGGGGCAGCCCATCCGGGGTCGCAAGCAATGAGTGGTGCCCCCGAAGATTTGCTGTCCGAGCGTGCTCTCTTTAGCAGGCCAAGAGAAACTCCGATTTCCGGCGCCGTGCTGCGGCCGCTCCGCTTATCGGGAATAGGTTGCGCCGGCGAAGCTTATGGGATCACCACCTCGGCCTTGCTCGTGGCAACCGTCTCGCCCCGTTGGTTGACCGAGGTCATGGCGACGACCGCGAAGACGGGCTGCCTTCCCGAGTAATGAATTTCGATGACCTCGCCGGTTGAGGTAACGGTGTCGCCGGGAAGCACCGGTCTGGTGAACTTCGAGTCCATCGAGCGCAGGTTACCGCCGACCGGATAAATCCACTCGGTTATCATCGACGCCTGGAACGCCATGGTCATCATGCCGTGGGAGACCGTCGACTCAACGCCGAAGACCTTCGCCCGCTTTGCCCACTCGACGTTGGTGTGCACGGGATTGTAGTCGAGCGACGCGACCGCCATCCGGTCGAAATCGTCCTGGGACACGGTGCGCCGATGCTCGGGCAGCCGTGTGCCAATCTTAAGCTCCGCCAGCAGTGGCCTCCCGCTCATCGATTTTCTCCCATCTGGTCGCTTTGCGCTTCGCCTCGCTGGCCGCGTCGATTTGCCGGCGGCCTTGTCGCAGGCGCGGTTGGGTTCACGCCCTCGCGAACCTGCCAATGTCCTCGCGCGTCCTGGGCAGGATCAGCGTGGCCCACCAGGTGGCCTTTTTCACGTGGCGTTGGTCGAAGAAGTTCAGTTCATTCGTGATGTAACAGTGCCGCCTGCGAATCCACTTGTCATGCGTTTTTTGCTTCATCGTGATGATGTCGCCGAGGTGGAGCGGTTCGTACCACACGATGTGCTGGCCGGGATTCATCGCTCCCGGCGTTCGCAGCCAGTTCCCGCGCCCCTTGCCGATACACCAAAAAGCGATTTCCACCAGGAAAATCGGATGCGGCAGGAGACGGCCGTAAGGTGAAGCCTTGGCGGCTTGCTCGTCGTAGAATAGGAGGTTCGAGTCCAGCGATGCCTCGGCGAACATAACGAGGTCATCCCTGGTCACCTCGAAGGTCTGCTCCGAATCGTACTCCTCGCCGACCACGACATCTTCCCAGCAATCGAGCTTCTCGGTGTCCTTGAGGAAATCGTACTCGAATCTCTTCTGTTTGTCCGTCCGCAGCAGGCGTTCCAGCTTGCTAGCCGCCATAATGGTCTCCTCTTGCCCCTAAGACGGTCATTCACGTTGTCAGATTCTATCCCGCCGCTCAGTCGGCCGCACGTCTGGCGCTGTCGGTTTCGATACGTGTTGACGCCAAGGACGCGCAAAAAGAAGCCGTTGACCTGTGCAACATCGAACAGCTCACCTTCGCCGGCACGCGCAGACCAGATCGGAGGCGAATTTCGGTACGCGTCCGCTTCGAGGTCAACGCCGGAGCAAAAGTAGATCAACCGGCCGGAGTAAAAATACATCAGATCCGCCTCGATGCGCGGGGAGAATGCGTCGTTACACGTCAGGAATCCTTGACGCGGATGACGTTTGCGCGGTTGGGCTGCTCCTCGCGGGGCGCCTGGCTGTAGTCGCCGAAGGCGCCGTCCCGCGCGGCGACTGCACTCGACACGCCCTCGCGCTTGGCCAGCTCGATGAAGCGGTGAGCATCGGGGGTGTTGCGCATGA
>JGI12270J11330_10000281_pt1 | contig 39104 bp, 24 predicted proteins | sample PeaSoiMetSII2010_FD_11330 | JGI IMG/M metagenome (IMG submission 11330)
GGTACAAAGCTTTCTTCCCTGCCAGTGATTTTCTTTCTTGGGGAAAGCGCTTCCGGAAAATCCAGCACCATTCTCCAATCAGGCCTGGAGCCAGAATTGTTGACCGGGCAAGTGTTTCAGGATGGCAAAGTCATTCCCACCCGCCTGGCAAATCTCTGGTTTGCAAGAAAAGTCATCCTGTTCGAGGTCGGCGGGAAGCTCATGGGTGATGCCCGCCTGTGGAGCCGGCTCCTTCGCCGGCTCACACCCAGTCGACTCCGCGGTCTCCTCGGAGGCGCTCCTGCTGCTCCCAGGGTTGCAGTGGTGTGCGTAGATGCCGAAAAATTCGTGAAGGCTTCCAATCCGGATGAGCTTACAGGCTCTGCCCGAGGGATCCGTGCCCGGCTGGAACAAATCGCTTCGGGACTCGGCATCAGTTTGCCGGTCTACGTTATATTCACACGGACCGACCGCGTGCCATTCTTCGAGGACTATTTCAGGAATTTGGCTACCGATGAGGCTACGCAAGTCTTGGGAGCTACCCTTCCGGTCTTGTCCCTGGCGGGTACCGGCGTTTACCAGGAGCAAGAAAGCAAGCGGCTCAGCAGTGTGTTCTCTTCGATTTTTCATACCCTCTCCGAATGCCGCTGCGGCATGCTGTTTCGCGAACATGCCTCGGAACCCCTCTCGGGGATCTACGAGTTTCCAAGAGAAATCCAGAAACGCATCCCACTGATTACTCAGTTTCTTGTGGATCTTTGCCGACCCAGCCAGCTAAGCACCGGCGCCTTCCTTCGCGGGTTTTACTTCACAGGTGTTCGCCTGGTGGAGCAGCAATCTGTGGGAGGTACAGTCCTGCAGCCGCAAGCCGGCTTTGATGCCCAAAGGTCAAGATTCTCCGGCAATGCCACTTCCATCATGCGTGTGGATGAAGGACCGAAGACTCCGGCTTGGCAGAGCCAGACGCTCCAGATGGGCGCAACCGTTTCGGGACAGAAGATTACGCAATGGCTGTTTCTTACGCACATATTTTCCCACGTGATTCTGGAGGACCGCGCCGCCCTGGGCGCGAGCGGCAGGAGCAATAAATCCACGCTCCCGCGAAAAATCCTTTATGCCGTGCTGACGGCAGTTGCAATCACCTGGCTTATTGGAATGCTGGTTTCATTTTTCGCGAACCGCGGATTGCAGGACCGGGCCCTTGCTGCAGGCAAGGGCATTGAATCGATTCAGGCTGCCAAGAGTTCCGCGGCAACACTCGAGGAATTGAAAAAGCTGGAAGCTGCACGGCAGGTGCTTCTGGAACTCAACGGTTTCGAGCGCGATCGCGTGCCTCTTTACATGCGGTGGGGCCTCTACTCCGGCAAAGCCCTCTATGGAGATTTTCGCGCCCTTTATTTCGAGCGGTTCAAGAGGCTTCTCTTTGGCGACGTGCGGAATCAGATGGGTTCATTTTTGCGCACGCGTCCCGCCAGCCCCACGGCTCCTTCCGACGACGATTACACTTCCACCTACAACACGCTAAAAGCCTACTTAATGATCACGACGTTTCAAGAGAAAACCGACACACCGTTCCTTTCTCAATTTCTGTTGAACAAATGGCAGGCGCCCACTGATTCCGAGGAACAGAATCGCCTTGCACTTGAGCAATTTGCGTTTTACGCCGATGAGCTGCGCATCGACGATCCATTCCCGGGCAAAGACAATCCCCTCGTCGCGGAGTCCGTCGATCACGGCAGACGCTATCTGAGGGCGTTCACCGGCGCAAATCTTGTCTACCGGGGATATCTCGCAAAGTTGCGCCAGACGGGCAAGTATCCACCGCTCGATTTTTCAACGAAATATCCGGAAGCAACGGGTGTTGTGCGCGAGCCGAAGGTAATTGACGGTGCTTTTACCAAAGACGGCTGGAATTTCATGCAATCTCTCATCTCCCGGAATGAATGGAACACCGATGACGAGTGGGTCCTGGGCGAGGGATCGCAGGCATCGTCCGCGGGAGTCAACAGCGCCGATGTCAAAAAGTTGTACCAGACCGATTACATCAGCGTCTGGCGCGACTTCGTAAAATCTGCAGGCGTCGCCGGGCTGGGCGGACCATCGGATGCTTCCAAGAAGTTGGAGAAACTGACCGGGAACCGCTCCCCACTGTTTGAACTGCTCTGCGAAGTATCCGAAAACACCGATGGAACTTCCGCCGACATTGCCGTGGCCTTCAAGCCTGTGAGTGATGTGGTGAAAGCTCCGTGTTACAACCTGGTCTCTCAGGATTCGACAAAAACCTACGTGAATGCGCTAAGCGAGTTCAAGCTGTGCATCGACCGCTACCAGGAAAACCCCGCTGATCCCGCCACGCAGCGGGAAGATGTCTACAAGGGCTGTAAGACCCAGGATTTGCCGGTTGTTCTGAAGGAAGCCAGCAGCGCCGTCAAGACCGTTGATCATGAGGCCGATCTGGACAAGTGCGTCGTGAACCTCCTGAAGCTGGGGGCATGTTCCCTCTCGAAGGCTCCCCCCGCGCCGCCAATCTCGGATGAGTTTTGTTCNGCCCTCAATCGTTTGGGCATCAAATACCCGTTCAAGGCGGATGCGACCGAAGACGCCACGTTTGAAGAATTTGAGAACTTTTTCCGGCCGGGAACCGGCATTCTCTCCAAGGAAGTCGCAAGTGGCGGCGGCAAAGGAACTGCGCGGGCCGGTTTATTGAGGCTGGGGTTGAGCATTCAGCGATCTCTCTATGTGCCCGGCTCTTCCACCCCGGAGTATCACTTCAGCGTGACTGCCACCGCTCCGGCAGGCCTGAAGAGTGCTCAGCTCGATCTGGATGGAGCCTTCTTAAGGCTCGACGAGAACACCTCGAACACGCAGAGTTTTACCTGGCCGGGCAAGAAGTCTGAAGCCGAACTGCAGGTTGGCTGGAGCACCTACTACGGGCCCTTCGCCGGCTCGTGGGCTGTTTTCCGCTTGTTTGGGAACTACAATTGGTCCACAGGACGCGGCGGCTATCATCTGGAGAGCCCGCCGCTCAAAAGCCCGCAAGGCATAGCCTTCAAGGACACCCTCGAATTCAAAACCGACGGCGTGCCGCTATTCCGGCGTGGGTATCTCGCCCAACTCCGTTGCTCTGCTGCGCAGACGAAACGATAGTCAGCATTGATTTGGAGTGAAGGGTGGTCGTTCGCAGAAGCTGCCATCCTACACGCTGGGCGAAACTTAATTGCTGGTCTTGACCAGGAAAAACCTGAACCGAAGGACATGGAATTTTTCCGCGACTACCTATCCATCCACAGGAGGTCAAAAGAGCATGCAGGATATAAGCAATCGGTTCAAGTTCCGTCCGCGGTGGCGCGAAGGCCGCTTCGAATATGAGGAGCTGTCGGGAGACTTGGGTGTTCCCGGCACGGTTGTCACGCACCGGCTGGTGCGGGACCAGAGCGCCATTTCAGCCGGCACGGGAGAACATGCGGGCCACAGGATCGGAATTCAATTTGGCGCCCCCGGCGACGCAAAGAATCTCAGCCTACAGAACCCCAACGTCAACACCTATGCCCCTCGAGACTTGCAAGTCGTCTTTACAGGCTCAGGCGGGAATTATCTGAAACTCGAAGCTGAATGGTCCAGGAAGCTGAAGGCCGGATATCGTATCCGGGTCAGCGTTCGCGACATGTACAGGCCAGGCGACGGACGCCCCGTCTCCAGGCGAGTCGAGTGGATTGAGACGGATCCCAATGGGGTGCGCATGCCTCCACGCATTCTGGAGTTTGTGAATTTTACTTCGCCGCAATCGCGGAACGCGGCGGCGAATCAGAGCAGCTAGACATTTACGTGTTCTTTGCCTTGAAGGTGCGCGCTCATCTCGAACCCGGCTGCCTATTGTCCGGTCGGCTGCGGCCAGATTCCTGCGATCCAGCACATCCTCGATTCTCGCCAGAGGCCTTCGCTGCTCCTCTTTGATGTTTCTCTGGCACCGCTCGCCCGCCAGTTTCAAATCCATTGCATCCCGTAAGTCGTACAGATCGCTCCCCGAGATATTCTCCCACCAGCTTATGCAGTGCTGCGTTGGCGCTCTGGCCCACCCGTGGGACGCCAGCGATCTCATCTCCGCGGTTTCTGCCTGCAGTGCCTATCGCTGCTTGCTCTGTTCAATGCCATCCGCCGCAAAAGCGCGCAAATTCTGGATCGCGACATCATCTGGAAAGCGTCGCAGTAATTGCTGCGCCTTATCCTGTGCGGCCTCAAAGTCTCCCTTTCTCACCAGTGCTCTCAGCTCATCGACAGCCCGCTGGCGTTCCTGTTGTCGCAGCTCTACAGCGGCATCCGCGCGCACGATCTCGTGTAGTTTTCGCAATTCCTTCTCAGCCGGAAACTCCTCCAATGCCTGGCTCAGCAAGGCCAGGCATTCCTCGTACAGCAGAGCCGCCATGAGCATCCGCGCGCGGCTGAGAATTTCCGTTAACCGTTTTCGCCTTACCCGGTGTTGCCGCTCCTGCTCGATGGCATGGCGCAACTCCCAGAATTGCGCATTGCCGCTGTCCAGCTCTTCCACATCCTTCAGCAACATTTCCGCCTGCGTCAACTCGCCTTCCGCCATTCGGAGTTTTGTCAGCCGCAGCTTCTCCTCCACGAATTCCTTTTTCCTTGCCGCTTCCTCTATCTCCTCCAGGTACTTCCGCGCCGGCTCGAAATCTGCGTCCAAGGAGAGGGCGGCTGCGATCTCTGCCCTGGCACTCGCGTATTCCTCCGCGTTCACAAAATCCCGGGCGCGTCTCAAGTGCGAGTGCAGCCGTGGCAGCAACTCTCTACTCTTCAGTTCTTCATCGATCCTATGCAGGAGTTCCCGAATCTGGGTGTTCGTGGCGTCATACTTTCGTGCCTCTGTTAAGATTGGCTTGGCCTTTTCCATCTCGCCGATCTCACAGAGTTCGCTCGCTCGACGGACCAGCGTCACGGCCGCCTCGGCTCGCAAGCGCTTTGCGATTGGCTCCAAATCGATCAACAAATCATCCACCGCCGAATATCGCCGCGAAGGGTTCTTCTCGATCATTCGTTCTACAATCTCGTCCAGGTCGTTCGGGCATTCTGGTACAATGTGGCTCAACGGTTTAGACTTCGCGTAAACTACCTTGCCTCTCAATTCATCCAGATCGTTGCCACGAAAGGGTTTCTCGAACGCGATCAACTCGTACAGCGTCACCCCCAGGGCCCAGATGTCCGTTTGCTCGTTTGCCCGGCCGCTGCCAGTCAGCAGCTCCGGCGCCATGTACGCTGGCGCCCCGATTAACATATTCGTCTGCGACATCGAGAAATCCTGGCGTTCCGAAGGATCCACCAGCCGGGCGATCCCAAAGTCAACGACCTTGACGGCCTCATCGTTTGCGTCGTTGTGCAGCATGATGTTCGCCGGCTTGATGTCGCGATGAAACAAGCCCCGGCGATGCGCGTAACTTAGCGCGTGGCTCGCTGCCACGATGTAACCCACTCTCCTTGCAAGCGGGCTTCGATCGCGGGCTTCGATGATCCGGTCCAGGCTCCCGCCGTTCATGTACTCCATGACGATGAAGTGGATTCCATCAGCTTGATCCGCGTCGTAGATGCGAACGATGTTTTGGTGCTTCAGCTTCGCAAGTGCCTGCCCTTCCCTTTTGAAACGTTCCAGGAGCTGCGAGCCTTCCAGCCGGGTGTCCTGAATCGTCTTCAGTGCAACGTAATCATTGAATCCCGGGTGCCAAGCCTTGTACACACACCCCATGGCTCCTTGCCCGAGCTTTGCTTCAATCTTGTATTTGCCGAGACTTTCCATAGGCTGGGGAAAACGAATCTGGCTCCGTCGAAAGATCCATCCTCATGAACTTAGGCGGGGACACACCCGTAGCCTCCCTAAGATACACAAAATCCGCCCCTTGTTGCTACAGTGCTTCTCCCCAGGGGGCTTACCAGCCCTTTCGTTGTCCCAGTTCGTGGGGGCCGCGCAGAGCGAAGTTTCCGCTGGTGCCAATATGGAAGCGAGAAGCCGACACCCACCACAGAACACAAAGGAGGTAGGGTTGCCGGTGAGACCCGACATGGCAGGCCAAGGAAAAAGGCTGGAGCCCCCGGCTCCGGCCTAAAACCCACGGAATGGTTGCAGCGGACCAATTTGAACTGACAACGTTCGGATTCTGAGCAGGCTTCAGAACACGTGACTCATTGATTCTGTGCGACTTATGCAATATTTTGGCATCCAGTCCTTTCCCCCTGCTTCTCCTCAAGGTCGACCTCAGTGCTTGATTTCCATGAAGTGCTTGGCGCGCAAACTCCCTAAGCGTCGGACGCGGCTTCCCTCTCCAACGGCAAAAGTGCTGCGGACCGCTAGCGCGATCAGCAAGAGAGCAGCATGATGAGTGGTGGAATCGGCCAGGAAAACTGGCGTGACGATTCCACCACCTCTTTGTTGCCCACCCGTGCGTCAGTGCGTGATGGTGATTGTGAGGGTTGCGGTGTGGTTGACTGCGCCGGCGCCGCTTGCCGCTGCGGACACGGAGACTGAGTCAGTTCCGATCGGGGTGCCAGAATTCCCCCCGCTAGTGCTCCCTGAGTTGCATGAACTCAGCCCTGCGGCCACCAGCAAAAGGAGGAACAAGCCGAAGAGCCGCACGCCGCGAAGCGCTCGAATGCGGCGTGGAGCCATGCCGAAGATCATGGCCAGAGCCGGGAAGAGAAGCGCGTAGAGCGGGCGCTGAAAGGGGGCCATGGGCGCATGCAGTGCCGCACTGGCTGCGGTAGTGGTGACGGTAAGTGTGCTGGTTACCGCCGCACCATTGGGTGTAACGGACGAAGGGCTAAAGCTACATGAAGCCATCGCAGGCAAGCCGCTGCAAGCAAAGCTGACAGCCGAGCTGAATCCGTTTTCAGGCGTGACGGTGAACGTGGCTTTCCCGCTTTGTCCGGCAACAATGGTCAAGCTGGAAGGTTGCACTGAGAGTTGGAAATCGGGAGTGGGCAGGTTGATGGTGTAGGTTGCGGCGGCCACAGCACTGTTGGAATAGCCGCTGGCTGCGGCGATGGCCTCAATGGTCTCCGTGGACGACACGGTGATCGGGCCACTGTACGCCGTAGAGCTTGTCGTCGGCGTCGTGCCGTTCGTTGTGTAGTAAATCGTGGCGCCCTGAGTGGTATCCGATAGGGTCACCGTTTGAGCGGATGTATAGGTTCCCGCCGAGGGCGAGAATGTCGGAGCCGCTGCCGGCGGTGCGCTAATCGTATACGTCGCGGTAGCCACTACGCTGTTGGCATAACCCGTAGCTGCCGCAATGGCCTCAATGGTCACCGTCGAGGGCACGGAGATCGGGGCGCTATAGACGGTGGAACTGGTGGTCGGTGTAGTTCCGTCAGTTGTGTAGTAAATCACGGCCCCTGTCGTGGTGTCGGAGATGCTCACCGTCTGGGCGGTGTAGTAAGTGCCCGCGACCGGGCTAAAAGTCGGTGTGGCCGTTTGTGGCTGCCCTGGCGTGTACACGAAGCCGTGCACCACTCCACTGGCATCCGAGTAGGAGCCCGCGACCACTCCGGAGTCGCTAATGCTCATGCCATAGGTTCCCGATGGAGCGGGTGCAATACCTGAAGTGCCCGCATCCGGTTCATCGAAGCCGGCAATCGTGCCATCCGTGCTGCGAAGGAACCCGTGAGCCACTCCGTTGGCGTCCTTGTAGACGCCTGTTATCACTCCCGAAGTGTTCACGCTAGTGGCTATGGTGCCCGGGGGGACGGGCGACGCACCTGAAGTACCGGCATTGGGAGCATCATAAGTGGTGATGGTGCCATCGCTAGCGGCGCGCACAAAACCGTGAGCCACTCCGTTGGCATCCGTGAATCCGCCTGCGACATCGCCCGCCGTGTCGATGCTCATGGGCAGGGTTCCGCCACAGCAAATATCTTTAGCGCCGCCCGTGTACTTCGCAGCGCCTGGAGGGTCGAAGGAGGTTATCGTGCCGTCGGCAGCGCGCACGAAACCGTGACGCAGCATGTTGGAGTCCAGATAGTTTCCGGCAATAATTCCCGCTGAATTGATCACCACGGGACCCTGAGTGCCCTGCTGCGCGGCTGTGCCGGCGGCGGCAACATCGAACGTGGTAAAGGTTCCGTTGGCAGCACGAAGGAAGCCATGCCGCACGTTGCCAGCGTCCTTGGTGAACCCCGAGATCTCTCCCGCAGTGTTGATGCTCGTGGGAATGGTTCCCCGATGCCCCGTGGTGGTGGGTGCACCCGGAGCGTCGAATTCGGTTATTGTGCCATTGGCAAGGCGCACAAACCCGCGATAGGCCTTGTTAGCGTCACTGTACATTCCGGCGACATCCCCGCCCGCGTTAATGCTAACCGGGAAGGTCCCCTGAGTCAGGCTCGTACCGGCATGCGGAGAGTCAAAAGTGGTTATTGTCCCGTCGGCCGTACGCACGAAGCCGTGAGCCAGCAAACTGGAGTCGAGATAGATTCCCGCAACCTCCCCAGATGCGTTAATGCTTACCCCGATTGTGCCCTGATAGGCCCCCTTGCCAGCCGCAGAAACATCGAAGGAGGTAAACGTGTTGCCGCTTCCTTGCGCGTGAGTGGAAAACGCCAACGGGCGGTAGCCTTGCCCCAGGCAGAGCGCTCCCAGCACTGCTCCGGCCGCGCACAAAGCGGTCACCTTGCCATTTTCTTTCACTGCCTGCACACTCCCTGCTATCAATCGAACTACGTCGCGAAAGACCCTACGACCAGCAGACGCCCGCTCCTTCATTGATGTATCCTCCATCCCCTGTGTTGGGCAGAATGAAACGCCGCCAGACCGTAGCAGGAGAACATACGATAACTCAAGCGAAATGGAGCAAAAACTGCCCAAAATTGGAAATATGACATGAAATTGATATGCACTCAGCTCTTACATCGGTCACGCGCACGCCTGTGCCGTCTACCAGCGCCGCGACAGCGGGTGAGGCCATTTGGTTCACTTCTCATCCTTACCGGAAGATGTGGCGCCGTTAACGCGAACCTTCTGTTCCCCGTCGATTTGGACGGTCATCATCGTCCCAGCGGGGACAGCGAATCCCAATCCCGGATTGCTGAGCCCGACATCCCCCAGTGGGCCGGTGCCTCCCATGTAGACGATCGCTGCCGTTGTCGCGAGCGTGGCACCCTCGGCAACCACGCCCTTGGTATGCGTGCTCTTGCCAGTGAAGTCCACTCCGCCCCTGAGCGGCAACCGCGTCCTGTCCGGTAACACCACGTACTTGAACTCGAGTTGTCCTTTTGCGGCCCGCCCGAACGATTTGCTGTCACTGAGTTCCTGCATCGAGGCGGCCACAAACGAACCCGCCGGAATCACAGTCACACCGTCAATCACAACGCGCTCCGAGGTTTCAAAAGCAATGGTCTGCCCAACCTTGACCTCGGTGTTGAAGAAAAAACGCCGCGAACGCACTTGCAACGCGGTGGAAGCGGGAATTTGAATTTCCACAGCATCCACCAACGGAACCGCGGGGCGATGCATGGGGTCGTCAACGCTCAGCATGCTCATTAGACAAGCGGCCTGCTCCATGACGGCCGCCGACCAGGATTGTTTCGGCGTGCCTTTCTTGTTGGAGGGGCGCATGGTTTCCACTTGAACCCGCGTGCCCGGCTTGCCATCCTCCGTTGCGGCCGTCAAAGTTGCGCGGATGACCTCGTCGCCTCCTGGTAGCCGAAGCGCCTTGATGCGCTCGCCCATCCTCCCACCCTCGATGGCCCGGTCTGTGTTCTTATACAAGTACACGCCGGTCGCTTGCATGGCATCGGCAAGGATTTCCCGCGCCCGCGCCGCCGGCACGGGGAGGAAACGAGTCGCTTCCACGTCGCCGCCTGGCGCAATCGCCGGGCAAACCGCGGTTGTTGTATCGGGATTCGCTGCGGCCGCAGAGAACACTGCGCCAGCCAGCAAAACAGCAAGAAGCACGCTTCGGCGAAGGACGAGGTCCATGTCAGTGCCCAGCTTGAACGGTATGTGCGCCTGAGGTTTCGACGTCGTAACTGGTGCCGGCACGGACAAAGGCGCTCGCCCCCTGGATCATGAATCCGAAAGCGCCCATCGACATAACAGCCCCTGCGGTGTCATTGTGCCGGGCCCCTTTGGTCTCCTCACTCGCCTCCACAAGGGGAATGGTCTGTCCATCGACGGCAGTCACGGTATCGAACGCAAAATCTATCGCGGCATTTCGACCGTAGGACTTGCCCTTTTTCAAATCGGTCAGGTGACCTGTGGCCAGCGCTCCTCGCCGCACCACCACGGTATCCTCCACCACCACGTCCTCGGCCACCTCAAACCTGATGGACTGCCCCAAGTCCTTGTTGCTGAGTTTTTTTGAATACAAGGACTCGGGCAGCAACACCTTCATTTCCGTTGCTTCCGGCAGGGCAATCCCTCGAGCCGGCGCAGCGGCCGTCAATGCCAGTCCTCGCGGGTTCTTGCTCAGGTCATTGAAGCTCAGCACTTTCACCAGGCACACCGTTTCGTCGGCCAAGGGCTCGGCGTATCCTTCATTGCCTATCCGGCCACTCATCGCATTCTTGTGGAACTCAATGTGTAACGTTGAACCGCTTACTCCATCTTGCGTCGTCTCTCGGATGGTGATTGTGAACGTCCCCATGGCTCCAAGCCCCTTGCGCATGCCGTGAATACCGGCGTCTTGGTTCCTCTTTTCGAGCGATTCGTAAAGATCCGTGTCTGTCTTCGCCTCCACTTCCAGTCCATTGTCCTTGTGCACCTTTGCAGCCAGCGCCGGCAGCGCTTTCACCACCGCTGTCTTTACCTCTGCCGGAGGTGCGGCGACAAATCGTTCATCCACCTTGGGGCCCTCGGTCCGGATTACGGCGATGCCACAGGGCGGGGTTTGTGCGTAAAGACAGCAAACACCGCTTAGCAGCATGAAAATGAAAAGAGCGCGGCCCTTCTTGAAAAGTGCGAACAACATTACCAAGGCCCTCCTCCGAGAAATTTGAACACCGTGCCACGTACACGGAACCTGAATGCGCAAGCGAATCGTCACGCAAAAGGAGGCGGAGATTGCTCGTTCTTCGTTAGCCGTGGAAAAACTATGTTGGGGACAGTACCACGCGGGAAGACCCAGGATTGTGATGCGCCCACCAAAACCTAGGCAAAACTGCGAATTTGATATGAAGTTGATATGGACTGAAACGATCGGCGTTCCGCGATACCCACAGTCAAGCCAGAGATCGTCCTCGCATGGCGCCAGGATTCGATCGCTCTGTTTGTGCGCTTGAACGCATCGCTCGCAGTGGTCCTGAGCTAAGCGCTGACCTGCGTACTTCTCCGTGCGGACGATCGCGTTTTTGGTACGGGAACCTCTATTCGCCTGTTGGCCGGCTGGAACAAGTGATCTCCCCCGTTGGAACTGGAACAGGCCTATCGGTAAGGGCACAGGGCTTGGTAATTGTCAGCGAGAGGCCAGTGTTTTGGGACCCTCCGCCCGGACCTACAGAAAACACAACCGTGTTCCCGGTCTGTAAATTGAGTGTGAAATCGAATGGAGCAAGCTGGTCAACGGAAGTGATGCGAGAACTGAAGATGACCTTTTTGTTAGCCACGACGCCGACGACCGTGCCAATGGCGTACTGCGCTCCGCGGAACTTGCCAAAAATGGAATACACGCCCTCGGTGGGGGCAGTGAAAATGAGATTGGAATATTGTCCACGAATCCCAGCTACGAGCAGAAACTCGTTTGCCAGGAAATCGATGTTACCGTCATTATTCGGAGGCCCATTGTTGTACTCCGCGGACGGCGATGTACCTTTGTTCACGGACGAGGATATCCAGTACTGCGCGTTTGGCCCGTTGATGCCGTTGCGCGCGGTCTTGTCGTAAAGGGTAATCGGATCTGTGAAGCCGGCCGAATAACCGTAGGACCATACGCCGTTGGGGTTGCTTTGCGAGATCCACCCGTCTTCGAAGGAGGCCGCCGGGCTAAACGTCTGGGCCAGGGGAACAAACTCGGAATTGCATCCCACAAGGCATCGAACTTTCAGGAATGCGGCCTGTTCTTTCGGACCAAGGGTATGCGCATCTTTGCCATTCTGGTAGAAGCGGTCATGAGCGTTCTTAAATTCGTTCCCGCCTGAATAAGCTGCAATCAATTCAAACTTCTTGTTGAATTCGTATCGAACGGGGCAGCCAATAGGCGCAAGACATTCCATCACGTTGAGTTGAAGGTTGCCATTCTGGTAGGTAGGATGGTCACCAAAGGAGAACTGAAAGGAGGCTCGGTTCAGATCGCTCTGGGGAAACAGCAGGCGCAACCGCTCCTGGGCGTCCTGCATGCCATGGACTTGATACTCTGGCTGCACTTCTTTTGATGCGCCAAACACGCGATCAGAATCCAGCACTACCATCGTTGCTTGAGCATCATAGCCACGGGCTACTCCGGTGGCGATAATCTGCTCTTTGCCATCGCCGTCCAGGTCGGCCACGACCAGGTCATGCAAGCCCCCGGAATGCCAGTACTCAGAAAGGGTCTTGCCGTGGGTATCGAGGAGAGCGATCTGGGAGGGTCCCCCCCACCAGGGATCACAGTTACTTACAACGACAATGCGGGGAGGTCTCTTGCCTGTTGCCTTCAACACTCCAAGGGAAAGAGTCTTGTACGTCGCGTCTCTACTGACTTCCGGCAAATCTCGCCCGGGCGTCCACCGCCATTTCTCCTTGCCTCTATCGGAGTAGCAGATCAGTGTTGACGAGTGGGGTTGTGAGTTTGCGGCGGGCGCGTAAGAGAACAGCACACTCATATGGCCTTTGCCCTCGAGATCCGCGAACCAGAGCCGCGAGGCCAGACCTTGTGCGTAGTACGATTCAGGCCCAATTCCTTCGGGGAACTTCCTGCTCCACAGCTCCTTTCGTTCCGCGTTCATCACAACTAGCAGCGAACCGTCTAGCCGCGCAAATCTGGGCTGCCCATGGACCGTCTGCGCTTGGATGAAGATGTATGCCACAATGCCTGGGACCGCGCAAAGGGCTGCTACCAGCCCAGCGATCTTCAGCCCTCTCCGTGAACCCACTTGCGGGAGCCGGGGCTGATCCGCGGACGCGCGCTCCTCGGGTGAAAGTTCCTCCGCGTTTCCGCGGGGCACCGCCGCGATCCAACGCTTATCAGCTCTGCCACGTCCGGCGGCAACCGAACGACTGGGAAGGATAATGATGACCGGGTCATTCTTACCTTCCGCGTCGTAGTAGGCCTCCAGCGCATGGCGCAGCCGGTTCATTTCTGTTGCCAGGTCTGCGGATCGCTTTGTCCGGGTCTCCGTTGGCCAGAGTTCTTTGATCACCCGGTCAGGTTTCAGGGTAGTTTGCGAATCGAAGTGATCAAACAAGACTTCCAGGAGCCTTCTCAGCTGGTTTTTGCTTGCGAAGCTCTGGCTGTTCAGAATGCGGTCAATCTGTCCGCGAATGGCCGTAGAATCCATGGGATCAGCAAACTCCGATATGTGGCTCGTGCGCCGCTGCGTTAATGTACTCAAAATCCTTTTGGCCCGTAGCAACATCAAGCGTTTTCCTCGATCAGACTAGAGGGAAAAGGCTGAGTGCCACGGAAAATGTAAGTGCCGCAGAAATACAAGCATCATGCCCCTGGCGATTTCTGCGCGTTCAACGAAGCTGGCGTGCAGCGATAATAGCAATGACACTATGTAGCTCGCTAGGAAAAATTCGTCCCGTCTTCTGACTCCGAGACTCAAACGGAAGCGGGCAAGAATCATCTTCACAGAGCGTCGCTTCGGGGAGCCGGCCAGACTGCTGGCGGGGCGAGCGACTGCACTTGGCTCAGGAAATCGCGGGGCACTGCCAAAAGAAAAAGGCCGGAGTCCTGGGCTCCGGCCTATAATTCACTGAATGGTTGCGGGGGTCAGATTTGAACTGACGACCTTCGGGTTATGAGCCCGACGAGCTACCAGGCTGCTCCACCCCGCACATTCACTATAGCGGAGCGTTCCTATTCCGTCAAATTTGCAGTAGCCAGAGATCGGAGGCATTCCCGTGTTTTTACATCGTCATTTAATTGCAATCTGCACGGTCATTTTGTTCGCCGCGTGCATGTTCGCCCAAGAGAAACCCGCCTATCGCAATCCCAAGCTCGCCATTGAGGACCGTGTCGCCGATTTGCTCCCGCGCATGACCCTCGAGGAAAAAATTGACCAGCTCACCGGGGGGCGCACCAACCTTGGATTTCTGGATACGACGGGCCAGTTCACGCCAGAAAAGGCAGCGGCGGCATTTCAGGATTTCCACAACATCGAAAAGCGCTTCAGCCCGCACGATTACGCCGTCCTTCACAACGCCCTGCAGCGCTATCAAATGGAAAAGACGCGCCTGGGGATCCCCCGGCTCATTATGGGCGAGGCGCTTCATGGTTTCATGGCGAACGGCGCCACAAGTTTCCCGCAAGTCTTGGGATTGGCGAGCACGTGGGACACCGATTTGGTTCACCGGGTATTTACGGCTGCGGGAGACGAGATGGCCTCCACCGGCGGCAGTCAAGCGTTCACGCCGGTGCTCGATCTGGCGCGCGATCCGCGCTGGGGGCGCACGGAAGAGACCTACGGCGAAGATCCTTTCCTGGTGTCACGCATGGGCGTTGCGGCGATCGAAGGCCTGCAGGGACCTGCGTTCTTGATCGATCGTCATCATGTGTTGGCAACGGCGAAGCACTACGCGGCACACGGCCAGCCCGAGGGCGGCAGAAACACTGCTCCCGCCAATTATTCGGAGCGAATCCTGCGCGAAACCTTCTTCGTGCCGTTTCAAGCGGCTGTGGAGGAGGCGCGTGTGGGAAGCGTGATGGCGTCGTACAACGAAATCGATGGCATCCCTTCGCACATCAATCCGTGGTTGCTGGACACCGTGCTCCGCCAGGAATGGGGCTTTCGCGGATACGTGACGTCAGACGGAGATGGACTACAGATGCTGTTCAGGGTCCACAAAGTGGCCGCGGACGAAGCGGAGGCGGCTCGCAAAGCGCTTGCGGCGGGAGTGGATTATGACCTTTCCGATGGCTCGGTGTACCGCACTTTGCTGGAGCAGGTGAAAACAGGCACCGTTCCCATCTCGCTGGTGGACCGCGCCGTGGCACGCGTTCTGGCCGCGAAATTCCGCCTGGGGCTGTTCGAGAACCCTTACGTGGACCCCGCGCAGGCGGAAAAGATCATTAATAGTCCGGAGCATCAGCGGCTAGCGCTTCAGGCCGCGCAGGAAGGCATCGTTCTTCTCAAAAACGAGAATCATCTGTTGCCCCTTGACGAGAAGAAAATCAAGACGATCGCCGTGATCGGGCCCAATGCCGCGGACGTGCACATCGGTGGTTATGCCCGCGAGCCATTCCATAGCGTGAGTATTCTGGAAGGCATCCGCACGCGCGCCGGAAAAAACATCAAGGTGCTGTATGCGGAGGGCTGCAAGATCACCACGGGGAAACAGGGCTGGTCCGGATGGTATGAAGACAACACGCAACTCGCCGCGCCAGAGAGCCAGGCAGCGAGTATTCGAGCTGCGGTGGATACCGCACGCAAGGCCGATGTGGCGATTTTGGTGGTTGGCGAAACGGAGAGCACGAATCGCGAGGCGTGGTCCGAATCGCACTTGGGCGACCGCGACTCCTTCGATCTTCTCGGCGCGCAGAACGATCTCGTCAAGGCCGTGGTGGAAACCGGCGTCCCCACCGTCGTGTTCCTGATCAATGGCCGCCCGCTTTCCATCAATTACGTTGCGGAACACGTGCCGGCAATTTTGGAAGGATGGTATCCGGGGCAAGAAGGGGGCACGGCCGCCGCGCAAGTCCTATTCGGAGACGTGAATCCCGGCGGGAAGCTGCCGATCTCGTTTCCGCGGTCCGTTGGACAATTGCCGGACTTTTACGACTACAAGCCATCGCGCAATCGCAGCTACATTTTTGGTTCCAGCGAGCCGCTCTTCCATTTTGGAGATGGGCTCAGCTACACGACATTCAAGTTTGAAAATCTGCGCGTCGAGCCACAACAGATCCTGCAGGGAGGAACCGCCACAGTTCGCGTGGACGTGACGAATACGGGGGAGCGCGAGGGCGACGAAATCCCGCAACTATACGTGCACCAGCAAATCGCCAGCGTCACCCGGCCGGTGAAACAGCTTGCCGGTTTTCAGCGCATTCACTTGAAGGCTGGAGAAAAAACTACCGTCGAATTCCAGGTCACTCCGGCGGCTTTGTCACTCATCAATGTGGACATGCATCACGTTGTCGAGCCGGGGCTTTTTGACATTATGGTGGGGCCCAGTTCCGCGAAGACGGAGACCATCACACTGGAAGTTAAAACGAAGTAGGGCGCAACCGCCTTAATTTGCGGAATTGCCTGGTCCGCCGACAAGATGAATCCGCGGAATCCTTTGGTCCACCAGCGGCAGTGCCGGAAATGCGGCATGCGGCTCCGTCTGATACCAGTACGCCACCGATGAGTAGTTATCGGAACGGTGATTCGCGTGGCCGTGTTCGATGGTGGCCCTGAGCGATTTCGTGAATGGAATCGGCGAATCCAGATGGAAGCGATAGACGGACGAACGCGAGCCGGCAAATTCCGCTCCCACAACCGGCGCGCCATAAGTAGCGTAGGAAAACGGGTGCCCGAATCCCCAGGCACCTAGAAAATAATCCTCGGAACCGGTGCCATTGATCGATGGCTTTTCCTCGCCGTCGATGAAGAACATGTCGTCGCCTTCGCCCCACCAGTTATCTTGGTTTTGCAGGATGGACATGGTCACACCGACAAAGTGGCCTTTGCCCTTCGCTTCCAACCAGACGTAATTTCCTTCTCCGGTGAGATTCTTCTTTCCATCCACAAGCGGGTCCGCATTGGAATGCCATTGGTTCGTCCAACCGGCGGCGGGATAGGCTTGACGGTATTGCGCATGAAAATAGAGTGTGTCTTGCGGCAGGGGCTTGGAGTGAGCCTGATAATCGATGTTGAAGTAAAACGCGCCAACCTTTTCCTTGCCTTCGTTGGTTACCGTGATCTTGCCGTGCTTCTGGAACGGCATGGGGAAGAAGGAATTGAGCGCCTTATCCGAAGCCACGGCGAGCACCGCGGATTCATAGCGGAAGTATTCACCATTTCCGAGGCCGAAGAAATCGCCGATGGGAGCCTCAACGCTGGGACTCGCTTCGCCGTCCCAGTAGATGCGCAGGACTAGCTTCTTGAGATGGAACTGCTCGTCGGTGGCAATCGTGACCCAGATGTGCGTGATGGTCCCGGGACCTGCTTCTTCGAACAGGGTTAGCGTCTCGCCTGGCGCAATCTGGCGGAAGTCCGCGTTGCCGCCGCTGCGGTCATAGCTGGAGATGCGTTTTTGTACATAGTCGCGGGGCACGGTCAGGCCGGAGAAAGATGAGCTAGCCGGAGATTGTGCGCGAGCGGCACCTGACATGCCGATGAAAATTAAAACGATCAGAAAGAGTCTGTATTTGCTCATGGTATGAATCCTCTGGATGGATGAGATTGCGCGGCCGCTCCAAGTCGAACTTGGCGCGACCAGGATTCGCTTGTACATCGCGGACTAGTGGCAAAATCGAGAATTGCGACGCGAAGCCGCCGCGCCACCATTGCCTCTGTTATTTGGTCACTGAAAACTTGTAAATCGTTTCCGACTCATACGGTTTTCCCGGATGCACAATCGCGCTAGGGAAATTGGAATGATTCACGGAGTCAGGAAAGTGCTGTGTCTCCAAGCAAAGCCCGCCGAACTTGGGATAGGCAATGCCATTCTTTCCGACAATACTTCCGTTCAGGCCGATGGAGGAATAGAACTGCACGCCCGGCTCGGTTGTCCAGACTTCCATTTGCCGGCCCGTCGCGGGGTCAGTGGCGCGTGCGGCCAGGCGCAGTTTTCCGGCTTTGCCATTGATCACAAAGTTGTGGTCGTAGCCGCCGATGTCCTTGATCTCGCTGATGCGCGCGCCGATCGCCGTGGGCTTGGTAAAGTCCAGCGGCGTGCCCTTCACGGATTGGATCTCACCCGTCGGAATGAGCGTGGCATCCACGGGCGTATATTGGTCGGCATTCAGATAGAGAATTTCATCGAGGATGTTCTTGCCGGGCCCGCCCAGGGCGAAGTAGCTGTGGTTCGTGAGGTTGATGGGTGTGTCCTGATCGGTTTCCGCGCGATAGTCCAGCTTGAGTTCGTTGGTGTCCGTGAGCGTATAGGTGACCGCCACGTTCAGATTGCCTGGGTAATTCTCCTCGCCGTCCTTGCTGGCGTAGGTAAACCGAACGGCCGCGGCGCTCATGCCGGGAAGAATTTCCGCCTTCCAGACCTTGCGGCTAAACCCGATTCTTCCGCCATGTAGCGTGTTTGGCCCGTTGTTGAGCGCTAGGCTGTACTCCTTACCGTTCAAAGTGAAATGTCCCTTGGCGATGCGATTGGCGTAGCGCCCGACGGTAGCGCCGAAGAAGGGATGATCGCCCAGATAGCCTTGCAGGTCGCTGAATCCCAGGACGACGTCGCCCGGCTTCCCGCTCTTATCGGGCACGTACAACTCGGTCAACGTCGCGCCATAGGTAATTACTTTGGCCCACGAGCCCTTGGCGTTTTTCAACGTGTAGGCCATGATAATCGTGCCATCGGGCAATTTGCCGAATTCGGTCTGATCGACGTTCGCCGCGGCGCGAGCAAACACTGGGGTTGGCTGCAGAACGCGGAGGTGGGTGCGGGGCGCTACACAAACAATGAGACCGAGAACGATGACGGCGATTGCGAACACTCTCGATTTGGTGCGAACCATGGTTGTTCTCCCTCGATCCTGTTGACGGTGAAAAATTCCTTACCTCGGGTTTTATCACATCTCGCGGCTCTTCGACAGGCTAAGGCGCACAAATTCCGTTATTCCAAGGTCCAACGCCGGGAGTTGTTCTTTAGAACTGAAACGTGTAAGCGGCGTACTTGACATAGAAGCAAGGCAATGCCACATTCGCGCAGCGGATGCGCGTGCGTAATTCAATGAGCGTTTGAGCGCTTTCCCAGGAGGCGTAGTCATGCTACGTCGCAACGTACTGAACATAATTGGACTTTTCTGCTTAGGCTGTATGGCCGCCACTTTAGTTTACCCGGGCGCGGCGCGGGCCCAGTGGGTGCCGGTCAATCCTGTGATCAGCGTGCAGCAGCAGCCCGACGGCGCGCTATTCCAGTTACAGCGCGGCTATTTGCGATTCCGCGTGTGCACGGATTCGGTCGTTCGCGTGATTTATTCCCTGGAAGCCACCATGCCGGAACACACGGATTTTCTCATTGTGAAAACCGAGTGGCCGCATACCGCCTTTTCCCTGGATACAGCGAATCCGAAGTCGGTGACGCTGAGTACGGCGAAGTTGAAGATTGTGATCAATCGCGAAGACAGCGTGGTGCAGTTCTTCGAGGTAGGCGGCAAGCTTCTGACGCTGGAGATTACCCGCACGCTGACCCCAGTCGAAGTTAACGGAGAAAAAACACTCCACCCCGAACGCTTTACAGACATGTGGGCTACCCAAGAGGCCTTCTACGGGCTGGGGCAACATCAGGCTGGTGTGTGGAATTATCGCGGCGAGGCTGTCGATCTTTCCCAGGACAACACCAATATCTCCGTGCCGCTGCTGCTCTCCAGCAACGGCTACGGCATTTTCTGGAACAACGGTTCGCGCAGCCGCTTCAACAATCGCTTCGTCCACGCGTTCTACCTGAGTTCCGAAGTTGCGGACGCCATGGACTATTACTTTCTCTACGGACAGGAATTCGACTCCATCATCGCCGCCTATCGCGAATTGACGGGGCCCGCTCCGATGTTCGGGAAATGGGCCTACGGCTACTGGCAGTGCAAGAATCGCTATGCCTCGCAGCAGGAACTTCTCGGCGTTGCGGGAAAATACCGCGCCCTGCAAATCCCGCTGGATAACATCGTGCAGGATTGGTTCTGGTGGAACATTATGGGCGAGCCCGTGTGGAACAAAAATTATCCCGACGCCGCGGGGATGGTGAAGGAACTCCACAACAAGAACGTGCACTTGATGGTTTCCGTGTGGCCCTACTTCCGGCCAGGCTCTCCCGTTTACGACGACATGGAGAAGCGCGGATATTTCGTTGACCGCACGATTACGCCTAGTTTTCATCCTGTGGGGCAGGCGCTCTACGATGCGTTCAATCCGGACGCGCGCAAATACTATTGGAAGCTGATGAACGACGCGCTTTTTAAGATTGGCGTGGATGCCTGGTGGCTGGATACGACGGAGCCGGAAACCGAAGGGCGGGAAACCGACATTTTGGTGACCAACAAAGTGGCAATTGGCAATGGCGCGCGCTATGCCAATGAGTTTCCGTTGCTGACCACGACGGCGGTATACCAGGGCCAGCGCGCCGCGTCCGATCAGAAGCGCGTGTTCATTCTTTCGCGTTCCGCTTACGCAGGGTCACAGCGCAATGCCGCTTCGGTGTGGTCCGGCGATGTGGACCCCAACTGGGAGACGTTCCGCCGGCAGATACCCGCCGGATTGAATTTGTCGCTCTCCGGCATTCCCTATTGGACGACGGACATTGGCGGCTTTGTGGATGCCAACCCAGATGACCCCGCGTATCGCGAGCTGTATGTCCGCTGGTTTGAATTTGGCGCTTTTTGCCCAATCTTCCGCGCGCACGGCACGCGCAAGACCAACCAGAACGAAATCTGGTCGTATGGCCCAGAGGCGCAGAAGATTCTTACGGACTATGACCGCTTGCGCTACCGCTTGATGCCCTATATTTATTCGCAAGCCTGGAAGGTGACCAGCGAGGGCGCCACCATCATGCGTCCTCTGGTGATGGATTTCCGCACCGACGTGCGCGCGCAGAATATCGGCGACGAATTCCTGTTTGGCCCTTCGCTGCTCGTGAGTCCCGTCACCGAATCCGGCGCGACGGTTCGCCATTTGTATCTGCCCGCCGCGACTTGGTACGATTTCTGGAGCGGTGCCTTGATCAAAGGTGGACAGGCCATCGATGCTCCTGCGCCGCTGGATCGTCTGCCGCTTTTCGTCCGCGCCGGCGCGATACTGCCGCTGGGTCCGGAAGTGCAATTCGCTGCCGAAAAGCCTGCAGATCCGCTGGAAATTCGCATTTATCGCGGGGCCGACGGTGATTTCACGCTCTATGAAGATGAGAACGATACTTATAACTACGAGAAGGGCGCGTACGCGACTATCGGCTTTCATTGGGATAACACCAAACAAACGCTCACGATCGGCGAACGCAAGGGAGCGTTTCCCGGGATGTTGAAAGATCGCACCTTCCGCGTCGTTTTCGTGCGGGAAAACCACGGCACGGGGGGGGAGGTCACTGAAGCTACCGATAAGAACGTGGCCTATTCAGGCAAGGCGATTAGCGTCACTCCGTGAGGGACTCCAGACGGGTCGCTTGAGCTGACAATCCGCAAAGAGAGAGCTTCTGGTTCTCCGGCTCTGCGTCTGCGTCTCAATGGTAAAGAGGCGCGACAGCAATCGCGCCAAGTCCAATCAGGAAGAAAAGAAACATCAGAGGGATGAAGCGGCGCGACTCCGCCGGAGCATGGACAAACTCCCGCCAGATGAACACGCCCCAGATGGCGGAGACCATTGTCGCACCCTGCCCCAACGCATAGGAAATGGCCGGGCCAACCAATTGCGCGTGGGATGCCACGAAGTTGAACGTTGTCCCGATGCACCAGATCAACCCGCCAACGACTCCCCACAAGTGATAGGCAGGCTTGGTTGCGAAGAACTGTTGCAGCGTGACGGGGGCGGCTCCAGTCAGCGGTTTGCGCATGAAGTAGTAGTTCAATGGCAGAGCGCAAAGCACCGCACCGATGCAGAAGAGAAAAGATACGGCGTAAGGTCCCAGCGCCGACTTACCTGTTGTGGCCTTCACGATCAGCGGATAGAACGTCCCCATCAGGATGCCGCAGGCAATGCTGATCTTGATGCCCCGCGCGCTGACGGCTTTTTTCGCCACATCTCGTTTCTTGTAAGCCATGGCGTCAAAGATGATGGCCAGCACCACCAGAATAATTCCGCTGAACAACAGGAACGGGTTCCCGCGCGGCGAGATCAGGTAGTTCATCAGCGCGCCCACTACCAGCGCCAATCCGATGCCGATCGGAAAAGCCACTGCAAGCCCCGCGATTTCGATGGCCGCCACCAGGAGCAGGTTGGCCACATTGAATATGATTCCCGCCAAGAGCGCGTAAAGGATGTGCCCGGCATCCGCGCCACGTAAATCCGCAAGGAATGAAAGCCCGGCGCCTCCATGACTTCCCAACGTGAAACCCAATATGAGCGCGCCCAGGAGCATGCCCACCAGATAGTCCCAATAGAACAGGGGAAACGCGTAGCCCGGGGTTAGTTTCATGGTGTTCGCCCAGGAGCCCCAGCAAATCATGCTGACGATCATGAAGAAGAGTGCTGCCGCGTACGCTTCGGGTTGGTACATGAGTTCTCCTGAGAAACTCTTGCGGGGAAATCCCCTGCTGCATTATTCGTGGCAACATGCAATCCGCAAAAGGAGTATCTTCGTGCGCTTCGATGGCAAGCATACTCGCGATTTCGCATTGCAGAAACTGTTTTTCGATTGGACAGATTCCGATGCAGTTTCTGGAAGGCTCATCCCGCGGAAGAGCTCACAACAGTTTGGCAAGAAGCTCCACGGGATGCAGCACGGCACGGCCCGTGGCACCTTGCAGTTGCTCGATGCAGGAGACGCCGCTGGCAATCAGCGTGTGCGGGCCCATGGCGCTCTCGGCGGCCTTCCATTGCTCCACAAGCTCTTCGGATACAGCCTGGCTGACATCGTAGAAATCCTTTTTGTACCCGAAGCTTCCGGCCATCCCGCAGCATTCCACCTGCGAACAGGTGACTTCAAAGCCGAGCCGGCGCAGGAATTCGACCGTGTTTGATGGGTCACTAACGGCGCGCTGCTGGCAATGCGCGTGGTAGAAGACTCTGGAGCCCGGTGCGAACTTGCGAATGTCAAAAACCTCTCGCGGCTCACTTCCTAGTTCCGCAAAATGCTTCGCCAGGAATTGCACCGCATCCATCGTGGAATTCTGCAACTTTGCGAAAGGCTCCGCCGGTAATAATTTGAGATACTCGCGCAGGATCATCGCCAGGACGCTGGGCTCAACGACCAGCAGCGGCAGCCCCCGTGCATTTTCCGCCGCAAGATATCTGGAAAGAGCCTCGGCTTGCGAGCGGGCAGTTTCGATCATTCCTTGCGAGAGGGCTGCACGTCCGTCCGGCAAAGGGTTCGTCAGGCGCACGCGCACTCCAACAGCGTGCAGACAACGGAGCGCGTCCCGTCCTCGCTCTGGCGCGCCGTAATTCGTGAACACATCCGCCAGAACCAAAACCTCTGGGCCTTGCGGCGCATCCAACTTCTGCGTCACTCCATCGTCGCAAAGATCGACCCAGGTTTTCGTCGGAAATGGTGCAAGATGGCGTCGCCGGTCAATTCCAAAAGACTTCTCCAGGAACCAGCGCGAACCGGGCACCTTCAAAAAGAAATTCGATAAAGGAGCGAAGAGCGTTCCCCAGCGAGCTACGCGATCATAGTGCGCAAAAAACATTTGCTGCGCGGAAGCATGTTCGGCTGGCGAGGCGCCTAGCAGCAGACACATCGCTCGCGCCATAGGGGATAGAGGAATCGATTCGTTGAGCCGCGAGCGCAGCTCCACATTCAGACCGGGAATATCGATGCGCACGGGACACTGCGGCACGCACCGCGAGCAACCCGTGCAGAGATCGCTGAACCGCGCCAACTTTAACTGGCCCGTCGTAGCCGCTTCCCACGTCGCGCCGATTCCGCCGGAATAGGTCGCTCCCCCAAATCCGTGTCCCCCCAGCACCTGAAAATTCGCGCAGGAATTCAGGCACGCGCTGCAGCGAATGCAATAGAGCGCTTCTTTCAGTTGCGCATCCTGTGCCAAAGCTTCCCGCCCATTATCCAGAATCACCAGGTGGAATTCGCGCGCGGCCGGTCCCGCGCCACGAAAATCAACGACCGGCACCGCCAGTGGCGGCTGCATTACGGAGGTGTAGCTGGTGAGCGGCTGCCCCGTGGCGCTGGCCGCAAGAAGCTCGATGAAGGGGGCAAACTCGCGGCGCGAGGGCACTATTTTTTCGAGGCCCGAAATCGCGAGGTGCAAAGGCGGCACGATACACGTCAAACGAATGTTCGCCTCGCTCTCCACCAGCAGCAAGCTTCCGCAATCCGCGGAAATCAGATTGGCCCCGGTAATTCCGGCGTCGGCCGCAAGAAAGTCTTCGCGCAATCGTTCGCGCGCGAATCGCGTCAGGTCCTCGCCGGTATCCAACGGCAAATCGATCTGAAATTTCCTGCGAAAGAGCGCGGTGATGCGCTCGCGCGAGTAGTGAATGGCGGGAGCAATGATGTGCGACGGCTGCTCATCCGCGGCCTGCAGAATGAACTCCGCCAGATCCGTTTCCACCACGCGGATTCCATCGTGCTCCAGCGCGGCGTTCAGGTGAATCTCTTCCGAGGTCATGCTCTTGCCCTTGACCAGGGAACGCACGCGATGCCGCTTGCAGACTTCCTGAATGTACTCGCGGGCTTCCTGAGCATCGCGCGCAAAAAAGAAATGTCCGCCGTTCCGGGTAACGCTCTCCGAAAGCCGCTGAACAAGCGCCTTGCGATTGGCGAGCGCGTGCTCCTTGATACGGCGCGCTTCGTCTTTCAGCACCTCGTAATCGGGGAGGACGGCGATGGCGCCGTAGCGATTGAGGTTGAAACTCCGCGTGTTGCGGCGCACCGCGGCGGATTCCGTATCGAGAGCGAGGCGAATGGCGCGCCGAAGGATCGCACGCGACTCCTTCGCGGCAATCTCCCTTGGCGATGTCACATGCTTTGGCACGTTCTAGCTGAGCACCAGGATGTGAAGCTCATGCGGCCCATGGACCCCGCGGACGAGCGGACCCATGTCCGCCGTGGCGCTTGGCCCGCTGATGAAGACGAAGCTTCGCTGAAAGGTGGGCCGGGAGAATTGTTCAAGCCGGAAAAGGTCCGAAGGCCGGAAAACAAGCTTGTCAATGTCCACTACAACGATGTGCAGGCGTGGAAGCAGACTGACGTAGCCTGCGATATCCGCGCCAATGTCCACGCATACGGAACCCGTGCGCGCCACCGCGGCGAAGGCCTCCGTCACGCCGACGGCCGCGGAGCGATAGTCGGAGGCGCTTGGATGCGAAAGGACTCCTTCCCACTCTCGCAATGGTCGGAAATAATCAGGTGAAAGATAACGCGGCGCGGCAATAAGAATGGGGCGCTTGGCCGAGGCTCTGGCCAGCACGGCATCGCGCACGGCCTCCGGCGAGCGGGCCACCAGTTCCATCGTGGCTCCCGTAGCCGACACTTGCTCGCGAAACTGATCAAGCTGGGATTGCTGCGCTGAAGAAACGTGGTTCACCGGTTCACTCTGCTCACCGGTATTATGCATCAACCACACTATCGAGAAGCAACCTGCAAAGCTGCCACAGAAACTTTGCGGAGGCTTGAGCTCGCTTTTAATTAGTTTCTGTATCGAAATTAAGCATTGGGGCCTGCCTTTTGGGACTGATACACTCGTTTTAGTTCAGAAGGTGCGCTCGCGTGGGACATTGCTGTGACGAGATCAACTAAAGCAATTTATCTTATTCCCATTCTCTCCAAGAGCCTGGATGTTCTGGAACTATTGGAACAGCACAAGGCTCCGCTGACTCTCGAAGAGATCCATCAACGCACGCGAATCTCCAAGACGACCGTCTTTCGGATTCTGCGGACGCTGGTGCACCGGGGCTACGTCTCGCGCCCGGAGGACGGACGCTATCGTCTGGTCAGCCGCCCGCGCAAGATGCGCTTTGGATTTGGAGGGCAGTCGAGCGCGCTACCCTTCTCGAATGCGGTTACCGAGAGCCTCAGAGCCGCGGCCATGGCCACCGGCATCGAGCTCATCGTTCTTGATAATCAGTACAACGGGGAAATCGCCCGGCAGAACGCCGAAGAGTTCATCAAACAGCGTGTGGACCTGGTGATCGAATTCCAGACGGATCGTTACTTCGCGCCGATTATCGCGGACCGTCTCGCCGCCGGCGGAATCCCGCTGATCGCCGTGGATATCCCTCACCCCAACGCGATTTTCTTTGGCGTGGACAATTACCGCGCGGGACTGGAAGCCGGCGAACTCCTGGGAGCTTATGCCCAGAAGTTCTGGGGCGGGCAGGTGGATCTTGTCGTGGGCCTAGACCTGGCCAAGGCCGGCACGCTGGTGCAGAGCCGCATCACGGGGGCCTTCGAAGGAATCCGTTCGAGGATCGGCAACCTTCAGGATGGCCAACTCATACGTGTCGACGGCACCGGATTGGAAGAGGAAAGCCACAAGGCGATGCATGCCGTGCTGACAAAACACCGCAAAGCCAAGCACGTCCTGGTGGCGCCGAGCAACGATACCAGCGCCCTCGGCGCACTACGCGCCGCCAGAGAATTACGCCGCGACCATCATCTGGCGATTCTCAGCCATGACTGCATTCCCGCGGCCATGGAAGAGATGAAACGCAAGAGTAGCCCTCTCATTGGCTCCATCTCGCGTGAAGTTGCCACCTACGGGCCGCGGCTTGTCCAGCTGGGCCTGGCACTTTTGAACGGGGAGAGCGTCCCTCCCTACAATTATGTGGAGCATCGCCTGGTCAGTCGCTTTAGCCAACTGGTTGCCGATCGCAGCGCACGGTCCTCTTGAGTTCCCCGCCCTTGTTTTGCATTTGAAATCATTTCTAAATGGAGTATTGTTGGGGTCGCAACAGGAGAAACTGCCATGCCTCTTGACTCGCAGAATGTTCTTGCCGCCCTGGATTCATTCCGCATCGAGGTGCCCTCTTGGGGATTCGCCGACACGGGAACGCGCTTCGGAAAGTTCGTGCAGGACAGCGCGGCCTCCACCCTGGAGGAGAAGTTCTCCGATGCCGGCCAAGTGCACTACTTCACGGGGGTGTGCCCCAGCATCGCGCTGCACGTCCTCTGGGATCTCCCCGCAGGGACAGACCTGCGCGAAGTGGTCAAGCTCAACGACAAATATGGCGTCCGCGCGGGTTCCATCAATCCCAATGTTTTTCAGGACCAGGAGTACAAGCACGGCTCGCTTGGTAATGAGCGCCCGGAGGTTCGCCGGCGGGCTCTGGATCACATTCTGGAATCGGTCTCCCTGGCGAAGCAGCTCGGCTGCCGCGATGTGGCTCCGTGGCTGGCCGACGGCTCGAATTATCCCGGCACGGCGAATATTCGTCATCGCAAGCAGTGGATCGCCGAGGCCTTCCAGAAGGTGCACGAAGCGCTCGGTCCAAGCCAGCGCCTCCTGGTGGAGTACAAACCTTTTGAACCAGCTTTCTATCATTCAGACATCGGCGACTGGGGGATGGCGCTCTTGCTGGCGCGCGCCGCCGGACCCAAGGCGTTCGTGCTGGTGGATACCGGCCATCATTACCAGGCGCAAAACATTGAGCAGATCGTGGCCTGGCTGCTTAGCGAGAACATGCTGGGCGGTTTCCATTTCAATGACCGGCGGTATGCCGATGATGACCTCACGCTCGGCTCGATCGACCCGTATCAGATATTTCGCGTGTTCGCCGAAATCCGGCACTGGGAATGGGAGGCCCGCCAGCGCGCGGATATCGCGTACATGATTGACCAGAGCCACAACCTGAAAAACAAAGTTGAGGCCATGATTCAGACCGTGATGACCGCTCAATTGCTGTATGCCAAGGCCGCTTTGATTGACCATGAGGCATTGCAGAAAGCCCGCACGGAGCAGCGGCTAATTGATGCGGAGAACTGCTACAAGGACGCCTACGAAACCGATTGCCGTCCGATTCTCCGGGATTGGCGCAAGAGCCACGGCCTGGCGGATGATCCATTGCAAGCGTTTCGGGCCAGCGGATACACGGAGCGGACTTCGCGGGAGCGGGGTGTTCGCAAGAAAGGAGCTTCCAGCTACGCTTGAGCTGTCCCGCCTCGCTTCGGAAGCGCCCGCAGCGCACACCGAGGGACTATGAAACGTCTACGTTATCTCCAAGACGCGTGGGATACACGCGTCGCTTCGGGCATGGATGAACCCGAACTCCTTCGTTACCGCTCGAATCTACTGGGTTCGGACCTGCGCATCACCAACTTTGGCGGCGGCAACACGAGTTCCAAGATGAAGCAAAAGGACGCACTGACCAGCGCTACCGTCGAAGTTCTGTGGGTCAAGGGGAGCGGTGGTGATCTTGGCAGCATTCAGCGCGCGGGATTCGCCACGCTCTACCAGGAAAAGCTGCTCGGGCTCGAGAAGCTCTATCGCGGCATTCAGCACGAAGACGAGATGGTCGGCTACTACCCTCTCTGCACTTTTGGCCTGAACCCCACGGCCGCTTCCATTGATACGCCGCTGCACGGCCTGCTACCTTTTGCACACATCGATCATTTGCATCCGGATTGGGGCATCGCGCTGGCCGCTTCCGCGAACGGCAAAGAGCGCCTGGCGGAGTTTAACCAGAAGTATGGCCACAAACTCGTGTGGATTCCGTGGCTGCGGCCGGGATTTGAACTTGGCCGATTGATTCGCGAGGCCGTTCAGCAGAATCCCAACGCTGATGGCATTGTGCTCGGCGGCCATGGGCTTTTCTCCTGGGGAGAAACGCAGCGCGCTTGCTATGAGAGCACTCTCACCGTGATTGACGATCTGGGCGAGTTCGTTCTGGGGTATGTCGAAAAGGCCGGCGATTCACTCTTTGGCGGGGCGCAATTTATGCCTCGCGACGATCGGCAACAGATTGCTGTTGAACTGCTCCCCGCGCTTCGTGGGCGCCTGTCGGCAAAAAAGAAACTGATTGCGCACTATTCCGATCTGCCGGAGGTGCTGCGCTTCGTTAATTCACGCGATGCGGCGGCGCTGGCACATCTCGGCACCAGTTGCCCGGACCATTTCATCCGCACGAAGATACGCCCGTTGCTGATTCCCTGGCAGCTCGGCGGCGATGGGCTCGCTTTATTCGCGGCGATGGATGAGAGCTTGGCGGCTTACCGCAAGGACTACGAAGCGTACTACCACAAATTTGCCGTGGCCGATTCGCCAGCCTTGCGCGATGCCAACCCCACGGTCGTGCTCGTGCCCGGCGTGGGCATGTTCAGCTTTGGAAAGAGCAAGACCGAAGCGCGCACCACCGGCGACTTCTATACCAACGCGATTCACGTGATGGAAGGCGCCACCTCTCTTGGCGATGGCCGTGCGCCTTCGACAGTGCCGCAAGCCGGGGTGGCCGCGCCTTCGGAAGCATTCGCGGTGCACAAGAATTACGTCGCGCTGCCGCAGTCCGAGGCGTTCCGGATTGAATACTGGCAGCTTGAAGAGGCCAAGCTGCGCCGTCAGCCGCCGGAAAAGGAATTTGCGCGGCAGGTGGTGATAGTTGTGGGGGGAGCCAACGGAATCGGGCGCGCCACTGCCGAAGCCGCCGCGCAACGCGGAGCGCACGTGGTGATCGCGGATCGTGACGCGGAAGCGACGAAAGAGGCGACCGCGCAGGTGGCGCGTTTCGCCGGAAAAGAAGCAGGTCACGCTGCGGCGGTGGACATTCGCGATCGCGCATCGATCCGGCGTTTGCTGGAAGAAGTTGTGGCGTACTTTGGCGGGTTCGATGTGCTGGTGAACACTGCCGCGATGTTCGCGTCGTCTCCCGATGGCACGGTGAGCGACGAGCAGTGGCACACCACCCTCGATCTGAACGTGGTCGCAAACCATCTACTGGTGGACGAAGCGCGGCCCATACTCGCCAAGCAAGGTCTTCCGGCGTCGATTGTGCTGACGAGTTCCGCGAATGCCGTGGTCGCCAAGCACGGCAGCGAGGCCTACGATGTCAGCAAAGCCGCACTGAGCCATCTTATACGCGAGTTGGCCATTTCCCTGTCGCCGAACGTCCGCGTTAACGGCATCAGCCCTGCCACGGTCGTGAGGGGGTCGACGATGTTTCCGCGCGACCGCGTCATGGCTTCGTTGGCCAAGTACGAGATCGCGTTCGACTCCGCGCAGAGCACTGAGGAATTGCGCAATTTGCTCAGCCAGTTCTACGCCCAGCGCACCTTGACGCATGCTGCCATTGATCCAGACGATTGCGCCAAAGCGATTCTCTTTCTGGCAAGTCCGAGCGCCCGCTGCACGACGGGTCATTTGTTCCCCGTGGACGGCGGCTTGAGCGAAGCTTTCCTACGATGAGCGATTCCTGCGGTTCCGGCACAAAGCCACGCCGCGTGGCAGCCATTGACCTCGGTGCAGAGAGTTGCCGCATCTCTTTGCTGAACTGGCAGCCCCAGGGCGCGACTCTGCGGACCGTGCACCGCTTCCACAATGGCCCGCAGGAGCGCGATGGAAATCTCTACTGGGACATCTCTCGCCTGTGCGAAGGACTGCTCGAAGGACTGCGCCTCGCCGCCGGTGCAGCCACCGGTCCGATTGATTCGATCGGCGTGGATGGCTGGGCCGTTGACTATGTGCGCGTGGATGGCGAGCACAAGCCTTTACAGGATCCCTTCTGTTATCGCGATCCGCGCACGGAAACAATTCCGACGCAATTCTGGAAAACACTCCCTGCCGAGCGCCTTTACGCCATTACCGGCGTTCAAATGCTGCGCTTCAACACCCTGTACCAGCTCATCGCGGACCACAATGCCGGCCTGCCCGATGGCACGTGCTGGTTAAATTTGCCGGAATATATTCTGTGCAGCCTGGGCGGCCGGCCAGTTTCGGAATTCACGCTGGCGACGCACACGCAACTCGTCAGCGCCACCGATCACGCCTGGTCGCCGGAGATTTTTCGGGCGGCAGGGCTTGACCAGAGCAAGGCGCCGGAAATTGTGCCTCCCGGCAGCATCGTCGGCCAAGTCACGGGAGAACTCGCGCAACTTCCGGAATACCGAAACACTCAGCTGATCGCACCGTCCTGCCACGATACGGGATCGGCCGTCGCCGGCATCCCGTACTCCGGTGACGATTGCGCGTTCATTAGTTCCGGAACATGGTCGCTTGTGGGCACAGTCCTCGATCGGCCCTGCCTCAGCGAGGCGGCCTTCAAACAGAACATCAGCAACGAAGGCGGCCTCGAGGGCAGCTCGCGTTTTCTGAAAAACGTCAACGGCATGTGGCTGATCGAAGAATCCATGCGCCATTGGCATTCGCAGGGCAGAGATTGGAGCATTGCTGCTCTCATCGAGGCTTGCCGCTCGCTTCCCGCGCCAGAGGCAGTTCTCGATGTGGATCACCCCGAACTGCTTCTCAGTGGACGCATGCCGCAACGCATCAACTCGGTCTTGAGACTTTCGGGGCACGCACCGCTCCCGGAAGGCCCCGAGGCGGCGCCACAGTTTGCCAACTTGATTTTTCACAGCCTGGCCGCGCGCTACACCGAGGTTTTACGCATGATCAGCGAAGTCGCCGGCAAGAAATTCCGGAGCGTCTACATCGTCGGCGGCGGGAACCGCAACGCTTTTATTAACCAACTCTTGCAGGAGCGCTCGGGGCTGGAGGTCATACGGGGTCCCGTGGAGTGCTCCACGATCGGCAACGCCGCTATCCAGCTTGCGGCGCTCGAAGGGAGAACGGGTTCGAACTCTGGCGCTTCGCGCGACGCGGTCGCCGAATGGAGTCGCCGCTTGGCCGCGCTGGAGGGATGACGCCGGTGTACAGAAGGATGTCGCGAATCCCGGCGATCCCACGTTTCGTGTTCGCCGCTTGCACGGCGATTTGTGAGGAGGCTTGCGGGGTTAGCTCTTCACGCCGCTCTTGGCGGCTTCGGACCTCTTGAACCAGTCCGGCTTGCGAAACATGTCCAGGCCCGGATCGGCGATCACGCCGTCGCCGGATTTCGCCGATGTTTCGCGAATATAGTCGAGGTCCAGCTCTACTCCCCAGCCCGGTCCTTGTGGCAAATCGAACTGGCCGTCCTTGACCTCTGGATAAGGCCGGCCCGCTTGCTTGATTTCTGCGTCGGAGAAATCGTTGAAGTGTTCCAGGATCTTCCCGTTCCGCAACCCGGCCATCAAGTGCAGCGCCGCCGTGGTACTGATGATCCCTCCCACATTGTGCGGCGCCACCATCACGGAATAAGTCTCCGCAGTGGAGCAGATTTTCTTTGTTTCCAGGAAGCCGCCGCATTGCGTCATGTCTGGCTGCAAGATATGAATCACGCGCCTCGGAAAAAGATCGCGGAATTGCGCCGCGGTGTAATAGCGCTCTCCGGTCGCGATGGGCACGCTGGTATGACGCGCCACCATTTCCAGCGCGCCGGGATCATCGGGGCGGCAAGGCTCTTCGATCCAGCCCGGCTGATATTTCTCAATCGCGCGGGCAATTTCAACCGCTTGATGCGGCGCAAACCGTCCGTGCATCTCCACAAAAACCTGGGCGTCGCCACCGGCCACGCTGAACACGGCTTCGAGAATCTCGAGGCTGCGGTGATACTCTTCGCGCGTAAGCTCAAGGTTGCCGTTTCCAAAAGGATCGAGCTTCATCCCGCGATAGCCGCGCGCAAGGACTTTTTTCGCGGCGCCGGCGAACGCCTCGGGCGTGCGGTCCACGGTATACCAGCCGTTGGCGTACGCTGGAATTCTGTCTCGTACTTTTCCGCCGAGCAATTGATGGACGGGCAGCTTGGCTTTCTTTCCGATGCAGTCCCAACAGGCCATCTCCACCAGCGCGAGCCCCGTCATCACCACTTCGCCGGGCAGGCCAAAATCGAAAAGGGTGAATCGGCGGTACAACTCTTCGATGTCGGTAGCGTCGAAACCAACAATGTGCCGGCGCACATCTTTCAGAAATTCGCGGACCGTGTGCGTCTTGGAAACGACGCGCGCTTCGCCGTACCCGCGAATTCCCTCGTCGGTCTCCAGCACCAGGTACGTCAAGTTGCGCCAGGGTGTGCGAATCACAAAAGTGGTGTAATCGGTGATTTTCATGTTCGCTCAGCTATGCCTGACGGCAGGTTTGCCGCTGCTTTCCAAGCCCATCAATCTCCAACTCCACGACGTCGCCCGGCTTCAAATATGTGGGCGGCTTCATGCCGAGCCCCACGCCCGGTGGCGTGCCGGTGGAGATCAGGTCGCCCGGCTCTAGTGTCATAAACTGCGAGATGTACCGAACCAGTTCCGCGGGCGCGTAGATCATCGTTCCCGTGTTGCCCTTCTGCCGCACCTGTCCGTTCACGCTGAGCCGCATGTTCAAGTTGCTGACATCTGGCACTTCTTCACGCGTGGCCAGCCAGGGCCCCAGAGGATTAAATGTATCGCAGCTTTTTCCTTTGCTCCACTGTCCGCCGCGTTCCAACTGAAACTCCCGCTCGGAAACGTCATGCGAAATGCAGTAACCCGCAATATGCAATTCCGCCTCTTCGCGCGATTCCAAATAGCGCGCCTCTTTACCGATTATGACTCCCAGCTCGACCTCCCAATCCGTTTTCGTGCTGCGCCGGGGGATCAGCACGTCGTCATTCGGACCGACCATGGTGTTCGCAGCCTTCATGAAGAGTTTCGGCTCCTTCGGCACTTCCGCCCCAGTTTCCTTGGCGTGATCGGAGTAGTTCAGCCCCACGCAGACGATTTTCCCCGGCCGTGCCACGGGAGCCGCCCAGCGCACTCCTTCCCCCACTTCCGGCAATTCGGCCGGGCTGGTGGAGGAAAGCTCGGCCGCCAGCTTCTTCAGTCCATCGGCCGCGAAAAACGCCGCGTCCCAATCACGAAACCATGCCGAGGCGTCACGCCTTTTCCCTTCAATTATTAGGCCGGGCTTCTCCTGGCCCTTCGCTCCAAACCGGATCAGTCTCATCGCGCACTCCGTTTAACGTTATCCACCGCTTCTACTCTAACAGCACCGGCAAATGGTTTAGCTTTTTCTTAGCACAAACGGCGACCACCGATTGCATCCAGGAACAATTTGCTGCAGACTATCGCACCGAGCCATCGGAGACAAGGAGCGACACGATGGACGACTCAGCCAGCAGCGCTGACGCCGTAGAAAGCACCGCCGCCAAAGAAACTCATACGCGCTCTACATGGGTTGCCTGGTCGAGTCTTTTCCTGGCTTTCGTCCAGAGCGTCTGCGCGGCCTTCGTAGCATTGAGCGGCTTGCGCCTCCTGATTGGCGCGGCTGCGGTCGCCAGTGCTGCTGGCGCACTGGGTTTCGTTGACCGCCACTTTCACATCGACACGATCCGCATCCCCATGGTGTTGCTAGCCCTGGTCGGCGCTCTCTTTAATCTGGTGGCAGTCTGGCAGGTCCGCCGTCTGCGTGCTCGCCCCACTTCCGCCTGGCGCCAGAAGGCCGTATCCACGAGCAGGCTTAACTCGGAGCGCCTGCAGCTCAGCCTTTCCGTTCTCACCCTTCTCCTGCTGGCCGTGGAAGAGTGGTACCACATCAAATTCACCAGTGGTTTCTGAAACCGCGCGACCGTCCCCAGGTCGAAAGCAGCGCGACTCCACGGTCCGGCCCGTCTCTGCAGGACCTTCGGGCGGAAGTTTTCATAAAACTGCAGTATCCTTGAAACCTTTGCGTTCTTCGCTACTCCTACTTGCGGCGCGGTTCTACCTGGCAGGTGCGACTATTATGAAACCAAAGACTGTATTCATTACCGGCGCCAATGGCGCTCTCGGATCGTATATTACAGGAACCTTTCTGAAGACCGGCGCTCGTGTCATCGGCGCATCGCTACACATCAGCGCCACCGAATTCCCGCAGGCGAATTTTGAGGGCGTTAGCCTTGACTTCACGCGTTCTGAATTGGTCAGCCGGACAGTTGCGGACATTGCGGCCCGCCACGATGGCCTGGATGTGGTCGTCCACGTTCTCGGCGGCTTTGCCGGTGGCCAGTCCGTCGCAGAAACGACAAATGCCACTTGGGAGCAGATGCGCGATCTAAACCTCACATCGGCGTTTTTTGTGCTTCGCGAGGTGATTCCGCACTTGCGCCGATCTCCCTATGGGAGGTTCATCGCCATTGGGAGTCTTGCGGCCACGGCACCCCACGCCAATCTCGGCGCCTACGTCGTCTTCAAAGCCGCGCTGGCCACGCTGGTGCAAACCGTGGCGCTGGAAAACAAGGACTCGCACCTCACGGCCAATATCGTTTTGCCCGACACGATGGACACACCCGCCAATCGCAAGTCCATGCCGGATGCCGATTTTTCCACATGGCTGAATCCGCAAGACGTCGCGGATCTCGTTCTCTGGCTCGCGGATGAGCGCGCCGCTCATGTCAACGGAGCTGCCATCCCAATTGTGGGCCGCCATAGCTGAGGGTTTCGCCACTGCTCTACTAAGGATGAACTGATGCGCACAATCTGCATCGCTATCGCTACTTCCCTTCTGACAGTCTCTGTGCTGGGAAGCGCTGACGCCGAGCGCTGCCTGGTGCCTCCAAACGCTGGCGAAAAAGGGCCAAGGCAATTCGTTATCGCCGAATTGTTTACTTCCGAGGGCTGCTCCGGTTGCCCACCGGCCGAGTCACTGCTGAAACATTTGAGCGAGGAACGGCCCATCGCTGGGGTGGAAGTGATCGCCCTCGAAGAACATGTCGACTATTGGAATCAACTCGGCTGGATCGATCCTTTTTCTTCACGACAATTTTCAGAGCGCCAGGAACAATACGCCTCAACCTTCCACAACGACGGCGTCTACACGCCTCAACTCATCGTTGACGGCGCGGCCGAGGTGGTCGGCAGCCGCTCCGGCGAGGCTGAGGAAATCATCCAGCGCGCCGCTTCCCTTCCGAAAGCCACGCTCACGCTTAAAGAAATCGGCGAACGCAAGCGTGGCCAGGCGACTTTCCAACTGGATGTCTCTTCCCTGCCGTCCGCGTTGAACTCGCACAAACTCGAACTCTGGATTGCGGTCACCGAGCGCGGCCTGCAATCTGACGTGCAAGCTGGCGAGAACTCCGGCTACCGCTTGCAGCACGCTGCGGTCGTCCGGTCGCTGCGAAAATTGGAAACACTCGACTCTGCCGTTCAATTTCAGAGTCAAGTTCCTGTCCAACTAGAGGGGGAGTGGAAGCAGGACAACCTTGCCATCATCGTCTTCCTCGTTGATTCGTCTTCACGCAGGATTGTGGGTATCGGCAGGCAGTAAATTATGTGGATTGTTCCGTGAAATCCTGCTTGTATCTCAATGGCCGTGGCAGAAGTGACTTTTCACTGGCTCGGCGCCACTTCCAGCAGCATTTTTAGCGTCGCGCCCGGCCGGTGAGCGATGCGTTCCATCGCTTCCTGGCCCCGCTCAAGGGGCAATTGTTCCGTCCAGGGTGCCAAATCCACTTCGCCGGCGATCAGCAAATCCAGCGCGCGCCGGAAATCGACCGGCGTGTATGCGAACGACATCACGGCCCGGTGCTCTCTGCGTATACTGGTGACGAAATCCAGTTCGCTCCGCTGCGCACTCATGCCCAGCAGTGCGACGCATCCCCCCGGCCGGCACAAATCAAATGCCGCTTGCCGCGCCGGTCCACTCCCACTGGCATCCACCACCAGATCGTAGCCGCGACCCGCCACCCGCCGCGCTTCCGCCAGGCCCTCCGGAGAAGCGGTGTTCACGGTCACCGCCGCGCCCAACTTCTGCGCCGTTTCCAGGCGCTGATCGCTTACGTCCGCCACCAAAACATCCCTTAGGCCGATGCGATGGCTCGCCAGCAAGGTCAGCGCTCCCATCGTCCCGCCGCCCACGATGGCCAGCCGGAAAAGGGGCGCCGGTGCGGAGATGCGGAAAAGGTGCACGATGTTTGCTAACGGCTCGCACAGGACCGCCCGCAGGGACGGAAGGTCCTCCGGAATTTCGTGAATCTGCTCTGCCGGGAGCGTGATGTATTCCGCAAACGTTCCCGGCGTTTGATCCATCCCCAGCAACCGCCAGCTTTCGCAGAGATTCTGCGCCCCCGCAAGACAGTAGACACAATGCCCGCAAGTGATCAGCGGATTCACCACCACTCTGCGCCCGTCATTCAACCGTCCGACCAATTCGTGCCCCAGCACCAGTGGTGGTTTTCTTCGCGCGCTGTGCCCCAGAAACCCCGAGATATCCGATCCGCAAACTCCGGCCAGTTCGATGGCGACTTCCACTTCGCCGTTTTCCGGTTTCAGCCGGGGTCTTTCTTCCAGCGTGACGCGGCCCGGTTCTGTATAGACGAGTGCTTTCATAATGGCGGTCAAAAGACTTTTCTCCGCTTCTTCGATCGGGCGAATTTCTCCTCGAACTTCACCCGCTCTGAAATCTTACTTCACGTACTGCTTCCCGGCCATAGCAGCAATCGCGGTAATCACGCCAACCGTATGCTACAACCGTTGTATATTTGTACGTCCCGTATCCAACGTAGTCCTTGTCCTTGCTCTTTACCTGGAGGCGCACTACATGCTCACACCCTGGTTCGGCGAATTCATGGGTACCCTTGTTCTGGTCCTCCTCGGCGACGGCGTCGTCGCCGGCGTCTTGCTCCGCAAAACCAAAGCCGAGAATTCCGGCTGGATGGTCATCACCACTGGTTGGGCGCTCGCGGTTATGTGCGGCGTCTTCACCGCCATCGCCTGCGGCAGCCCTGGCGCGCATCTCAATCCAGCGGTGACGCTCGGCATCGCGCTGCGAAGTCACGACTTCTCGCAAGTCTTGCCCTTCATGGCGGCGCAAGTTCTCGGCGCAATCGCCGGCGCCACGCTTGTCTGGCTGCACTATCTCCCGCACTGGCGGGAAACGCCCGACGCCCCCGCAAAACTCGCCGTGTTCTCCACGTCCCCAGCCATTCGTGCACTCCCCGCCAATTTCCTCTCGGAGGTCATCGGCACGTTTGTGCTTGTGTTCGTCGTCAGCGCCATTTTCTCGAAAAATGTAGCCGCCACGGGACCTGCCGCGGGCCTGGGCCCATATCTTGTCGGGAGTCTCGTGTGGGGCATCGGTCTCTCCCTCGGCGCCACGACCGGCTACGCCATTAATCCTGCGCGCGACATCGGTCCACGCATCGCTCACGCTCTCCTTCCGATCGCGGGGAAGGGGGCCTCTGACTGGGGTTACGCCCCCATCCCGATTTTTGGACCTCTTGTCGGCGGCGCATTGGCGGGCTTGGTGGCACGATTGCTGTCAATGTAGCGGTGATTAGTGTCAGCCAGCGTGGAGACTGACCCAAATAATGGGGAGGTTCCGAGGGCAACAAAGTGAGAAACGCACTTTTTTCTATGAGGAGCAGGCAACACGCGCTCCACCGGCTCGTTCGATTAGACTCGCTGGACTATACCGAGAGGGACGGGTGATTGACGGCAAGGTATGTTTTGGCAAACCTGCATGACTTCGGCTGGCGCAGGTTGGCAAGCTAAAATGCCTCTATTGCATAGCTAAACTCTCGTCGAGCCAGAGAAGGAATATGACCGATCAGCCTTTCTTTATACCGTCTCTTCTTATCAGCGTATTCACAATCCCACTAGTTCTTGGTTTGATCCCACGAAATCGCTGGTATGGCATTCGTACAGCCCAGACTCTATCCGATGAAAGGGCGTGGTATCGGTCCAATAGGTTTGGGGGATGCACTTTTCTGTTTTCGGGCATGGTTTATTTAGTGATCGCAAGAATGTTTCCAACTCCCAAACCCGCTGGTTCTGATCTCGTACTTTGGGGACTACATCTTTGTGCTTTCTTATTGCCTTTGGTCGTTAGCGTCATACTTACAATGAGGTATGTGAAAGGACTCTTGAAACAGCGTTGAAAGAAAATGTCCACGAAGTGAGACTGCCCCGGAGACCGCGCTGAGGTGCCGAGGCGACGCCACCTCCACGTTTGGTCTGGAGTTGCCGCTAAACATTGCGTTGCAGATCGAAAACAGGCTTGCTCGCCTTCTGAAGAAGTCCAGCGTCGCCGCCTCTGGACGTGCTGTCAACAATCCGGAAGCTGACCTATTCTCTGTGATGCCTGTCATTTGGTCTTGCGCTCATTTTGTGATAATCAGAACAGAAGGGTCATGCCTCCTAAAGTCAAATGGGGAATTTTGAGCGCCGCGAACATCGCCACGCGCCAAGTCATTCCCGCCATGCAACAGTGCGA
>JGI12270J11330_10000284_pt1 | contig 38978 bp, 45 predicted proteins | sample PeaSoiMetSII2010_FD_11330 | JGI IMG/M metagenome (IMG submission 11330)
AATGATCCCATCCCCTTCACCTGGACCGCAGACCCAGACAAAATCATTGCCGCCGTCAGGCGAGGACACCAAGTGTTAGATTCCATCCACTAGCGTCGCCGCATAGCGTCTTCACGCCGACGGGACCTGACCTCCCTCCCTACGCGTCCGGAAAGCAAAGATGGGCAAACTCACGCAACCGGAGGCGCGCAACGCGCCTCCCTCCTTTCAGGACCTGATCCTGAACCTCGAGCGCTATTGGGCCGAGCAGGGCTGCGTCATCTTGCAGCCCTATGACATGGAGATGGGGGCGGCCACCTTTCATCCCGCCACCACCTTGCGCGTGCTTGGGCCGACGCCCTGGCGCGCGGCATATGTGCAGCCTTCGCGGCGGCCTAAGGACGGGCGCTACGGGGAGAACCCGAACCGGCTACAGCATTATTATCAGTTCCAGGTGATCCTGAAGCCGTCGCCCCCGAACCTCCAGGAGCTCTATCTCGACAGCCTCCGCGCCATCGGCGTCGACGTCGCCAATCACGACATCCGCTTCGTCGAGGATGATTGGGAGAGTCCGACGCTCGGCGCCTGGGGACTCGGCTGGGAGGTGTGGTGCGACGGCATGGAGGTGTCGCAATTCACCTATCTTCAGCAGGTCGGCGGCTTCGACTGCGACCCCGTCTCGGGCGAGCTCACCTATGGGCTCGAGCGCCTTGCCATGTATGTGCAAGGCGTCGACCGCGTCTTCGACCTGAACTTCAACGGCCGGCAGGGCAAGGACAAGGTCACTTATGGCGACGTGTTCCTGCAGGCTGAGCGGGAATATTCCCGCTACAATTTCGAGCACGCCGACACCAAGCTGCTGTTCGATCATTTCCGCGACGCCGAGGCCGAATGCAAGGCGCTGCTCGCCAAGGGCGATGCGGGCGAGCGTCATCTCATGGTGCTGCCGGCCTACGATCAGGCGATCAAGGCCTCGCATCTCTTCAATCTGCTCGATGCCCGCGGCGTGATCTCGGTGACGGAGCGGCAGGGCTTCATCTTGCGGGTGCGCGAGCTCGTCAAGGCATGTTGCGCCGCCTGGCTAAAGACCGAAGCGGGCGGGGCCCATGCTTGACAGAAACCGGTTCGCGCATGGCTGAGCTGCTGCTGGAGCTGTTCTCGGAGGAGATCCCCGCCCGGATGCAGCCGCGCGGGGCGGAGGATCTGGCGCATCTGCTCGGCGATACGCTGAAGGCGGCCGGGCTCAGCTTCGAGACGATCCGCAGCTTCGCCACGCCGCGCCGGCTCGCCGTGGTGGTCGATGGCCTGCCGCAGCGCTCGCCCGATGTGAGCGAGGAGAAGAAAGGCCCCCGGGTCGGCGCGCCCGACGCGGCCCTTCAGGGATTCCTCAAATCCGCCGGGCTTAGCTCCCTCGACCAAGCCGAGACGCGCACGGACAAGAAAGGCGACTTTTATGTCGCGCTGATCGAGCGCGCGGGACGGCCAACGCCTGAGGTCGTGGCCGAGATCGTGCCCGAGATCGTACGCACCTTCGCCTGGCCCAAATCGATGCGCTGGGGAAGCGGACGCTTGCGCTGGGTGCGGCCGCTGCATTCGATCCTCTGCCTCTTCGACGGCAAACTGGTGCCGTTCGACATCGACGGCATTGAGAGCGGCAGGGAGACGCGCGGCCACCGCTTCATGGCGCCTAAGCCCTTTAAGGTGAGGGGCTTCGAGGACTATGTGGAGAAGCTACGACAGGCCTATGTGATCCTCGATGGCAAAAAGCGCGAGGGCATCATTTTCTGGCAGGCCAACAAAGTTGCTGCCAAGCAAGGGCTCGCGCTTGTCGGGGACGAGGCACTCCTCGCCGAGAATGCCGGGCTCAGCGAATGGCCGGTCGTGCTGATGGGCGCCTTCGACGAGAGCTTCCTCGAGGTGCCGCCGGAGGTGCTCGCCACATCGATGAAGGCGCATCAGAAATGCTTCTCGCTTCGGCGCGGAGAGGAGCTCGCCAACCGCTTCATCATGGTCGCCAATCTCGAGGCGGCAGACGGTGGCAAGGCCATCGTCGCCGGCAATGAGCGGGTCATCCGGGCGCGCCTCGCCGACGCCAAATTCTTCTTCGATCACGACCGGAAGGTGATGCTCGAAGACCGTGTGCCGAAGCTTAGGGAGATCGTCTTCCACGACAAGCTCGGCACCCAATATGAGCGGGTGCAGAGGGTGAGGCTGCTGGCGCGCGAGGTCGCGCCGCTGGTCGGCGCCGATCCCGACCTCGCCGAGCGCGCCGCCATCCTCGCCAAGGCCGACCTCACAAGCGACATGGTCGGCGAGTTCCCCGAACTGCAGGGGGTGATGGGCCGCTATTACGCGCTCGACCAGGAGGAGAACCCGGTGGTGGCGGACGCCATCGCCGCGCATTACAAGCCACTAGGCCCGTCCGATCAGGTGCCGCCCGATCCCGTGGCGATCGCGGTGGCGCTCGCCGACAAGCTCGATACCTTGGTCGGCTTTTGGGCGATCGACGAGAAGCCGACCGGCTCCAAGGACCCCTACGCGCTCCGACGCGCGGCGCTTGGCGTGATCCGGATCATTCTGGAGCGACAATTGAGTCTGAAGCTCTCGTCGATTGCCGCGCGCTCCTACGACAATTACCTCGCGGTGTGGAGGTCGAGCCACAAGTTTCACGCCATCAAGAAGAGCTGGTTCGAAGGCGGAAGAAGTCGAGCAGGAACTCCCACCATCTCGGAGGAAACGGAGAGAGACGACGATTGGGAGTATATCGTCTGGGATACCGGCGTGGCCGACGGAGCGAACTGGCCCCGCAGCAGAGAGGAGATCGCGGAGACAAGGATCGAGAAGCGGAAGGATGTGATCGCTGGCCTCATGCCGTTCTTCGCCGACAGGCTCAAGGTGCATTTGCGCGACCAGGGCGCGCGGCACGATCTGATTGACGCGGTGTTCTCCCTTCCCGGCCAGAATGACCTACTCATGATCGTCCGCCGCGTCGAGGCGCTTGACCGCTTCCTCGACACCGAGGATGGCGCCAATCTCCTCACCGGCACGAAGCGCGCCATAAATATCCTGCGCATCGAGGAAAAGAAGGACGCCAAGAGCTACACTCAAGCCCCCGATCCCAAGCTGCTCAAGCAGGCTGAGGAAACGGCGCTGGCTAAAGTCGTGGATGAAGCCGAGCACGCGGCGGCCTCGGCGGTGGAGAAGGAGGATTTCGCAGCCGCGATGGCGGCAATTGCCAAGCTGCGCAAGCCGGTCGATGCCTTCTTCGATTACGTCACGGTCAATGCCGACGAGCGGGCGCTCCGCGAAAACCGCCTACGTCTGCTCAATCGCATCCGCGCCACCACCCTGACCGTGGCGGACTTCTCCAAGATCGAGGGCTAAAGTCTCAAAACGCCAGCGACAGCAAAAATCAGGATGATCCCGAATGTCGCCACGTTCCAAGCGAGCGAGCGGACCAAGGGGACGCCAAAAGCGTAGAGGGGCACATAGACGATGCGCGCCTAGAAATAGAGTTGCGCGCCCCACACCGTCATCCAATCGTGGAGATGCTCATGTCCAATCACCTGACCGTCGTCACCCTTGGCGTGGCCGATGTCGGCCGGGCCACCCACGTCTATGAGACGCTCGGCTTCGTGCTCTCCCAAAGGCGCGAGCAACCCCCATATCAGTTTTTTCCAAGCCGGACCCGTCGTGCTCGCGCTGTTTGGCAGGAAGGCGCTCGACGACGATGCGCAAGCAGGCAAGATCTGGACCGGCAATGGCGGCATCGCGCTTGCGCAGAATCTGGCGAGCGAGCACCCGGTGGATGCCATGATGGCGCGCNCGGAGGCTGCTGGCGCGCGNCCCCTGAAACCCGCGGGCAAGACCTTCTGGGGCGGCTATGACGGCTATTTCGCTGATCCCGACGGCCATGTCTAGGAGGTCGCCTTCAATCCCTTCTGGAGTTTGAAAGCAGACGGCCGGGTGACACTGCCGGACTGATCATGCCTCAGCATCTCTTCGTCTATGGCACCTTGCGGTCGGAGAGCGGCCACCCCTTGGCGCGGCGGCTCAAGACCCAGGCCAGGCTCGTCGGCAAGGCCTCCGCCGCCGGCAGGCTCTACGATCTCGGACGCTATCCCGGCGCAATATTCCAAGCCGATGACAGAGAGCGCATCATCGGCGAGGTGTTTGCACTTCGGAACGCGGCGCGCTTGCTTGCAGAGCTTGACGCCTATGAAGGGGTCGTCGACCCGGGGTCGCCTGCCTTCAAGCGCGTCGAGATCAAGGCCCGTCTCGACAAAGGCGGCGTGATCGATGCCTGGGCCTATGCCTTGGCCGAGGCTCCGGCGCGGTCGAGGCGCATCGAAGGCGGCGACTTTATTCTCCATGCGCGCCTGAGCGAGGGGCGCCCAATGCGTTCTTAGCCATTCCCTCTCTCGTTTATTTGTGTCAGGCGGACCGGGCGGCTAAAAGGGCAGGCTCGCGATCAAGACGTGGAACACGCGATGGGAAAGGCCGGTGAGGCCATGGATGCGTCGCCCAAATGGGTCTTCACCTTCGGTGCAGGTCGCGCCGATGGGGCTGCCGCTCAGCGCAATTTGCTCGGCGGCAAGGGGGCCTATCTCGCGGAGATGTCGAGGCTCGGTCTCTCCGTGCCGCCGGGGCTCACCATCTCGTGCGAGGTGTGCGCCGCCTATTACGCCGCAGGGCGCACGCTTCCGGAGGCGCTGAAACCGATGGTGAGCGAGGCGCTCAACGTCGTGGGCGAGGTCGCCGGCGCACGCTTCGGCAATGTCCACAATCCTTTGCTTGTGTCGGTGCGCTCCGGCTCGCGCGCCTCGATGCCCGGCATGATGGATACGGTGCTCAATCTCGGCCTCAACGATTCGACGGTCGAGGGGCTGGCGCTGCGCTCCGCCGATCGCAGATTCGCCTACGACACCTATCGCCGCTTCATTCAGATGTATGGCGATGTCGTGCTCGGCATCGACCACGATCTGTTCGAGGAGGCGCTCGAGAATTACAAAAATCTCAAAGGCTTCGAGCTCGATACGGAGCTCAGCTCCAAGCATTGGGCGGAGGTCGTGATCCGGTTCAAGGCCCTTGTCGAGGAAGAGCTCGGCCAGCCCTTTCCCCAGGACCTGCATATCCAGCTCTGGGGCGCGATCGCCGCGGTGTTCGGCTCCTGGCACAATGCCCGCGCCATCGCCTATCGGCGGCTGCACGATATTCCCGACGACTGGGGCACGGCAGTGACGGTGCAGGCCATGGTGTTCGGCAATATGGGCGAACGGAGCGCGACTGGCGTCGTCTTCACGCGCAATCCCTCCACCGGCGAGAACGAGCTGTACGGCGAATATCTGGTCAACGCGCAAGGCGAGGACGTGGTCTCGGGCTTGCGCACGCCGCAACCTTTGACCGAGGCCGCCAAAACCGCATCAGGTGACCGCCGTCCCTCGCTCGAGGGCCTTATGCCCGATGTGTTCGCCGAGCTCGAGGCCGCTTGCGCCAAGCTCGAAGCGCATTTCCGTGACATCCAGGACATCGAATTCACCGTGGAGGAGGGCAAGCTCTGGATGCTGCAGAGCCGCTCGGGCAAACGCAGCATGCAGGCGGCGCTAAAGATCGCCGTCGACATGACGGCGGAAGGGCTGATCACCCGCGAAGAGGCCCTGACCGGCATCGATGCAGCGCAGCTCGACCAGCTCTTGCATCCGACGCTCGACCCCGGCAGCGCCAAAGTCGTGATCGCCACGGGCCTGCCCGCCTCGCCTGGCGCCGCTTCCGGCGAGCTCGTCTTCGATGCCGACGAAGCCGTGCATCTGAAGGCGCAAGGTCACACGCTCATTCTGGCGCGGGTCGAAACCTCGCCCGAGGATATCCAGGGCATGCACGCTGCCGCCGGTATCCTCACCACGCGCGGCGGCATGACGAGCCATGCGGCCGTGGTGGCGCGCGGCATGGGACGGCCTTGCGTCTCGGGCGCCGCCTCGGTGCAGATCGACCTCGAGCGGGAGACGCTGCTCGCCAGCGGCGAGCTCCTGCATAAGGGCGACATCGTCACCATCGACGGCTCCACAGGCCAGATCATCAAGGGCCGCGTGCCGATGCACGAGCCAACCCTCTCGTCGGACTTCACTACGCTGATGGGCTGGGCCGACAGCTTCCGCCGCATGAAGGTCCGGGCCAATGCCGACACGCCGGCCGACGCGCGGCAGGCCCGCGCCTTCGGCGCGGACGGCATCGGGCTCTGCCGTACCGAGCACATGTTCTTCAACGAGGGCCGCATCGTCGCCATGCGCGAGATGATCCTGGCCGATGACGAGGAAGGGCGCCGCCGGGCGCTCGCCAAGCTTCACCCCATGCAGCGTCAGGATTTCATCGAGCTGTTCGAGATCATGGCCGGGCAACCGGTGACCATCCGCCTGCTCGATCCGCCCTTGCACGAGTTTCTGCCCCATGGGGAGGCCGCGATCGGCGAGGTTGCGGCCGCCATGGGCGTGAGCGCGAGCAGATTGCGGCGCCGGGTCGCCGGCTTACGCGAATTCAATCCGATGCTCGGCCATCGCGGCTCCCGGCTCTTGGTGAGCTTCCCCGAGATCGTCGAGATGCAGGCGCGTGCGATCTTCGAGGCCGCGATCGAGGCCGGCCAGCGCCTGGGCCGCGGCGTCATGCCCGAGATCATGGTGCCGCTGGTCACGGCCAAGGCCGAGCTCGACCTCGTCAAGGACCGCATCGCTGCCACTGCGCGCGCGGTCGAGACGGAGCAAGGGCTCGGGCTCACCTATTCGGTCGGCACCATGGTGGAGCTCCCCCGCGCCTGCCTCAACGCCGGCCAGATCGGACTGAGCGCCGATTTCTTCTCGTTCGGCACTAATGACTTGACCCAGACTACCTTCGGCCTGAGCCGCGACGACGCCGGACGTTTCCTCGGCGAGTACACCGACAAGGGCATCATCCAGCACGACCCTTTCGTGACGTTGGACCCGGCCGTGGGCGAGCTGATGCAGATCGCCGTGGAACGCGGGCGGCGGGCCCGGCCGGACCTCAAGATCGGCATTTGCGGCGAGCATGGCGGCGATCCGGAAACCATCGCTTTTTGCGAGGATATCCGGCTCGATTACGTCTCCTGCTCCCCCTACCGGGTTCCAGTGGCGAGGCTCGCCGCGGCCCAGGCGGCTTTGAGGCTCGGGGTAAAGCCTGATTAACCACAATCTCAAAACTTTTTGAGCCATTGCGTTCACCATAATTTGCCCTAAATTATGGATCAGCATTATTGCCAATGAGACGGGACTCCGGGCAGACCGGTGGGGGACAAAAAGACCTAAATCCTTGTTTTTCCCACCCTTTTGGCTGGTTTTAATTTGGGGACGAAGCCTTGAATGCGCCGCCGAAGCGGCGCGGTCGGGGCACGCGGAAAGTTGAACGCTCTAAACGGGCGATCTTTTCGCGGAAAACGGGGACAGAGGGATAATGGGCCGACGCTCACCTCGTCGGATGTGGCATCTGGCTGCTGCGCTCGTGCCGCTTCCGTTGATTGGACTGGGCTACGCTTCGATTCCAGGCAACCAAATTGCCTTCCGGATCGAGCTTATGCTTTCGGGGGACGGTTCGGCCTATGCGCTCTCGCGAGCCGATACTGACGCCGAGACGCATCAGCCCTTGCCGCGGGCGGCCGCCTCGCTCTTCTGGACGCCCGGCAAAGGTCCCCGCGCAGACCAATATCTCGTTGTAAAAACAACAACCTACATCGACAAACAATTCATCACGGCAAGCCTGGGCGGCGCTGGCGAAATGACCGGCTCCGCCACCGACCCAAGCGGCGAGGTCATTCGCGACAAAAAGGCCGACCGGCTGAACCCGACGGTCACGGAAGTGGCGTTACGAGGCCCGCTCGATCGCGGCGCGTCGATGTTTATGGACTTCTCGACCAACCCAGCCTTGAGCGTTGACGCCGCGGCCCCCTCGCCCGAATCCATCGCCTACCACCCCTCGCCCCAGGGCCTGAATTTCAAATCCAAGGGCGAGAGCCAGGCTGAATTCGAGGAGCGGGAGCGTCGCTGCCTTGCCACTGCAATCTATTTCGAGGCGCGGGGCGAGCCGGTGCGGGGGCAGATCGCCGTCGGCCAGGTGATCCTCAATCGGGTGCGGAGCCCGCAGTTCCCGCAGACGATTTGCGGGGTCGTATATCAGGGTCAGATGGCCCCGGGTTGTCAGTTCTCCTTCGCCTGTGACGGAAAGACCGACATGCCNAAGCAGGACGCGCATTGGGCGCTGGCCCAGGATCTCGCCCGAAAAATCACCTCCGGCCAAGTATGGCTACCGGAGGTCGGATATTCGACCTATTACCATGCGGATTACGTGCAGCCCGGTTGGGCGAGTGCCATGAACAGGATCGACTCGATCGGCCGGCACATCTTCTACAAGAAGCGCAACGAGCAGCCCTATATCGTGCAGGAGGCGTCAGCTGCTCCTGTCACCACCGCCGCCTCCGAGCCATCGCCGATCGTGGCGACGGTGTCTCTCGCTTCCTCGAACCAGATCGCTATCGCTGCCACTCCAGCGATAGGTCTAGGCGTGGCGCCGAGTGAGTAAGCGCGCCGACCGAGATCAGGTCGACGCCGGTCTCAGCGATCTTCCGAACAGTCTCTAAGGTCACGCCGCCGGAAGCCTCGGTCGGCACGCGGCCATCGACCAGACCCACGGCCCTCGCAAGCGTGGCGAGATCCATATTGTCGAGCAGCACGGCATCGATCGCTAAACGCAGAGCCTCCTCGAGCTGATCGAGGGTGTCGACCTCAACCTCGATCTTCACGAGATGCCCGGTCCGCGCGCGCAAGCGCTGGAGAGCCGGGGCCAGACCTCCCGCCGCGGCGATGTGATTGTCCTTCACCAGCACGGCGTCGTAGAGCCCGAAGCGATGGTTGACCCCGCCGCCCGCCCGCACCGCGTATTTCTCGAGCGCGCGCAAGCCCGGCGTCGTCTTGCGCGTGCAGACGATGCGGGCGCGTGTGCCTTGGACGGCGGCCACATAGGCGGCGGTCAGGCTCGCGATCCCGCTCAAATGACCGAGAAAGTTGAGCGCGACCCGTTCGGCGGACAGAAGCGCGCGCGTCTTGGCGTGGACCCTCGCGATCCGCGCCCCTGCCGCGACCTTGGCGCCGTCCAGGACGAAGCCGCTCCATTGCGCCTGCGGGTCGAGCGCCTGGAAGCTTGCCGCGGCAAGCTCGAGNCCGGCGATCACGCCGGCTTTGCGCGCCACGATCTCGGCTTCGGCGCTCGAATCCGCGGCGATGATAGGGTCGGTGGTGATGTCGCCGGCTTGACCGAGATCCTCCTCAAGCGCCGCGGCGACGGCGCGCTCGACGAGAAACGGAGGCAATTCGTGCTTGCGCCAATCGTCCGTCATGCATGCAGGGGCGCAGCCCATCTCGGGGCTCGGCCGCGTGCATCAACCTCGCTGGCTCTCGCCACCGCCTCAGCTAAGGTCAAGAAGCTGCGGCGCGCGAGCTTTGGATCCGCGTCCGGATAGTCGCTGCGCAAATGGGCGCCACGGCTCTCCTTCCGCATCAACGCGGCGGTGGTGATCAGTTTCGCGGCGGTCAGCATATTGCCGAGCCGCCCGCTGGGTGCCGCGCTTTGCTCGAGACCAGCAATCACGCCAAGCGCCGCCGTCAGCGACTTCTCGTCGCGAATGACGCCGACCTTGGCCGTCATGGTGCGGCGGAGCATTTGCACGGCCTGCGAATCGGGTTCCTCGGCCGGCGCCACAAGAGACGCCTCCTGCAGCTCCGGCGTTTCGGACTTGGCCGTTTCGACGGTCTGAGCGATGTCGCGCGCGACGCGGGCGCCGAACACCACCGCCTCGAGCAGCGAATTGGAGGCAAGTCGGTTTGCTCCATGGGCCCCGGTGGAGGCCACCTCGCCGCAGGCCCAAAGCCCATCGACCGTGCTGCGGCCATTCGCGTCGGTCAGCACGCCGCCCATATGGTAGTGGGCCGCGGGGGCGACCGGGATCGGGTCACGCCTCGGATCGAGCCCCACCGACTGGCAGATGGCAAAGACCGTGGGGAAGTGGGAGGGCAAATCGGGTCCGAGCTTGCGGCAATCGAGGAAGGCGCCACTTCCGCTCATCACCTCGCGATAGACGCCAAGGGCGACAATATCGCGGCGGCCCAGCTCCGCAGCCGGGTGGAGTGCACGCATGAAGCGCTCGCCCTTGCCATTGATCAGAAACGCGCCTTCGCCGCGAAGCGCCTCAGTGGCGAGCGGAGCCGGATCGCGGCCGATATTCATCGCCGTCGGATGGTATTGCACAAACTCCGCATCGGCTATGGCCGCGCCGGCACGAGCGGCAATAGCGATGCCTTCGCCGCGGGATTCGCGCGGATTGGTGGTGATGGCGTAGAGCTGACCCGACCCGCCGGTGGCCAGCACCACTGCGGATGCCTCCAGCACCAGACCTGGCGTGAACGGATCGGTGTCGAGGCGCGCAACCTCAATGCCGTCAACGTGTCCGTCACGCATAACGAGATCGCGCGCAGCCCAACCTTCCAGCACGTGGATCGACGGCGTGGCCCGCGCCGCCGCGGTCAGCGCCGCCATGATGGCGTGACCTGCTGTGTCACCCTTCACGTGGAGGATGCGGCGGCTGCCATGGGCCGCCTCGCGCCCAAGATCGAGATGACCTTCGAGGTCCTTGTCGAAGGGCACGCCGTAGCGGAGCAAATCCTCGACCCGGTCGCGCGCCTCGCGCACCATGATGAGCGCGATTTCGGCATCGACGATGCCCGCGCCGCCGCGGACGGTGTCGACGGCATGAGCCTCCGGGCTGTCGCCTTCGGCAAGCGCCGCAGCGATGCCGCCCTGCGCCCAGATACTGGAACCGCCTTGGCCGATGGGCGCTGAAGAAACCACCGTGACGGGCATGGGCGCAAGCTTGAGCGCAGTGAAGAGGCCAGCAAGGCCCGCACCGACAATCACCACGCCGCCCGGCGCCGGAAGCGTCGACCTCGCGGGGGCAGGCCTGTTGGACTTGGTCATGGAACGCGCCCCGCGATTGCTTAGTGGCTGAGATTGATCATGCGCTCGACCGCGGCGCGCGCCCGCTCGGCGACATGCGCTGGCACCATCACCTCCTCCTTGAGAAAGACGAGCGATTCCAGAATTTTCGGCAGCGTGATCCGTTTCATATGCGGGCAAAGATTGCAGGGCCGCACGAAGTCGACATTCAGTGCCTCGACCGCGACATTGTCGCTCATCGAGCATTCGGTCACGAGCAGCACCTTGCTCGGCTGATGGTCCTTCACCCATTTGATCATGCCGCTGGTCGAGCCGGTGAAATCGGCCTCGGCGATCACGTCGGGCGCGCATTCCGGGTGGGCAATGATCTTCACGCCAGGGTCGGCGTCCCGATAGGCGCGAAGCTCCTTCCCGGTGAAGCGCTCATGCACCTCGCAATGGCCCTTCCAGGTGATGATCTCGACGCACGTCTGGGTCGCCACCCATTTTGCGAGATATTCGTCGGGGATCATGATGACGCGCTTCGCGCCGAGTGACTCCACCACGCGCACGGCATTGGAGGAGGTGCAGCAGATGTCCGACTCGGCCTTCACCTCGGCCGAGGTGTTGACGTAAGTCACCACGGGCACGCCCGGATAGGCCTCGCGCAAGGCCCGCACGTCGCCCCCGGTGATGGAGGCGGCAAGCGAGCAGTCGGCTCTGGAGTCCGGGATCAGCACCATCTTGTCGGGGTTGAGCAGCTTGGAGGTCTCGGCCATGAAATGCACGCCGCCCTGCACGATCACGTCAGCGTCACTCTTGGCTACCTCCCGGGCGAGCTGCAGCGAATCGCCGACGACATCGGCGACGCAGTGGAAGATCTCCGGCGTCATGTAATTATGAGCGAGCACCACGGCGTTGCGCGACCGCTTCAGCTCGTTGATGGCCTTGATGTAGGGGGCGAAGCCCGGCCACTCGATGGGCGGGATCACGCGCGCGACCCGCTCGTAGAGATGCGCCGTCTCCCTCGCCACTTCCGGGGTGTAGGCAAGGTCGGGCAGCACGGTGGGCTGTAGCTCCCGTGCCGACTTGAGCTTCCTGCCGCTCGTTGCGGCCGAGGCCTGTGTCGTCGTCATTGCCATCTCCCGTGTTCCGGCCGATAATGCTCATCGTGAGTATATATTGGTCGTTAAAACATCCGGCACAAGGCCGGCCCCCCTCACCTGCTCAGCTATTCTCAGTTGGAGTATAGGGGATCGGCAGGGTCGTTCAAAGGGGCATTGGCGAGATTGTGAAGAGAGGGGATTTGCTGTGGCGATCCGCCACCCCCCTGCCCGTTGGTCAAAAACCGTTGCGCGAAAACGGATTAGTCCTCGAGCATGGCCAAGGCGGCCCGGCGATCGCTCGGCTTCAACCTCAGAAACGCCGCGCGGGCGGTCTTGATGTCCCGGGCCGAGCCGCTCTCGGCGGCCGCCCTGAGCGCAACCGTGGTCGGATGATCGGCACCGCAGATGAAATCCAGCGCTTTCGCCAGGCGCCCCATGGCGGCACGGTCGATCGTCGCCTCATCCATTGGAGATAACCTCAAGGTTGTCGGTTTCCATTAACGCAGAGAATCATGGCGCGGCGGTGCCCCTGCCTCACGACCAGATCTCATCACCCGAAGGCAATGACCGAGGCACTAGCTTTTCAGCCGGTAGCCGGTCTTGAAAATCCACCACACGGCCGCGAGGCACAGCGCCAGGAACAGCGCGGTCATGGCGAGGCTAATCCCTACGCTCACATCGGCGATGCCAAAAAACGCCCAGCGGAAGCCGCTGATCAGATAGACCACCGGATTGAACAGCGTCACCTTCTGCCAGAAGAGCGGCAAGACCTTGATCGAATAGAAGCTGCCGCCCAGGAAGGTCAGCGGCGTGATCACGAGCAGCGGCACGATCTGCAGCTTCTCGAAACCGTCCGCCCAAATGCCCAGAATGAAGCCGAACAGGCTGAAGGTCACGGCGGTCAGCACCAGGAAGGCGAGCATCCACAGCGGATGCTCGATCTGCAACGGCACGAATAGCCCGGCGGTGACGAGAATGATCAGGCCCAAGATGATCGATTTCGTGGCCGCCGCGCCGACATAGCCAATGACGATCTCGAGATAGGAGATTGGCGCCGACAGGAGCTCATAGATGGTGCCCGCGAATCTCGGGAAGTAAATACCGAAGGATGCGTTCATGACACTTTGGGTCAGAAGCATCAGCATGATCAGTCCGGGGACGATGAAGCCGCCGTAGGTGACCCCCTCCATTTCGGTGATGTGCGAGCCGATGGCGGCGCCGAACACCACGAAATAGAGCGACGTCGAGACCACCGGCGACACGAGGCTTTGCCAGAGCGTGCGCCGCCAGCGGGCCATCTCGAAAGTGTAAATTGCGCGGATGGCGGGGAGGTTCACCGACGCTGCCTCACCAGATCGACGAAGATATCTTCCAAGGAGCTTTGCGTGGTGTGGAGGTCCTTGAACCTGACCCCGGCTTGCGTGAGATCCTGGAGCAAACCGGTAATGCCGGTGCGCTCGCCTTGAGAGTCATAGGTGTAGACCAGCTCGTGACCGTCGGCTATGAGCGCCAGATTGTGCCGAGCAAGCTCGGCCGGTAGGGCGTCGAGCGGCTGGTGCAGCTCAAGCGTCAATTGCTTCTTGCCGAGCTTGTGCATGAGCTCGACCTTTTCCTCGATGAGAATGATCTCGCCCTTAGAGATCACGCCGATCCGGTCGGCCATGTCCTCGGCCTCCTCGATATAGTGGGTGGTGAGGATGATGGTCACGCCCGAGGCGCGCAAGGATCGCACCACCTGCCACATGTCTTGGCGGAGCTCGACGTCGACTCCGGCCGTCGGCTCGTCGAGGAAGAGGACTTGGGGCTCATGCGAGAGCGCCTTGGCGATCAGCACCCGGCGCTTCATGCCGCCGGACAGCGTCATGATCTTGCTGTCCCGTCGGTCCCACAAAGTGAGCTCTTTCAGCACCTTCTCGATATGCTTGGGGTTCTCCCGCTTGCCGAACAGGCCGCGGCTGAAGGACACGGTCGCCCAGACGGTCTCGAAGGCATCGGTGGTCAGCTCCTGCGGCACAAGCCCGATCATCGACCGTGTGGCGCGGTAACCGGTGATGATGTCGTGACCGCCCACCGTCACCTTGCCTGCGGATGGGGTGACGATGCCGCAGACGATGTTGATCAGCGTCGTCTTGCCGGCGCCGTTCGGCCCGAGCAGCGCGAAAATCTCTCCAGGGCGGATCTCGAGATCGACCTTTCTCAGGGCCTCGTAACCGGAGGCATAGGTCTTGGAGAGATTGGAGATGGAGATGATCGGCTGCATGACAATGATGTCGCTCACATCGCTAGGCGCAAATGTCGTTCGGGAATTGGTCTTGTCGGAGAGGGGGGCTAGTCGACCGCAAAAGACGTCCCTGCGCAAGGGGAGCACGGCTTAAGCCGGAATCCAGTCGGCAATGCGGCGCGCAATGTCCTCCGCGCCCGGCTCGACGAGGAGCATGTGTCCGTGGCCGGGCTCCTCCCAGAATTTCGCCTGCCGGTATGGCGCAGCCGTCGCTCGGGCGGTCGCCAGCGAGACGAGCTTGTCGTCGGTGCCGGAAAGGCAGAGCACGGGGCAGCGAATTGCATCGATATCGACCGCCGTCGCCCTCGTCTTGTCGAACATCCAGAAGAAGAGCTCGAAATACGCCCGGCCGGATTCCGGGCCGAAGCGGTCGAAGACGCTCCGCTGCTGCTCGCGCGGCACGCGATTGAGCGAGTAGACGCAGGCTAGGTTAAAGTCTGGATGAATGACCGTCGTCCAGAAGGACGCGATCGTCATCAAATCTTGGTCGAGCTGTCTCTCGCTGTCCGTTGCCGGCAGGATGCCTGCGCGCGGCGCCGGGCTGACCAGGACCAGAGCGCGGGCCATTCCCGACTCCGCGAGCTGTTGGGCGAGCACCGCCCCCATGGAATGGCCGAGCAGCACCGGCGGCGCGGATAGCGTCTGCAGAAATTTCGCGAGCTCGGCGCGATAGTCGGCCATTCCGACGCCGACGAGCTTGGTGTCCGCATCAACGGCGTCCCGGCCATGACCAATCAGGTCCGGCGTATAGCAAGTCCAGCCCAAGCTTTCGAAGACCCCGCGAAACCTGTCGAAGCACCAGCCGCCGGCGGACGCGCCATGCAGCATCACGATGTCCCTGGCCATGCCTTCCTGCCCCTGGCGAGATTAAGCCCGATGGTCTCCCCAGGCGCGCCTTCCGCTCGCGACGCGCCCGCAATATTCGATAGCATGGCGAGGGGCCACGGCGCCTTGCAGGACCTCGCGGCGATGAAGCGGTCGAGAAGCCCCCCCATCCCCGTCAATGCGCGCTCCCTGATACCGCGCTCTCGCTGGTGCTTGGTCTCAGCGTTCCGTGATCTCCGTCACGCATGAGTGCGGCGAGAGCCGCTCGCGCGCCGCTGACGGGAGCCCAATCGACTTGGGCGAGCGCCGAGCTGTCCGCGACGAGAGAGCCCGAGAAAAGCCGATAGGTCCCGGCGTGTCCCAACGCCTGCATCGCTGCTGCGAGAAGCGGGCCCGGCACCGGGAAGACCGCAGGCCGCCGACCGAGACCCAAGCGCATCGCCGCGATCATCTCCCCGATGCTCAGGGGCTCAGGATCGGCGACGATGAAGGGACGCTTGAGCTCGGCCGGTGCGTCGAGAACGCTTGCGACAGCCTCCACCAAATTGTCGAGCGAGAGCAGCGAGCGCCGCGCTTTGATTGCGCCAAGCGGCAGCGGATAGGGCGAGCGCGCAAGCTCGGCAAGCCGCGCCATATTGCCCTGCATGCCGGGCCCATAGACCAGAACGAGCCGAAGTGCGACCCAGTCGAGATCGATCTCGGCGAGCCCCCGCTCCGCCGCGAGCTTGGACCGGCCATAGGCGTCGGTGGGCGTGGGCTCCAGCGCCTCGGTCAGCACCGTGTCGGCGGTGGGCCCGGCTTGCGCCCGGATCGAGGACAGAAAGACGAAGCGCCTCACGCCAGCCCGTTCCGCCGCGCGGGCAAGCTTGATGGTAGCCTCGGTGTTGAGCAGGCGATAATCGTCCTCGGGCAGGCCGGACATGGACTGCGCGACGCCGGCGGAGTGGATCACCGCGTCGACCTCGGCAAGTGCCTCCGACATGTTGTGCGGCCGTGCGATATCGCCGATCAAAGCGCTGGCACAGTCGAGCGGCATGGGCGCCGGCCGGCGCAGCAGGACGCGTAGCCGGTAGCCACGCTTGGGCAGCTCCCGCAACAGATGCTGCCCGATGAAGCCCGTGGCGCCCGTCAGAGCGATGAGCCGCTTATGTGGCGAAGCGGGACTCGTGACTGCCGTTCCTCCATTCCTACTGCATGCGCTCGCCCGCCTCAGCCCGCTAAAGGGGATTTGTGTGGCCCGGGTCCTAGACCTCGCGCGTCATTTGGGCGGATTTTCGAGTGTGAGCCGCAGGATCTTGCCGTCGTCCTCGTCGGTCAAGGCATAGATGGAGCCATCCGGCGCCTGCACCATGTCGCGAATGCGCGCGCCCATGGGAATCCGCTCCTCGGCCCTGACCGTCTCCCCGTCCAGGGTCAGGCGAATGATGGCCTGCGAGGACAAGCCGCCGATCAGCAGATTGTCGCGCCAGCCGGGGATCGCGTCGCCGGTATAGAAGGTCATGCCGGAAGGCGAGATCATAGGAGTCCAGTGATCGATCGCATCGACAAATTCGGGGTGGGGTCGTCGGATTGGGGATCGGGCGGCCGTCATAGTGCCTGCCCCAGCTCACCACGGGCCAGCCATAATTCAATCCGGCTTTCGGGATGTTGAGCTCGTCGCCACCCATGGGGCCAAATTCGCTCACCCAGAGCTCGCCCGTCTTGGGATGAATGGCCGCACCTTGCACATTGCGATGACCATAGGACCAGATCTCGGGCTGGGCATCCTTCTGCCCGAGAAAGGGGTTGTCCTCCGGCACCGAACCGTCCGGATTGATGCGCACGATCTTGCCGAGATGGGTTGAGAGATCTTGCGCGGGATCGAATTTGAAGCGCTCGCCAAGCGTGATGAACAGCTTGCCGTCTGGACTGAAGGCGAGGCGTCCGCCGAAATGGGCGCCGCCATCCACTTTCGGGACCTGGCGGAAGATGACGTCCTTGAGACAGTCGTCCGTTAGCGTCCCCCGCGCCACTGCGGTCGAAGCACCGGCACCGCCGGGCTCCGAATAGGCGACATAAACGCGGCGGTTCGACGTGAAGTCGGGGTCGAGCGCCACGTCGAGCAATCCGCCCTGGCCCACGGCATAGACCTCCGGAATGCCGGAAAGCGGCTCCGAGATCGCCCCGGCGCTCGACACGATGCGGAGGCGCCCCGGACGTTCCGTCACCAGCATCCGACCGTCGGGCAGAAAGGCGAGCCCCCAGGGATGAGCGAGCCCTTCCACAACGGTTTCGACCTTGATCCGCCCCTCGGTGTCGATCGCGCGGTCCGCCCCCGAGCCTGGTTGGATGAGCATCAGCGCCGCCACTCCCGGCAACGCGCGTGCCGAAGCCACCCAGTTCGCGCGGGTAGGCATCGAGCCCGTATTGCATCAATGCGAGGCATTTTCCCCGGGAGGCTGAGTTTCAGGTGCGGAACGCAGCTTAGGCCCAAAAGTCCGCGGCGGCGATGCCACCTTCGTGGCCCCGCGCGTGTCCCTTCCCAAGGCAGAAAGCGCTCGCAAGGCCTCGACCGGCTTCCGATCGTCCGAATCAGCCCGCCAGCGCCATCCCCGTTGGTGAGCTTGACATAGGCGACGATGGGGCACGGCCGGCCGATGAGATAAGGCGCAGACCAGCCGCGCTGCGGGGCCAAGGCGCCGCGCAAACGACGTTCGAGCTAAAGGGAATTGCCGTCTCAAGCCGAGGACGGCTTCGCTATTCGTGCCGTGCTTCCTCGGAGCGAATTCAGCCGGCTTGGGGGGTCTGGGGTTGCTCGGGGGTGGGGATCAGCCAAACCGTAACATTGTCCGGCTCCTCGATGGGCTCGCCATTGGCAGCCCGGTCGCTCGATCGCTTCCAGGTTGTCGATTCACCCGAGGTCGCCTTGCGGGCAGTAATTTCCGCCTGCCCATCCCATACCGCCGATCCGCCGCTCTGGAGCCGCTCAAGGGTACGGCGCATCAGGCCATGCACGTCGAGCCAGGCTTGGGCACAGGAATCATCAACCGAGCGAAAGGCAAAGATCGCCCGTCCATCAATCTCTGCGACGTAGGTCTGCATGAAAGGACCGCTCACCCAGCCTTCCGCGCGGGGTCAGGGCTCGCCGCGCGACGCGGCAGCGGATAGTCGCCGCTCTCATACAGGCGGCGGATCCCACTGCCGTCGAATCTCTCCTCCTCCACTTCGAGATAGGCGCCCAAGAGAAACTCAGGCGGAAGCTCCTCGATCGCAAAGCGAATTGCTTCCGCGGCCACCGTGAAGCGCTTATAGCCAACGCCACGAGACTTGGATCGCCAATTCCTGGCGGGAAACAGCTCGGCCTCTGCGGTGTAATCGAACATTGTCATGGCTTCAAACCCTAGCCTGTCACGCCGGATCACGGCACGGTACGAACGGCAATCGAAGCCACCCCAAGGCGGCCTCAAAATAAAGCCAATATCATTTGAATGAACATCATCCAAACTACCCACCCTATATAGTCCGGGGCATCCAAAAAGACAAGCGATGAGCCAAAAAAATGATTCCAAATCACCAAATCTTCCTGGCTCCTCCGCTCCCCAAATTCTTCGTTGTGGGAATGACAACGCCTTTCGCATCAAGGCCGGAAGGCTCATCGCGGGGCCCCTAAGCGCGGCTGGCCTTCACCCGCAAGCCGGGCGCCGGACGCTCCAGCACCACCTCGCGGCGGAATCGATAAAGCTTCGCGGGGCGGCCGCCGGTCTCGGTTGAGACATTGCCGGTGAACTCGACAAGGCCGCCCTGCTCGACCAGACGCCGGAAGTTCTGCTTGTGCAACAGCGTGCCGGAGATGGCTTCCACCGTCTTTTGCAGCGCAAACAGGGTGAATTCGGGTGGCATCAGCTCGAAAACCACGGGCCGGTATTTGAGCTTGCCGCGTAAGCGTCCCATGGCCGTGGCGAGGATGCGGCGGTGATCGAAGGCCATCGGGCGGCCAAGCTCCGGCAGGTCTGCCCACTGACCCGCGGCCGCCCGGCCGTCGCGCCCCGCTTCGGTGACAAGCCCCGCCTCATAGAGCAGCTCATAGCGCTCCAGCACCTTCTCCTCGTCGAAGCCGGCGCCGATGCCGAAGCCTACTTTCAGCCGTTCGGCGCGCCGGAGCGGCCGTGCCGGCTCGTCGGGTAAGGGTGCCCGCTCGGCCCAGGCTTTTAACCGCGGCTCGATCTCGCGCGCCAGAATCTCCGGCTTGCCATGCCGCCAATCCTCCCAGGGGAGATAGGCGTACCAGGGCGACCAATGCGATCCGAGCAGCTCCTCGTCCGAGCCGCGGGTGAGAGCGAGATAGCCCACCGACAGAATGTGCGAGACCATGTCGCCGGGCTCGGCATGACGGCCCCGGTCGCCGAACGTATAGAGCTGCTCGACATAACCCAGGTCGAGCCCGGTCTGCCGCTTCACCCAGGCGCGGAGACCGATCTCAAGCGTGCGGTGGGCGCGAGGCGAGAATGGGCCGAAGGGAAGCGTGTCCCATTCGCCGGACCCTAGCCTCCCGGGGCGCACGACAAGGATTTGCGGCTGCTGCTCGCGGACGCTGACGATCGCGGCATTCAGCCCAAGCTCGACCTGGGTCTCGCCAACGGTCTCTGCGGCGCGGATCGGCTCGGGCATGGGATCACGCCGCAAGCAGGGCAGACAAAGCGAATACCTGCCCCTCCTCGGCAATCTCCCCGCGGCCGATCTTCTCGACCGCCGCGATCATGCGCCCGGAGCGGGCAAGCGCCTCATCACCGAGCGCCACCAGCCGCCGGTTGGGATAGGCGGTGGTGGAGGCCTGCCGTAGGGCCCAGGCGAGGTCCAACTCGTCGGCCTCGGGGTTGAGCGCACAGAGGGAGATGAAGGCCGCTGCGGTCGATCGGCTGATGCCGGCCCAGCAATGGATCAGCAGCGGCGCCTTGCGGTCCCAATCGAGCGCGAATTGGACGAGATCGGTGACATGCTCCTGGCAAGGCAGCACGAGGCCGGCCGCGGGCTCGCAGATGTCGTTCATGGCAAGCCGCAAATGCCGGTCGGGCTCGATCGAGGGCGGGGTGGGAACCGGCGTCTCGCCGTTGATCAGCGTCACGAGATGGCTCACGCTCGCGTCGGCAATCGTGGTCTCGACCAGGCTCAGCGGCGCGACATAGATGGTCTCTTTCCGCATGATGCGCGGCACTCTAGGCGAGTCTCTTGACGAAATCAGGGTCGCCGTTCGTCCTTCCCTCGGTGAGCCGGTATTCGGCAACGGGCGCGTCATGGTGCAAGCTCATAGAAGCGCTTGAGGAACCTCGCCTCCCCCTCAGCCGCGGGGCGCGGCGTGGGGTGCGAGAGCCTCGACACCAAGCCCGGCTTCAGCCCGCGCGGCTGGCCGAAGAAGCGCCGCGCCTCCTCGACCGAAAAGCCAGCGAGGGCGGTCGCCTCATAATAGGCCGCGATCTTGTCGGCGCGCTTGATCAACTTGCTGTTTTCGGCCGGGAGCAGGCCGGGCAGTCCGAAGCGGACATGAATGGCGGCGAGCAGCCTCGCCTCGAAGGCCTTGTAGTCGAGGGACAGCGCCGCCTTGAACGGGCTGATCAAGTCGCCGATCACATATTCCGGCGCATCGTGGATCAAGGCGGCAAGCCTGAAACCGCGGTCGAGGTTGGGCGACAGCGCGCCCGCAATGGTCTCGACCAGAAGGCAGTGCTCCGCCACCGAGAAGGCATGCGCCCCGAGCGTCTGGCCGTTCCAGCGGGCGACGCGGGCGAGCCCATGGGCGATGTCCTCGATCTCGATGTCGAGCGGCGAAGGATCGAGCAGGTCGAGCCGCCTTCCGCTCAGCATGCGCTGCCAAGCGCGCGCGCCAGCTTCGGCGGCAACGCTATGCATGGCTCACCCAGTCCCCATGCAGGACTCGCGAGGAGCAACCTCGGGATAGTTGATAGCTGTGCAAGCACATTAGGAAAACATGGACGAAATCGATGCATAATGCCATTCATTAGCCGATTCTTGCTCCAGTACAGGCCAACCAACTCTGCCTTTGGGAGATTCGCATGGCAAAGCTGCCTAGATTTACACTTTCGCACAACGAGCAGAAGAAGAAGTGGGAGCTCAAGCACGAGGGCTCGGGAGACGTGGTCAAGCGGTTTGCGAACAAAGCCGATGCGACCAAAGGCGGTGTCCTGGAAAAGGCCGTCGGCGGCATGGGCTCGGTCAGGATCAGAAAGCGGGATGGGAGGATCCAAGAGGAACGGACCTATCCTCGCAGCATGGATCCCCGCGGCAGGGGCTGAACCCCGCCGAGCTTGGCGCAAGCCGCGTGACGGTAGCAGCTGAGCAAATGATCGTTGACCATGCCGATGCTCTGCATGAACGCGTGCAACGTGGTCGGTCCGCAGAAGCGGAAGCCCCGGGCTTTTAGCGCCTTGGCAAGCGCGCGGCTCTCCGGCGTCTCAGCCGGAATATCGGCCATTCTCGCATAGCAGTTCTGTTTCGGCTTGCCCTCGGCGAAGCCCCACAGGAATTGGCTGAAGCCAGGTCCCGATTCGAGCTCGAGAAAGGCGCGGGCGTTCCCGATCGCGGCCTCGATCTTGCTGCGATGACGGACGATGCCCGCATCTTTTAGCAGGCTCGCGATCTTGCTTGGCCCGTATTGCGCCATCGCTGTTGCATCGAAATTATCGAAGGCGGCGCGGAAGGCTTCGCGCTTGCGCAGGATGGTGATCCAGGAGAGACCGGCCTGGAAGCCTTCCAGCACGAGCTTCTCGAACAGCGCTCTGGCGTCGGTCTTGGGCACGCCCCATTCCTGGTCGTGATAAGCGATATAAAGCGGGTCCGACTCGGCCCAGGGGCAACGCTTCAGCTCGGCGCGGCTCACGGCGAGACCGGCGCCGGGATCGGGAAATGCGCCCAGGCGGGTTTGCGCAAAGCGACCGCCACCTCGCCCACGCGCAACGGAAGCCCTGCCGCAAGCGCCTCCTCGGCGCGGTCGAGGCGCAGAAGCGCGAGCCCGGAGGCGCCGCAGACCGATCCGAGCGTTCCGATCGCGTTGCCTCCTGCGGTGATCTCGCTGCCAGAGGCGGGCAACGGCCCCTCCCCTTCGATGCCGACGATGCGTTTCCGCGCCGTGCCGCGATGCTCCATGCGCGACACAACCTCTTGGCCCACAAAGCAGCCTTTCTTGAAGTCGACGCCGGCGAACTGGTCGAACAGCGCCTCATGGGGAAAGGTGTCGCCGTAAGCATAGTCGCGTCCGCCCTCGGGCACGCCGAGCGATATCCGCCTTGAATGATAATCGGCTTCGATGGCAAGCGCGCAACCAAGCTCGGCGAGGCTTGCTTTCGCGGGAAGCAGGATGCGAACTCCGAGCGCGGGCAGGCGGGGGTCGGTATAGGCGATAACGCCCTTCGGGAGGCGTGGCGGTGCGTCCCACGCCGCCGCCACAATGAGCGACGGCTCCTGCGCGATCTCGACTTGGGCGCGCAAGCGGTAGAAGGCGAGCCGCTGCACCAGCTCGGCTGCCTTCGCCTTTGGCGCGTCGAGCAGAAATCCGCCCGCGATGGGCAACACGAAGAAGTCGAAGAGAATCTTCCCTTGCGGCGTGAGCAGACCGGCATGGATCGCGGCCTCGCCTTGCGCCTTCTCGATGTCGTTGGTGATCAGCCCTTGCAGAAAGTCGCGCGCCCCCGCGCCTGAAACGCGAACGGCCCCGCGGTCGGCAAGAAGCGCCACGCTGCATTGGCTCATGGTCCGGTCTTCCGCTTGCAAGCTGTTCAAGACTTATTTAAGCGGGGTTTAGTCTTCAAGCGCCAGCGAAAGCCCTCTCTTGGCCGAATCCTTCGATCTCCTCATCAAGGGTGCCACCCTCGTCAACCATGCCGGCGAGGGTCTCGCCGATTTGGGCGTGAGAGACGGCCGCATCGCGGCGATCGGCAACCTCGCCGCCAATGCCGGGGGCAAGACCCTCGATGCAACCGGCCTCCATGTGCTTCCCGGCGTGATCGACACCCAGGTGCATTTCCGCGAGCCCGGCCTCGAGCATAAGGAGGATTTGGCCTCCGGCAGCCGCGCGGCGGTCTTGGGCGGCGTCACCGCAGTGTTCGAGATGCCGAACACCAAGCCCGCCACGGTGAGCGCCGAGGCTCTCGCCGACAAGGTGGCGCGCGGGCGCGGGCGGATGTATTGCGATTTCGCCTTCTTCGTCGGCGCCACGCGGGAGAACGTCGAGGAGCTTCCCCGGCTGGAAAGGCTGCCTGGCGCCGCGGGTGTCAAAGTGTTCATGGGCTCATCCACCGGCGATCTGCTCGTCGACGACGAGGAGACGCTGTCGCGCATTCTCGCCCTGATCGAGCGGCGCGCCACCTTCCACGCCGAGGATGAGGGGCGGTTGCGCGAGCGCGCCTCGCTCCGGCGCGAGGGCGCGCCGGCTAGCCACAGCGAGTGGCGCGACCCCGAGGCGGCGCTCGCGGCGACCGCAAAGCTGCTGAGGCTCGCCTCCGCCGCAGGCAAGCGCGTGCATGTGCTACATGTGTCGACGGCTGCCGAGATGCAGCTGCTCGCTCTGCACAAGGACCTCGCAAGCACCGAGGTCACACCGCAGCACCTCACGCTCGCCGCACCCGAGGTCTATCAGGCGCTCGGCACGAAAGCGCAGATGAACCCGCCGCTCCGCGATTCCTCCCATCAAGAGGCTTTATGGTGGGGCCTCGCCCAAGGCGTGGTCGATGTGCTGGGCTCCGACCACGCGCCGCATACGCTCGAGGAGAAAAGCCAGAGCTATCCCGCCTCGCCCTCGGGCATGCCGGGCGTGCAGACGCTCGTGCCGGTCATGCTCGACCACGTCAGCGAGGGACGCTTAAGCCTTGCCCGTTTCGTGGACCTGACCAGCGCCGGACCCCAGCGCCTATTCGGCATCGCCGGCAAGGGCCGGGTCGCGGTCGGCTATGATGCCGATCTCACCATCGTCGATCTCAAGTCGGAGCACGTGATCGAGGATGCATGGATCGCCAGCAAATGCTGCTGGACGCCGTTTGCCGGCCGGAAAGTGAGGGGCTGGCCCGCCGGTACGATCGTGCGCGGGCGCGTCGCCATGTGGGAAGGTCAGCTCGGCTCCGCGTGCGGCGAGCCGGTCCGCTTCGCCGACGCATTTCCGCGCCAGGCGCCGCTCTAGCTCTATTGCAGGAAATAGTGCCAGACGCCGTCCGAGCCGATGCCCGCGCGGTAATAAGTGTATTTGCCGCTTTGCTTCATGGCGAGCGCCTGAGATGCGGGCACGATGCGATAAAGCTCAACCTCTTGGGCAGGCGTCAAGGTCTTGAGGTCCATCTCGGCGAAGTAGGGCCAGATATACATCACGTTCTTGCCTTCGCCTTGGCGCACGAAGCCCGAGCTGAAGACGTTCAGCATGGCGGCCAGCACGTCGCGCCCCTCGCCATCGGCGGAAGCCCTCTTCCAAAAGGCGATCGGGTCGCTGACGGCCGAGGCGCTAAGCATCGGCGGCAGCTCGTTCTCTTGCAGCACCGGAAGCATCTCCTCGATGTTTCCGGTTTGCGCCGCGACGACGATGTCCTCGAGGGTGTGCTTGATTTCTTTCGGCAATCGGTTGAGGTCGTACAGCACCTCTGGGGGTGGCCCCACTGGCGGAGCTGGGGCTTGCGCCGGTTTGGCCGGCTGGCTTTGGGGTGGCGCGGCCTCGCCTTGGGGCTTGGCGGCTTCACTCGCCGACTTGGGGGCTTCGTCCCTTGGGCTTGTGGTCTCGTTCTCGGCCGTCATCCGCCCCTCGCCGGGATCGGCGCGGAGCTCATTTCGTTGGCTGCTTGCTTGGGCTAGGTCCGCCGAGCTCCGCTCCGCCCGGTAGGCGTAGACAATAAGCACCGTGCCAGCTACCAATGCGGCGAAGACCGCCATGGCTGATCTTGTGCGACGATTCATCGATCCTCCCTTAGGCGCTTGGCCACTCTCGCACGCAGGCGGTGGCGCGTTCTCTATGCTCAATGCTCAGCGCGGAGCCGACGTGCCCTCCCATCCGCATTGCCACGCCGCAATAGGCTGGTCTTGCCGCCCGGAGCGCATATCGTCCTGTCCGGCATCCAGCTGGTGCTCGCCGGTATCGACATCGGCGTGCTCGTAGCCGCGCCCATCGGGCCGGTCAATGTGCTTTGCATCCAGCGGGCGGGTAACCAAGGGCTTCTGGGGGGTGTCGCCGCAGGGCTGGGCGCCGTCCTCGGCGACGGGTCGCTCGCGGCCATCGCCGCCTTCAGCATGACGGCGATCTCGGATTTGTTAATCGCCTATTCAGGCCCGATCCAGCTCCTGGGTGGGCTCGTGCCGATCGGCTTCGGCGTGGGCTTGCTGTTCAGAGGTCCAAGGCTGGTGCTCGCTCCGGGACAAGACTCCCGGCTCTGGGAGCACACCGGAATCATCCCGCAGACCTTCTTTCTCACCATCAGCAACCCGGGCGCCATTCTCGGGATGGTCGCGGTGATCGGCGGCTTGAGCTTGCTCATCGGCGGTCTCGATACCTATCTCGAGGCGCTCCTGCTCGTCGCCTCGGTGATGGGCGGAAGCCTGCTGTGGTGGCTCGCGCTTTCCGAGCTGATCGCCACGATCAGGCATCGGCTCAATGAGAGCCGCCTTAGGCTGATCAATCGCGTGGCCGAGACGCTGTTGATCGCCTTTGGCGCGATGCTATCGCTCAACGAGCTGGCGCTGCATTGGAGTTAGGGCGAGCCCTATTGCGACGTGCGCCTCAGCGTGAACTCGCCATGGTGGATGCGGCGGGACAGGCCCCCGGTCATCTTCGCCACGGCGTCCTCGCCATAATGGGATATGAGATCGGCGAGCGCGGCGAACAGCGCCGCGTTGGCCAGCATTTCCGGCTCGATGCCGTCATGCAACGCCTCTTCCCACGCATCGAGGATGAATCTCAAAGCAGCTTGCTTCTGAGCGTCGTCCTCGGAGACTTCCGATGTTCGACGGGCCGGGCGCAACGCGCGTTCCCCCCATAATTTGGCTGTAGCGCATCCAGCCCAAAGCTTTACACGGGAGAGTTGCCCAGGGGAAATAAGGTGAACTAACGGTTAATCCCGGGGAATTGGTCGGCTGGTGGAGTCTGCGCTTCGGCCGGGTTAGCCGCTTTCTTAACCTTGTGCCTTTCGTGCCGGTTCGCCTCGTCCGGACCGGCCTTGGCCGCGCCCGTGTTGGCTTCGCTCTTGTTGGCTTCGCCTGTGTCGACCGGCCCCCTGTTAGCCTCACCCTTTTCGCCCTCGTCCTTTTTGGTCTCGTCCTTCTTGGCATCCGGGGCCGTCTGCTCATTCCCCGGCGTCGCCGCCGTTGCGTCGGGCGCCGTGCGGCTTGCGTAATGCGATGGCGTCGCCAGAGCCACGGCGATCTGGGCGCCCTCGGTCGAGAAGCGGGTGATGGCGACCGTGGCCGACGACGTGCAGGTGCGGTAAGTGCGCCGGTAGCCGCGATAGCCGTCATTGAAGCTATTCACGAGCTTAGCCCGGCGGACGGCCGTGGAGCCCTCGTTCTTGAGGATCTCCTGCATCTGATCGCGCCAAAGCTGGCCTTCCTGGGCGCCGCAGAGCTCGCGCAGATAATGAACCGCGCCAAGGATCTCCGCGAGCCGCAGCAGCTTCGNGTCATAGGGCCGATCGTCCGGCGGAGGCGGCACCGAGCTCTCTTTGGGGACGATCGGCGGCAGGTCGTCGCCCGGGGCAGGCGCGGGCTTGGCCGGGCGCACTTTCGGGCGGGGCGGCTGCTCCTGGAACCATGGCGACCAGAAGTACTGCGCCTCGGCAACTGGCGCCCAAGCGAGCGCGCCCGCGGCGAGCACGCAGAACCCGAATCCGAGCGCGATTGGTCGGGGCGCGGCGCGTTTCATGGAGACCTGACTAACCTGTCTTGGCGGCGAAAGCTAGGCGCGGGCCGCGCCAAGCCGCCGCGCCGCAAGCCGGACCAGCGCCGCTGTGCCTTCGGTCATGGTGAGCGCCTCCACATCGCCGACCACGACCCATCGCGCCGAAGCCGCGTCGCTGCCCGCGCAAGGTTCCCCCTCCAGATGCCGCCCATAGAAGACGCTGAGGCGGTATCTCAGCGCTTTGCCGCCATCGTCCATGGCGCCGATCTCGATGGTATCGAGGAGACCGGCGATCTCGGCCTTGATGCCTGTCTCCTCCTTCAGCTCGCGGAGGGCCGCCTCACCCGGCAGCTCACCAGCCTCGATGCCCCCGCCGGGAAGGCTCCACAGCCCGCGCCAGGGCGCCCGCGCACGCTCCACGAGCAAGACGGCGCCATCCTTGAACACGGCGATGCTCGCCCCGTAGCGAAGTAGAGCGATGGAAGGGTCGGAGGCGAAGATTTGAGCCATNACAGCGGGAGCAGATTAGCCCCTCGCCTGCCCGCTTGGCTAGTCAGCGCGCGTTGAACAGGGCGTTGACTGCGGCCTGGCCGCCGAGATCGGCAAAGGGATCGGCCCGATCTTGCATCGCCTCCCCCGTGGCGATCGTGTTGGCCTCCTCGATCAGGATACGCAAGCGCGCCACCCCCTGCTCGCAAGCCTGGCGAAGGCGGCGCCGGTGGCGGCTCTTAAGCTCGGTGGCGATCTCGGCGATCACCGTGACGGCCTCGCCATGGAGCTTCGCCACCGACTCGTCGAAGCGCGCGCGGATCTGCGTGGGCGCCCGGCGATAGGCGGCGATCGCGAGGTTCTTGTCGCGAAATCCGGAAGCCGTGAAATGCTCCTCGTAGGTCAGCGGACGCCAGCCCAGGAGATCGTCGGCGAAGCCCTCGGGGTCGGAGGAGACGGCCTCGAGCAGCATGACGAGCTCATGGAAATGGTTGAGGTAGTCGCTCGCGAGCAGCGTCGACTCATTGATGTTGGTGCCGGGAATATGGGACCGGAAATGCCCGATCATGGCCGAGCGGAAGGCCGCCACGATGTCCTGGCGGCTCACATCCTCGCGGATTCCGGACCGGCGCATGTCGTCGCGCTCCTGCGGGTCGGCGAACATTGACACGCTAATTGGCAACTCCACTTACCGGTCGAGTGTTGCCTGACTATGATTGCCAAAGGGTTACCTGGGTTTAGGTCCCGCCGATGTGCTCGCGCTACAGCCTCATCTCTCCGCCCGAAGCGATCAGGGCCTTTTTCGCCTATCGGGAGACCCCGAATTTCCCGGCGCGCTACAATATCGCGCCGACGCAAGAGATCGGCGTGGTGTGTCTCGACCCGGGGCGCAAGCGCAGCTTCCGGCCGATGCGTTGGGGCTTGCTGCCCGCCTTCGTCAAGGATCCCAAGGCCGGCCCGCCCCTCATCAATGCGCGGGCCGAGGGCATCGCCGCGAAGCCTGCCTTCCGTCAGGCCTTAAAAGGAGCACGGCGCCCCTTCCTGCTGCGGCCGCGAACGGGCGGACTGATCGCCTTCGCTGCGCTTTGGGAGCGCTGGCGGGACCGAGACGGCGGTGAGATCGACACGGTCGCGATCATTACTTGCGCCGCCAATGCCGCCGTGACGCCGCTGCACGACCGCATGCCGGCGGTGCTCGACCCGGCAAGTTTCGATGCCTGGCTCGATTGCGAAGCGACGGAAATCAAGGCGGCGCTCGACCTATTGCAGCCGGCACGCGACGGCCTGCTCGAAGCGATCGAGATGTATCCGAAGCTCAACGATTCCCGGCGCGACGAGCCGGGCGTGCAGGAGCCGCTCCAGCTGCAGCTGCTCTAGCTCCCGGCTGGCTCAGGATCGGCGGTGACGAGCGCGACGGCAAAGCCGTCATAGCCTTTGCTGCCGACTGTCTGGATCGCGGTCATGCTCACACCCGGCTCGGCAGCTGCGATCTCGAAGAAGCGGCGCATGGCTCTCACCGCCGGAGCGTCGGTGCTCGCGTCAGCCAGTCTCCCCTCGCGCACGACATTGTCGACGATGATCAAGCTGCCGCGGCGAGAGAGCTTCAGGGACCATCGAAAATAGTCAGGCGTGCTTGGCTTGTCGGCATCGATGAAGACGAGGTCGAAGGGCTCTGCGGTCTCGGCCGCGAGCTTTGACAGCGTTTCGAGCGCGGGTCCTAACCGCAGCTCGACGATCTCGGTAAGCTGCGCGCGTTCGAGATTGGCGCGAGCGACCCTGGCGTAATCGGGATTGGCCTCAAGCGTGATCAGACGCCCGTCGGGAGGAAGCGCCCGGGCGAGNCAGATCGTGCTGTAGCCCCCAAGCGTTCCGATCTCAAGGATGCGGCGCGCTCCCATCGCTTGCGCGAGCAACATCAGCAGCTTGCCCTGATTGGGCGCGACATTGATCGCCGGCAGGCCCGCCGAAGCGCTTGCCTCAAGCGCTGCATCCAGGACCGGATCCGTCGCCACGAGATGGTCGACGATATAGCGGTCGACCTCGCTCCAGCGTTCCTCGGTCATGGCAGGCTTCGGCCCCTAAAGCAGCTTGCCGGGATTGAGGATGCCGTTAGGGTCGAAGGCTATCTTGATCTTCCGCATTAGCTCGAGCTCGATCGGCTGCTTGGCATGGGGCAACAGGTCGCGCTTCAGGCGGCCAATGCCGTGCTCGGCGCTGATCGAGCCGCCGAGGTCGAGCACGATCTCGTGCACCGCAGCGTTCAGTGCCTCCCAATTGGCGAGGAACACGGCGCGATCCATGGAAGGCGGCTGGCTCACATTGTAGTGGATGTTGCCATCGCCGAGATGGCCGAAGGGCACCGGTCGGGCGCCCGGGACCATCAGCTCGACGAGCTGGTCGGCACGGGCGATGAACTCAGGCACGCGCGCCACGGGAACCGCCACATCATGCTTGATGCTGCCGCCTTCGTGGCGCTGCACCTCACTCATCAGCTCGCGCAAGCGCCAAAGCTCCCCAGTTTGAGCAATCGAGGAGGCGAGCACCGCATCGTCGATCTCCTTCGCCTCGATCCCTGCGGCAAGCACCGCCTCGCCGAGGCGCCGTAGCGCATCTCCCTCACGCGGGCTCGAAAGCTCGAACAGCACGTACCAGGGATAGGGCGAGCCGAGCGGGTCTCTGGCCTCACCCGCATGACGAAGCACGAAATCAAGGCCGATGCGCGGCATGAGCTCGAACGCCGTCAGCGCCGGGCCGGCGCGGCTATATGCGCGGGAGTAGAAGGCGACCGCATCGTCGAGCTGGGGCAGGCCGGCAAAAGCGGTCACCGTCTCTACGGGCTTGGGGAAGAGCTTGAGCACCGCCGCGGTGATGATGCCGAGGGTGCCTTCGGAGCCAACGAACAGATCCTTGAGGTCGTAGCCGCTATTGTCCTTGCGCAAGCCTTTGAGCCCGTTCCACACGCTGCCATCGGCAAGCACGACTTCAAGGCCAAGCGTCAGGTCCCGCGCGCTGCCATAGGCGAGCACGGCCATGCCGCCGGCGTTGGTGGCGAGCACGCCGCCAATCTGGCAGCTTCCCTCGGAGGCGAGGCTCAAGGGAAACAACCGCCCGGCGCTGGCCGCCACGCTTTGCGCGTTGGCGAGCACGAGCCCCGCTTCGACCGTCATGGTGTTACCGCCGAGGTCGATGTCGCGGACATGGATCAGGCGCTCCAAGCTGACCACTACCTCGTGACCACTCTCGAAGGGGATCTGCCCGCCGACCAGACCTGTATTGCCCCCTTGCGGCACGATGGAGGTGCGGGTCTCGTTGGCGCGCTTGAGGATGGCGGCGACCTCGTTTGTCGTCCCGGGCTTCAGCACGAGCGCGGCCTTGCCGAAATACCGGTCCCGCCATTCGACGAGGTACGGGGTCATGGCGTGCGCGTCCCGGATCGCTTGCGCCTCGCCAACGATGCGCACCAGCGCGTCTAGCGTGTCCTGGCCAGGACGATCGAATGGCTCGCGGTCGCGCGTCATCGGGCGTGCGTGCCCGAGGCGAGCGGCAGCTCGCTGCAAGCAGCGCGCTCGAGACGGTCGTTGATGGCCTCGCCAAGCCCATGTCTCGGGATCGGCATCACGGCGATTGACGATGCCCCCCGCGCATCGAGCTCCCGGAGTGCGGCGAAGAAATTCACCGCCGCCTCGGCGAGGTCGCCGCGCGGGCTGAGATTGATCATGGGCCCCTCGAAGTCCAGCGCATCCGGGCCAAAGGCGAGCAAAGCCTCGCCTTCCCGTGCATCGATCGCGTCGAGGCGAAGCGGGGTGCCCGGTGCATAATGCGTGGCAAGCTGCCCCGGGGAAATTAGACCTGCTCCGGCCTCGGGTGCAGCCAGCCGATGCCCCAGCACCGTCTCGATCGCCACCCTCGGCAAGGCGCCAAGGCGAAGCAAGGTGACTTCATCACCCTCGATACCAAGCACCGTGGACTCGAGCCCTAGAGAGCAAGAGCCGCCGTCGAGGGTCATGACCGGGAGGTTACCGAGCTCGGCCTCGACATGGGCGGCAGTGGTTGGGCTGATCCGACCGGAGCGGTTGGCGCTGGGCGCCGCGATGGGAAGCTTCGCGGCTTCGAGCAGCGCGCGCGCGACTGGATGGCTCGGCGCACGGAGTGCGATGGTGCCGAGACCGGCGCTCGTGAGAACGGCGATGGCCGAGCCGGCACGTCGCGGGAGGACGAGAGACAAGGGGCCCGGCCAGAAGGCCTGCATCAGCGTCCGCGCTGTGTCGCCGATCACCGCATAGCGTCCCGCCTCGTCCGGACCCGGCACATGCACGATCAGGGGGTTGAAGCGCGGACGAGCCTTGGCGGCAAAGATTTTGGCCACGGCGGAGGCGTTGAGGGCATTGGCGCCGAGCCCATAAACCGTCTCGGTCGGAAAGGCGACGATCTCGCCGCGCGCCAGCGCTTGCGCGGCGCGCTCGATGGCCTCATGCGTGGCAGCGACGATCGTCATGGTTAAACACTAAGGTCTTGTTCAATTTACATTGTCGCTCCATTTCGCGTGTTAGCATTGACGGGTCAAGCTGCACGCCCCCATCCAAGCAATTTGCCTATGCCGACGCTCCTCCTCACCCATCCAGCCTGCCTCCTGCACGATACCGGGCAGGGCCACCCCGAGCGGTCGGACCGCTTGCGCGCTATCGACGAGGCGCTGGCTGGCGGTGCGTTCAGCGGCCTGAAGCGAGAGCAGGCGCCGCTCGCCGATCTCGCCGTGATCGAGCGGGTGCACCCTGCCCGCTATGTCGAGGCGATCCGCGCCGCCACGCCGAAGCACGACTTGATCTGGCTCGACCCCGACACGATCATGTCGCCGCGGAGCTGGGAGGCGGCGCTCCGAGCCACCGGAGCCGTGGTCTACGCGGTCGATCAGGTCATGTCCGGCGCTGCCGACAACGCCTTTTGCGCTGTGCGCCCGCCGGGACACCATTCCGAGCCGGCACGGCCCATGGGCTTCTGCCTGTTCAACAATGTGGCGATCGCCGCCCTCCACGCCCGCGCCGCGCATGGCGCCGAGCGCGTCGCCGTGGTCGATTTCGACGTGCATCATGGCAACGGCACGCAGGCAGCCTTCTGGGCGGACAAGGAGTTGTTCTACGGCTCGACCCATCAGATGCCGCTCTTCCCCGGCACCGGCAGCCTAAGCGAGACGGGCGCCGGCAATATTTTCAATGCCCCCCTCAGGCCGGGCGACGGCAGAGAGCATTTCCGCGAGGCTTTCCTCAGCCGCATCCTGCCGGGTTTGCACAATTTCGGGCCGGATATCCTGCTCATCTCCGCCGGGTTCGACGCCCATCGCGACGACCCGCTGGCGGAGATCGAGCTCACGGAGGCCGATTTCGCCTGGGTGACGGAAAAGTTGCTGGAGACGGCCGAGAAGCATGCCGGGGGCAAAGTCGTCTCCACGCTCGAGGGCGGCTACGATCTCGACGCCCTGGGGCGCTCTACCGCCGCCCATGTCGAGGCGCTGATGCAGGCTTCCTCTTGAAAGCTGACTCGGGTTTTTTGGTGTTGTTTCATTTGGTGTTTTTCTCCTTTTCTACAAACCGATCACCAGGTTTGTAAGCTTGTGTTTCCGTTATGGCCTCCATCGCTTGCCGAGCCATTCGCGATTGCTCGGCTGCCCTGGTGTACCGTTGCACTTCACTCAAGGTCTGATGCCCGCTGATCGCCATGATCTGGGGAACCGAGCAGCAAGCCTCGGCGAGCCGCCGGCACATTGCCTTTCTCAGGCCATGAGCTGACAGGCCAGCCGGCAGGCCAGCCTCTCGACACCGATCAAAGAACCAATGGCAGAAGCCGTTGGCTGTGAAGGGCTTGCCCGTCGCCGTCATCATGAAGTTGAGGTTGTCGACAGGCATAGAATCGATGATCGCCCGCAGTTCGGGGTGGATCGGGATGCTCAGCGCCGCGCCCGTCTTCTGTTGTCGAACGTCGATGAGCCTGTCGTGAACGTGCTGACGGCCCATGCGGGCCATATCGCTGACTCTTTGCCCGGTATAGAGTAACAGAGCGAGCGCCAGGCGCGCCTTCGTGCCGACAGGGTGCTCGTCCTCGAAGCGCGCAACATCCGCTTCGCTCCAAGTCTTCCATCCCTCTTTGCTCAGCCCTGGGGCGCTTGATGCCAACAGCCGGGTTATCGGCTCGGATTCCTATCTCAACGGCATAAGCGAGCATCTAAGGCTCGAAAGGAAGAACTCGCGCCGAGCCGGGCGTCTCGCTTTTGGCGTTAACCATATCTTGGACGTGGCGACGTTCGAGATGAGCGACGAGCTTAGCGCCGTGCTGAACAGCAAAGCGCTCAAGTACCCTCCGGCGCTTCCTCTTGGTATCTTCAGCAAGCGTGTGGAAGCCGGCAGTGCCCATGCGGTCCTCCTTTGATATTTTAAATGACACCAAAGGGACAATGCATTATCCTATCAGTTGCGTCACCTAAATGGATAATTGGAGATACTAAAGGGATGATAACGGCGGCGCAGATAAGGGCTGCGAGAGGCCTCATCCAATGGAGCCAGAACGAACTTGCTGAGCAGTCTGGTCTTTCCGTTCCGACGATCAAGAGGATGGAAGGCCCGATAGGGCCGGGTCGAAGCTCCTCTGATAACGTCACGGCCGTGCGCCGCGCCCTCGAAGCTGAGGGCGTCGAGTTCACCAACGGCGATGCGCCGGGAGTGAAGCTGAGGCGCGATAAGGGGGACCAGTGAGCCGCCCAGATCTTCACGTCGAGGTACGCGAATATGAGATCACCGTCACCCTGCCGGGCACGAGCTACACCGTGACCTACTTCAAGCTGGCACGCTCACCTCAGCTTCTCGCCAAGAACTTTCCGACGAAGGATGATAGTCGCGTCCCGCTCACTAACGCGGAGTTCCTTGCTCGTGCTTGGAAGCTCGCCAACGCCAAGGCCCGTGAGCTCGGGTGGATCGTTTAGCGCCCTGGCGCCTGGCCGAAGCCGCCGCGCGATGCAGGATCTTCAGGGGGTATGAACCAATCATGGCTGCTAAAGCCACGCAGGCGAGACCAACTATTACCGCGCCCCCAAAAAGAGTGGTCCTGTCCATGTGATCCCCCTGAAGCCGACACTTCAGCGAAAAACCTGGGCTGAGAAGGAGCCGGTTCTTATCCGCGAAACCTGGCAGCCCGTGCGAGGGTTCCGGAAAAAGAAGAAGCCCCACCGTTGCGGGGCAGGGCTTCTCGCAAACAATCCCAATGAAGAAGTGATGGGAGCGGCCCATTACGTATAGCGCATACCATTTTCGAGCAGTTTCGTGGTCGCGGATTTGTAACTCACCGTTTCCAGGACCGCTCTAGCAACGCTCCGAAACAAAAAGTGAGGACGCCGAACTGCTGTCGCTAGAGGCGCAGAAAAAGCGCCGGCCGAAGCCGACGCCCCCCTGCGGCGCATGAATTCTAGGTAAGCAACCTTGAATTGACTGCGAAGGCACATATTTACCCGCGCCATGAACCCGAGAACTCCGGATAAGCGGTCGCGGGACGAACTTCTTGCCCAGTAGTGAAGGTGGCGTTTGGACCCTCCTAACGGTTGTTGGCCTTGCAATTGTCGGCCTCGTCGTTTGGGCCGGGTTTGTGGTTCTGTAAAGGGGCAAAAAAGAAAACGCCTGGCGCTTTGGGGGGCCAAGCGTTCTTAGCACTTTTTGAGGGAAGACCAACTTGAAAGGGCCCTCAGCCGAGCCGAGACTCGACCGAGGGCTGGCAACATCAGGAGGATCGGACGCTAACTTCGGTTGATGGCACAAGCAATACGATAAGTCGGCAAAATCTTTGCTTTGTTTTGCTCCAGCCGCCCGACCTCCCTGCCGCGACGGCGCGGTTCATTCGGCTTGAGCGAGGTTGGTATAGCCGTACGTGTTACAGAAGCTAGTCGCTAATCCGGGGCTCCCGTCATCGATCGCTTTAATTGCGCCGGTCGAGAGCGTTGGGCCCGCCACGAGCTGCGCATAGAACGGACCCACATAGCCGCGACTGTTCACGAGCCCGCAATAATCGATGATTCCGTTGCGCGTGATCAGGATCACCGGCATCCACTTGAACTGCGCGCTTCGCGGGTCCTTGAGGGTCTGAGGTAGCACCTTGGCGAGCGCTGTTTTTTCTGCGGGCGTCAAATTGCGCCGCTGCGCTTTCGCAAATGCTTCGGCTGGAGACTTGCCTTTAATGCAACCCGAGAGCGTCAGAGCTGCCAGGGTGAGGACGATCAGATGCTTCCCACATGTGGACATTTTGCTTCCAGTTCGCCCCTAGCTGATCATAGCAAAAAGGGCGCCGGACGAAGCCGACGCCCTGCTTTGGGTACTACATGCATTGGAGGCGTCTCGATGTTGACTCAGGTACTATCGCCCGCGCTCCTCGGCAAAGTGTCGCAGCGATGCCCTTCGCCATGAAGAACCAAGCAAGCCACGAGAGATCAAGTAGCCGGTTGGCAAGCCAACAGCGAAGCCTCACCCATTGGACCGAGGCGAGGCTCATGCCGCAATCTCGTGTGCGCTGGCTGCCGACAACATCCGGAGATAGGCAGTCTCAAGCATGATAATGGTCGCTTTCAACACCTCCGCAGACTGCACCAGGCCAACCATCATCTCGTCGATGACTTCAATGGGAAGATCGTCGAACATGCCGACCAATTCTTCTTTTGATTGCAACATGACAGCATTGGCCATGCGTGCTGAGACACCGCAGTTCAGCAATGTCTCGTCGGAAGGGATCAGCTTCCCGTCCTCATTGCCTTTCCATGGCTTGAAATCGACCCTGGCATAGTCCCGCATCGTCGCGAGCTTGCCCTTAGTCTTCCGACATTTGACGAGCTCGTAGCCGGTGCGCTCGACCTCCGATATGGCGCTGACGTGGGTCATGACAGCACCTCCACCAAGGGACCTGTTGCGGCTACGAAGTCATAGCCGGTTAGCCCGCCAGGCATCCTCAGCGGGCCTCGACAACGTCCGCCTCCTCGAAGCATTCACTTACGCTCAGCTTCACGCCTACGCCGAATAGCGTTTCCGCCTTCGTCTTTCGGATGGCCTTCGCGATTTTGATCAGCTTCCGGTGCTCGCGGTTCATCGCCGAATAGAGCCGGTGCAGACCGTGCTTCCGCCAGAGCCAGTCATAGGCGTCCCAATGATGTCCAGGCAGAACGCCCTCGGGGCACGGCGGAAACTCCGCATCAAATCCCACACGAGCGGCGCTGCAGGCAACCTCCCGGTCTTTAAGAAGGCGAAGCTGGACGAGGTACTCAGCCCAGAGACGACGCAACTCGGCGTCCTCCGCAGGTACTTCCGCATTGGTTGCTTTAGCGCCAACGGAGAGCCCACAGCGGGGATCATGGTCACGGCCGCAAGAGCGCCAGTCGTGACAGAACGGCGGGTGAGGTGCTTCATAGCGCACCCCCGATGCCGGCGCGGAGTGACCTAACGCTGTCGCGCAACGACTGCATCAGGGCGTAATGCGCCGATGTCCGCCTGTCGTCGTATTAGAGGGTTATGAGCTGGCGCTCGAGGCACCGCGCCTCGTGTTCGGGAGAAAGGAACGTCCAGTTCTTTGTCTCTCCGCGACGGGCCTCGCCCCATGCCATTCGCATGTATTGGCCCAGGCGCTCGCGACCTGTGTTGTTGACGTTTCCGCGATTGAGCTTGGCGAGCTGCCAAGCCCGCTTCATCACCTGGCTGCGGGTGACGCTGTATTTGGGCTTGGGAGATAATGTGGACACAGCCACCGACGCGGGCGAGCCGGGCGGAGTCGTGGTATGATTGTCGTCACCCTGAAACATGGCTCTTCTCCATGTTGAGGGTTAGAGCCGGGCAGGAAGTTGACGCTTCCTCTCGGCTCGCTTATTTTGGGTAAAGCAATTTTACCGAAATGTCAATAACGGCTAAACCAAAAAAGCGGGGACGCCCAGCTACCGGACGCGATCCCATGATTGGATTCCGTGCAGCTCCAGAGCTGCGTCTGGCTATAGATGATTGGCGCCGGAGACAGTCAGATTTGCCGTCCTTATCCGAGGCCATCAGGAGATTAGTCGAACAGGCTCTTGCACGACGGCCCCGAGGGCCGCGTGGCTCGCGATGATCTTTCGTGTTGCCGAATGCTCAAAGCACGAGCTGCACGGGCAACATACAGCCTTGCCGCTATCATTTGCGCTAGAGGAGGTTAAGCGGCTTCGGCGGCCGTGATACCAATAAAGCACTTAAATTTCGAATGAGCATCGCAATTTCGAATGTGATCCAATGAATAAAGAGATTGCGTCAGCAGCGATTTCTGGGCTCGGGCGCGCCCCAGATGGACAATTCTCCCCTGATCGTTTTGTCACCGTTTCTGCCGCGCCGCGTGATCAAGTAAGCGCGTTGAGAATATTGCTATTTCAGATTTTATCCCGGTGCTCGTCGGAGAGCACGCCGCATAGGTTTTGGCCATGCCGCGCGCCCCAAGGCGAGGGTCGCAGTTTTTAATCAGATTTTAAACTTCCAAGTTTCGAATCAGGAGCCATGACGAAACGTGCGGACTCGGTGGATCGATTGGTCTGGCGTAGATTTATTGAGTTGCTCCAGGCACATTTCCCGTCTCCGGTTAGTTCGCGCGTCCTCAAGACCCTCGGATTTCTCGCTGCCGCTGTCGTCTCCGCAGAGATCTGCTCTCATGCCTCGGCACCTAACGGTTCAGACAATTTTCCACCCGATGAAGTTTTGGCCACCGCGGAAATTCTACCCGCCCCGGCCGCGGCGGCGAACGTGTCGGTAGTGCCCAAGATGCCGAGGTCGGTACAGCCGGCTGCGTCTCAGCAACCGCCCTTAGGCCTCGATGTCATCATGAGCACCGCGTGCTCAGAGCAATTGTTGCTCTGCGGTGAGAATGTCCCGAGCATGATGCTGATGACGAAGTATTCTCTGGCGCCCGCTGCGACCGCGACCGCTACAGCCGTGACGCCTTGTGCCGTGACTCCGAAGCCAAAGCTGAAGCCGAAGCCTGCGATGCAGCCGCCGCCGGCAGTGCAAGAGCCGCAAACAAAACTGTCCTGGTGGCGGCGTCTGCCCTGGGTACCGCTTCCCTAGTAAGTTAGAAATTAGCCGCCATAACTTCCCTTATCGGATGCGATTTTCGCCGTATGCTTATGGTGGGCCCCCCACAGGAAGCCGGCGGCTGGCGGAAGGGTATCGGCTGGGCCAAGGAGGGGGCGCTGTGTGGGGCCAGCCTCAGGCGCATGATGGTGAGGCCATGAACACGATCGCTAAGGTGACGATTATCGCGGTCATCGTGTTCTTTCTCGTGCTGGCACTGAGCGCATTGTGGCTGCAATAAAAATTGACTAGCCTCGGAAATTCTCTTTGAGCGTCAAAGGGCGCGGATTCGCAGGTTTGTAACTCTAAGTCCTTGGCTTTGCTTTCGTTGGTTGCTTCCTCTTGAACCCTGCCGC
>JGI12270J11330_10000286_pt1 | contig 38853 bp, 36 predicted proteins | sample PeaSoiMetSII2010_FD_11330 | JGI IMG/M metagenome (IMG submission 11330)
GGCGACCTGACGAGCAACCAGACCCGAAAAAACCGACTGGTTCTGCGAGGAGCAGTTGGGGTTTGGAACTGCGAAAGCAGTGATCGCATCAAGGGCTGCGATGGTGCATGCATCCACGCGGTTGGCTCCCTCGCAGGAGCTGATGGCTGGAGCATAACCAATGTCGCAGCCTTTCGTATTTCCGGGGCGCAGGTCCGCCCCTTTTCCTCGGGTTTGTCCGCTTTCGGTGGAAAGAATCTTCGTGAGCGGATCTGACATTGCCCTCGCGCTCTTCGCAGTTTTCAACACGAATTGTGGCTTCAACAGGTCCACCTTCAAAACCGAGAACCGCAAATGCGCAAGGTTCCAAATGCGAGTCACCGTCTCGACGGGCATATCCTGCGAGCCTTAAACAAGATCAAGAAGCCGGGCACGGCTGAAGAACTCACAGAGTTGCTCAATCGCCACCTCGGCCCGGGAGATCAGCCTTTTCAGGTGAGAGAAGTTGCGACCTGGTTGCGCAACGCCGAGGAAAACGCGCTCTCTTTGTATTGGCTGGGAAATCGCCGGCGTAGGTAACGCTCTTAGCAATTCTCGATGTCCGGGTCTTGACCTCAGGGGTCAAAATCGAGGCGGATGCGGCATTTTGCGTATTTCGCTAGAATGTGATGCTCACGAAAGGAGCAATATGGCAAAGAAAAAGTTGCTCCGCTCAACAAGAAACAGTACGGCGCGGTGTCTGCGATGCTCACGGTCTCCGATATCCGAGCTGCTGTGAGCTTTTACCAAAAGGCGTTTGGTTTTTCTAAACGCGCCATCATGAAGGGTCCGGATGGAAAACCGATTCATGCTGAACTCACACTGCGCGGCACAACTCTGATGCTTGGGCCCGAGAATGATGCGATGGGAAAGCGGAACGCAAAGAGCATAGGCGCTTCTCCGGTCCGGACGGTTACTCCTGGATGGTTGGCACCCATAAGGTGGAACCTACGGCAAAAGAGATGAAAAAGGGGATGCTGGAGATGATGCGGCAACAGCAGACGGATACGGCCACAGCCACAGCTGCCTAATGCAATGGCGATCACCCGTTTGGTCACGCTGCGCACCCTCGGCCCCTTGGCAGCGCAGCGCCGGTGCTCTGAAGTACGCGGAATGAGGAGAAGCAAGACAAGCAAGGGCATCAGGCGGGGGGGCACTCAGGGGTCCGCTCCACACCTAACAACCGTGTCACTTAGTGGTGAGTGCGGCTTGTGCTGACTGTTTCTTAGAGAGAGCGACCTGCTTTGCCTCGTTGCTTGCCTCCAGGGTCATGTCGCGCATTCCGAACTCGACGCCAATCTTCCTGAGAAAGTCATTTGGTGGAGTACCCCCGGCAAAGACCCAAACAAAATCGTTGGGAATTTCCTGCACGCTGCCGTCGACAATGAGAATGACGGTATCTTGCGCGAACTCCACTGGACTGGACTTGAACAGGACCTTGACTTTCCCTGAACGTATGCAGTCTTCGATCCGCTTCGTATTCCTTTCCTTGATGCGACTGAAGCGTTCTTGCCGATAGGAGAGTGTGACTTTGTTGCCGCTTTGATTTGCCAGCCCCATGGCGGCCTCGATCGCACTATCGCCGCCCCCCACAACGAGAATGTTTTTGTTGACGTAGTGATCCGCCTCGATCAGACGGTACATGACCTTCGGCAATTCCTCTCCTTTGACGCCGAGCTTCCGCGGTTCACCGGCGCGGCCCAGTGCCAGGACTACCGCGTGGGCACGGTATGAGTTAATTGTGGTCGTGACTGCGAAGATGCCGTCCTCCCCCTTCTTAATGTCCTCCACCTTTGCGCTCGTGCACACATTGAAATCGGCGCGACTCAGGATCATGTCCCAGAAGGCAAGGAGGTTCTCCTTGGAGAGCTCCGTCTTCTTAAACTTGCCGTACATGGGGAATTCCAGAGGGCTGGTCATCACCAGTTTCTGACGCGGGTACTTTGCCACGGTGCCGCCAACCTCATCGCGCTCGATGGTGATGTAATTCAGCTTGCTCTCGATGGCACGCAGCGAGGCACTAATTCCAGCGGGGCCGGCTCCCACGATCAGCACGTCATAAACGTCCGAATGGTTTCCATTCGTTGCCCTGTTTTTCATCCGGTTGACAATNGTGTCGATGCAGTCGCGACCCTGGTTCACTGCGTTCTTGATCAAAGCCAGGCCGCCAAGTTCTCCGNCGATAAACAGATTCTCGATATTGGTCTCGTACTCCGGCGTCAGGCGCGGCATGTCAGCGCTCATGCTGGGACTGGCCATCACCATTGTGATCGCACCGACCGGGCAGGCCTCCGCGCAAAGGCTGTGGCCGATACACTTATATCCGTTTACGATTACTGCCTTGCCTCCGAGCATGGCAAGAACGTCGCCCTCTGGACAGACCGTGGTGCAGGTTTGGCAGCCGATGCAATAGGTGGTGTCGATATGCGGATGCTGGGCCTTGGGCCCTTCAGAAAATACCTTCCCCTTTTCGGCGGCTTGGCGCGCGAGTTCCTCTCTTTTTTTGAGCTTGTTCAGATAACTGCGGACGAAGATCAGGGTGACCACGGTTGCGATGACCAATGTGATGAGGTTGTCCATGTTATCTCGCTAGAAATAGCCCATCATTATCACCGTCACAATGTGGATTAGGGCCAGTACCGCAAACGAGTAGCTAAACGGCTTATGAATCACATGCCATAGGTGAAAAACCTGCTGTGAGCGCGAGAGGAATAGAACTCGCTTGGCGAGGGCTGCCTCCTCTCTCGCATGGAAGATTGCCTTCTCCAAGTCGGCATGTCGCGCGGGCAAGAAGCCTCCAAGGGTTTGCAGTTTTTCGCTGAATTGCAAAGTACGCCGCCGGAGTTTGGCGGTCCGGAAGGAGCGAGCCACATCGAGCACGACCATGTAAACCAGGGCCATAACGATGGGCAACCGCTGCACGCGCTCCGGACTGGGCAAACGTAACAGGGACTGCAGGTCAGTCTGCGGCAACAGCTTCTGGTCCTGAAGTTGTTGTGCCAGCCGAGCCCGCACTTCCTGAGCTTCTTTCATCGACAATTCCGCCGCGTTCAGGCTGCGGGGAATCTGCGAGTACAAATAGCGTCCGATGATCCCGCTGAGCGAGACGGCCAGCATGATCCAGAACGCGATACCGGCGAATCCACCGAACTTGAACGATGCATGGAACGCAATAACAAAGGGCGCAGCCAGTCCGAGAAGAACATGGAAATCCAGCCAGTGCCGGGAAAGTCCCTGCTGGGAGAGCCATTTCCATCGCTTGCGCAGCGGATAAAGAAAGATGACCAGGAACATGCCGAAGCCTAGGAAGCCCAGCTTCAATCCGACGGCGCCGCCGGGCTTCAACAGGGCATGCTTCGGAGAGAACGGGCGATCGGCGGAAGCGAGCATGTAATAGCTGAACCCGTATATAGCCAGAGCTGTGATCACGGCAATGGCGACCACATAGCCCGACACGAGAAGACCGTCGTGACGGCGGTCTTTACTTGGAACCGATATAGCGGCAGTTGCGATTGCGGCGTTGGCACTCATTTGCTTGAGACTTGCTCCTCGGTGCTCACTGAGAATCGTTTGTAGTCCGTAAAGCGGTGGGTGTTTCGCCAGTGCTGGCGCGGCGTCTCCACCTCTACGCTCGCCACGACCGGGAACCAGTGCGGTTCTTTCAGGTCGTGAAACGGATCTGGCGCGAACTTCACCTCCGATTGCAAGGACTTCAGGCCGACATCCTCCAAGGTATTCGCGATTCCGGCTACAATCTTCGCGATCACGCCGGTTTGCGCGTCAATCCAAGCCGTGCCGGAAAGTTCCAGTGGGTATTCACGGCCGCGCAAGGCCAGAGCCGCGGGCGATCGCGTCCCGGGGATGTGCTCAAAACTGACTTTGGAGAATCGCCGCCCGTCCAAGGTGTCATCGGGCAGGAGGGCAAACTTGAAACTCTGTGCATAATAAGGATGAAAGACCAGGAACAGGGTCGCGAACCCGTTGCTCACGAGGAGTGGCCTGTTTTTCCTATCCTGTTTGGCTTCTCGCACCGGCAGGCGTGACTCGTCCAGACTCAATTCGCCGCCGGGATTGGTTAGAATCACGAGATAGTCGTAGGTGGATTCTTCCTTCAGCTCGACCTTGCCATCCTTCCCTATTTTTTCCTGCTCGACCTGTTCCGTGCACTTCACATCCGAGAACTGCTCGAGAAACCCCCCAACCTGAGTATTGGTGCGACCTAACAGGTCATCCAGGTTATTGCCGGCCGCCGCCGCGAGTGCGTTCGCGCAGCAGATCTCGCATAAGACAAAGAAGAGAAGCGTGCTCCGTCGTAGCCAGATCACAAGATTTGTCCGAGCCATCATTCGCGATGCCTTTCCTTCGAATCAAAACGGTAGCCAATAGTGAACATCCACTGGTCGTAGCTCATCTGCCCACGGTCTACGGTGTAACCTCCTTGAATGAAGTAGTGGGACCCGAAATTAGTCTCCACGTTGCCGGTGATGAAACGGGAACGGTTCGTACTCGTGAACGTGGATGCGAAATTCTGATCTCCTGCCAGAACCTCGAGTCGGAGACCGTCAAGAAAGTTTCGCGACAGCGAAAATGCCCGGTAGGAGCCGTTTCCGAACGAGCTGTTGAATCGCGAATAATGCGCGTCAGCCCGCAAGCCGAGCCAGGGCACGCGCCCAAAGGTGATTCCGTACATCTGATTCAGCGAACTGGTTGCGTCGCCCGTCCGATTGCTGCGTCCTACGTCGGTATAAAGGAAAATCTGCTTCAATACTTCAACCCGCCCGCCTATGCTGAAGCCCTGAAACAGATACTTGTCGAGCAGTCCGGTACCAATCAGTGTTGGGTCGAAGGTCGGAATGTCGCGAAAGTAGTTGTAGTTAAAATCCAACTCCAGCCTCGGATGCGGCTGCACGCGCACCGTAAGGAAATTCACGCTCAATCCTAGACCGGGTGCTGGCACGGCGGGGTTGCCGCTCGGACTATCCGCCTGCAACGAATCGTAGACCGACAGATATCGCGTATAGGACACGGTGTTCTCGAAGAAGACAAATGGCCGGTTCATCTGCCAGTTCACCATGTTGATTCCAGCACCCGACGTGCTGCTGTAATGGACTCCATCGAAGCTGCCACCATCAAAATTGATGAAGGCGCCGCCGATGACACGACCTGGGCTGTAATTCCATGAGGTCGGATCGGGAGTCGAGCCGCCAAAAACTCCAAGGGTCGTTCCCTTCGAGAGCCTCTTTCCGAAATAGCCGCCGTCGATGGTGTTGAGACTCGGTGCCCATGGCAAATACAGACGCCCGAATCCCGCGACCAAGGACGAGTTCGGATTGTCATAAGTCATGCTGAGGTGATAAGTGCGATTGATTAAGTCTTGCAAAGTCTGCTGGCCTGCGGGGACCTGCGACGTGAATCGCCCGCGCCAGTACCCGCTCAGATTCCAATAGGTGCCATTGATCCGCGTAATGTCCCCGCGAAAAATCATGCCCACATCCGAACTCGTAATCGCAGAAGTGCCATGGCTTATCGTGCCCATGTAGTCGAAGCCGAAACGGCCGCGGGCACGGTTCACAGAAGGCATCGGTGGCCGCGGTATTTCGTCACGAACTTCTTCGTCGAGAGGATCGCCTTCAGTGAAGCTAATCACAGCGGGGTACTTTCGCGTGGCGCTCAAGGCTTGCTGCTGAACCAGCGCTGCAGAATCCCCCGAAGAGAGATAAGCCAAGTCACCTGGTTTAACCAAACGCTTGGGCGAGTGAATATCGGTCACGGCGGAAGTTTCCGCCAGTGCGGTCACAACTAGTTCGCCAACGACTCCGGCATCCGAGGGCGCGACGGCAACCCCTTCGCGCGGAAGGTGGTCGGAATCCTGAACCTCTAACTTCATGCCTTCGGCCAGCCCCGAACTGCGGCCCCCGTCCAGGTAAGCGACTCCTTCGGCGACGTACTTCACTTTGAAAACCGTTCGTAAGCTGGGATCTGCCGCACGAACAGTCAGAATTGTCTGCGTGCCTTCAGACGCCGTCGCCGCTGGAGATGTGCCAGGTCTGGTAGAGGAAGCGCTACTCTCATCATTCGGTGCGTGCGGCGACGACTGAATCTCATGAGTCACAACGAAGGCAGCCTGCTCCCCGGCGGTTTGTGAAGAAGCAATGGTGGCCGGGCCCTGCGCAACTGAGGCGACCTGAGGCACCGCAGGAGAGTCTGTCGTCGGCGACTGAGAAACACTGCTCGACACAACCGGGAGCGTTTGCGTCCCCGGGGTCGGTGGAGACATCTCGACCTTAGCAGTTCGGTCGCTAACGTCGGGCGCTTGCGAGTTTTTATAACGGCGAAATATTCCGGTCACGTTTCCCGAGGCTCCTGCTCCTGGCGCACCTTGAGACGATCCGGTTCGCAACTTCGTGGTGGCGTGGATATCTAGAATGATTCGCGTTCCTTCCGCTTTCATGGTGTATTCATGCGGCTGATCGAGATCCACTACTACGCGGACGACCGGGGGGACGTTGCCGTACTGTGCTGTCCGCACTTTCCGTACACCATTGAAGTTCACGTTCACACTTCCCGCCTTGGTGTCACATCTGGCGCTGGTTAAGTCGAGGACGAGCCGATCGGGATGGCTAGCGGTCTTCACCGAAGCTCCTGTCGGCGAACTGAGCGTCACCTCAACTCGCACGCCGGTCCCCTCTTGCGCTGCGGTCACGTCTCGCACCGCTGCGATTCTGTTGTGTGCGGCCGCACAAGACACCAGCAGCATCACCATTCCGAATTGTTTCCGTACTGCCTTCATTTGCTGTTATCACTCGCTGGCGCTCCGCTTGCGCCAGAAAATCGCTCCAACGCTCCTATCCGCCACCCNGTCCGTTGGGATGGCACTGATAGCAGTTAGGGCTGTTATAGACATAGCCAGAGACGCCTTGGTGCTGNTGGTCAGTTTGCGTCTTCCCGTGACAAATCGTGCAGGAAAACACCGAGTAGTTCGATGGATTCGTGTGGCAGTTGCTGCACGTACTTGCCCCTCCGTGCCTCATGGGGAACCAGGTGTGGTTGAACACAGCGCCCTGCCATGAATTGGTGGAGTGGCAAATCTGGCAAGTGGTCGGGAATCCAGCCGCCTTGTGATTCGGGTCTGTGGTGCCGTCGTAGTCCTTCTTGTGACAGGAATAACAGTCCGTGGGAACGTTTATGTAGTTATTGTTCACGTGGCACTGGACGCAGGGCACGGTCGTGTGCGCCCCAGTAAGGGGGAAACTCGTCTTACTGTGATCGAAGGTTGCGGGGATCCACGACGTCGTGTTGTGGCAGACTTCGCATTGCTGTGGAAACCCTGCCTGCGCATGATTGGGGTTGTTGGTCTTGTTGTAGTCCGTCAAGTGACAGGAGACACACGCGGCGTTCGTCAGTTTGTAATTTCCATTGAGGTGACACTGCGAGCATTGCACCGTTGCATGAGCGCCGGTCAGAGGAAAGCCAGTACCATTGTGGTTGAACTTCGCTCCCGACCACGAAACTGTGGTGTGACAGACCGAACAATCGGTCGGGAATCCAGCCTGCCCATGATTGGGGTTAGCGGTGCTGTTGTAATCCTTCATGTGGCAAGTACTGCAAGCGCCACTGCTCAGGTTGTAGTTGCCGTTGACGTGACATTGCGTGCACTGCAGCGTTGTGTGCCTTCCGGTCAGCGGAAATCCCACCAGGTTGTGATCGAACGTGGCCGGCTGCCACGCACTCGTGTTGTGGCAGGTTTGGCAGGTCTGGGGAAAATTGAAGGTTACATGGTTGGGGTTGGTGGACTTTCGGTAGGCGGGCAAGTGGCAACCGACGCAGTTGGCCGGCGTTCCCTTGAACTTTCCCCCGAGATGGCAGGCCATGCAATCCAGCGTGGCATGCATCCCGGTCAGTGCAAACCCCGTGAACTTCAGATGATCAAACTTCACGCCAAACCAGTTATCCATGCTGTGGCATTGTTCGCACGCTGTGGGGAAGCTCGCCTGCACGTGGCCGGGGCCGGTCGTCCGCTGGTACTCGGTCGCATGGCAGGAATAGCATTGCGTAGCTAGTCCTTGGAACTGCCCGGTCGCCGCGCCCTTATGGCACGAACTGCAGTCCAAAGCGGCATGTGCGCCAAGCAGAGGGAAGCGATTCTGGTGCTGCTGGATCTGCTGCACAGCAACCTGCCATCCCTTGACCGTGTGGCACTGTTCGCAACTCGCACCAAACTGCCGTTTGTGAATGTCAGCGTGGCAATCGGCGCATCTTTGGCCGACGTTGGTGAAGACCGGCTTGATGTGGCACTGCGTGCAAGCAACTCCCTGATGCATGCCGCGGAGTGGGTACCGCGTCTGGCCGTGATCAAACTCCGGAATGTTGCGGATCGGTTTCCATCCGCTGAAGGTGTGGCAATTTTGGCAAGGGATATTCAATGGGCCATGCGGGCTGCGCGTATTGGCGTTGCCCTGCGACTGCGCATCTCCGGAAACTGCGGATGTGAACAGCAGCAACGACGCGATCAGATTGATCAGAGTCCCTGAACCAAACATGCCATCCAACTTTGAAAACCAGAACGCTGCAAGAAAAGTAAAGAAGACGAANTGANGACGACTTATGCAATTCGAAGCCCAGTCAGAATAGATGGTTGTACGAGTCGCAANAAGTTACGCAAGTCGGTGTTCATTCCACCAATTCACGACGTGTTCAAATTTCTGTCCACGTGATGCTTGCACACTTGCGAAAGGTAAGTTCTTCGTGGCGGCCGCATTTTTTACGCAAAGCTAGAAAGTGTCAAAAACATTTACTTTGTACAAAAATCTGTTCACCTCAGGCGTTGGTTGTGCCGGAGACTGCTACTGCGGTAACCGGTTATCTGATGGGCCGCCAGTTCGCGGGTTTCGCGGAGATGTTCGATCCGTGGCATGCGGCGCAGTCTTTGGGAGTGGGCTTGTAGAACAGAACGGTTCTGCCATCCACGACGCGTGTCAGTTTGTGGCACGCGTCGCAGCGTACGTTGCGATGCGCGCCCTGCAGTGAAAAAGAGGTTCGCGTGTCGTGTTCGAACAAGGAAGGTTTCCATTTCACGCTGCTGTGACAGTCCGCACAAGGCGTTTTCTGGTTTTTTGCAAATTGCCCGCCGTGCGCATCCTGGTGACACTCTTCACAGTTCGTGGGCGCTGTTTTGAAGTCCGCATCAACCAGTTTGGTGCTCATGTTCTGCGGCTTGTGGCAGTCGATACAAGCCGTGGCGCGGTGAGTTCCCAGCAACGGGAAAGACGTCTTTGAGTGATTGAAGCCGGATAGTTCCCTCCAGGACTTGGTCGAGTGACAAGCTTCGCAACCGATCGGGCCTCCGCCCGCTCGCGCCTGCAGCATGTGCTCCTTGAACTGGCCTTTGTGCGGGTCAGCATGGCAACTGGTGCAGGAGAGATTCTGCCAGTGATAGATCACGGCCGGCTTTGGTTTGAACTCCTCAGACTCTTTATGGCAGTCACTGCACGAAACCGCGATGTGCCCGTCAGTCAGAATGAAGTGTGTCTCTCCGTGGCGAGCCAGCGTGAACGTAGATGGCTTGTAGCCCTCGAGATTGTGGCAGCGGTCGCAAGCGTTGAGATAGGGTGCAGCCGCGAACTGTCCGGCATGCTGGTCGCTATGACAGTCGGTGCAGCGCTGGAACTTGACTTTGAACAAAGTGTCTTTCCCCTTGGGGATGTGGCACTGCGCACACTGCAACCTGGTGTGCCCACCCTCTAGCGGATAGGCAGACGAAGCGTGATCCCTCACAGTAAACTTCGAGGGTTTCCACCCGTCCACGGTGTGACACGAGGCGCACTCCGCGCCGCCCGGCCGCCTAGCGAACTGCCNATTGTGTGGGTCGGGTTTGTGGCAATCCATGCATTGCTGAAAAGCCAGCGGCTTCTTGAAGTCGCTGCGGCCGTGGCACAGAATGCAATCGACCGTCGCATGCTTTCCCAGCAGCGGGTACTTGGTTTTGGAGTGATCGAAGCTTTCGCTTACTGCCTCGACCGAAATCTTCTTCCATCCGCTGGTCTTGTGGCACGCCTGGCAGCCTTGGGCGAAGCTCCCGTGATGCGGATCACTGTGGCAATCCACGCACCGCGCGAAGAGAATCCCGACATATCTTGGCTTGTTGTCGGGCCCCGGCGTGTGGCACTTCTGACAGGCTACTTGCGCATGCAAACCGATGAGGGGATAGCGCGTTTTCGAGTGATCGAACGGGTTGACTGTGATTGTCTTCCAATCCGTAAAGTTGTGACACTGCAGACAGTTTGAACCTAGGCGTCCCTTGTGTTCGTCCTGGTGGCAAGTAACGCAGCTCTGGGAAACTCCCAAGAACGTTTTGTTCAAATCTTTGACTTTGATATTCGCACGCTCGGAGACAGCAACTTTGTCCGCCGAGTGGCAACGATTACACGCTAACCCTGTGTGTTTGCCTTCGAGCACATACCCGGTCTGTTTGTGATCGAATGCTTTCGGATCCCACTTGATTAGCGGAAAGTCCTCGCCATTGTGGTCGGAGTGACAACGTGCGCAGTCCTGGCTGGAACCCGGGTTGATGTTGTACGTCGCATGTAGTCCTTTGTGAGCGGAAATGCGGTTTCCGATCTCAGTGTGGCATTGCAGGCATTTGAACGTTCGCTCGCCACCCAACTTGTGACAAGTCGTGCAATTGGTTGGGCCACTCAGGGTTTGGTGGGCGCGCGAGAGAGGGCCAGGAGAGATTTGAGCAGCAGATGAAAGTGCGAGCCCGAAAACGAGGGCCCGGAGTGCCGAGACAATTGAAGAATGCCTCCGTCTCAACTCTGGCATATGAAGTCAGATGCGATCGTTACGATAACGGCGGTTCAGCGTTGTACAGCCCGTTTCTTGTACGAATCCCTACCTCTTAATGGGCAAGCAATCCGGCAACCAAACCAGGTTTTGGGGATCATGCAGGTGGGTGATGTGGTTCAACGCGGTCGGGACCCAACCGCGCTCAACGATTCGCCGACTTCGGCTGGGTCACTAGGATGTTCTTCTCGGCTGGGTTTCGGGCGATGAGAAAACCCGGGAGCGGGTCGTGAGCCGCTCACCGGGGGTGTGGAGGGAGAGGTATCGAACTCCACGCCTTAACCGCCACGAATAATGGCACCCACCTTTCCGTTGTGGGCATTGACTTTTACTTCATCCTCGGTGCCGTCCGTGGCCACCTCTCTCAGCGACCAAACTCACGGCGACACCAGTGCTCTTTAGCGACCGTCGGTTGACGCGATCAGGGTCACTTTGGCGTTCTCGCTCTCCGCTGTTTGCGTATGGTTTTTGCGGCCCTGAAGCCGGCAGCCAACCTGTTTCCCAGGCTCCCAAACCTCAGACAGGAAAGTGTGGCCGCCACTGCGGATGAAAACCAACCTCGGATTGTTGGGCTCCTTTCTGCCAACCACATCAGTTACGATGGCCTGGTACAGGCGTCCCTCCGAGCTCCGCACCACGAGCACGTCGATGGTGTCTTTGCTCGGGACGGAGTTGAGCAACGATTGGAACTCGTAGGTTCCGGCTGGGAACGTTTGGTTTCCGACTACAAATTCGAAGGGAACTTTGAGGTTAAGCGCGGAGCGGTGTGAAGTTTGTGCATTGCCGACGCTAATCGCCAGCATGGCGACGAGTGCAATGCCCATCCATCCTCTCGATTTCATATGGTTTCCTCTTGAGTGGCGTCTGTCTAGTTGAAGCAGTTTGTGTTCCAGAGTGGAATGCTAAAACAAAGTCACTTAGCTAGTAGCCGATGCTCGATTGTCAAGAAAAATTCTGAACACCGAGGCCGTTCTGTACAGTTTTCGATTGACAAGGCGAGTAGCGATCCTCGTGTGGCAATCCACACACCTGAAGTTGGCTTCACCTGCACCCAGCTTATGACAAGTGTTGCGGTTAGTAGTGCCGTTCAGAAATTTATGCGCATGGGAGAGAGGACCAGGAGAAATCTGTGCTGCCGCCGAGAAGACGAAAAGCAGAACCGCGCCAGCAACGACGTCCAGCATTAGGCCCGTTTGTTTCGTACGTTCGCCATGTGAGAGCAGACGCAATTCTCACCGGAACTACAATCCACCCCTTTGCTTGTGCGGAAGTGCGCTAATTCTAAGCTCGTATCTCCGCAACTCTTCAACGCTGTGCTGTTTATCACCATGACGAGTGATCACGTGATCACGCCCGGCTGTGAACTCTTCAAACGGTGATCGAGAAAGAACCCCCGGCCAGTCGCGAACGACCAACCGGGGGCACGGGGAAATTGTAAGGATCGTGATCTATCCACCAGGAATGATGGCAATCACCTTTCCCGTGTAGGCATTGACCTTGACCTCGTACTCGTTGCCGTTTGTGGCGCTCAAATCCACAGACCAGTCAGGAGGGTTGTCATTCTTTTCAAGAACCACCAAGAGCACCGTGCCACCGCCAACGGCATTCAGAGCGATCTGCTCTGCCTTGGCTTTGCTGATGAACTTCTGACTCGCTGCATTCCTCTGCTTGATGATCTTTAGCACTGCACCAGTATGCGCATCGACATAGACGTCGTACTCCCACCCCGGCTGGGTGATGGCGACGTCCCAGATTTGATATCCCTTCCACTGATCGCGCTGGGCCTGCATGACCCTGCCTCCACCGACCGCTTTCAGGGCAATCTGTTCGGCTTGTTGCTTGGTGATAGTTTTGCTTGGGGGCAGGTGCAGAATGACGCTGAGGATCGTGCCGCTGTGCGCGTCGACCCAAACTTGGTAGTAAGTCTCGGCTTTGGAGATGTCCACCGCCCAGACTAGCTTACCCATCTCTTTTTCGACGTAAGCCTGATGAACAGTGCCACCGCCTACCGCGTTCAGAGCGTCTTGTTCCGCCTGAAATTTCGTAATCAGTCCAGAGGCCATGGCTTGCATCACACCGGCCAGCAGGACAAGGGAGAGCAGAGCTGTCAATTTTTTCATACCTTTTTCTCCTTGGAATTCTTGATTTGACTTCGATTCCTACCAAAGCCCATCCTCGCGAGGTAGGGGAGCATCGCTGGCTCATTGTTAGCAGCTCGCGTACCAGATCGGATCTACTGAAAACGCGATAGTTAGCTCGGAGCTGATGCCTGGGTGTCCAGAAGAGTTTTGAACGTCTGTGCCAAGCTGTTCAGGATTCCGAACGCTCAGAACAGTAGTTGTCTCACGGTTTCGATGTGGAAGTTTTTTTGGTAGCAGGTTCGCCGCTTTCCCGATCGCCGCCCCAGCGGAAGCGCCGGCCGAGGATGAATTTCACGATCAGGCGATCGTTGGAGCTGCTGGCGTCGTAACCCACTCCGAAGTTGAGCTCCCACTTGGGCGAAACATCCAGATCGATGGTAGGAAAGAATTGGTGATGCTGATGACTCCAGGAATTGAAGCCGTTGACTGGTCCTAGGGAACCGTAGTATTCCAGCCCTCCAGCAATCTTTTTCGTGAAATCGAAGCTGACCTTGGCGTTGGGAGAGAACTCGAATCCGTTCTTGACGCCGTCACCGTGCAGTGCGCGATCGAAAGTAGGATTGAACGACATGTACCAACGCCCTGCTTTCTTGTCGATGATCGGACGGATCTCCCAGGTCCACGTGTCTTCCGAAAACGAGCGCTGCTGATAACCAAATTCTTGTGCCAGGCTCAGACCAACCGGCCAGTGCCAGGATTCGGGCACGGTCAAACGCGGGCGTATGTGGTCACCGACCCACTGCCAGCCGCCATCCGGTTGAATGCTACTGAACACGTAAAAGCCGGTCTCGAACCAATCCGTGAAGCCGTGAGTTACTTCCAGGGTCTCGTGCATCGAGTGCTGGGTCGGATTCACGCCGTCCTTCACCGTCGTGCTTCCCAGTACAGTGAAGTTGCTGTGGAGTTCCATCATGGTAGAGCCCGGCGGCCCCATCTCGGAACCGTAGACCTGGATCTCGTAATTATCTTGGCCATAGGCTGCGGGCAGCGAGACTAGGAAGAATACGATCGGCAGAGCCGGGAGGCANAGTGGGCCCATTGCGTCCAATCCCCGCTCCAAACAGGCAAGGCATTTCGAACATGCTTCGTCAAGCAAGGCTCACCCNAAGCAAGTCTACATTGAGTGTGAATTGAAAAAATATGACGTGCGTCACACCGCGCCGTGATAGCTGCGAACGAGATTGAAGGTTNGGCGCGATTTGCGTACAGAATTCTGAACTCCGCCAGAATTCTTGACACTTGCAACGCAGGCTCAATCGTTATCAGGATCTGTCGGTGGCGTTTGGTCGTCAAGGAAGTGCTGCGCTTTGAGCGGAGCAGCAATCGTCTGAAATCTCAGCGGTGCCTGGTTGAAATCGAAGCAGTCAGACAGGTCGTCGGCGCGAGAATCAGCATATCCGAGCGAGGGTAGCTCGAAGTTCTCCTCGATGAAGCTCAGGACGCTGCCGAAATCATGCGTGACATGAGAGACATAATGCGCTTTCGCGAAGGGGGATACTACGATCAACGGCACACGGAAACCGTACTCATAGGAGTTGTAGATCGGAGGCGCAACGTGGTCGTAGAACCCTCCCCAGTCATCCCAGGTAATGAAGATTGCGGTATTCGACCAATACGGGCTGTTGCCGATGGCGTTGACAATAGAAGCGACCCACGACGGGCCGAATCCACTGTTCCCTGGATGGTCGGAGGCTTGGCCGGACGGGATCACCCAGCTTACGGCGGGGAGCACACCCTTACTGATATCCTTCAACACCTGGGTCTGCGGAAGAATCACATTCGACCAAGCCGGGCCTGATCTCAGATGCTGAATTGCATTGGGTCCTGTCCAGATGAAGCCAGCGGATGGCGTGTAATACCTCCAGCTGATTTTCTTAGCCTCGAGCAGATCCATGAGCGTGAGATGTTCGAAGCACGGGTATTGCGCTGNAGACTCGNTACCNGAGGGATCAATCAAAGCGACGGTCTCCCCCGCTGGAGCAGTACACCCGGTGTGCCAAAACGGGTTTGGACCACTCGGATTCTCCGCCGCCAGCAGATCGCTCGTGGCAGTGGGTGCCGATGTGCCCGAAATAATAAATTGATGCGCCGGGAAGCTCGGCCCTTGGTTGGTCTGGAACATACGGTCACCAAAGGTGTTCTGTTCGGCCAACCGAAGGTAGGGACTGGCCTCGGAAGGATTGACATACACGAACTGCGGATTGGAGGGCGGACAGTTAACTGTCTTCTTAAAGCAGCGCACCCCAACTTTGTCCGCTCCATCNATCTTACCGCCATCGTACATCGCTACAAATGCTCCGTGGGAGTGATCCAGGTCGTAGTCNGACGCTAGGGACACCGGTGCTAACGGAACCATCTGGCCGTGTGAGTTCAGNCCGCTNNTNNCGATGTCNGCATTTGGCAAGCCCTGGAACAGGTTGTCGGGCGTGCGATTCTCTTGAAAGATCACAACNACGTGCTGGATTTTTAGCGATGTTGGATCCGGCGGATCTGNATTTGGCGNAGGTGCCGGACGAAGCTCCTACACAGCCAGCGGAGTTAAGAAGCAGGCCCATTGCACAAACCAGCGCGGTCCAGAACAGAAGTGTTTTCGAGTGCAACATCCAACTATCTCCGATCGTCAAACCTTCTGATCCTGCTCTTTTGCAGGTGCGGCCCGCTGCAGAGGGAAAGTTTGCCCGCGCTCGCGGCCCGATCGTGCTATGCCATTCGATAGGCAATTGCTGCGCCAAAGTTCTGCGCAGGGAGAACCGTGACTGCAGACCCAGGAAACGGACGCTAACTGGAGCAATTGCGCGCCACAGGTGTGGGAACCGACCCCGCAATTGGAGCTATGGCTCTGTGCGATTTCCGTACAGAATTCTGAACTCCACCTGCAAGAATTCTTGACCAGTTGTGATCTGCGTCACATGAACTGTGATCTCGCCCGCCGAAGCCAAGCCAATCTCCGTATACTGGTGCAGGAAGAGTCTGCGCCTCCTCGAAGTAGCGTACGAGGACTGTTCATGCTGAAGAGACTGTTTCCCGACGCGTCCGTGCTCGCCTCTGATGTGGCTGCCTTTCAACGTCAGGAATCCATTTTCATCGGCTTGAATCTCGTGCTGCTGGCCGTCCTTCTGTTTCTGCATTGGCGTTTCGCCTCGTTTTGGGGCAACCCGTCCCAGCCGCTTGTGATTGCGATAATCTCTGTTTTTCTTTTGAAAAGCCTGGAATTGATCTGGGTGCAGCGGTTAAGAGGTCCCCTGAAACCGATCACGGTGGTGGCGCTCACCTGGACTTCCATCGTTGTGAACCTGGGGCTAGCCATTCTTCTGGCGGGGCTCACCGACCACGAAGACAGCCCGTACTTTGTCCTGATGGCGGTGCCGGTCCTCGAAGCCGCCTTCCGCCTGGACCTGGGCACAGTTGTCGGTGTGATCACGGTTGCCGACCTCTCACTGTTTTTCTGGGTTTGGCGCTATTTCGAGAAACACCCTCCGCTCGAGGTCGGGGAATACTTTGAAGCCGGAACCACGTCGCTCATGTTCGTCATAGTCGGAGTGGTGGTTTGGCGTCTGGTGCGCGATTTGCGGCAGAAGGAAACGCGTCTGGCAAACAACGTGCTTGAACTGGAACGAACTCGAGAGCGATTGCTCCAGGAAGAAAGGTTGGCAGCCGTGGGCCGTTTGTCCAGCGCGATTGCGCACGAAATCCGAAATCCGGTCGCGATGATCACTAGTTCGATCGCTACGGCCAAACAGTTGTCCGGAGCGGAACGCGACGAGATGTTCGAGATCGCCTCGGCAGAGGCGGCGCGGTTGGTAACCTTGACCACCGAGTTCCTCGACTATGCGCGACCCCGCACGCCGCACCTGGCGCCCACTTCGGTGGCCGATACTCTCCACTACATCACGGACGCATCGCGTGCTCATGCCAGCCAGAAAGGCTTGCAAATGGAAGTAAAGGTCTCGGATTCCCTCGAGGTGGAAGCTGACTCTGGGCAATTACAGCAAGCGCTGATGAATCTAGTCCTTAATGCAGTCGATGCTGCATCGGCCAACAGTTCGATCACACTCACGGCACACAGCCTCGACCACCGTGTTTGCATCGATATCGAAAACTCCGGAGATCCTATTCCGCAGCAGGCTCTGGGACGCATCTTCGAGCCATTCTTCACCACCAAGCCGCAGGGAACCGGGCTTGGACTAGCCATTGCGCGCAATATCGCCCGCGCCCACGGTGGTGACCTGTTAATCGCGACCAACGGTCCACAACGAACTTGCTTTTCGCTGATTCTGCCAATGCCTGAAAGAGCGTGTCAGTAAAGATAGGAATTAATACAGATGGGAAGAATTCTCCTGGTTGACGATGAACCCAGCATGCGACGTATCTTGGCGTCGAACCTCCGCCAGGACCAGCATGAGATCTTCGAGGCTGCGGGCGTCCAAGACGCCCAGTATAGCCTGGCGGCAAACGACTTCGATGTCGTTGTTACCGATCAGAAGATGCCTGACGGAGAAGGCCTGGTCGTGATGGCCTCGGCCCAGGAAATTGATCCCAAGATTTCTGTCATTTTTCTGACGGCAGTGGCCAGTATCGAACTAGCCGTGGAAAGCATGCGTCATGGCGCCTTCGACTTCCTCACTAAGCCATTCCAGCCCGAAGTAGTGCGCGCCACCGTGCGGCGGGCGTGTGAACGCACCCGACTGCTGCGCGAGAACGTGCTGTTAAAAGACAGGGTCGTACACCTAGAGGGAGCATCGGAGATTTACGGCGAGAGTGAACTCATCCGCGACGTTCGCGACCGCATCGCTCGCGTGGCGCCGACTCATGCCACCGTTCTGATCACCGGAGAAACCGGCACTGGCAAGGAACTGGTGGCAAGGGCTATCCATCGTAACAGCGCTCGATCCGCGAAGCCATTTGTGGCCGTGAACTGTGCGGCATTCACCGAGACTCTCCTTGAAAGCGAACTCTTCGGCCACGAAAAAGGCGCGTTCACGGGCGCAGATCACAGCCGCCAGGGATTGTTTGAAGCCGCTCACGAGGGCACCTTATTCCTCGATGAAGCGGGAGAAATGTCTCTGGCCGCGCAAGCCAAACTGCTGCGCATCCTAACCGACGGTCAACTGCTGCGGGTTGGGTCCACCCGTCCAAGAAAAGTGGACGTCCGTGTTCTGGTCGCCACTCATCGTAATCTCGAGCAACGTGTCCGTGAAGGCCTTTTCCGTGAAGACCTTTTCTATCGCTTGGCGGTGGTGCCAATCCACCTCCCGCCTTTGCGCGATCGGCGTGAGGACATTCCCGGCCTCAGTGAAATGTTCTGCCGGCAGGTTGCCACCGAACTCAAGATGCCGCGGAGACACATCAGCCCGCAAGCATTGGAAAACCTGCAGGGATATCAGTTTCCCGGCAATCTGCGGGAACTGAAGAACCTGATCGAGCGCGCTTACATTCTGACCAGCAATCTCGAGATTGGAATTGAAGACCTCCCTGTCGTGCACCGTGCAGAAGCGCTGCCCACCAATGGCAAGGAAGGCAAACCGTCACCCCAGCACCTTACCTTGTCCGCTTCGGATTCTTTCGATCTGACGGAACTGCTGGAGCGAACCGAAAAAGAGCTCATCCTGCAGACGCTCTCGGCCACCGGGGGAGCGCAGGCCGAAGCCGCCCGCCGGATGGGACTATCCCGCAGCGCCTTAGCCTATAAGCTCAACAAATATGGGATAAGAATGGCTGTAGAGTAGGACCCGCCTACTACGTATTCGGTCGCGAAACAGCAGTTCTCCTCTTGCCCTTTCATCTCGGGCCGTCAAGCCTTTTGTGCTCTTGGCAAATACCGTTTTTCGCAGGCACACGCGACGGCATTGCCCGAGGAAACGTCAAGACCATCCAGTTTGCGTTGCCCTCAAGAATGATTCGGCACGGCCCTCCCAGGCCGAAGGTGCCCATTCCCATGCTGTTTGTTCGCGGGCGCATTTCGCACTATCACACTCCGATCCTTAGTCTCCATTATTTGTGCGATTTCTGGCCTCACACGACACCATTTTTGCCTCGTAGTAGACCGCGTTTTGGAGTCCGGGTGTGGATTGCACAAAGATGCACCGGTCACCGCCTTCCCATTTCTTCGGTAAACTTGTTTACCGTCTCGACTACTTTTGGAGCGGCCGTTCCTCGGGCACCGATGCCGACATCGGCGAATCTGGGATAAGCATCCTCTTCACCGATTCAGGAATTTCATTCGCATGCGCGAGCAATTCGCTAACCTGCCATAGCTGGGTGTCGGTTAGCTTGGTCTTGAAGGAGGGCATCCCCGAAAGACGGATTCCGTTGGCTGCCTTCCAGTAAGTCTCCGATGCCGGGTCATCGGTCACACCCTTTCCACGGAACAATTGTGGCGGTTTCGGAAACATCGTTGTCGCATAGTCAATGGGTGGCTGCCCTGGAAGTCCGTGACACAAAGCGCAGTGCTGTTTGTGCGGAAAACGTCGAATCCGTGGAGTGCCGCAGAGTCTAGTTTACTCAGTGCGTTGTTGTGCTTCTCACAGAGGATTTTTGCAACGAGGCTTGCGACTCCGATTTTCTTTGGTTCATTCGCGCACCACGGGAAGCCCTGCACGAAGACCTCGTCCGTAGCAAACAAACTGCGAGAGACTGTGTGCTCACGCGACATCTTCTTGCTGCAATCTCCCAAACTTGCCGCCCAGCAACCCGAGGGTACGGGGTCTGGTCTCGCCGGTTTCGTTACAGTTATTGCGCCCATCCTCTACCTCTTGACGAGAGTCAACTCTGCTTCGCGTCCCTCCCACATCTTGATAACCCGCCCCGGCACATATCGTCCCGTAGTTGTGCCACAGTGTTGATACGCGTGGCCGACGAACGGCCCGTCCAGCAACTCGACATCAATGCGACACTTCGTTCCACACTCACAAACGAACTCCATCCGAATCCACTGGTCCGGGTAGTTTTCTGGCGTCTGTGGACCTCGTTGGAGTTCTACCACTTCATTTTCTAAGAATGAAAACCAGAAGACGCGGTCAAACTCAAACGGAAATTTCCACTCACGGATGCCGCCTGGAATATTAACGCTGCGAGGAATCGTCACACCGCTGTACAGCAAAAGCCAGACCTCTGCTCCACTCGGCAGATTCTTTCGATACGCAGGCAGTTTTATTTCCTTTGCCGCGATGCAAGCGGCAAGATGCAGAGGAATTTGAGAAGCAGTGAGCCGACCGAGTGTCGCACTCCACCATTCGCCATCACCAGAGAAAATTTGAATCTGGTCAAACCCCTCCGGCAACAGGTTCGGTTCTTCCAAACTCCAGTACGGCGCGGCCTTCTCGTAGTTGGCCGTCACGACTTCGGTGAGCGATTTTATCAATTCCTGTTTGTACTGTTTCTTGCCCCTCGGGTCAGTGAAGTAAACGTGGACCTATATCGAAGAGACGCCCTGCTTCGCGCATTCCTGCCGCACGCTGTCCAAAATCTTTTGACGAAACCGTTCCTGCTCCAAACGGCAGGATTCCATAGTTGGTGCAGGCTGGTCGTACCAATTCGGAAACATCAATCCCGAGCGGCGGCGTCTGAAATCGAAAGTCCGGTTCCTCGCCTTCCAACTCTCCCGTTGGAATCGGAGCGCCTGCTTTGCGTGCCGCGTCTAGGGCGCACTGTTCCATTTCTTTCTTACTGAGCATGTCCACTCTTTCCGTCCGGCCATCTCTGGTCAATCTCTCGCAGTATCTCCTCGGCCCAACGAACTGCGTCCGAGATTGCCGCGACCGTTGCAGGCACTCGCTTGCCGCTGTCGTATTGCGCGAGTTTCCGAGCCGCTAGAATCGAGGCCATAATCCCGACAACTCGTTTGCGGCCCTCGTCCATTTTACGCCCTTTCGCCTTTGATTCGCCACGCTGTTATAATCCTAGAAGGCAAGCAATGCAAGGATTCAATCCACTCAGCATCGTCAGCAAAGCATTCGACAGTCTGGCTCTGGCTCTCGACCCGCCGCCGAGGAGAGCGCAGTCACCAGACGAAGGCAAGGAAGCCTATATTCGTTGGGCTGTCACCTACTACGTCTACTCGGTCATCGCGCACATTAGGACCGTGCTGCGCGGTGTCATTGTCCTCGCAGACAGCGGGAATATTCCGACAGCGATGGTCGTAACCAGACACGTTTTCGAGTGGGCCGCTCAGGTCTGCTACATGAATGAGAATCTTCAGAAGCACGTCGCGGCGAGAGATTGGGATGCAGCCCGTGACTTACTCAATCAGGCCGTCATTGGGAGCAGATTTATTAGAGAGTACGGTCAGAAGTACGACTCGACGCAAATTAAAATCGACATCCCGAAGGCGATTCGCTTGGGGGATGCTTTGGCTTCCTACGAAGCACACGTTGATAAGACCTTCGGCGGCGACACGAAAGAGGACTACACGCATCTGAGTGAGCATTCACATCCGACTTCGCTGTGTTTGCAGCAATATCACGACGACATACCGGGACAACCGATTCAATTCAGAGAGCCGACTAAGGGTTCTCCACTCCCGGTTGTGAACTGGTGTCTCATTGACCTCTGCACTTTGCTTCTTGATTTACTGCAATTGAGCAGTGACACCACGGTGCAACCACGACTTGCTGCGATCCTGACAGAGATTGCTCAACTCGCAGCGGGAAAGCAGAGGCGGTGACTTTTGCCGCTTACTTCTTCATTTCCTTCTCTGACCTGAGGAATTTTCAACTGAGAACACTCTGGGTGGTGACTCTGTGCTTCCCTGCGACCGTTCGTCATAGCGCCTGCCAACTCCTGGGCGTCCTTACTTCCCGCAAGCAGTGGGGGACAACATAGTTAAGCGTGACAATGAGATCGTCGCTTTGACCTCTCAACGCCAATTTGGTCTTCCGGCGCGTAACCCAAACACCTGCCTGCGGAGCTTGTTGACAGAAGGCGCTAAAGCGTGTCGTGACAAGAGGTTATTCAACAGGAATCATGCACTTCGACAAGAGTGGGGCACCGGTCGCTGAGGCCATTTGACCGAAATCCGTTTTCACCTTAAATAGAATTCACGGATCGGACTGGTCTAGATCGGTGGCTTTTTCTGGTCGGGCCGACGGACGGACCCCCTCGTGCTACAGGCTTTACATAACGTCGAACGATGGGGAGGGTTCCAAAGTTACTATTCCGCTGCGAGTCAATGGAGATTCTGCGCTTGGTGGCTCGCCAGACTGTCCGTGACTTGGTCGATTCGACCAGTTCCTGGACAAACCACCGCTCGGACACGAAACTCCGCGAGGAACACTTAACGAGGATGCAATGTCGACCCAGCCATGGCCGATCACTCCGGCCCTCTCAGCCCACATTGAATCTTACGTTGATTGCAAACGGGCGGCGGAATTCCTGTCTGTCGACCGGAAGACGATACAAAGGCTGTCTCGGGAGGGCAGAATTCCCGCACACCCGGTCCTAACCGGCGCCCGCAAAGGACGCACTACATGGCGGTACAAGTTGAGCGAGCTTGACGAGTGGGCTCGTACTAAGCAAAACTCTGTACCAGCCACCCGTGCCACATCTCGAAGGGAGAAGTGATGGCACGGTTTCAGAACGGATGGCTTCGCAAGAAGCATCGCAAATCCGGGGAGGTCTGGTTATTTTGCTACCGCCAGCGGCGTCAAGAGGATGGCAAGTGGGTGGAGGCCACACCCATCCGAGTAGGTTCCCTCAAGGAATTTCCCAGCGAGGAAACCGCCTGGCGGCGGGTGGAAGAACTCAGACTCAATCCCAATCAATCAACGTTCGGTGTCAGCCCGCAGGCTACATTTGGTCAGCTTGCGGCGCACTACACGCAACACGAACTCCCAGAGAACCAGGAGAATGCCCAGATCGAGAAAGCGTATTCGACGATCCTCAAGTATCGGCGCTATCTCAAACGTTGGGCCTTGCCCCGCTGGGAGACGACGCCAGCGCTCACCGTCGAGCCGATCGAGGTTGAGCGTTGGCTCAAGGCGCTCAGGAAGAAACATGGCCTTGAAAACTCAACTCTAGTAGAGATCCGGAAAGTCATGAACTTGGTCTACAAACACGGACAGCGATACGGGCTTCTTCCTCGTTCCGAGGAGGGGAACCCCATTCACTTCGTTCGTCAATCGTCCAAGACTGACTTCGAGCCGGTCATCCTCACCCTGCCCCAGGTGCTCGATATCTTCGATAATCTGGACCTGATGCGCCGCACCATGGTCCTAACTGACGCGGCCACGGCATTGCGCGTCAGCGAAATTTTGGCTCTGATGTGGAAGGATCTGGATTTCGTCGCACAGCTGATACGGGTGCGCCGGGCTTACGTGTACCGCCGTTTTGGAGCTCCGAAATCGAAGGCCTCGAAGGCTCCGGTTCCGATGCATCCTCTGCTCGCGGCACATCTGCTCGCTTGGCGTCAGGAAACCCTATATGCCTCCGACGAAGACTTGGTTTTCCCGAGTCTTCGCGCCAAGGGCACCAAGCCTCCCGCGGCCAACATGCTGGTTGCCGATTACCTGCGCGTGGCCGCCAAGAAGGCGGGAGTCGTGGCTCCGCCGCGCACCTTCGGATTCCACACTTTCCGAAGGACGCTCGCTTCGGTCTTGGTCAAGTTGAAGGTCGATCCGAAGTTGGTGCAGGAAATGCTCCGGCACCAAAACCTGAAGACGACCCTTGAGGTCTACGCGAAGGCGGTGACCGAAGACAAGCTCGAAGCCCAGGGGATGTTCTTGGAGTTGCTGTTCCGCGGTAGGAAGGCAGCTGAACCTGATCCGGTCAAGAACCTGGAGAAAACGGCTCCAGTAACGGGTTTGGTGCAGTAGTGCGGGCAACTGCGGGTAAACTGCGGGTAATACGGAAAATGAAAAGTAATGTTAACTGCTTTGAAATGTGGTGGCCAGGGACGGAGTTGAACCGCCGACGCCAGCCTTTTCAGGGCTGCGCTCTACCACCTGAGCTACCTGGCCACGCTGTTACGGCTCCGCCGCCGAACGCTTGCGAGTTGTGGGCCACGCCAGACTTTGGCGGAATTGCTGGCAATTCCCTGGCAGTCAAAATGCCGGAAGCGGGTGGAACAGCCACGATTATAACAACCAAGCTGAATTCCCTCAACGCCAGGGGAAGTGGTCAGCGACAATAGGCATTCCGAGCCACTGGAACCAGTATGCGCTTTGCACGCAATCCCAGTTCACGAGTTCAGCCCAACACCGCGGAGCCAGCCGATGCGATCAGCGTTCCGTTCAAAACGGTGAAGGCGCACCGATTGGAGGCGAACCAGTACGGGATTTCGCGATAGTCATCGGCCTCGAATACGGCCAGATCCGCGTCCTTGCCGGGCTCAATCGAGCCTTTCCGCTCGCCGAGTCGCAGCGCCCAGGCGCCGTTGATGGTCGCGGCGGAAATTGCCTCGGCAGGCGACATCCTCATGTGGGTGCAGGCTAGCGACAGTATGAACGGCATGCTGGGCGTAGGCGAGGAACCTGGATTGTAATCCGTGGCCAAAGCGACCGGCACGCCCGCGTCGATTAACCTTCGCGCGGGTGGAAACTTCTCCAGGCCGAGAAAGTAGTTCGCTCCCGGCACGAGGGTCGCGATCGTGTCACGGTGCGCCAGCTCTTGGATGTCGGCATCGTTGACGTGATCCATGTGGTCAAACGACGCTGGGTTGTAGCACAAAAGCGGCTGCAACGAAGTCTCGCTTAGTTGGCAGATGTGCGCCCGCACCCCCAAGCCATTCTTTTCTGCAGCCTTGAAGATTCTCGCGGTGTCTTCGGCGCTGAATGCTCCGCGCTCGGTGAACACGTCCACAAATTGGGCGAGCTTTCGGTTTGCTGCCTGCGGGATCATTTTTTCGCAGACTTCATTCACGTACTCATCCGCTTTGCCCTGAAACTCTTTAGGAACCACATGGGCACCGAGAAGCGTGGCCACGACTGTGCCCGGCCAGCGAGCGGCTGCCTCTCGAATGGCCTCTAAAGATTTCAGTTCGGACCCCACCGTGAGTCCATAGCCCGATTTGGCCTCAACAGTTGTCGTGCCCTGTTCGGCCATTTCGTGCAGCGCTTGCAGCACCTTCTCGGATAGCCGGCCCTTCCCTGCCTGGCGCACTCCTTCCACGCTCGACCGGATGCCGCCGCCCGCTTCCGCGATCTCTTCGTAGGTAGCCCCGCCAATGCGTTTTTCGAAATCGACGAGACGCGGAGTAACGAAGGCGGGGTGAGTATGGGAATCCACGAAGCCAGGGAGAACAACTTGGCGTTCGCAATCGATCTCGATGACCGTATTGCGATTCTTCTTCAGCCAGGAATCGCGCAGGGCGTCCTTACTCTTACCGACAGAAACAATCTTTCCGCCGAGACACAGCACGGCGGCGGCGTCAATAATGTCCAGTTGGTTGAGTTGGGTACCGCGGCGTGGACCTGGCTTACCGGAAGCAGAGCGCAATGTGAGAAGCTGGCCGATGTTAATCAGCAGCAGAGCAGGCTGTTCCAGTCGCGATTTTCTGGATCGGCTCAAGTTATTAGTCTAGCAGTGGGAAGCTGGTTGACTATCCAGATCCTGCTGATGCTCGGGCGGGACGGGCGAGGACGGCCGTCCTCCATCGTTCAGTGTTTGGACCAACGTCTGACGACTAACGTGGTCCCATGGGCAGCTTCACGCCTTTCTTCTTCGCGAAGTCCTTCGCTTCTCCGTACCCTGCGTCGACGTGGCGGATCACGCCCATTCCCGGGTCCGCTGTCAGCACGCGCTCGATTCGCTTGGCCATCCCTTCAGTTCCGTCGGCCACGGTCACCTGCCCGGCGTGCAACGAGTAGCCAATGCCTACGCCGCCGCCGTTGTGAATCGAAACCCAGGAAGCCCCAGCGGCAGTATTCAACAGCGCATTGAGCAGGGGCCAGTCGGCTACGGCGTCGCTGCCATCTTTCATGCTTTCGGTTTCGCGGAATGGCGAGGCGACCGAGCCGCAATCCAGATGATCGCGTCCAATCACGATTGGTGCCTTGATCTTTCCTTTCTTCACCAGATCATTTATGGCCAGCCCGAACTGCGCGCGCTCGCCGTATCCGAGCCAGCAGATTCTCGCGGGCAGGCCTTGAAACTTGATGCGCTTGCGGGCCAGATCAATCCAGCGGCGCAGAATGCGGTTCTCAGGGAACAACTCCAGCACTAAATCGTCGGTGATGTGGATATCAGAAGGCTCGCCCGACAGCGCCACCCAGCGAAACGGTCCGCGGCCTTCGCAGAACAGAGGACGAATGTAGGCAGGGACGAATCCCGGAAAATCGTACGCGTTTTTCACTCCCTGCTGGAATGCGAATGTCCGAATATTGTTGCCGTAGTCGAAAGTCACGGCGCCCATCTTTTGCAGCCGCAGCATGCCCTCGACGTGTCGCGCCATCGCGTCGAGCGACCGCTCCTGATAACTCTGCGGATCGCGCTGGCGCAGTTCCAGCGCGGCTTGGAGCGTCATGCCGTTCGGCACATAGCCGTTCAATGGATCGTGCGCCGATGTCTGATCGGTGAGGATGTCTGGCACCACGCCGCGCTCGGCGAGTTCGGGAATCACGTCGGCGCAGTTCCCTACCAAGCCGACCGAGACGTTTTCTTTCTTGCGCACGGCGTTCTTCAGGATGCGCAACGCTTCATCGAGCGTGGTCACCATGAAATCGCAGTAGCCGGTCTTGAGGCGTTTCTTGATGCGCTCGGGATCGACGTCAATGCCCAGGAAAGCCGCGCCAGTCATGGTCGCTGCCAGGGGCTGAGCCCCGCCCATACCGCCCATGCCACCACTCACGATCAGCTTGCCGGCAAGGTCTCCGCTGAAATGTCTCTCTCCGGCTGCAGAAAAAGTTTCGAATGTGCCCTGCACAATTCCTTGTGAGCCGATGTAGATCCACGAGCCCGCGGTCATCTGCCCGTACATCATCAGGCCGGCGCGCTCTAGTTCGTTGAATTTCTCCCAGTTGGACCAATGTCCGACCAAGTTCGAGTTCGCGATCAACACTCGCGGCGCGTACTCGTGCGTCTTGAAGACGCCCACCGGCTTGCCGGATTGCACCAGCAGAGTCTCGTCGTTCCCCAGGCACTTCAATGATGCGACGATGGCGTGATAGGCCTCCCAACTGCGGGCCGCGCGGCCGGTTCCGCCGTAGACAACTAAATCGCGTGGCCGCTCGGCGACTTCTTCATCGAGGTTGTTCATCAACATGCGCATGGCGGCTTCCTGCTGCCAGCCTTTGCAGGAAATGGCGGTGCCCCGAGGCGCGTGGATCGGCGTGTAGGTCGCTTGGGTGATTTCTGTTTCAACTGGCATGATTAGATGTTAGTGCGTTGAGGGAAAGTCTTCAAATCCGGTTTACCTCACGACGTTTTGTACGGCCTCCGATCGGTTTCGGAAACCGGGTCCGTGCCAGCGAGTTTAGGATGGAGCATCTTTGTTCTGTGCGGTGATTCCGGCGAACTCGAAGACGGTGCGCAGGTCGCGCCAGTTTCCGCGCTCAGCGCCGGCGATTGCGGCTTGCACTCGCTTGAGCTCGCTTTCTTGCGGCTCACGCTCGGGGTTCTTTCGCTCCTTCGGAGCTGGATCGTTTTCTATCCTCGACCCACGGCTGGCGCCGTGGGCTGCATTCTTTCGCCGCTCGGCGGCTGGTTTTGCGGTCGGCTTTGCCGCCGATGCAGTCGGTTGCGATGCGACGGCCGAGGCTGGCGCTTCGCGGTGGGCGGCTGGCGCGGCTTGGGCTTCGCATTGGGCGGTGGCCGTTGCTTTGGCCTCGCGGACAGGAGTGTCCGCGCTACACAGGCTTTGGTGCTTCGCGTCGTGCTCGCGGGCGGGGGCGCCCGCGACACACATGCTTTGGTGCTTTGAAGCTATGGGCGGGCCGAACTCGGGATGTTCGATCAGGTACTGGCGGGCGTAGTCGGGGACCTGGCGGACCATCTCCTGCTCGGTTCTTCCGTAGTAGCAGGCATCGAAGCGGACGTTTTTCGCGTTGCGGGCGGCGATGCGCAGGGCCTGAATGATGAGCCGGGCGCGGGTGGGGTCGAGCGTGCCTTTCACCAGGCCATCGACTACGTGCATGATGGAAAGCTGGATGGCTTCGCAATCTTCGAGCAGGGCCATGGAGTCGAGGCGCATGTCCACGCGTTGCTGCACGCCTTTGATGACGCGGGTGTGGAAGTAACAGAAGAACTCGCCGCGCAGGGCGGGTGATCCGCATTGCTGTCCGGTGACTTTGATGTGAGTGCATTTACGAACGTTGGGATGGGCTGGTAGGGTCATTGACTACTCCTGAAAAAAAATCGCGTTTTCGCGTAAATCTATGAATCGATTGAGGCGGGGTTGAGGGGTACCCGCCAGATCTATGAAGAGAAATGGGTTGCGGGCAAAATCTTGGAGACAAAGGAGTTGCGCGGTGCTGGAAGGGGAAGAAGTTGCTGGGCAGGTGGATCCGGATGGGTGGAACAACTTACAGGCTCCTGGATTACTATGTTATATAGCCATACTAATATATATCTTTTAGTGAAGTCAAGGAAATAGTGAGGGAAATTGTGGCGGAGTTCCAAAATGGGAATGGGTGGATTTGAGAATTCGAGGCGAGAGGCGGCTTTTGGAAGGCTTGGCAACCCGCACGATCACAATGGGCGTAATCGGGATTTTCGACAGTTAAAAGCCATAAGTCGGACTCCGGCCGCTCGACACTCAAGCTCTGAGCGGCCGGAGAGCTGAGTTAGGGCGTGATTTCGTACACCATCCCGGCACCGTAAGTGCCGCCGTTTGGTGTTACACCGTATAGGTTGCCGGCGGCGTCGGAGATGGGGCCAGGAATCGCGGCGGCTCCATCACCACTGCCGCCAAAATTGTGGAGCACACTGAATGTCCAAGTGTTATTCGAATCCGGCGCCATCTGGTAGAGAGTGCCGTTGCCATAGAGGCCGCCATAACCCGCCGTACCATATAAATTGCCCGACGCATCACGGGCCAAAAGGCCCTCTGACAAGTCGCCGTCTTTGTTCTTCTTGAACTGATGCAGCACGTGGTAGCTCCACTTGCCCCCGGCGCTGGGTGTCAGCTTATAAAAGACACCAGCCGAGTGGGCGCCCTCCGTGCGGGCGGCGCCGTACAGAGTGCCATCTTCGCCAAAAATCAAAGCGAAAACAGGTTCAGAGCCGCCTTTACCCCCGCTGAACTTATGGATTATTTTGTAAATCCATTTCTCGCCCGAACCGGGTGTCAGTTGGAAGACAATGCCACAATTCTGCGGCGGGTTGGAGCAGCCTCCGATTTGGTTTCGCGTGGTGCCGTAGAAATTGCCGGATGTATCGGCAATAAGACCAACCCACGGGGCGCAGCCAGCGTTGCCCATGAACTGGTGAATCACACTGAAAGTCCATGTGTTGTTGGAGCCGGGTGTCATCTTGAAGACGTTGCCGCATCCGTAAGCCCCTCCATATGAAGCCACGGCGTAGAAGTTACCCTGCGCATCAAAGATTGGCTTCGTCCTGGGGTTGGCTCCATCCTTTCCTCCAGTAAACTCATGAAGCGCTCTCTCCGTCCAGCTTCCGTCGGAGTTCGGTGTCAGCTCGAAAATCGTGCCGACGCCGTGTTGGCCACCGCCGTAGGTCACGCCATAAAGATTTCCGGCCCCATCAAAGGTTAAGCTACCCCAGTCCGGATAGCCTCCATCCGCACCGCCGCTGAAGCTGTAAAGGACGCTCTCTGTCCAGCTTCCGTCGGAATTGGGGGTCAGCGTGAAGACCGTACCAGCTCCATAGACACCACCGTAAAAGGTGGTACCGTAGAGAGCGCCGCTAGCGTCGAAGATCAGACTGTGGCGGGGGCTTGCTCCATCAGTACCGCCCGTGAATTCGTAAAGCACCTTCTCCGTGCTGGCCGCCCCAGTTGCCATCGCCAACATCGGAATCACGACTAGGGTTACTGTCGCAGTTGCTAACATCCTGCTTAGGGCCATCCAGAAGTTATTCTTTTTCATGGTTTCTCCCTGCCTTTCAGAGGAGTTGTTGTGAAATAAGTAAAGTTGGGGGATGAATGCTCTCCTCGGATTGAAAAACACGAGCTTTGCGTTTCTCATGTTTGTCCTCCCGCCACGTCAGGTGGCTCTTCAGAATTCGTTACGGTTTGGGTTTCGCGGCGGCCCGGAGAGAGCGTAGCACTCGAGTCGGGGGGGAAACCCGATATTCTCCGAGTTACCTTGATTTGGCCTTGCGGGCCGACTTGCGTATAAGGCAGAATTCGGAACTCTAACCAAGCTACGACGGTTCGGCTGCGCCCGCTGTGACGGGCATCACCGTTCTAGGTGATGGCATTGGGAAAGCCAAGGGAAAAGCTAACTGATGTAACCAGGCGATTACACTCAAAACCCCTGGGGTGGGGCCGGATGGCGGCGCCGCTCACGGGCTTGCGCGTGGGCTCAAAACGTAAAGAGACCAAAGGATTCTGAGAATCAACCGCAACGTCAAAGGCGGCGGACAGGAGTGTCCGCCCTACACGAGCGGATCTTGCCGACACGTCGGTTGATTGGTGTCGGAAGCCACCAAAATCGTGGGGATCCCACATCTCGAAAAGACAGGCTGGTTACGGAACTCGTGCCGTCCGCTGAAGCGGACTCAGTTTGTTCACTTCGCTTTCCCGGCACTGCCGTGCCGGGCTAATGAATGCCGTCGCTTCGCGACTGAATCCCAATTTGTCCCACCTTCTCGGGTGACCTTGAGTTTTTCGTAACAACCTCTCGGGATGACAGTTCGCGATGGGAAACAGCGACTGTGAAACTGTTGTAGCTTTGGTGAACCCATCCCGCGCCAGACACGGGTGGGGTCTTGCTATCGAAGTCCGAACCAAATACGTCAAATATGCGTATCCTTAGACTATGCGGATGCTTTTGGACATTTTCGCGCAAATCTTCCGCACCCTATGGGCGCACAAGCTGCGCTCGTTTCTCACCATGTTCGGCATCGCCTGGGGCGTAGGCTCTTTGCTGCTGCTGGTGGGTCTCGGGGAAGGTTTCCGTTCGGGCAACAAACGCGAACTGGCGCAGTACGGCAAGGACATCATGTTCATCTTTCCGGGGCGCGCTCCGGTGGTGCAGGGCAGCATGAATTCCGCGCGCAACTACTTGCTCACCTATCAGGACTACGTGGACATCCGCAAGGAAGCGCCGCACGTGCGCAATGCGTCTCCGGTGCTGGTTCGCCAGGATGTGCGCGCCGTCAGCGAGTTCGCCAGCGCGAGTGGAGAGATTGCCGGTGTCGAACCCCAGTTCAGCGAGATTCGTTACCTTCCACTCAAACAGGGACGCTGGCTCAATGGCTTGGATGAAACTCAGCGACGCAACGTCATCGTTTTGGGTGACGAACTGGTTAAGAACCTGTTCCCTGGACGTCCTGCCGTGGGCGCAACCATCATTCTGAATGACATCAGCTTCGAGGTCATCGGCACGGTGCAGCGCGTGGGGCGCGGCGACGATAACTCCACCAACATGCGCGGCTATATTCCTTATCGCGTGATGGCGACCTTCTTCCCGCTCAAGGGCGAGAACCATGAGAACTCCATCTCGTTCATTAACTATCAGCCGCGCGTGACCGATGAGCACCTGATTGCGCAGGATGAAGTTCGCAAGCTGGTTGCACGCAATCATGATTTTGACTATCGCGACAAGAATGCCTTCGAGGGTTGGGACACCATTCAGAACTCCAAAGCGGTTGGTTTGATTTTCGATGCGATGAATATGTTTCTGGGCGCGGTGGGATTGGTCACGCTGGCGCTGGGCGCGATCGGCGTGATCAACATCATGCTGGTCACTGTGAGCGAGCGTACACGGGAGATCGGATTGCTCAAAGCATTGGGCGCCACCAACCGCAGCATTCTGCTGCAGTTTTTCCTGGAAGGCACTCTGCTCACCCTGTTCAGCGGATTGATCGGCATGGGATTCGCGGCTGGCTTAATGGCTGTGCTGGGCACGCAGCAAGGTCCGGGAGGGTTTGATCCTCCCAAAATCGTGCCCAGTTCGGCGATGTTGGCGATTGGCAGTTTGACCCTGGCGGGCGTGATTGCGGGACTTTATCCCGCGCGCAAAGCCGCTATGCTGCAGCCGGTGGATGCGCTGCGGCAGGAGTAACCAATGTTCCGCGATCTGTTTCACGAGGCCTATGGCGCCATGCGGCACAATCGCCGTCGCACCGCCCTCACCATGCTGGGCATGGCGTGGGGGATCGCGACGGTGGTCATGCTGCTCGCCTACGGCAACGGCTTTGGCCAGGCCTGCACCAACATTTTCGCCAACTTTGGCACCAAGCTGATGATCCTGGTGCCCGGCCGCACTTCCATGCAGGCGGGCGGGCAGAAGGCGGGCATGCAGGTCCGGTTCACCATGGACGATGTGGACACGCTCACCACCAATCTGCCGCAGATCACGCACATCACTCCTGAGGTGAGCAAGCAGTGCAACATCCAATTCGACACGCGAACTTTCACCTTTGGAGTTACGGGGAATTATTCCAACGTCGATTCCGTGCGCGCCCTCAAACTCGGACAGGGACGTTTCTACAACATGCAGGATGAGATGCAGCGGGCCCGGGTCACGGTCATCGGCTCCGAAGCCAAGGAAAAACTTTTCTCCGGACGAAATGCCGTGGGCGAGCGCATCCGCATTGATGGCCTCAGCTTCGAGGTGGTCGGGGTTTTGAGCGCCAAGATGCAGGAAGGCGACGACGACATCAACCGCGCCATCTACGTACCCTTCACGACCATGAGTGACCTGAAAGACACTCACTACCTGGATTCCATCTGGTTCAATTACGAGACGCCCGAGTACGCACGATTGGAGCAGGCAGCGCGCGATGTTCTGGCGGTTCAGCATAAGTTCGTCCACACCGACAGACGCGCGGTGCGAGTGTTTAACCTTATGGAGCAGGTTCACCAGTTCGAAGTCATCACCATCGGGCTGAAAATTCTGCTGGGCTTCATCGGCACGCTTACGTTGGGCATTGGCGGTGTCGGCCTGATGAACATCATGCTGGTCTCGGTGACGCAGCGCACGCGCGAAATCGGAGTAGAGAAGGCGCTGGGCGCGCGACGGGGACACATCCTGGCACAATTCCTGGCCGAAGCTCTCACCATTACTTTCATCGGCGGAGCGCTGGGCGTCATGCTGGCCTACGTGGTCTCGCTCTCCGTTGGAAGGCTCACCCTTTACAGTGCGATGGCGAAGAACGCCGAAGGGGGCGATATCCGGTTGATCATCGCGCCGGGCACTTTGCTGGTCGCCACGCTCATCCTGACGGCTGTGGGACTGATCAGCGGCATGGTACCGGCGGTCCGCGCGTCGCGCCTGGATCCCATCGAAGCCCTGCGATACGAATAGTCCGGTGCGTTTCTTGTTGGACCTGTGTCGCCAGGCTGCAAACAATTGCGTCTTTACTTTTGATTTCGCCAGTGGTAAATTTCCACCCACTCACCGTTTCTCCCGCGCTGGCTTTTGGCTAGAAGCAGGACCCCAATCTTCGACTGTACACAGAGGAACCACCTATGAGCCGAACAAAATCACCAGGCAAAAAGCGGGCCAAGAACCGCACACAGACTTCACTCTCGGCGAGTTTGGACAAAAATCTGCACGCCTACGTGACCGCTGCTTGCGCCGCTGGAGTGAGTCTGCTGGCCTGCGCACCCGTGGCTGCGGCGAAGATCGTTTACACACCGGCGAATAGTTACATTTTGCCCAACACTACACTGAAGCTCGACCTTGCCCACAGCGGGACACCGGATTTCCTGTTTTCTGACACGAATTTTGTTGGATCTTTCCTTCGCAGCGGGCACGGAACTCTGGTTGTCAAAGGTCAGAATTCGGTTAACGCGGCTTGGGGAACGGGATCCTACGCTTCCGCATTGCCCCGAGGCGTACGCGTCGGACCCAACCGGCACTTGCAGAGTGGGCACACCAAAATGGCCGGGTCGGTCTGGGACGGCGGGACTGCTGGAGCCTCATTCATCAGCCATGGACCTTGGGTAGACGTCGCGAGGCGCTATCTGGGATTGAGGTTTTCAATCAAGGGCAAGGTTCACTTCGGCTGGGCTCGCCTCAATGTGACGGTCACGTACCAGGCCACCTACGCCGTCTTGACTGGCTACGCCTACGAAACGGTGCCGAACACACCTATTGTCACAGGTCAAACAAAGGGCTCGGCTGGGGATGGCCGTGGCGCTGACCAAAGCACGACTGCCTCCTTCGGGCCCAGCATGCAGCCCTCGGCCAGCCTTGGCCTGCTGGCTCAAGGCGCAAGGGGACTGGACATCTGGCGAAAGCGACCGGCGAATACAAACTAGCAAAGCTCCGAGTCAGGGAGGATTCTCATGAAACCACTCCGCCTTCTGGGATTGATTACGATTCTGTGCAGCATTTCCGCCCTGGCGCAATCCAACCCTGTACCTTTCGTCAATCAACCGTTGATACCGGTCACGGTCAAGCCCGGCCATGCGGGATTCAACCTGACGGTGAGCGGTACTGGGTTTGCGTCCACCGCGGTCGTCAACTGGAACGGGTCTCCACGAGCAACCCAGTTTTTTTCCAGCAACCAACTAAAGGCGACAATTGACGCTGCGGACGTAGCACAGGCGGGCACGGCATCGGTGACGGTGACAAACCCTGCCCCTGGCGGTGGGACTTCGAACTCAGTGTTTTTCCCCGTTCAGGTCCCCGCGCCGTCTGTCGCAATGTTTCCGATTGCCAGTTTCCCAGCCGCGTCAGCGAACGCGGTTGGCGACTTTAACGGTGACGGCATTTCCGATATAGCGGTCGGTGTCAACCAATTTCCCGGCGAAATCGACGTCTACCCAGGCAAGGGCGATGGCACCTTCGGTAAGCCTATTCGCACCCAGACCCTAGTCGCGGCCTATTCGTTGCTTGCAGCGGATTTTAACCAAGACGGAAAACTGGACCTCGCCGTGTCCGATGGCCGCGGGACCGTTACCGTGTATCTCGGAGATGGCAAAGGCGGGTTCTCCCAACGACAGGTGCTTAAGGAGGTTCTTCCCACGGCGTTGGAAACTGCCGATTTCAACGGTGACGGCAAGCTCGATTTGGCCATTGTCAGTGCGCCGAACTATGCCGGTGGGATTGACATTCGCCTGGGCAAAGGCGATGGCACCTTCGGCCCTGCCCAACGGATCACCTTTGGCAACCAGGGTATTTCCAACAATCCCGCGATTGGGGACTTTAATCAGGATGGAATCCTGGACTTGGCGGAGCCCGGCTTCAATAATATCGTATTCGTGTGCCGCGGCAATGGTGACGGAACCTTTCAGACCCCGGTTCCTTATAAGGCTCCGAATGGCGGAACTTCAGCGGCAGCCGCGGATGTGAATGGCGATGGCAAGCTCGACATCGTCACCGACGGCGTGTCCGTTCTTCTCGGTAACGGAGATGGCACATTCACGCCGGGTGGAGGCTTCCCATTGCCGAATCCCTTCTCCTTCGCGAATGTCAATCTGGCAGATTTCAACGGCGATGGAAAATTGGACGCCGCAGTTGGCGTCTACGATTCCAACAATCGCACGTATGGCGTCGACCTGCTGCTGGGCAACGGCGACGGCTCTTTTCAGTCCCCATTCGCTCTGCCGATGCAGAGTACTTCGCCCATTCTCAATCTCAGTACAGGCGACTTCAATCAGGATGGCAAACTGGACTTGGTCGGCGGCGCCCTGCTCTTGCAGATTTCGGCCAGCCTGACGCCCAGCAGCCTGGCATTCGGTAATCAGACCGTCGGCACCAAGAGTGCGCCGCAGATTGCCACTCTCACCAATGAAGGTTCGTCCGCACTCGACATCACCAAGATCAGCATCACCGGTGACCCGAACGACTTTGAGCAAACCAATAAGTGCGGCTCCAGCCTCCCGCCCGGCGGCAGTTGTAAGATTAAGGTCGCCTTTGCACCCAAAAGCGTTGGAGGAGTGCAGGCTTCGCTGAACGTCAGCTACAAGGGCCTGGGCAGTCCGCAGACCGTCGCGTTGACGGGAACCGGGGTGAGCGTGGCTACGGTTTCATTGAAGCCGTCCAACTTGACGTTCTCCACACAATTGATCAAGACCACGAGCTCGCCGCAAGCGGCCACGCTGACCAACACCGGGTCGGTGGATGTGACCATTTCGGATATCTCGACCAGCGGCCCGTTCAGCCAGACCAATAACTGCCCAGGCGACCTGGCGGTAGGAGCCAACTGCAAGATCGAGGTCGTGTTCACTCCCACGGCAAAGGGGCCGGCGTCGGGGAAACTTTCAGTCACCGACAATGCCAAAGGCAGCCCGCAAACCGTCGCCTTGTCCGGCACAGGAACGGTGGTGAAGCTCGTCCCCGGCGGGGTGAATTTTGGCGACCAGACGGTCGGAACCAAGAGCACTCCGGTTGGCATTGAGCTGACCAACAAGGGTGCAACCTCACTGTCGATCAGCGGGATCGCCATCACGGGTAAGGATCCGGGAGATTTTTCGCAAACCAACCATTGCGGGAAAAGCCTTCCGGCCGGAGGTCATTGCACCATCAAGGTCCAGTTTGTGCCGCAAGCAAAAGGGCCAAGATCGGCGACTCTCGCCGTGAGCGACGACGGCGGCGGCAGCCCACAGACGGTGGCCCTGGCAGGCACAGGGACATGAAAACCAGGCCGCCTGCGCCGTAAGAACGAATGCCGTCCGCACCTAAACCTAGGCGAATTCTTATGGCCTAGTAGCCAGCTGCCGCAGTCTTGGTCAGCGCTTTTTGGGGTCCGCTTCGGTAACTCGGTTAACGGCTTCGGTTTGTTTCCGAGGGTTGCAAGAGCGATCAGGAGTAGTCTGAAGGCAGACTACTATGTGCGCGGGTCTTGCTGTCCGAAAAACGATGAGCGGCCTGGGGCTGGCCGTGCTGCTGGTCTCCGCTGTATGGGCAACTCCTTCTGGCCCGGAAAATAATCTAGCCACGCCCACCTCGCGTTGGGAAGAAGGTGCTCCGGGTTGCACCTTCAGCCGGGATGACGACGGCAAATATCGTTACGGTTTCTGGACTGACGATTACGGAGTTGTGCTTGCCGTGGATTCCCAGGAGTTGGAGAAAGTGCGCCGTCGCACGCAACCAATATTTGCCCTGCTGCTGACCGTACACTATCGCGGCAAGGATTCGCTTGACGTAGTACCGCGCAAGATCAGCCTGGAATTCGTGAAGCACTACCACGATGTACACAGCGCGCTCGACCCAGACAATCTCGCAAGCAAGGAGCAGAACGAGGTCGATGGGTTAGTGGAGGAAACCGAGCGCGCCATCCGCAAACATCCAGAGAAGACGGAAGCAAAAGAGGCCATGCTGGCGTCTCATCAGAAAGATGCGGCGGAGATGATCGAGTTCCTGAACACCCGCAGCCTGCGAGCCGCAACCCTCGACTCCGGTCACCCGGAGGCCAGTGGCTGGCTTTTGTTCGGCGCGAAAAGCAAATGGATCGACGGCCTGCAGAAACAGGAGCAGTTTGTGCTAAGGGTTCCCCTGGAAAACCGAGTCGTCGAGTTTCCGTTCACGTTGCCGCCCAGCGAAGGCGATTTGATTCTGCGACGAAGACCGGAGAATTAATTAAGTGCAAATCACTTACCGCTTCGGAGCTCCAAATAAAAACATCTTCACAAGGTAGCGGGCACGATGGCGTACACTGGTGCCGTTCTTGCAATCATAAAGCGAACCTCGGAAAGCATCTCTTCGTTCATATTTCACTAATCGGAAGTTCGGATGAAGAGCGCAATGAACTTCAACAAAAAGGGTTTGACGAGCTTAACTCTGATTGTGCTCGCCGCGATTCTGGTTGCTCCGGTACGGTCTCAGCTTGTCGATCTCGACCGGAAGCGAGCGCAGGCGATCCTGCAGAGCATCGCTTCCGATGTGCGCAAGGATTATTACGATCCGAAGTTTCACGGGATGGATTGGGACGCGAAGGTTGCCGAGGCGATGGACCGGGTTGCCCGAGCGAAGTCCTGGGACACAGCCATGCTGGAGATAGCAGCGCTCACCAACGACTTGAATGATTCTCACACGGTTTTCGTTCCGGCTCGAACTCCGCTCTCGGTGGACTATGGTTGGCAGTTCCAGATTATAGGAGAACTCTGTTACGTCACCAGGGTGCGGCCCAAGAGTGACGCGGAGGCCAAGGGATTGAAGCCAGGGGATCGGGTGCTGACGCTCGACGGATTCGCACCCACCCGAGCAAGTCTGCCAAAAATCGAGTACGCCATCGGCGTGCTCTCGCCGCAACTCAGCCTCCACGTGGGTTTGCGAGCGCGTTCCGGTAGCACCCACCCAGTCGAGACAATGGCGAAAGTGAAAAAGCCCTGGCTGGTGAATGAACTTGAGCACCCGTACGGCGTTGATGAGCAATTCTTTCGTCTTGGTTGGCAAAACGAAATGCAAAGGATGCGTCCTCGATTCGTGGACCTGGGCGGAGAAGCAATGGTCCTTAAGCTCCGGGGATTCCTCCTGTCCGAGTCTACGGTCAAGGAAATAGCAGGCAAAGCCCGCAAGCACACCGCCCTCATCATTGACTTGCGTGACAACGGAGGAGGCGCCGTAGAGACTCTGCAGTACCTTCTCGGAATCGTATTCGACCACGACGTTAAAATCGCGGACCAAGTGATGCGGCAAAAGACCACGACTCTAACCGCAAAGACCAGCCACAACAATGTCTTCAGCGGAAAATTGATTGTGTTGGTGGATAGCGGCTCTGCCTCGGCTGCCGAATTATTTGCACGCACGGTTCAAATCGAAAAACGCGGAATGGTTTTGGGCGATCGCACCTCAGGACTGGTAATGGAAGCGCAGTACCACTCCCATGAGACCGGGGTGCCTCC
>JGI12270J11330_10000289_pt1 | contig 38710 bp, 34 predicted proteins | sample PeaSoiMetSII2010_FD_11330 | JGI IMG/M metagenome (IMG submission 11330)
CGATCCCCACCGCCCCTACCAATCCTTCTTCTTGATAACACACGAGTTCTGGCGGCGGGTTTCGCCGTGTACCCCGCGTGTACCTCTCCTATCACTGGATCGTTGCTCCAAGCGGCCCTGAGATCAGCTTCAATTTGCTCTTGGCGTGAACGCGTCCACGGCGCGTAATGACGCTCAGTGATTCGAATGCTGCTGTGGCCGAGAAGAATCGAGACTCTATCAAGCGGAACGCCCGCAAGTAGCAATTCAACGGCGAACGTATCGCGGAGTCTGTGCGCGTGGCCGGTTGGCACCTCCGCAAATTCAAAGAGGCGTTGCAATCTGCGCTGCCATTTTCCCTTCGCACTGTGGACCGTTGATGCGCCCGTCCAGAAGAAATAGCGCACGCTTGAGCGCGGCGCTGCGTCCAACGCTTGAACGACCACATCAGGCAGAACGCAGTAAACAGGTACCCCGGTCTTCTGCGTATGCAGTAACACCTTGTTTCCGTGAAGGCGGCCTACTTCAAGCTGCGTCGCATCCCCGATCCTCAATCCCGAATATCGCAGCAACAAAACGAAGGCGCGTAGCCTTTGCCCGTTACGAATTCCCGCGCTTTTGCTGTAAGGTTCAAGCGCGGCAAAAATGCGAATCATCTCTTCCCGCGTGAAAGGCATCGTCGGCTTGTTGGGAACCTTCGGAGCTTTCAGTTCAGTTGCCGGATTGTCATCAATCCATTTTCTCTTTTCGGCGAAGCGCATGAACGCCCTGAGCCGTTCCAGCTTCTTGAGGCTTGTGCGCGGCCCCTGCGTCCACGTTGCGCGAAACGTTGCAAGCGCGTCTAGGTCTAGCTGCTTGAGGAATTGCAGCTTGTATGTTTCCGCGAAACTGTCAAGCTGTCGAAAAAGTAGGCGGTATTTGTCTAGTGTGGCGTTGTTCAGTTTCCGCGCTTCCGCGTCGGCAATGAACTTCGCATGAGCATCCTTAATCGTGACCTGCTGTTCCTGCTGGACTGTGCGGCGATCCTCGGCTTCCCATTCGCGGATCAGGTCTTGCGCTCGCTGCCAGTCGCGGAGCTTCAAAGACTCGCGCATCTCTTTCCCGCCAAGTGCTCCGTCAACCCAAATGGGGCATTGGCAGTGTCGGTGTTTCCGACCCCTTGCGCGTTGCTTGCAGTTCTTGCGGTGACGACGATAGATGGTCAGCATCGTGTAACACTCCTACCGGACGCCGGACTTTGATGATAGACGACAATGAACTCGTTCGACCACAGTTTGAGGAATGCGCAGGGTGACATACCGTCTCTTGTGCCTCGGACTCCGTTCGCCGATCACAAGCACACCGGGCTCATCCTCGAAAAGTTCACGAACTTTATCAGCACTCAAATTCCACATTTCGGCGATTTCCGTAACGGCATAGTGCCGCTCGATGTGCACCGAGGTCTCGATTTGTGATGGTACGGCCATTGCGTGCCAATGACTCCTGCAGGGTCAAGAAGATCGACGAGTATCCCGTCGAAAACACTCTCCGGCTTCTGACGCTGCTCTGAGGAATATTCTTCTTGCATTCAGTCGCCTAACGAGCTACGCTTACGTAAACATGGTACGATAGTGTAGGAGGTTTTGTCAACTATGATGTCGATTCTCAAAAAGAAGCCCCGCCATGAAGTCATTTCTATTCGACTCAACGAGGACCGCCTGAAGCTCTTGGAGCGCTACCAGAAAATTCTCAGCGAACAATTGGGCCGCACCGTGTCTTTGGGGGAGGCTGCTTTCCTCGTTATCGAGGAGCGCGTCGTCGGCATGGACCGCGAGGCAGCGCGCCATGAAATGCTCAGCACACCGACCGCTTCCCTCTATCACATTCGCAGGAAGTGGGAATCGCAGCACACTCTGACTGCCGCAGAATGGGATGTCCTCGCGCAGTACGTGCAGATCGGCACAGAAGAAGAGTCTCAGGAGCCACCGCTGCTTTGGCCCGCGATTCCATCCAAGGAGTCTTATCTCACGCTACTCGACGCCTTCGAAGCCGTCTATCAGAACCGGACGAAGCACGCCTCAAAGCACGCGTGGTATTACTTCGGCAATCTCGGCGGCCACTCCACCGATGTTCGGCTTTCCGATGATGATGCCGAGCAGAAACACCAAGCAGTTCTGAAACAGATTTCGATTCGCAAGGAACTGCTGAAACCAGCCGAGAAATGGCAGAGGCCAGGCACGGTCGGCGGATGCTTTCTCACCGCTGTTCGTGATGAAGGAGTCGAGAGCAGTAGGCTCGATCAGGTCCTTGCCCCGTATTGGCCGACTCTATGGGGTCTTGCCGCTCGGGGCCATTGGGTGCGGCACGACCGCCAACCCGTGCGGCCAGTGGGTCCCAACGATGACGACTTTCGCCGCCGAATTATCCTGCCCGATCCGCTCAAGTTGGACGAACTTAAGCTCTCGTTTACGGCGTTAGGCTGCCCGGAGTTGGGCGTGTATATCGACTTCGGCCCAGTGCGCCGGGTCAACTACCTGATTGCCCGGTACTCCGACTTGGCCGAGTTTCGCGCCATGCTCGAAGGATGGTCGGCCAAGCGTTCCTGGAATGGCAGGCACTTTCTCGTGACCCCGTCCAAGGAAAAGGGGGCGACGAAGTTCATTTTGTGGCTCCGGCAGAACGATTTGGGCATCGAGTTCACCGAGAGCGAGTGGAATGCCCTGCGCGAACTCTTTCAGAAGGCGTGGGCGATTCCCGAGATTCAGCGGTGGTTGCAGGAGCTTCAGAACGAGTATGGCGAACAGGGTTAATTGCGCGAATCGTTGGCCTTGCGTCGAACCCGAAAGGCGCGGTGCCTTCGGCACCGGGAGTTTTGTGGACACGTCACCCCGTAACGGGTGCTGTATAGCAACTTTGGTTGCTATACGGGAACTTCTTGAAAACCCAGCAGCTTACCGCGAATCAGTCCCCTCGCGGCGCTTTACAGCAACCCCAGGTTCCTATGCGGGAACTTGTTGATTTTATTGGGAGGAATCCCATGCCCTCGCTTCGCACAAAATCCATCAGCACAAAAGTAACGGACGAAGAATACGCCCAGATGGAAGCCCTCGCCGGTGGGCAAACCATCAGTGAATGGGTGCGCGATGTACTGCTCCGGGTAGCCAAGCCAAATGCGACCGAGCACACCGTCCTCGCCGAAGTGCTGGCGTTGCGGACGATCCTGCTGAATGCGCTCTACAAACTGACTCAGGGGGAGGCCCTGTCAGCCGAAGAGATGCAGAGGCTGATCGAGCGGGCCGACCAGGACAAATTGCGTAAGGCGCAGGAGCGTCTTGCGGCAGTAGCAATAGGAGGTGAGTCATGAGCCAAGAGTGGGGGCGCAACGAGCACGCGGGTGAGTGGCCGAATCGGCATCCTCTCTGGACGTACGCGGTGATGTTTCTGGCGTTGGCGAGTGTGGTAGCCGTCTGCATCTACCGCTATGCCGAGGTATGGACACCCTTGCAGCGGTTCTATGTAAATACATACATCAGCAGCGGCCTCAAAAGTTCGATAAACATCGCGAAGAGTAACCGCTATCAAATGCTGACCGTGATCGGGAAAAAAGGGAGCCATTGGGCTTTCGACGAAGAGGTGATGCAGGTCAAGACCGCGACGGGTGAAACCACGCTTGCGCTCACTCCAGAGGCGATAAAGCTCGGCGATTTGCGGCTCGTATTACAACAGGTTCAGTGCGACAACGCGAAGCTGTATGAGTTCTTAGGTCATTGGGTTTATCGAGATCAGACGCTCACGGACTTGCTGAGGCCGGGGCTATGGGGTGGTTTGGGTGTCTTTCTTGTCGGCTTGATCGTCGCGATCCCGAAGGATGCCGCGCGTGCCCGTGTACGGAAGGAAGGCCGAAGACTGAAGGGACCGGAACTTGTGACGGCGCGAAAGTTCAATCGGAGAAATCACTCAGACGGCATCGGGTTTGAGCTGACGGAAAGAACCCTAAAGCAAAAACTGTTCGGCCAAGTGCCAAGCCTTAAACTCCCTCGCGCAATGGAGTCGAACCACATCCTTATCATGGGCGACACCGGCACCGGCAAGAGCACCCTCATCCGAAGGATTCTGCTCCAGATTCAAGAGCGCGGCGAGACGGCCATCGTCTATGACCCGGCGCTCGATTACACGCCGGAGTTCTACAAGCCCGAGCGTGGCGACGCGATCCTCAATCCGCTGGACCAGCGGATGCCCTACTGGAGTCCAGGCGATGAACTGCTACATCCAGCAGAGGCTCTGACCTTGGCTGCGTCTCTGTTCCCCGACCGTCGCAACGAGAACCCATTCTTTGTTGAAGGACCGAGGAAAATCTTCGCCCACCTTCTGACCTTTAGACCAACACCCGAAGAGATGGCTTGGTGGATGTGCCATGAGGAAGAGATCGACCAGCGGGTCAAAGGCACACAGTACGCCGCGATGATCAACCCGCAAGCACCAGCCCAGCGGAGCGGCGTGCTGGCGTCGCTCAACATGGTTGCCGACTCCCTTAAATTGCTGCCGTCAGAAAAAGAAGCGGCTGGGCGGTGGAGTGCGGCGGCATGGTCGAAAGCGCGCAAGGGTTGGCTGTTTCTCACAAGCACGTCCGAAACGCGTCAGCGCCTCTTACCACTTACCAGCTTGTGGCTCGACACGCTGGTGCTGCGATTGATGAATCAAGGGCAGAACAGTTCAGGCAAGGTCTGGTTTGTTTTGGATGAATTGGCGACCTTGCAGCGGTTGCCGCAACTACACACGGCGGTCACTGAAAACCGGAAATCGAACAACCCGGTTGTCCTTGGCTTCCAAGGACGCAGCCAGCTTGAAACGCGCTACGGTCACGAAGCTGAGGCGATGCTGTCGCAGCCCGCGACGAAAATTTTCCTGCGCACCAGCGAGTGTCACGCGGCGGAGTGGGTTTCGCGAACCATAGGCGCAGTTGAGAGAGAGCGTTTGAGTGAGAGCCGGTCGAGTGGGCAGGCTGGGCAACGGCGAAAGACAGAGAGCTACAACCTTGAACGTCGTGTCGAACCGTTGGTGATGGATTCCGAGATCAGCGGCCTTGCCAACCTACGCGGGTATCTAAAGAGCGGGAATCTTGTTGTGCGAATGAGCTTCTCGTTCGTCGAACTGCCGAGTAAGCATCCGAAGTACATTCAGAGACCGGCGAACATGCGACCGGAGGAACCGCCAAAAGGGGCAGCGGTGGCAGCGGGCGCAAGTGGGATGCCGGAACAGAAACTCACGCAGGACGAAATAAGCCAGAACCGCGAACATCAATTGATACGTTCTGGGCCGAGACAAGAGCATTTCTTCGAGTAGGCTAGGATGCTGACCATCTCCAAGCCGTTGAGCGCAGGCCAGGCACAGGCGTATCACGCGGAAGAGTTTGCCAACGCCCGCGAGAATTACTACACGGAAGCGGACCAGATACGCGGCGAGTGGCACGGAAGACTCGCCGAGCAATGGGGGCTGCGCGGCGAAGTCCGCGAGGAATACTTCCAGCGGCTCTCAGAAGGCCAGCACCCGACCACTGGTGAGCAACTCATCCGCCACCAAGCGGCTCGTGAATACATAAGCGCACGCGGCGAGAAAGTAAGCCCGATGGAGCACCGTGCAGGATGGGATGCAACGTTCTCGGCTCCAAAGAGCGTATCGTTGACGGCGCTCGTAGGCGGGGATGATCGAGTGCGGGACGCACATCGAGAGAGCGTCGCCGTCGCACTCGATGAATTGGAGCGCTATGTCCAGGCTCGCATCGGCGGCAATCTTCCCGCAGAAACGACCGGCAAATGGATAGCAGCGAAATTCGAGCATGACAGCGCACGACCTGTAAACGGCTATGCCGCGCCGCAACTGCATACACACGTCGTCTTCTTTAATCTTACTGAGACACAGGACGGCGAATCCCACGCGTTGCAACCACGGGAACTCTACAAAACACAGCAGTATGCGACAGCGGTGTATCGCTCTGAACTCGCCACGCGCTTGAAGGGGTTGGGCTATGAGATCGAACGCGGGAAGAGTGGCCAGCCTGAAATCAAAGGCTACAGCGAGGAATATCTTGCGGCTTCGAGTCCGCGCCGCCAGCAGATAGAGGAGCATCTTGCAAAGGAGAACCAGCGAGGAGCTGGCGCTGCACAAATCGCTGCGCACCAGACGCGCGAAGCGAAGACCGACTTTTCGCACGAAGAGATGCAGCAGCGGCATCGACAGATAGCCGAGGCTTTCAGTAGTCAGCCCGAGCGTGTCGTGGAGGCAGCCAGGGAGGGAACGCACCACATCGAGCAGGACGTTCCCCCCAAGATGGCGCAATCTGCGGTGACGTTTTCGAAGGAGAGGAACTTGGAGCGTGAGGCGGTTGTCGAAGAGCGGGATCTTCTGCGGGATGCTCTGAGGCGTTCGATGGGGGACGCGGCACTCACCGAGGTTCGGTCTGAGTTCGAGAAACGCGTCCATGCCGGTGAGTTCATTGGAATAGAGAAGAAAACGGGCGCTCCTGGCCGCGCGTTCACTACGCGCGAGATGATCGGCTACGAGCAAGACACGATCCAAGTCATGCGCGACGGGCAAAACAAATACGGAGCGCTTGCCAGCTTCGATGCGCGCAGGGAAATCGAACAAGACCATCCACATTTGAGCCAGAGCCAGCAAGCGGCGGTCGAACAAATCCTCGCAAGCCGGGATCAGGTCATGGCGATGGAAGGCGTCGCCGGCTCTGGGAAAACGACCTCGTTAGCAGTAGTGCGCGAAGCTGCTGAGCGAGAGGGCTACATGGTTGAAGGGTTCGCTCCGACATCACGTGCGGCGCAAAAGCTGGGCGAGGCTGGAATCGAATCGAGTACATTGCAGCGGCATCTCACGCGGAACGATGAACAGCACGACGGACCAAAGCGGCTCTACGTTCTGGACGAATCGAGTCTGGCGAGCACGAAGCAGATGAACGACTTCCTGCATCGACTTAAGGACGATGACCGAGTGCTATTGGTGGGCGACGTGCGGCAGCACCAGGCAATCGAAGCGGGGACACCGTATCAGCAGCTACAGGAAGCTGGAATCCAAACGGCACGGCTTGACGAAATCATGCGACAGAAAGACCCGGGACTCAAAGAAGTAGTGGAGCAGCTCTCACGCGGTGACGTGAAAGGGGCAATAGGAAAACTCGACGCACAGGGCCGGGTGCATGAAATTGCGGACCACGGCGCGCGGTTGAAGGAAATCGCCCGTGAGTATGCGAAGCAGCCAGAGGGCACGTTAGTCGTCTCCCCTGACAATCAATCGCGCGTGGCGATCAATCAGATCATCCATCGGGAAATGCAGACGCGAGGGCAGGTGGACCACAGCGAGTACCCAATGAGAGTGCTGATAGCACGGCAGGAGATCACCGGGGCAGACAGGCAGTGGGCCGAGCAATACGATCCGGGCGACGTGGTGCGTTACACGAAGGGCAGCAAGACGCACGGCATCGAAGCAGGCGAGTACACACGCGTCGAACGTGTCAATGCGAAAGAGAATCTACTCACGGTCAAACGCGAGAGCGGTGAGGAAGTCAGCTACGATCCACGCCGCCTGCGAGGCGTGACGCTGTACCGCGAAACGGAGCGCGCGTTTTCGCAAGGCGACCGCGTGCAATTCACTGCGCCGAACCGCGAGCAACACGTCGCGAATCGTGAGATGGGAACCATCGAGAAGATCGAAGCGAGCGGTAACCTGCAACTGCGTCTGGACTCAGGCCGGGCCTTCGCGTTCAATGTCAAAGAGAATCCGCATCTCGACTACGGCTATGCCATGACTAGCCATAGCAGCCAGGGACAGACCGCCGACCGCGTGCTAGTTCATGTGGACACGGAGCAGGCGGGAGAAAAACTCGTGAATCGCCGGTTTGCATATGTGGCGGTGTCGCGTGGCCGCTACGACGCGCAGCTCTACACCAACGACAAAATCAATCTTAGCGAAACTCTGAACCGCGACGTGTCGCATCAATCTGCAACGGAGCCGACACGCGCAGCAGGGCCCGCGGCTTCACAACAGATCGGGCGGTTAAGTTCGTTGAATCAGGCAACACAGCAGACAATCGAGCAAGGTCTTGCAATTGGTCGCTAGTGTTCATAGCTCGACTCCAGAAACACTTCGCCAATCTCGCCTAACCCAAATGATTGAGGTCAACTATTAGTTAAAGGTTCGGTTCCTTCGCTCAAGATGTGTAGATACCGAGGATAAGCAAACAGGCGATCTCTCCGTTTGCCGGTCATTTCTTTTGCGATTTTGAGTTTTGTTAGGCTTTCAAGCGCACCCGTGATGGTGGGGATGGATAGTTTGAGCGACTTTGCCGTCGGGCCAATCTTGATTAGCGGGTGCCCTTGCATGTACTCATGAACGAGCAGGGCCGATGCGGTCTTGCGACCCAACGTTTGGATCTTTTTCCGATCAGCTTCGAAGAGGTGAAGAATCTGAACGGCTGCGCTGGCTGCTTGGCGCGCGGTAGTTTCTGTGCCCTCAAGAAAGAAGCTGAGCCATTCTTCCCAAACGCCTTCGGTACGAACTCGCTGAAGCAGATCGTAGTAGCGTTGACGGTGAGCCTTGAAGTAAAGACTCAAATAGAGGAGCGGCTCATGCAAAGTGCCTTTGGCGCAGAGAAGCAATGTAATCAGCAGTCGTCCCAGACGGCCATTGCCATCGAGAAAGGGATGGATCGTTTCGAACTGCACGTGAATGAGTCCGGCCTCGACGAGAACGGGCAGCTTGTGTTTTTCATCGTGAAGAAAATGCTCGAAGCGGTCCAAACACTCCATCATGCGTTCCGGGGGAGGAGGAACAAAGGCAGCGTTTCCCGGGCGGCTGCCGCCAATCCAATTCTGTGAGCGGCGAAATTCGCCGGGTGTCTTGTTAGCGCCGCGTCCGCCTCGCAGCAGGATTCCGTGAATCTCTCGAATGAGTCGAAGTGAAAGAGGAAAGCCACCTTTTATGCGACGAAGACCGTGTTGCACTGCGGCGACGTAATTGGAGACTTCCTCGACATCATCGATGGGAACGCCGGGCACTGCTTCGTTTTCAAACAAGAGTAAATCGGAGAAGGAAGACTTGGTGCCTTCGATCTGTGAAGAAAGAAGGGCTTCCTTGCGCACATACAGATAAAGGAAGAGCTGAGTGTCCGGCAGGAGCGTCGTCAGGCCATCTAGGCGTCCAAGAGCCTGATTTGCCCGGTCGAGCTGCAGGTATAGTCCACTTAGATCGACAGGCGGGTCTGGAGGCAAGGGTTGAGGCACAAAAGCTTTGACCGTCTCGCCCGCCGTGGTTGTCGAGACATAGGTGCCGAGCCTTGAGTGTTTTTCGTCCGCCATCGGTTGCTATGCAAGCTCGCTTTAATAAGTCAAGTTTATATTAAAGCATAAGCATGTTAGCTTTAATAGCTAAATTACGGTAATCGCTGGAATGTCTACGCCGACACAGTTCATCTCCTCCCTCCACATGCTTTACCCGGCGCAAGATAGGCCGTAGTTCGCTCCCACTGTAAAGCCCGCTTGTGCAGCTCCGCTCGGTATATCCCAACCGTGCTCGCTTCCGTGCCCCTCCGGGCGACGCTGAAATGCGCTTCGGGGCTTGACAGCCGCGAACCACGGCCAGAACTCGCCTCCAGTAAAGCATGTTGTTTTTTATGCCCTCAAAGGGCCTGAAAACACTAACTCACACCGGAGCGAATACCCGATATTGCTGACAATCCAAGGAAGCAGCGGTATATAATCACTCTATGGCAAAGGATGTGATCCACATCTCCGAGGCGGAAGCGGCGAGCGACTTTGCTGCGCTGATGGCACGCGTGCGGGCGGGCGCGAAGGTCATCATCGAGAATGGCGCGCGGCCCGTGGCGGTCCTTCATGCAGCCGAGCCAGAGCGCCGCAGCATCTCCGAATGCATTGCATTAGCCAAAGCACACGAAGAAGAAACTGGTAAATCCCCCGTCCTCGATCCAGACTTCGCAAAAGACGTAGAAGAAATTGTCAGCCACCGCAAGCCGTGGAACCCGCCAGCGTGGGAATAGTCCTCGACTCAAGCGTCATTATCGCTGCCGAACGCAGAGGCCATACCGTTCGGGAAATCCTAGAACAAGTGAAGGCAGTTCAGGGCGAGATCGAAATCGGCGTGTCGGTAGTGACCATCGCGGAGTTGGTGCATGGAGCCTATCGCACCAAAACCCAAGTGCAACAGCAACGACGACTGGAATTCATCGAGCGGCTTTCCAGCGACGTGCCGGTGCATCCGGTGACCCTCGAAATTGCGCGACTGGCCGGGCGCATCGAAGGCCAGCAGGAAGCAATGGGTATCCAGTTCGCGTTCGAGGATTTGCTGATTGGGGCAACAGCCTTGCACCTTGGCTACGAGGTTGCAACGCTGAACCTTCGCGATTTTCAAAGAATTCCCGGTCTGTCCGTGATCCAGTTCTAGACGATTGGTACGAAACTTCCCTCCGCTCTCGTTGCCGTCAAGGAGTGGGAAGGTGACTACGATATAGCCGACGACGGTTTTAAGGAATCATCTATCGGAGATGCGATATGAAGAAACTTTCGTTCGTCGCCTTAGTCGTGTTGCTGCCTACCTTGCCGCTCGTTGCTCAATCACAGGAAAAGCAGGCCGATGCTTATGACTTCAAAGGCGACCGTCTCGGCATGTCCATTGAAGGATTCACAACGAACCATCCCGGCCAAGGCGATTGGGTGTACTGCCAGAAGTGCAAGGACGAGAAGGCTTGGAACTCGACTTTGTGCCACGAAAACGACAAAAGTGTTCCAACCGCTTTTACATTGTGCTCGTACACCACATCGATCGCGGACATTCCTGCAAATGTTGGCGGACTTTTTGTTGATGGGAAACTTGCAGCAATCAGCGTCGGGTTCTCGGCTCCTTCCATTCAGGCACTCACGCTTGTCCCGCAAGGGCTTACCAATAAATTTGGGCCGCCGACAGGCGAGATAACAGCAAAAGTCTCCCGCAGTGGCGGAGAGGTGCTGTTTTGGGCGAACAGTACTTCCGTAGCTGAATTTGAGGAGCGCCGGTGCAGTTCTGTTGTGGGCCCGCTGTCCGGTTGGGCCAACGACATAGCGGAAACGCTCGGAGGACTTTCTTGCAACGCGATCACCGATTCGGTTACGCCCGAATCTCGTGTTCTATTCGTTTCTAAGCCCCTTGGGAATCTGCTACAGACACGCATAAAAGAGGCCGCCGAGGAAGCGATAGATAAGGCACAATCAGAGTCGGGTCAGAACGGACCTTATGGCTTCCAAGACACCCATGTCGGCATGTCGATTGCTGAATTCAAGACCAAACATCCAGCTCCCAAGGTTGAAAAGTATGGGCCATCAGCATCGCCACTGCCAGGAGAAGCAAAATGTTCAGTTTGGACGGTCGGGGAGCAGAAGAAAGACTTGGAAAATGCAGCGAAGGGCATCGTCAATTGTATCTATGGAGGAACTTATCTAAGCGTCTCGCTGCGAGTTAACGCAATGTTTGTCGATAGCAAGTTGGCGATGGTCGAAGTTGAACCCCCTGCCGACACTCCGGGTTGTTTCGAGCCCCCTCCGCCAACTGGAACGTCAGCCTTTGGTTCCTATTCAGCGTTTTGCTCGCCATATCAGTCCCTCCTGCGAGCTTGGACTGACAAGCTTGGACCTGCGGTGCGCATCGTCTCCCCGAATGAGAATTTGAAGGATTTTGATGTTCGGCGATGGGAAGACGATTCGTCGGTAGCTGAGTTTCAAGATCACATGTGTGGCCCGTGGGAGAACGGCGGATGGAGTAAGATGATTTCAGAAGTGCTAGAAGGAACTTATTGTGGGCATGGCGACGACCTCAGTGCTCGCCAGCCCGTAATGTTCTACCTTCAAAAAGAACTAAGTCGCACATTGGCGATGCGCTTAGACGAGGCTGCCAAGAAAGCGACAGATAAAGCAAGATCTGATTTTTGAGTGTTGGAGATCAAATGCCCAAAAAATCAGCGGATGAGCCAAGTTTATACGAGCCCACTACCACGGGATGGATTTCCCGATTGTTTGGCGTGCGAAGCCCAAAGGTGCCACAAGAACAAACCAATGTCGCTGGCACATTAGCACTGGACCTACCATCTGATCCCGGAGCAACCAGGCTGCACCCCCCGCGCAAGAAGGGTCGCACGACAGAGGAACAGAAGGCTGACTGGGATCAATATTGCCGAGAGATGCAGGCCAAAAGTCGGGCGCTTTTTGAGAGAGACCGCAGGAATGCTTTCGCCGCAGGGTCAACAAAGTATATTTGGCGCTCATGCGGCGACGAGGACGTTTGTGCCGCCTGCGCTATGAAGAACGGGAAGCGATTTGCCTGGGAGTCGTTGCCAGTTGATGGTCATCCTGGACAGTCCGATCGCTGCTCATCCGGCTGGTGCCGCTGCTACGCAGAAGCCATGATTGATGATTGACGCCCAGGTGAGCGGGATCAGCCTTTGGCTGCACCTTGGATCATTATCTTTAAAACATCACGCATAAAACGCCATTTTTCGAACTGCTTTTCCGACTTATCTTTGCATTTTGGATCGCTATGACGCTGATAGTTGCCAATATTCTCAGTGATCTTTTTTTCCAGGTCGTACCAAGCGACCGGATTACTTTGGTTGGCAAAAGCCAGCAAATTTACTATGGGCCGCCCGAGTTGATCCTTGATAACGACTTGTGAATTGTTTGGACCGCAATTCGGACGACTCTCGATATCCGCAATCAAAGCGTGACTGCACACCAGTCTTGGATAGATGGCCTCTCTTTCCAAGGTCACTGCTTCGATAAGCGCAGGGCCAAAAATCATATTCTCCCTGTGGCAAAGGTTCCCTACCGTCACGCCCCCACGAGTTAGGAACCCTTGGGTAAGTAAGTCCCGGCAAACGAAAGTGAGGAACTTGAAGAAGAATGTATAGTTAACGCCAGCAGGCGTCGAGACGGCAAGGTTATCAGAAAATGTAACGACCTCTGACGCTTGATGAATAGGATCGGCAACCACGCCTTTGGTCTTCTTCAACTCGTCCTTCAGCCTTTTGCTAAAGGATCGCGGCAGTTCGCTGAGACGGCGGGCGACTTCGGCCACTACCGTGAGGTTATTAGGGTCCCGACATGCCTCGGACCATCCCAGGATGTCAATATACGCAATGAAGCGGTGTTCGTAAGGAGCTGGCGTCGGAAACTCCCGTTCTTGTCCATAGTATTCACGGTTCCGACGATTGATCTCAGTGGGGGTAGTCATCCATTTTCGCCTCTGATTGCTGGCAATTATATTAAGTTAGCTTAGCCTACAACGCAAAAAACTGAGGGACATCCGGCCGTCTATATCTGCTTCCCTTAAAATCACGCAGCGAATGGCTTTGGTCTGTTCAAATCGCGGAGTGTCGAAGATTGCAGGGTTTTTTTTCTAAGGCGAAGAACTCTGTCAGCCTATTCCGTGTATCCGCCGTGTACCCCGCTTGGGCGAGTCCGGCGTTTTTGACGTTTTTCCCGTTTAATGAAATCAATAACCTATGCGCTTTCAACGTCGCTTTTAGTTCGATCCCATCGGCTCCACCAATCGGTCAGAAGTATATAACTCCTTACCGTACCCGGATTCCCCTAATTCTTCGATGCTGCTTCGCTCTCGCCGCCGTCGAGGGCATGAGATTGCGTGACCGCGAGACATCCACCGCACGTCTTTGCATGGTAACTCTCGTCACGGGCTGCTAAGCTGGCCTCCGTGGTGGACCTTCGGCAGGCGAAGCTTTACGAGCGGCTGCGGCGCTCTCCGAGTCCGTCCTCCGTTCCAGGGACGCTGCCGGTGCTTTTCTTCGGTGACCTCTTCCGGGCTGACATCGCAAGCGTCGGGCTCAACCCGAGTGACCAGGAATACCTAACCAAAGCTGGTGTGTTGCTGGCCGGACCCAGCCAGCGCTTCGCTACAATCCATTCACTGCGGGCTGACAATCGCTCGTCGCTCTCGGACGAACAGTGCGCGGAGGCCGTTCAGTGGATGCGCAAGTACTATGATCCGGGAAAGCCTGTGTTCAGCGCTTGGTTCAACTCCGTGGCCCGCGTGGTAGAAGGTTTCGGGGCCAGCTTTCGCGCCGGTAGTTCCGCCCACCTCGACATCGTTCAAGAATCAACCAGACCGGTCTGGTCAGAGCTCGACGGCGTCGAGCGCGAGAAGCTGCTCAAGCAGGACTTGCCCTTCCTTGAGTGGGAGATACGCGCCTTTCCGTTGCGCGCCGTTATCTGCAACGGAAAGACGGTCAGCGTGCAACTCCAGCGGCAGCTCGGGGTCTCGGTGAAAGAAGAGGGGACAATGGCGCGGATCAAATGGTGGGTCGGATTCGCCGACCTCGACGGTCGCCGCGTTGGCTTCGGAGGCTGGAACCTTCCGCTCGCCCGCCCAACCGGCCTTGGCCGAGAAGGCGAGACCGCACTCGGCAAGCTCCTCGCGCGAAGGCTCGGCCTGTGAAATGCTCTCCTATCGAGCGCGACGAGCTCTTCGCTCTTGTCGACGATCGCGCCGACGCCGTGCGCGAGTATCTGCTCTGGGCTCGCGAGAACGACAACGAGCAGCGGTCGTTCCGAATGACCGCGCGCCCGGACATCGCGGAGGCCGCCACCGTCGCAGAGGAATTCGCCGACCGGTGGTGGGGCGTCGTCGTCTTCACCTGCTTTGGCTCGGTGCGCGGGGCGAAGGTCGCGGCGCCGTACTTCCAACGCCCGCTCCCGCCGCGCGAGGCAAAGGCCACGCTCGACGGCATCGACTTCCCTCGCGGCTCCGTCGGCGGTCACCGTATCCAGCCCGCAGTCAAGGGCGGGAAGGAGGCGCTCGTTTCCGCCTGCGCCAACTACGAGCTCTTCCACAACCTGGTCCATAGCGGCGAGAGCTTCGACACGCGCTATTGCCGTTTGCGCGAGGCGCATGCGCGGCAGTGGGGCCGCACGACCTCATTCGACCTCCTACTCCGCACCGGAACTCTCGGCATCGGCGGGCAGCACTACAAACCCGAGTACGCCTACCTTGTCGACAGCACCGGGCCGAAGACTGGTTTCGCGCGCGTCTGGGGCGTGTCGCCGAACGCCGCAACAGCCGCTTGGGCCGAGGCGCTGCTGAGGGCGTGGACGGAGGACTGGGAGGCCGTGGCCGAGCGGGTCGGGGTCGAGTGGGAGAAGCCGCCGCTCGATCCCTGCGACCAAGAGAACTTCCTCTGCGTCTACCAAGAACGGCGTTAACCGAAGATCAACACAAGGAACAGAAAAATTCGGCAAAAAGGAATTCTTCAAAATCATCGGGAGTCCGGCGCGCGAAGCAGAATCGCGGTTAGACGGAGCTCCTCCACGCGCGCCGAGGAAATTCAGCTAACCCACCTTTCAATCAGGTGCCAACTTCCGAAGATTGTTCTGGAAGGCTCCGTGTACCCGGCGTGTACCTCACTTGGGCGAGTTCGGTGTTTTTGGCGCTTTTCGCGTTTAATAGAATCAATAACTTACGCGTCTTCAACATCGCTTTTAGTTCGATCCCCACCGCCCCTACCAATTATTTCTTTGATTCTAATGAAGTTGGAAAAATCCGTGGGCGCATTAGGTGCCCTCCTTCGCGGTGTGTTTCGGCGCAACCTGCGAAAAGTAGTGCAACGCGGACTCCAGCGCTCGCCGCGTTTCCTCCGTGGCAGGACGATCCACCACAGCCGCTACGATCTAAAGTACGCCCGGGAACATCTCCATGCGGAGCTGGCAGTCCGTGAGCAAGCCGGTAGGGTCGGTAAAGTCGTAAGTCCTTGCCGCAATTTGAACAGGCATGAACTTAGTCCACAGACCGCATTGATGCGCGCTGTGACGAAAGTCACAGCGCTCAGAGCTACGGTTTGCGAGGATCTACTCGCTTGCGCTTTGCCTTTTCTTGTGGCGAGCTGCCAACCAGTGAATTCACGGAGAGTTGATGTAGAATGCACGCCGCTTTCGAACTCAATAAGCGGATCTTGAATTTATCACGCCAAGAGAAGGGAGAGGACAGCGTATGACCACATTCGACCAGCAGGTGACGGCCGCCAAGCAATGGTTCGCGAGCACCCGGTTCGCTGGCATCGTCCGCCTCTATTCTCCGCGTGAAGTGGCCGAGCAACAGGGTACGATTTCCAATGACTACGCCGTTGCACGACGGACAGCCGAGGAGTTCTACGCGCTTCTGCGCGAGCTGTTCGAGCAGCGCAAGCAGATTACGACCTTCGGTCCCTATTCGCCGGGCCAGGCGGTTACGCTGAAACGGATGGGAATAGAGGGCATTTACCTAGGCGGCTGGGCGACCTCCGCCAAGGGTTCACTCTCAGAGGATCCAGGACCGGACTTGGCAAGCTACCCGCTGAGCCAGGTGCCAGACGAGGCAGCCGGGTTAGTTCGAGCACTGCTCACAGCCGACAAGAACCAACACTTCGCGCGGTTACGAATGAGCGAAGAAGAGCGCAACGCGACTCCGGCAATCGATTATCGCCCCTTTATCATCGCCGATGCGGACACTGGCCACGGCGGGGATGCGCACGTGCGCAACCTGATCCGCCGCTTCGTGGAGGTCGGGATTCCGGGCTACCACATCGAAGACCAGAAGCCCGGAGCGAAGAAATGTGGACACCAGGCCGGTAAGGTGCTCGTCTCCCAGGACGAGCAGATTCGGCGTCTAAACGCGGCGCGCCTGCAGCTTGACATCATGCGGGTCCCGGGCATCCTTGTGGCCCGAACCGATGCCGAAGCGGCGACGTTTCTCGACAATCATAGCGACGAGCGGGACCAGCCCGTCATCCTCGGCGCAACCAACCTCGAGCTGCCAAGTTACCGGGTTGGCTATCTAGCCATTCTGAAAACGCTATTCGAACTGGGGGTCGAAGTCCGTGGACACCTTCTGTTCGCCGTGTCGGAGACCGAGTACCGGGCCACGTCTGCTTGGCTTGGGCGGGTCGGACTCATGTCGATGATCACGGAGACTGCCCAGGGCCTCAAGCATGCGTCGGCAACGGAACTTGACGCTGCGCTCGAGAAGATCGATACCCGCTATGTGGAAATCTGGCAAACAGAAGCCGGGCTGAAGTCCTATGGGCAGGCGGTCGCTGACGTGATGAAGTCGCGCACGGACGAAGGCGAACGTTTCGACATGAGCGTCGAGGAATGGCTGGCGTTCTCCAAACGCGCTTCCTTCTACGAAGTGCGCGAGCGGGCGAAGTCCATGGGTGTCCAGATGGTCTGGGATTGTGAGCTGCCCAAGACCCCGGAAGGCTTCTATCAAATCCAGAGCGGGATCGATTATGCGATCACGAGATCGCTGGCTGTGGCACCCTTTGCGGACATGTTGTGGATGGAGACCAAGACGGCGGACCTGGAGGACGCCAGGATGTTCGCGCATGCAATCCACGCAAAATATCCCGACAAAATGCTGGCGTACAATTTGTCGCCGTCGTTCAACTGGGACACCACCGGCATGAGCCCCGAGGAGATGAAGCGGTTCCCGGAGGAACTCGGAAAGCTCGGGTTCGTCTTCAACTTCATCACTTACGGTGGACACCAGATCGATGGCTTGGCCGCCGAGGAGTTCGCGACTGCCTTGAAGGAGGACGGGATGTTGGCGCTGGCGCGCCTGCAGCGCAAGTTCAGGCTGCTGGAGTCTCCTTACCGGACGCCGCAGACGCTGGTCGGAGGACCACGGCTGGACGGTGCTTTGATGGCTTCGTCGGGACGTACTGCGGCAACGAAGGCGATGGGTAAGGGATCGACACACTACCAGCACCTAGTTCAGACCGAAGTTCCCCCCAAGCTGCTGGAGGAGTGGCTCGCAGAATGGAGGAAGCACTGGGAGCATCCGGCGAAGATTCGGGTCGAACTGCGTCCCCACACGGCCGGCTCGGAGCTGTTGGAACTGAGCCTGCTCGATGAGCCCAGTGGTCAAAAGCTAGCCAACATCATCTTCGCTACTGTCCAGGATCGTCGCGGGAGGAACTTGCTCTCGGTGCGCGACCAGAACACGGTCGCGCCGCTGCGCAAGAAGCGATTGATGATGCTCGTCCAACTGTTTCTGATCCACCGCTACAAAGCTAGCGCCGTGCACTACCTCACTCCGACCGAGGATAACGAGTCCCAAACACAGAGGATGAAGAGTATGGGGATCTTCTCCGACGTGCAGACAGAAGTTGGGCAAATCATTGTCGCGGACGTCAACAAGCAGGTTGTTGACGAGCTGCTTAAGCCTGACCGGGCTGCCCTCCTGGAGGTGATCCGGAAAGCATCGCCTCAGATGGTGCAGTCCCCGAGCGTAGCGCATCATCACTCTTGAAACGTCCCGTTCTTATGGGTCGAGCCTAGGGCATCGGTCAGCGTCACGAGCTGTGGTGCGGTTCACTCCCATGGTTTGCGACCCTAAATGGCAGGCCCTTCAACGAATCGAGGTTGACTAGTTTTTCTCGCGGTCCCCCATCGAGGGCGAGAACGTCTGATTGGATGAAACTGGAGACCTGTTCAACAAACTCTAGATGCTTCTCAGCGATTTACTGGGGGTCGCCTAGGCAGTCCATTGGCTTTGTGCCTCATTAGTCGGAGAGCCGGACAAGTAGCGTGGCAGAACTCCAGGTAGCGCGTTAACCCCGAGCCGTGATCAGCGTCACTTCCCGGCAGGCACAGTGGAGCTACCCTTTGCCTGGCAGTGGCTGCCCGTTCCCCTGATGGAGAAGAGGTGTATCCCATGAAACGCAAAGCATCGTTCCCTATAGGGCTTGTACTGGCGACAATCGGATTCTCCCTCAGCTTGGCAGCGCAGGGTCTCAAGCCCGTCAAACTCCCGCCGCCGCAGATCGACGGCGGCCGACCTCTGATGCAGGTGCTCAAGGACCGGAAATCGACCCGCGAGTTCGGTCCGGGCACCCTTTCGCCGCAAATGCTTTCCAACCTGCTCTGGGCCGCATTCGGAATCAACAGGCCGGATGGGCATCGCACTGCGCCCTCCGCCATGAATTGGCAGGAGGTGAGCATCTACGTAGCGACGCTCGAAGGCGTGTACATTTACGATGCCAAGAATGACGTGCTCGACCCTGTGTTGAAGGGCGACTTCCGAGGGGCCACCGGCGCGCAATCATTTGTGAAGGACGCGGCTGTGAACCTAGTCTATGTTTCGGACCTTTCCAAGACCGGCCGTGCTGCTCCTTCCGAGGCGGAAATGTTCACCGCCGCCGACGTAGGATTCATCGCTCAGAACGTTTATCTCTACTGCGCCTCCGAAGGGCTTGCCACGGTGGTGCGGGGCAGCGTCGATAAACCCGCGCTGAGCAAGGCCTTGAATTTGCAGCCGAACCAGAAAATCATTTTGGCGCAATCAGTGGGGTATCCGAAGAAGTAGAGATCACCACAACATCATGCCACGTATCCCGTTGTCACCGCGACCTGACGAAGCGGGGCATACTCGAAGATAATCCAACTGCCTGACAAGTCGGATTACCGGACATGTTGCTCCTAGCACCCACTTGATTTCATACCAATGTCGGCTCCCTCGACCCGAGTAGACTTTGGTTGCTCAACGACCAAGGGCAAAGCCCAGCTTTGACGAGGTTTCGTACGTCCCAAATTGGCACGGCGAGTTGCGCCCCTCGCTCCGTTGATCTGCGGCAAGGGCCGACATCAAAAGTACTCAATGTCGTTCTCATGCCCACCTGTTCGAGTAAGACGTCGGCTGTTGCAAGATATTGGTCATACCACGCTGTCGATGAGACGCTGCATACGGCGGTAGTGAGAACCCTTCCAGTAGATCCGGTCACAATCAGGGCAAATATAAAAGTCCTCAAAGTGCCTCTTTGTTTCCGGCAAAAGGCGATGGCTAATCAACTCCTTTTGAGTTTGGCGCAGTAGGGCGTTGCAATGCATGCACCTGCGGAAGGGGGCGATTGCCGGGCCTAGTTCCAAAAGTTGTAGCACTTCCATTAGCTGTTGAGTTGGCTCCGTGGCTCGCAAATAGTAGCCCCATCTCACAATATTTCGCTTAAGCAGCCCACGGTCCCTGGTCAACAAGATACGGTCTTCACTCGCGGAAAGTTGGGCCAGTTCTACGTCTCTGTAGTTGTTGCGATATAAGGTGTCAAAGCCCAGCATCCGAAGATAGGCTGCTAACCGTCCCAAGTGCGTATCGGCGATAAAGCGCAGGTCGCGGAGCGATTGAGGTCGCAAGTGCGTAAGTGACGAAACATCGATGGACGTGAACTTGGGATAAACGCTTATCCGGTCGCCATTTTGAAGTCGGTAAGTGAAATCCACGGGATCGCCGTTTGCTAGGATTAAGTCCACTTCCGTGTGCGGCACGCCCATGGCCTCAATCATGTCTTTGACAGACCCAGCGACGTCGAAGTCACATGTGGTGGTTCGCATCTTTCTTTCGGATGGCAGAAAGTCATTTAACTGCGCGTAGAATCGCACGTAGGCCTGTTTCATAAGACTGGGAGACAAATCTTCGGGTGAGTCAGCCACCTACGATCAGACCTTCCAAGACGATAGGACGCCAAACAATGGGGGCCTTGTCCAGCAAACTGGTTCTCAAACAGCACAGAAGGCATAACCACAGGACGGACAACTGACGCAGGCGGATGTATCCACCATTGTGCCGCCGCATTCCGGACAGGTTTGAACGCCAACCGGCTCGGTCTGTTCAGGAACCCCCGACATCAGGACTTGCTCCCGCTTGCAACCATCGCGATAGACGGTTATGCCTTTGCATCCGAGCTGGTGAGCCAGCACGAACACATTTTCAATGTCTTGGCGTGTCGCCGCGCGGCGGAGATTCGCGGTCTTGCTCACGGCACTTTCAACGTGTCGTTGAAAGACGGCCTGCATCCGGACGTGCCACTCCGGCGAAATATCATGCGCGGTAACGAAGATTCGGCGAATGGACTCGGGGATTTCTCTTGCCTGCTTTGCGCTACCCGTCTGTAAAATCGAGTTCCGAGTGTGCTCATCGAGGTGCGCCGCAGCCATTTGTTCGAAGAGTGGATGAATACGGAATTCTCGGCGCTCGCCTAGTACATTTCGCAGAAAACAAAGTGCAAACAACGGCTCGATTCCACTGGAACATCCCGCAATAAGTCCGATGGTTCCTGTCGGAGCGATCGTTGTGACAGTAGCGTTGCGTCTCTTGATTCCCAGAGGATGGTACACACTTCGCGCGTAGTTCGGAAATACACCACGGACATCAGCGAGCCGGGACGATTCAGCCTGAGCCTCGGTCGAAATGAATTTCATCAGCTCATCTGCTACTTCCAATGCCTCCTCCGAATCGTAAGGCACTCGCAGAAGGAGGAGCATATCCGCGAATCCCATGATTCCGAGGCCAATCTTGCGATTCGCCAATGTTCTTTCTTCGATCCGTGGAATTGGATAGTAGTTGCTGTCGATAACATCATCCAGGAATCGAACGGCCAGATGCACGACAGAGCGGAGGCGTTCGAAGTCAATCGCCGAGCCCCGCACAAAACGCGATACGTTGATCGATCCTAGGTTGCACGATTCATACGGCAGCAGGGGCTGTTCCCCGCAAGGGTTGGTAGCTTCGATAGGGCCATCCATGGGCGTCGGGTTCTCTTTGTTCAGAGCGTCGAGAAACATCAAGCCAGGATCACCTGTTTTCCAAGCTGACTCTACAATCGTCTCGAACACTTGTCTTGCGTTCCTCCGAGCCGTTTCCATTCCCGTCCGAGGATTGATCAAGGGATACTCCGCATTCCTCGCGACCCGGGACATGAACTCGTCGGAAACAGCCACAGAGACATTGAACGTCGTCAGAGCGTTAGCGTCATTCTTTGAGACAATAAACTCCATGATGTCAGGGTGATCGAAGCGCATCACCGCCATATTCGCCCCTCGTCGTGCGCCTCCCGAACGAGTGATGGTGCAGGCGTAGTCATAGAGCTTCATAAAAGAAACGGGACCGCTGGAGCAGCCGCGAGTCGAACCGATCGGGTCGTTGCGAGGCCGGAGGTGGGAAAACGAAAAGCCGGTGCCACCTCCCGTCTTCTGAATCAAGGCCATGTCTCGAAGGGTCCCGAAAACCGAATCCATGGAATCGTCAATCGGTAGAACGAAACATCCAGAAAGCTGTCCTCCGGGAAGCCCTGCGTTTACAAGGGTCGGCGAATTGGGAAGAAAATCGAGGGAGAGCATCATACGCAAGAAAGAATCTGCCGTCTGCTGAACCTGGGCGCTTCCGGTATACCTGCGTTCGACCTTGGCGATTTCCCAAGCGACACGCGAGAACATTTCCTCGGGAGGCTCTAGGGGATTGCCTTGCCTGTCGGCAAGCAGGATCCTCTTTCTGAGAACCTCGCGAGCAATATCGCTCAGGCTACTGGTTTGTAATTCCACGAGTGGGAGCTTACCAGAGAATCGTGCAACTGAGCGGTCTCCGAGAGCTAAGTGAATGATCGGCGCCCGTCAAGCACGAACACGGCGTCCCACGGACAATCTGATGTGCGTCTTTGAGCCCGGGGCGGTGTTTGTTCCGGCGGTGTGGGTTCATTGCACTGGTCTAAAGGGCATTCACGCACTTCACGCCCAGTAAGCCAGATAATCGGACAAGATCAGTCCCAGTACTCCAAATCTCCGATAACCGCGTTTATCGGGACTCAGACGGGTTTCATCTGATGCCACTTCGCGCGAAACTCGATCAAGTCAAGAAGGTTTTCTTGACAGGTGGTATGACTCCTGAGCGGGCGGGAATGTGCGCGTCCCAACGTCGATCCCGCGAGACTACTGATAGACGCCGTATTCTTTGGCCGCTTCGATCATGGCTCGCAGATTTTCCGCAGTGGTATTGTGAACCTGAGCGCCGCCCGTCAAAATGTATCCGCCACGCTTCCCGCAGACCTCGATGAGATTTTTGCAATGCTCTTTCACTTCTCGCGGCGTTCCCGTACACATCAGCGAGGTCGGCACATTGCCCGCGATACAGTTCCTGTCGCCCAGAACCTTCTTGGCTCGGGCCATATCCGTTCGGTCGAACCACCAGATGACGGAGCCTTCCGGCAGATCTTTCACGGCTTCCAGACGCTTGTTATAGCTGCCCTCAGCGAACAACAGCGGCACGCAACCTTCCGCTACCAGCCCCAATATGACTTTTTTCAAACCGGGCCAGTAAAACGTCTCAAATTGTTTCTCGGACATGAAGGTATCGTCGCCCTTGTGCAGAGCCATAAAGATAATTGGTACTCCCGAGACATCCGCTCCGGACAACGCTCCCTCAACGATCCAAGGCGTTACGACTTCCATCGCTTGCTGCAGCTTCGCTGGTTGGCGGTATATATCCATCATGATTCCCCGGGTTCCGCGCAACGTATCGCCAAACAGGTCGAAGGGGGCATGAGCGAATCCGCCCAGGAACGGCGGGTATCCCGCGGCCTGGGCTTCCTTCGTGATATCCGTTACCGCCTGACGAAATTTCGCGAGTTCCTTGCCTGCGTCAATAACTGCTTGAAACGCTTCCTGAACCTCCGGAAGCATGCAGGCTCCCAGGAAAACCGTCGGCATCCCAAATGCACGCTTGAAGGGGAGTAGCTTCCGAAAAGGCTCAAAGGCTCCCAGTGTGCGAGGCAGATAGACCCGCATGAAGAAATCGGCTGGATCCTTCAGCAGGGCGTCGTATTCATCGGCCTTCATGTACTCGCCTTCTACAAATTGCGCCATAGGGGCGTTTTCGTCGAGGCCATGGCCGGGCCACACCGACATTCGCGTCTTTGTAATCTCATGAAGCCTCCCGGAAGTGACACTCACACCTGGAATCACGCACGTGTCCCCGTCGAAGTCGTAGAGGAACTTTCGCCATGCGCGCTTCATTTCCTCGTAGTCATACATGGCCGTGCGCACTGTGATTCCAGCGTAGGAAGCCGGAAACTGGCCGGCGGGAAGAAGGCACGGGACACGGTCGGGCTCTTGCACGCGGGTCGCTCGAATGATTCGCGTCAGGCGCGCGTGGTAGCCTTGTTCTGCGGCGGGACTGGCAAAGCGGACCCCGGGAGCGGAAAGCCATCGTTCGAACCGCTGCTCCCGCTTTCCTTCCCACGCCCTTTGGGCTGGCGGCTGGGGAGAAATAACTGTCGCGATTGATTTAGATCGATTCATTCTATTTGTAGCCCATCATCGCCTCGGTCAAGAACCAGACTATCGGATCAGGGAGCATATCCGGGACGCAATGCGCCTGCCTTCCTCGGAAGAACTTCAGAAGCAAGTCTTTCTTGAGCCTTCAGTTGTGCCATCGCGCGGCCATAGGGCTTCACGCCCAACCACATAATGACTGCCGTCAGCGAGCCCAGCGCTAACGAGGCCACTGCCATCGAACGTCCGAGCATCCGATCGGAGTGGAACAGATAATCCGTAAATAGCGCCACCATGGTCGGTCCCAAGCCGAAGCCAATGACATTGAAAACGAAAAGAAAAAGTGCCGTCACCTGGCCCCGCATCTGATTGGGAGTAACGATTTGAAGCGCGGCGTTCATGGGTGCGTTCGTCCAGAAGAGGAAGAATGTATATGCAGTGGACAGAACGATAGACAGGACGGCCGTCGGCATCAGTGGGAACAAAATCATTCCCGGCAACGCCAGCAGTTGGCCGATGAAGACGGTACGCATGTTGGCGTCGTCGTATCCCTTGCGGGCTAATCGCTCGGCCATCAAACTGCCGGTGAACGCTCCGATGGGCATGATCGTCAGTGACAACAAGCCCTGCACGAGCCCATACCTCACGATGGTCCAATGAAACGTGCGAACGTAAAAGGACGGCGCCCAGCTTCGGATACCGAATCCCATCATCGCCGAAATCCCCATGCTCGCAAACATCGGCACGAAGACTCCGGAGTTCTTCCAGATGAACGCCAGCACGTCTTTGACCGGGGGCCGTTTCGGCGACCGGGCTGCATCGACGCCACTGCCAGCCATCCGTCCGCGCCGCGCAGGTTCTTGCACGGTGGCCATGAGGGCCGCCACCAGCAACCCCGGGAGACCAATTACAATGAGTGTCAACTGCCAACCGTGCAGCATCCCAATCACGGGCAACGTCACAGGCGAGAGTCGCATGAACAGGCCGGCCAGCGTGCCTCCCACGATGAGGGCAATGCCTTCCCCGAGAAACATGCCGAAGAACAGGACGGCGAACGCCCTCGGCAGTTTTTCGCGAGGGAACAAGTCCGCGAGCATCGAAAAAGAGGCCGGGCTGCTGCACGCTGCTCCAACTCCCGAGCCGACTCGGCACAAGAACAGTTGGCCAAAGGTGTGCGTCAGTCCCGAGATTGTCGTGGTCAGGCTCCAGATGGCCGTGCCGACACCCAGGATCGCGCGACGACTCTTGTAATCGACGAGTCTGGCGATCGGAAGCGCCACCAGCAGGTAGAAGCAGACGAACGCAAAACCCATCAAAAGGCTCATCTGCGTGTCGTTGATGTGAAGGTCGCGTTTGATCGGCTCGACCAGGAGGCTCAGGATGCCCCGGTCGAGATACGTCATCATGAGCCCCAAAGCCAGCACGAATACGCCGTACCACGCTTGACCAGGGCCGGGCCAAGGTTCGACCGTGCTGCGCGCAGGTTCAGGGGCTGCAACAGCAGCTGCGTCCATCGCAGGACTGGCGGGGTTCACGAAGTTGCCATCGCTTTCGGCGAGCGACTGGGTGTTATCAAATCGCCTGCGGCCCGTCAATATTGGCCTTCAACATATTGAACGCATTTCTCAAATCTCTAACGGTGTATGACCTCCCTGTGCTTAGAGGAGAGTTCCTCTGGTTCGGCGCCCCGCGGAAGCCGAACCGCCAACGCCCACGGCGACAAAGCCACAGCGTCAGCGTCTTCCCCCGGACGGCGGCCGGAGATTCGGCGGCGGAGGATTCTTCATCCCGAGCCGGAAGTATTCGCCCGTTTCCACGCGCTTCCAATTCACCGAAATGTTTTGGCCTGCCGGATGGGACATGCTCAGCGCACCGTGGTTGCACTCTTCTATGCACACTCCGCAGAACCAGCATTCTTCGGGATACAACACAATCGGAGGCTTGTGCTTCTCCGGATTGGGCATCATCACGTCCGTCGGGCACACGTCCACGCAGAGATTGCAGCCGTTGCACAAGGTCGCGTCGAACCGCATCCCTTTATTGGGCGTCGGGGGATTGGGTGTCATGTAGATCTTGTTGCTCATGACTCATGGGCTCCTTGTCTCTCGAGTTGACCGGCGTGGCGCGCGTAGTTTTCTTCATAGCTCGAGGCATATGGCGGTCGAAGATGAAAGTCGAGCGGAAGTTCTCGCCACTTCACCCGGCCGTCTTCCTGTCTCATGGGAAGGTGCTTCTCCCATTCCGGTGGGTCCATCTTGGGATAATCGAGTCGGTAGAAATCGAGATAGGCGGTGCTGCACTTTCTCAGCCGTGATGCCTGCATCACCATCTCACCTAACGTGATCAGCGAGAAACATTCGAGCGTGCGCCCTAGTTCGTGGGGGTTGGCCGCGCAGGCTGTGGCGCCTTCATTCTCCTTGAGTTCATTCAGAAGACTCAGCCCTCGCGTCAACGTAAGTTCGTTCTTGTACTTGCCGCAGTAGTCTTGCATTACCCGGGCGATGGCCGCGTTCAGCTCCTTCCACCCGATGCCGTTCTTGTTCTGCTTGACGTGCCGGTAGGCGCGCTCCTTTTCCGCGTCCACCTGTTTGCGGTCCACCACCGGCTCGGCCGCGTCCTTGGCGTAGTCCGCGGCTTTCCGTGCTGCGTACCTGCCCATCGTGTGCGACTCGCCGTGACACCCCGCACCGAATACCGGCGAAGTGCCGGCGGCATAAAGCCCTTCGAGCGACGTCCTCAAATCCCAATCTACGAGGAAGCCTCCTCCGGCGAGACTCCGCAGATGAGGATGCGGCGTGCCGCCCCAGAAATTCGAATGCTGGTATCCCTCGGGCAACATCACCGGTGCCTGGAGCAGGTCCTTATCGGGGTCAAATCCCGCCTTGGTGAGCGTGTCGTAGATGGGGATGCGCGTTTTTCCCTCGTTTCCGATCATCATTCCCCAGATGCAGCGCCGCTCTATCTCCGATAGGCGCGTCAAATCGGCGTAGAGCGGCAGTTGAAACTCGCCTCGCCGGATGCGCTCGGGCAAGTCCCGTGACAGGTCGTTCCACTTGTACTGGTCCGCGTACATTTGGAGACCGATCCCGATGCCGAGCTGGAACCTTTGTCCCTGAGACGGGAGGAAGCGCTCCTCCACGGTCTTCAGCTCTCGGCCAAACGGATCAAACCACGGGACCTCTTTTCCATTGGCGTCGACAATCGAAGTGCCGTGGTACGTATTGCTGGTGTTGCCCATGCTGTAAGGGGCGTATCCGAACCCGCTGAGGCGTCCCGGTGCAGTCTGTTCCATCTGCACGAACTCGGCACCGGCATTCCAGCCAATGGCATGGCCGGTTCCGGCGCTGTTCATCGTACTCATGGCTCCAGCAGCGGTCATCTCAGGTGCGAAAGAAAACAGCCGGCCGCCTCCTCCGCTGGCGATGATCGTGGCCTTCGATTTGAAGATATAGAATTCGCCGGTCCGCATGTTTACACCGGTCGCCCCGACAACCCTGCCTCCCTGTCGCGCCCCTTCCGTGAGCAGGCTCGTCACGACCGTCCGGTTGTACATCCTGATGCGGAGACGCTTCATTTCGTAGAAGAGGCACTGCTTCAAGTCGAAGCCCCAGATCCGCAGGATGTGGCGGTTCCGATAGTCGTAGCCAAACATCAGCTTCGTCTCGTCGTCCCGGAAGTCCGCGCCCTTGAACTCATCGTGTAGATCTCGAATCTGCACGCCCATCTGCTCGCACTCGAGCAGCGTCTCCCAACCTTCCGTGCATGTGATGTAGCGCGCAATTCCGTTGGAGTAGCCGTGGGCACTCTCCATGACGGCCATGGTGTAGTCCAAGGGCGTTACCTTCGAGCAAGGGTTCTTGCAGGCACCGTGCCAGTGGTCAACGCCTGTGCCTCCCGAGCCGCTGCGCTTCAAATGACCCGTTTCGACGATGACGACTTCAGCTCCCTGCCGGGCGGCGCTGATCGCGGCGTGACATCCAGCTACGCCCCCACCTACGATGAGGACGTCAGCGGCTATCTCACTCTCCTGGTCGTAACGAATGGGATACGGCCACTCCGGCAGGGTCCCATGTTGCTCAACGAATTCACTCCACGTCGTCATGGCAGGAGTCCTCCGCTATCGAATTGAGAGGCTGCCGCGGGCATCCGGCGATGTTCGAGCGCGCGTACGCAGTCGAGGGGATTGTGCGACGCGACTCGCGAAGGCGCAAGATTGGTGTTCAGCATATTGAAGACATAAGAAGAATTATCGAAGGGAGACAGCGCACTACGGAAGTCCTCGCCGCGTTGCCCCCAGGCAGGCTCAGTCAGCAGGCAGGACTTAAGTCGTTGCCCAGAGGCAACTTGAAAGTGAGTATAATCCCGGCTGTCGACGCGACGGATCTCTGCGACCTATGGAACTACGCGCTGCAACGAATTCGCTCGAACGCGCACTCACGCTGCTCGATATCGTCGCTCGGGAACGCGAGGGGCTGACGAACGCCGAGATTAGCAGGCGCATGGGCATGGCGCCCAGTAGCTGCTCGTACATACTGAGCCGGCTCGAGCGAGAAGCCTACGTTCGGAGAGACAAAGGAACCGGCCGGTATCAGATCGGATTGAGACTTGTGGAGCTCGCGTATGGCGCGTTGCGCACGATTGGCCATCGGCCCATCGTCGAGCCCGCACTCCACAGGCTGGTCGAGAAGACTCGATTGACCGCTCTCATCGCGGTGTGGGTGCGGGGCCGGGCGGTGGTCGTGGACAAAGTCGAAAGCCCAGAGTCCATCAAAGTCGATGTAGATCTCGGCTATCCGCTCTACGCCCACTCCAGCGCATTGGGCAAGGTGCTGCTGGCGTACCGCACCCTGGACGAATTCAACCAGTTTGTGAAAGAACATGGCCTGCCGCCGCGGACCGCCAGAACGATTACCTCCAAAGTAAGATTACTGCAGGAACTCGAGACCGTGCGACTAGGGGAATATGCGAGTTCCAATGAAGAGGAGTTTGTCGGCGGTCGAGCCGTAGCGGCGCCAATCGTGGACGGTTTCGGAAAGGTATGCGCGGCGGTCAGTGGAGCCGGTCCTTCTGTTCACCCCATCTGGAAGTGTTCGGAGGACGCCATCCGGTGCGTGAAGGCAGCCGCGCGGGAAATCTCGAGGCGGTGGGGTGGTTGAATCGCTCGCTGGATGGCCTCAGCTAGCCTCCAGCGTTTGTATTGTAAGCCTTGTGCCTGGCAAGTTGGATAAGCGGACATATACCCGCCTAGTACTCCACTGTCCGGTTTATGCGTTAACAGGAATATTCCGCTGTTACCGCCATCCACATCGCTGTTGGCGATTTTGCAGACGGTGAGATCCAGGTTCTTCCAGTAGATTTGCGGAAGCCTTGTCGCGGAAAAAAGATCTCGGTACGCCCGTCCCATGCTTTGCGTGGAACCGCGTCTATTTGTTGGTCGCCTCAGTTCGGATGTCACGGCCCGCATGGAATTCTTGCGTGGCACAAGGGACAGAGAAACACAAGCGCCGGTTCATGGGCGTTGAATCAGCTCAAGGCGGTTACCGACCGGATCGATCGCGATGCCGATCATGATGCCGGTGTTTCCGAACGCGCGAGGATCGCCGGCCATCGAGCCGCCAGCCGCCTTGATGGCCGCGACTGTCGCTGCCATGTCCTTCACGTTCAGGATCACGTGCGCAATCGGGTCCTTCAGGTCGTCGGAATCGCGATGCGTGATCACGATCGGCTCGCTCTTGTTGGCCTTTGCGGCGTCGGCCGTCGCACCGAAGTTCACGAAGACCTCCGGTCCTCCGGGCGCATTGATCCGATTGACTTCAAACATGCCGAACGCGGCCTCGTAGAACTTCGCCAATGCAACAGGGTCTTGCGCGCCGACCCGCACCGAGTTCAGCGTCACCTGGGCGTGTGCGGCGCTCGCGAGCAGCAGCACGGCGGTTACCGCCATCACAGTTGCGTAAATTCTCTTCATCGAAGTCTCCAGTGGCGCGCCTCATTCACGATAGACCGCGCCGGGATCAACAGTTCACCTGCCCGTCGCCAAAAATCTGACCAGCGGTGGAATCCTATCCGCCAAAGCCTCAAAGTTCAACCAGGTTCAATAGGTTTCAATGGCAAAGGCACAATGCCCTTCAACGGAAGCCACCTAGAAGAAGCAAATTTCAACAAATAAGATTTGGATTCTGGTTCGGGACCAGGAGGCTCGAAGCGTAACTCCTGATAAGTCAGATTACTGGACAAATTCGTACCGTTACTTTAACTCCTCAGTGAGCCCGTCTTCCAGGATTCCGCATTCGTCGGATACCAGAGCAAATGCCAAGACGCGCTCTTTGAATTTTAGCACGGTGACAAGCGCCAAGAACTTTTCGGCAGGATGTAGATCGCCAGTCTGATACTTCTTGGCTGAGGTGTTGGTTCCCATCTCTAGTCCTCCCCGGGAAAAGAAACATTTCAAAACCAAATTTCGCCTCAGGGCGGCTCTGCCAGCTCGACCCCAATTTCTCGGCCATTGAGACCTTCTTGCGAATCCGCAGTCTCTGAGCTGCTTTGTGAAGTTTCACACGCCATCTCCACGGAGCGTCGCGGATTGACGTGGGCGAGTTTTTCGAGTGTCGTCCCGCAATCAGGGCACCGATGTCGGCGAAGCCACGCGTGGAGTTGCTGCGTCTCCCGTTGGCGCCGCTCAGCAATGACCCGGCGTTTGTCTGCCTGGAGGCACTCTGCGTGGAAACGCGCTGATCTACCTTGAGGCAGAGGTCCACTGCACCCACGGCAGTAGTAAGCCTGCCGTTGACTCTCTTCCAGCAATTCGCTTGGTGTGTTGAGCTCTTCATTCGGCGCCATGCGCGTCACTCCTACTTCTGAAATTTGCAACCTTCTGATCCAATGCGCCTCGGCTCGCTCCATCAGCGAGCAGGGGCAGGGAAGCGGCGTCCAATTGGAAGCAGCAGCGTCCAACTGGCATCCAAAACCGGCCATTTTCAGTGAGGATTTCAGTAGGTTAGCGGCGTAAGGGCAATTGAATCGTCGAGACTTATGGAGCGGGCGATGGGAATCGAACCCACGTCCGAAGCTTGGGAAGCTTCTATTCTGCCATTGAACTACGCCCGCTCAGGCACGAATCGCCATCAGGATAGCACCGGGTTCGAGCAGCCGCAAGAAGGGCGGCTCACGCCATCGGCGATCGCCGCGTAATTTGCACAAGTACTATTTAATTTCGGGATAGTCGAGATAGTAGCGGTGGAGATCGGCGAGGGTCATCTGGCCCTTGCGGATATGGACCGCGGCCGGAGCCGATGGATCGCCGCTGGAAATGACCCACACGGTGTCGCCGGCGCGAAGATCGGTGAGCTTGAGCGGCTTGCCGGTCTCGTCGGCGAGCTGTGTTTTGTCGCCCACCTTCAGCAAGACTGTGACCTCGCTCGGGCGCTTCAGCAGGAGCTGAGATTTTTGCTGGTCGAGCGACGCGACGATGAAGAATTCCTCCCCGCTTGAATTCTTCTTGCTCTGCGCCGAGGCATTCGCAGCCAGCGCAATTCCCGCCAGCAGAGCAACGATGAGCGCGCGGATTGCCGAGATTCTGAAAAAGCGTCTATTCATATCGAAGCGCCTCAATGGGATCGAGCCGCGCGGCTTTGCGCGCGGGATAGTAGCCGAAGATTATGCCGACGAGCGCAGAAAACACGACGGCCACGACAACGGAGAGTTTCGAGACGAACGTCGGCCACCCAAGCGAATTCGAAATAAGCGCCGAGGCAGCCATACCCACGGCAATACCGATAAGGCCTCCGAGCGAACTCAGCACGAGCGCTTCGCTCAGGAACTGTTTTTGGACGTCACTCTCGGTGGCGCCCACGGCCATGCGCACGCCGATTTCACGCGTTCGCTCGGTCACCGATACGAGCATGATGTTCATGATGCCGATCCCGCCGACCACCAACGACACGGCTCCGACGGCTCCCAGCAGGAGCGTCATCGTGTTTGCGGCGGCCTGGGATGCCTGCGCCATTTCGTTGGGGCTGCGGACGATGAAGTCGTCGTCCTCGCCGGTCCGCAGGTGATGGCGCTGGCGGAGCAAGGCGGCAATGCCGACCTGGACTGAGTCCATCGTCTGCTGGGAAGTTGTGGATACCATGATCATCTGTACCCAACTGATCCCTGAGATCTTCTTTTGGACGGTCGTAAAGGGCATGAAGAGGATGTCATCCTGATCTTGCCCGTTGCTCGATTGGCCCTTCTCCTGGAGTACGCCAACGATCCTGAATGGAAGGTTTTGGACGCGGATCATTTGTCCCACGGGATCCTGATCGCCGAAGAGCTGCGTCTCGACCGTCTTGCCGATCACGCAAACATCGGTGGCCATGTCGACATCCCTCTGTGAGAAGAAGCTTCCTTCGACGACCGGCCAGTTGCGAATCTGGCTGAAGTCCTGGGACGAGCCGTTGGCCCTCGTGAGCCAGTTCTGATTACCGTTCACGGCCTGCACGGTGGAGCCGACCATCGGAGAAACGGCGGTAACATTTGGCACGTGCTGGAGGATCGCTTGCGCGTCGTCAGCCGTGAGCGTTTTGTTGGCCCCGCTGCCCATGTGCACTCCGCCGGTGTTCACGCTGCCAGTGAAGATCATGATGATGTTCGTGCCGAGCGATTGGATCTGTTGCTGCACCTGCTCGCTGGCACCCTGGCCAATTGCGACCGTGCAGATCACGGCGCCGACGCCGATGATGATTCCCAGCATCGTCAAAATGGTCCTTAGCTTGTTCCGCGCCAAGGCCCGTAGCGCCACGCGAATGACTTCTCTTGGATTCATGGTGTTCTCTCGCTTGTCCGTCTCATCGAAACTTATCTTCCCGGCGGGCCGCCACCGCCGAAGCCCGGCGGACGGGCACCGGTCGTAGTCGTTGCGCCCTGCGTTTGCTGCGCGATGACCAGCACGTCGCCTTCGTTGAGGTTCCCTTGAACCAGCTGCGTGTTGTTATAGTCGGTGATTCCGCACTGCACCGCTACAGGGATCAAATCCTTGTTCGGTCCCAACTTCCAGACGACTTGCCAGCCGCCGAGGTGTGTGGTCGAGGCTTCCCGAGAAATATTGTACTGCTTATAGATCTGGGGCAGTTGTTGCTTCAGCGTTGCGGGCTTAAACGTGAGCGCGGGGTTGGGAATCTCGATCGCGTTGCTTGCATGGCCTGTCGGGATCGTGACGTAAGCCGTTTCGCCGGGGAGCAGCTTTTCGTCCGGATTGCTGAAATCGATCACCGTGTTGTAGGTGACGACGTTCTGAACCGTTGTTGGGTTCAGACGCACGGTGCTGACGCGGCCATGAAACAGCTCGGTGGGAAACGCGTCCACAGCAAACGTCACGGGCGTAGCGACCTTGATGTTCCCCGTATCGGATTCGTCCGTAGCGGCGTAGACCTGCATGCGGGTCAAATCCTGCGCCACGGTGAACACATTGGGCGCTTGCAGTGTGGCGGCAACGGATTGGCCCACGTCGATGTTCCGCGCGACGACGGTGCCGTCGATCGGCGAAACGATCGTGGTGTATTTGAGGTTCGTCTCTGCCGCTTTTAGCGCCCCTTCCATAGCGGTGACTTGGGAGCGAGCTTGGGCGAGTGTCGCCTTAGCCTGGGTGACCGCCGCTTCTACGGACTTAACGTCCGCCACCGCCTGCCCGAGAGTCGATTGCGTCAGGTCGTTCGAATCCGCCGAAACAACACCCGACGCGAAGAGATCCTGCGAGCGCTTGGCGGTCGCCTCCTGATAGGACGCATTAGCCTGCGACTTCGCAAGGTTCGCCTGGTCGACCTGGACGTTGGCCGCGAGCGTTACCAGATTGGCCTGGGCGTTTTCCAGATTGCCGCGCGCCTGCGTGACTTGTGCTTCATAGATTGCGGGATCAAGCTGGGCGAGCACCTGTCCGCTCTTCACGCGGGTGTTGAAGTCCGCAAAGATGTACAGCACCGTGCCGGAGACGTAGGAACCGACCGAGACGGTCGTCAGCGCATTGATGGTCCCCGTGGCCTGGACTGCCGAGGTGATATCACCGCGATGGATCGTTGCGGTCGTGTACTTGGGTTCGGCGGCCTTGCTCTTGGCGTAGTACCAATACCCGAGGATAAGGATCAGGCACCCCGCTCCGATCAGGTATATCTTCTTGTGTTTCTGATATGAGTCTTTGAGTGGCATGGATCTCCGGTTGTGCGGGAAGCATTCTCGACTGAGCGCAAGATGCCACGGCTGAGCCTTCTCTTCCTCACTCGATCTAAAGACGCATAGTACTGCCCATTGGTTACCTTCGCCACTGGCGTGTCGGCCGCAGTGGCGATTGGGCTTGCCGGAGTGCGCCACTTAGGAAGTTAGTGCCGCGGCACGCAACGACAGAATTTTCGCGGGCCTCATTCAGGGTTCTGCGCGTGTCCGCCTCCGTGCTAGAGTGGGCGGCTCAAGAATGCCAGGGAGGGGAAGTGGCGTATAGCGACCTGCGGGATTTCCTTAAGAAACTGGACAAAGAAGGCGAGCTTAGGCGCATACCGGTGGAAGTCGATCCGGTCCTTGAAATCACGGAGATTTCCGACCGGGCCGTCAAAGCCGGCGGACCAGCGCTTCTTTTTGAGCGGCCGAAAGGATCGCGAATTCAAGCGGTGACGAACCTCGTGGGCAGCGAGCGCCGGATGAACCTCGCGCTGGAAGTGGAATCGCTCGACGAAATCGCGGGCCGGATTTCTGACATTCTCGATATGCAGTCGCCGCAAGGGCTCCTCGACAAGGTGAAGATGCTGCCGAAACTTGCCGAGCTTGGCTCTGTATTCCCAAAGATGGTTCGGAGCGGCGATTGCCAAGAGGTCGTCCAGACCGAGCGGTTTTCGCTTTTTGATTTCCCCATTCTTCAGTGCTGGCCCCAGGACGGCGGGCGCTTTATCACTTGGCCGATGGTGATTACGAAGAATCCGGAGACAGGAAAACGCAACGTGGGCTGCTATCGGATGCAGGTCTTCGACGAGCGCACGACGGGGATGCACTGGCAGACGCAGAAGCATGGAGCCGAGCATTTCCGCAGCGCGCGTTCCAAGAATGCGCAGGGGAGGCTCGAGGTTGCAGTCGCGATCGGCGCCGATCCGGCGACGTGTCTTTCCGGAATCCTGCCCGTGCCACCCGACATGGACGAGTTCGTGTTTTCGGGATTCCTGCGCCGCGATCCCGTGGAACTTGTGGCCTGCAAGACGGTGGACCTCGAGGTCCCGGCGAACGCCGAAATCGTGCTCGAAGGCTATGTGGAACTGGGAGAGATGCGAACCGAAGGACCATTCGGCGACCACACGGGCTTTTATTCGTTGGAAGGGCAGTATCCGGTCTTTCATGTCACATGCATCACGCACCGCAAGGAACCGCTGTATCTGACGACGATCGTGGGACCGCCTCCGCAAGAGGATTACTTCATCGGCCACATGATCGAGCGCGTTTTTCTGCCCGTCATGAAGATGACGCATCACGAGATCGTGGACGTGGCCATGCCCGCCGAGGGGATATTCCAAAACCTCATGATTGTCTCGATCCGCAAAAGCTATCCCGGACACGCCCGGAAAACGATGAATGCGATTTGGTCTCTGGGGCAGGCGATGTTTACGAAGGTGGTCGTGATCGTGGACCACGATGTCAACGTGCAGGATTCGCGCGAGGTAGTGTGGAAAGCATTGTGCGCGATTGATCCGGAGCGGGACATTCAATTTGTGCTCGGCCCGGTGGACAGTCTGGACCACGCAGCCCGTCGGCAAGACTATGGATCGAAGATGGGAATCGACGCGACTCGAAAATGGCCCGAAGAGGGTTTTACGGGCCGCTGGCCTGACGAGATTAAAATGGACGCCGCGACGAAACAGCGCGTCGACGCGATCTGGCGCCAGCTCAAACTAGAAACAGATCGTCGATAGCAAGCAGTTCTTACGCGAGCTTTCGCAGCTCTTCGCGATCAGGCCGTACTCTTTTCCACAGGGACTCGGCTGGAATTCCTTTCGCCGTCGTTACTTAGACCTCTTTTTTCGCCTGTCCTGTCCCTATGGGCGGGTTTTATCAACAGCACACGCATGCAACATGTTGGTTGACAGTCTGTGTCGCCGGATGTGATAAACGCTTCAAGGGGAGCGTACCGGCAGTATCAGTACCGCCGGTTTCCGCTGGCTCTTGAAAGCCTCACGGGGTTGGGGCGAATCAGAAACGAAGGGCAATAGGGACTTTCATAGCGAAGGGCGAAACGGGAAAGCTATGCGGATCTGCCCCGCGGAGCGGGGTGGGTTGAGAGGTGAGGGGCCACGCGATGTTCAATCTCGGTAAAACGAAATCACTGGTTGGCTTGGACATCGGCTCGAGTTCGGTGAAGGCCGTCGAGCTGAAGAAGGCGAAAGACGGCTACGAACTGGTTAGCTATGGCTTGGAGCCTCTCTCCCAGGACACGGTCGTGGACGGCGCCATCATGGACGCTCCGTCAGTGGCCGAAAAGATCATCTCTATTTTCGACGCGCAAAAAATCAAGGTGAAGGACGTTGCGACATCGGTTTCCGGGCACTCGGTGATCGTGAAGCGGGTCAGTATGCCGCTGATGACCGAAGAGGAGCTCTACGACCGAATACAGGCGGAAGCGAGCCAGCACATTCCGTTCGATATCGCCGACGTGAACCTAAGCCATCAGCTCCTTGAGGCGACCGAGAACCAGATGGACGTGCTACTTGTCGCCGTAAAGAAAGACAAGATTTTGAACCACACGAACGTGCTGGCGCAGGCAGGGAAGACGCCTGTCGTGGTGGATATCGACGCCTTCGCGCTGCAGAACTGCTTCGAGGTCAACTACGAACCCGATCCGTCGCAGGTGGTGGCTCTTCTGAACATCGGTGCGAGCGTGATGAACATCAACATCATCCGCGGATGGACGCCGCTGTTTACGCGCGACGTTTCGGTCGGCGGCAATCAGTATACCGACGCCTTGCAGAAGGAATTGGACCTGAGCTTCGAGGATGCGGAGAAGCTGAAGATGGGCGGAACGCTGGCGGGCGTGAGCGATGAACAGCGCACCGCCATTCTGCGGTCTGTTTCCGACATCCTGATTCTGGAAATCCAGAAGACCTTCGATTTCTTCCGGGCGACGGCGAGCGGCGAGAACATTCGCCGGATCGTGGTGGCCGGGGGAACGGCGCGTGTTCCGGGCCTGCTGGACCTCCTAAAGGAAGAGTTTGCGATGCCGGTGGAAGAGCTTTACCCGTTTCGCAAGATTGCAATTAATCCAGCGCGCCACGATGAAAGCCAGCTTCGGGAGTTGGCGCCGCGCCTAGCAATCGCTGTGGGCCTGGCGCTGAGGAGCTTTGACACGCCATGATCCGGATCAATTTACTCGGCCAGGCACGTCCGAAGGCCGCCAAGCAAGCGGTGCCGCTGGAAGCGACCTTGCAGTTACTCCTGCTCGTCGCGGCGGTGGCAGTGGCGGGCGTGATACTGACCGTCATGTACTTTTCGAATAAGCGGGAACTCGACAATACGAACAAGCGGATCGCGAGCCTCCGCGCCGAGAAGGCCAGCCTGCAGCAGATCAAGGTGGATGTCGACCGCTTTGAAAGCGAAAAGAGCGTATTGCAGCAGCGCATCGATGTGATCGAAACGCTCCAGCGCAATCGGAGCGGTGCGCAGGATCTGCTCCAAATGGTGGCGAATACGGTGGTTCGTGTCGATGCCCTTTGGCTGACCTCGGTAACCAAGACGAGTGACTCGTTGGATATCGAAGGCGAAGCGGGTTCGATCAACGCCGTCGCGAATTTCATCACGGAGTTGAAACGCTCCGGATACTTCGACAAGGTCGAGATCAAAAACGCCAAAGAGAACGATCTGCAGTCGGGCGTGGAAACCTATAGTTTTTCGATGACCGTGGCCATTGCTCCGCCGTCGAGCGGCCAGGCTAAAACGCAGCCCGCAGGCTCCGCGCAACCTCCGCCGCCTGCGGCTAAGGGGAGGAGCTAGCCATGGCGAGCAGCTTCCGTGAATGGCCCTGGCCTCTCCAGGCTCTGCTCTATGTGGGTTTGGCCGTCGTGCTCGTGCTGGCCGGTCTGTTTATACCTGGCCTTCCGTTGGCATCCGTCCGAACACAGCTTGAGACCGCGCAAGGGGATCTGAAACCCCTCGAAGCGGAAGTTCAGAATCTTCGAGTCTACAAACAGCGCCGCGCGGAGCTGCAAACCGAAATGGATGCGCTCCAGAAGCAACTCGCGACGCTGCAGACGATCGTTCCCGAAGACAAGGAAACCGACCAGTTCATTTTGATGGTTCAGCGCTCGGCGATCAGTGCAGGCGTCTCGATCCGCACGCTGACCGCAAAGCCAATAGGGCAGAAGCCGTACTATTTCGAGATGCCGTTCGATATCGAGGCGGACGGCCCTTATTACTCCGTTCTCGATTTCTTCGCCCGGCTGGGGCGCCTCTCGCGCATTATCAACGTGGGCGACCTGAAACTGGCTTCCGTCGGCACGACCGGTGCGGGCGGCGGGAAATTTCATGTGACACCGGGAACATCGGTGACCGGAACATTCACAATCACAACTTTCTTTACGAACGCGAGCGAACAGCCGGCAGCCGCGGCTACGGCTGGC
>JGI12270J11330_10000291_pt1 | contig 38532 bp, 27 predicted proteins | sample PeaSoiMetSII2010_FD_11330 | JGI IMG/M metagenome (IMG submission 11330)
ACCATCACCAACGGCACGGGACTGACCCAGTCCGCCACGACCAACGATCGTGGTGAATATTCTGTTGAAGGGTTGCCTACCGGAACCTACAGCCTCACGATTTCCGCTCCCGCTTTCAAGGATTTTCACAGCGATGGATTGGCTGTGAGTGCGGGTCAGAGTATTCCGATCGATGCAGTCCTGGAGCCCGCCGGCACCTCAACCTCGGTGAATGTGGAAGGACAGAAAGTCTCGCAAGTGGAAACGGAGACTTCTCAGATTGTCGGTACTATCACGCGAAAGGAATTGGTTAGCCTGGGATTGAACGGCCGCAACTTTACCCAGTTAATTGCTCTAACTCCCGGCGTCAGTAATCAGACCGGCCAGGACGAGGCCAAGGTTGGGATCACCGGGAGCGTGCGCTACAGCGTGAACGGGGGACGCGTCGAATACAACTCCTTCGATGTGGATGGCGGCGATGTCTTGAACGCTGGTTTGAATGGGAATCAGAGTACGCTGACCGTTTACCCCAGCCTGGATGCGCTCAATGAAGTGCAAGTGCTAACGTCGAACTACGGGGCGATGTACGGGCAGAGTGCATCCGGCACGGTTCTGGCGACGACTAAATCCGGAACCAATACGTTCCATGGGGTAGGTTATGAGTTCATCCGCAATGAACTGTTCAACGCGCGCAATTACTTTGACCAGACCCCAAAGGCGCCTCTATACCGGAGAAACGACTTTGGTGTCGCCATCGGTGGCCCGCTCTACATCCCGGGGCTCTTCAACACTAATAAGGACAAAACCTATTTCTTCTTCTCGGAGGAATTCCGCTTTGAGCGCTCGCCCGTCGGACCGGGAGGCGACAAGGAAAGCTACAATCAGGCGGTTCCGTCTCTCGCGGAGCGCAGCGGAAACTTCAGCGATCTGTGCCCATTCGTGCTGCCAGGATTCCAAACTGATTTTGCGCGTTCCAGTTATCCCGATTGTCCCGCTTTCGGCACTGATCAAAACACCGGCAAGCCGGAAACATTTCCGGGCAATCAGGTGCCCATCGATCCCAACGCCGCGATCCTCTTAGGCACCAATATCATTCCCGCGCCCGATTCGACTACGGGCTGCAACTCCAGCACCGGGTCGTGCTTCGACGCCGTGGTCTCGCCCAGCACCTACTGGCGCGAAGAGCTCTTCCGCATCGATCACAACATCACGCCGGGCATGAAAGCCAGCTTTCGCTACATTCATGATTCCTGGGACACCACCATTCTCACCCCGCAATGGGGCACGGTGCAAAACGCTTTCCCTACCCTGCAAAGCTCATTCACGGGGCCGGGCCTTAGTATGCTGGCTCGTCTCACCAACACGATTTCTCCCACGCTGTTGAACGAATTCATCTTCAGCTACACCACCGATCACATCACGATTAAGAATATAGATGCCAACGGGATTCAATGGCAGCGGCCGTCGGGCTTGACCACCGGCTACCTGTTCAACAACGGATTCGGTGGCAAATTACCCGGAATCGTCGTCGGCGGCAACAATGCCGCGTACGGCGGCCTCGGATTCGGCGTCGATCCTGGATACTTGCCCTGGCGTCATTCCAATCCGAACTACAACTTTCGCGATGATGTAAGCAAAGTCATCGGCAAGCACACTCTCCAATTCGGAGTTCAATTCATCATCTCCCAAAGGAACGAACTGAACCAGGCAGTGGGCGCGAATACCGGGGATCAACAAGGGATCTTGTCCTTCACCAATTTGGGTATCTTGAACAACTCGGGAAATGCTTTTGCCAACTTCCTGCGCGGATCACCCACCGGCACACCGGGAGTTCTCGAGGGCAACGTCTACACCTTTCAGCAAGATAGTGCGCAGCGCAACTATTTCAGCCGTTATCAAATCGCCGAACCCTATTTCCAAGATGACTGGCGAGTCAATTCGCGGCTGACCCTCAACTTGGGTTTGCGAGTAAGCCTGTACGGGAATTGGCACGAGAAATACAACGATGTCTATAACTGGGTGCCGTCATCGTTCAATCGGTCCCTCGCCGCCCAGGCTACGATCAACACCTTGACCGGTAGCTTAGCGGTAGCGGGGACTTGTAATTCGTTTGGCTATAACTGCACTCCAGTCCCACTGAATCTCAGTAACTTGGACCCGCGAATCACCAATGGGCTGGTGCGATGCGGTGTCAACGGAGTTCCAGATGGCTGTATGAAAAGCAAGCTTTTTAATCCCGCCCCCCGTATTGGCTTCGCCTGGGATCCGCGGGGCGATGGCAAGACCTCGATCCGAGCCGGCTACGGAATGTTTTTCCACCACGGGATTGGCAACGAAGCCAACACGGGATCTCTCGAAGGCAGCGCGCCGCTGGTGCTCGATATGACTCAGGACTACCCCTCCAGCTACGAGACCATCGGAGGCACGTTCCCGCTGAATGTCACCGCCATTCCCACCAAGAGCGTTTGGCCCTACGTCCAGCAGTGGAGCTTGAGCGTGCAGCGTGAGCTCGCCAAGGATACAATCGCAACCTTGGGCTATGTTGGCAGCAAGGGAACCCACCTTACCACCGAACTTCAGGTCAACCAACTCACTCCACCTCTGCCTTCCGACAACCCCTTTGGGCCGAATGGTCTGACCCCGGGCCAGCCGATCACAACCACTCTGTGCAGCACTTACAACGGGGAGTTTACGTTTAATAATGCGCCCGGGGCTCCCACCTATGGTCCAACGCACCAGGACTTCGTCAATCTGCAGGCGGCTTGTTTTGGCAGCAGCAACCAAATCCCGAATCCCAACAGCCTGCGCACGTTTGCGCCTGGCCTTGGGCAGATCTTCTCGCTGCAGAACGTGGCCGATTCCAACTACAACGCTCTCCAATTCACAGTGCGCCGAGCCACCGGACCCCTCACCGTCGGTGTCTCGTACACTTACAGCCATTCCATCGACGATTCTTCGGACCGGTCTGACACCGCGCTGGTGAATTCCTTCGATCTGAGTTCGAACAAGGCAAGTTCAAATTTTGACCAGCGCCACCTGCTAAATATCAGCTATGTGTATAAGCTGGACAGCTTCGTCGACAAGCTGCGGTACTGGTTCTCCGATATTGGGTACGACGAATCTGCCCCCAAATCTGCACCAATGCCAGAAAACGCCTCCGGCTTCGCCCACGCGTTGAGAGATGGATGGGAGCTATCCGGGATCACGCTGTTTCAGACCGGGACACCTTTCAGCGTGATCAACGGCGGGAGCAGTACCGGCATTTCCGTGCTCGACAACGCCGGAGTAGCCAACGGGATTGAATACCACGGGATTGGCGCCTGGTCCTACCCAGATGTGGTGGGAAACGTGAACAAAGCTGCACCGTTTGGGGGAAATAACCGGCAGAGTTTTGGGCCCATCCTGGGTAATCCGGCTGCTTTCGTTGCTCCTGAGGGCCTAACTTTCGGAAATGCCGGACGCAATTTCATGAACAACCCAAGCCGGTTGAACTTTGATGTCGCTCTGTTGAAGCATTTCAAAATCACGGAAGGCAGCGATCTCGAGTTTCGCATGGAAACGTTTAACGTCTTCAACCACACCCAGTTCCGCATCTACGATCCCGACTTGGGGAACACGGGAAGCAATACCATCAGTTGCTACGGTGGGCCGAATAACTCCGCGGGGGACGCGAGTTGTCTCTCGGGGAATTCGTTTCTGCACCCCGTGGACGCGCATCGCCCGCGCACCATGCAATTCGGTTTGAAATTTAACTTCTAGACGCCTTGAGTTACTGAAATTTCTTGTGGCATTCTCACCTCCAAAGCATTGGTCAACTGAGGAGTCTGAGCCTAATTCAACTCGTAATTAAATGTTCCAGTCCCATGAATAAGTCTGCATTCAACTCCCGCCGCCGACGGAGCGCTTTGCGCGCAGCTTTGGTTGCTTTCGCTGGGACACGGCAGTAACGGTCTTCTGTTTCGGTTTGTGATTGGACGTTCGCGGCTGCGAAGGCTGTGCAACCACCTTAACTGGTGTGGCCCACGGATCGTACCAAGTTGGGTCGACTTCCTGTTGGCCGTATGCCACGGGGAGTAACGACATCAATGCTGCTGTCGCTGCCCACATCGTGGCATACAGCGCAAGGGTCCTGGCAGAACGTGCTACGGTAAACCATTTCACACAACACCTCTCCGTTAAATAGGGCGCCGCTGTTGAAGCCCCGCCCGGCCTTCACAGACCCGGCATTGGTAATTGCTAGAGGCGGAACCTTCGCCGCAATTCATTGCTGGACAGCGTGCTTCCCATCGCTATCGCAATTTCCTCCAACCGTTGTTCGCGGAAGTCGCTGTGGTTAGTTCTTGAAGCTGTCCTCCAGCGGAAGACCGTATTCCCTCCGCCGAAGGACAAGCTCCGCCCAAGACATCGCGCGAGGAGCGCCAACCCCTCGCGCGGTTTGTCGAACGATCAATTTGGAGATTGGCGCGATGCCAACTTGCTGGGCACTACAACCGGCTGGTTCGCCGGGATAGCTGGGGCTGTGTATGGCGTAGGACGCACGGGCGACGTCCAGCGCTGAGCCGGTTTCGCAGACGGCAGGCGCGCGCTGTCTTTCGTCTTCGCCACCATCGCGGTCTGATCCCCTAGCTAGGCGTAGGTTTTCGTATCCGCGGCGCAAAGCCACAATGCGGTAGGCGAAGGCTACGTTCGACTGTCCGCCGCCAACTTCATGCACCTCAAATCCACTCGCCGACTTGTTGCTGACATACAGACCGCGGCATTCTCCTTCTGGCGTGAGAAACACATGGTAGTCCGACCCTGTATTCACGGTCTGCGCGAAGGTAGGTTCCAGCGCAATCGTGCCAACGCCGCTTTCCAGTCGCCCGCTGCCAAAATCCTCGAACCAGTTCTGCGGCGATTCGACAGCATGGAGAGCTACCTGACGTCGACTGTTGTCGACCGGGACCACGAGCGCGTGCCCGCCTGAGCAAAACAGAACCCCGTCGGTATTGATATTGCAGAATTGGCCGAATGCAGGATCTTGAACGAGTAGCATCGCGACGTTGTGCTGGGAATTTTCGAAGTTGTTAATGGCAGCGGTCAAAAAATTAGTGCTGTTGTTGCCGAGAAAAAGCGCTTGAGCGTCGTCCGCAGTGCCGACCAGACCCGCTGCCCCGCCCGCGTTCGACGACGTGTCTCCCCAAACGCCGACCGAACAGCAGCCAACTAAGCCACCGGTTGCGCTCTGCCCCTGTCCCAAGCCCCACACGCCGGTACCGGCTGGACTGAAGCTCTGACCGGTCACCCCGAAGGTCTTGTTCTGGTCGCCATCGGCGACACCAGAGACACCTGCGGCAAAATCAGTATTAGCAAAGTTGTATCCCTGCACGCCAAAGGTCTGGCCGCTAGTGTTCTGGGCAAGTCCATACACCGCAGCGGACCCGGCTGTAGTCGTGTTGAGTATGCCGACCGTAGCGCGGGCGAACCCACTGGTTGGAGATGAAAATCCGAAAATACCGGTGCCACCCTGGCCGGAAACGCCTGTGCCATTGCTCAGCCCAAACCCCGAGACGCCGGTCACGCCGGAACCCGCAACGCCGATACCGGTTGTGCCCTCAGCGACACCTCCCAGTGCCACGCCGCCTCCGTTGCTGGTCTGAGTCGCTTGAAAGATAGTTCCGTTGGTGGCGCTGCGAAAGAAACCCGTCTGCCCCACGACCTCGCCGCCGACGTTAACGGTGCTCCCAGTCTGTGTGATGATCGAGTCGCTAACTTTGGCGCTTCCACCATTCGTGGTGAATAGGGGAACGAACGCGGCCTGGCAGCCCGTCTTACTGGCACAAGAGATTTCATTTGGCTGCTCCGCTGGTGGTTGCGCTTGCTGCGTTGCGCCGCTGTTAGGATTAGACGAAGGCGCGACCAGTTGGAACGCAGAGAGCGGCTTGCCGCCCAGTGTTTCCGCGTCTGCCGCCTTCAGCGCATAGGGTGCGCTGACCAGCAGCACGCGCGGCTGTTCGCTCTGTCCTTGGGGTTGAACGCCGACCCAGCGCGCCTCGTTAGAGCTGAAAAACTCCATGGGCAGGCCGTCCGATTTCGTGGCTCCCAGCATGACGGTGTAATGGCCGTTTGCATCCGCTTGCACATTCTGCGTCTCCAGCCAGAGCGGAGTGCCGCCCTGCTGGTCCTTGTAAAGGGCGAAGGTTATGCCGGCGACACCGGTTTTCGGCGCGCCCGCTTCGTCTTTCAACACGCCGCTGAATTTGATCAGGTGGGGCATGCTGACGGTGGTACTGTTGGCGGGGTTCTGCGTGAGCCCTAAGGGACACACGGCAAGCAGCAGTGTGGCGACAATCAATGCAGATCTGAAAGTGCGAAGGTCCTGCGTTTTCATGTTAGCTCTCCTTTTTTGATGTAATGCTCAACCGAACTTCAAAATTCGCGAGATATTGGGTGAGACTGCGACTGCTTGCTCGCAGCAAGTTTCCGACGATGTGCGGAATCGCCAGGTACCTGCGCAGAGGCTTGTTTCTTGCTCCACGCCCGATGAGTGCCGCTCTTGTCCCGGCTCGGATGATGAACTGCTCGCGCCTGCGAGGAGTGCGCATCCGCTTGGCGCGCCTCCACCCACGGGGAATACCAGCTTGGGTCGACTTCCTGTTGGCCGTGGGCCGCTTGGATCAAACAGCGGCGATACCGTCATTGCCACCAGCAGGACCGTGGCATACGATGCCAACGTTCTAGTTAAGCCGTTTACTCTTGATCGTTTCATTAATCACCTCCTCCTTATTCCTGACCCGGAACGGTGGCACCGCGCCGGCAACTTGGTTTTTGGCAAGTCTCGATTTGCAGATCAAAGCGTCGGGCTCTCCCGCTCAAATTCTGCTATCCAGCGATGAAATTCACTGGTGCTTTCATCGATCATGAGAGCTGCGCGCTCACGAACATCCGAAGGCAGTGGGCTCGCCTTTCTGAGGGTTGCATCGATGTGAACCCCGACAATGACGGTGGCCGCGGCTAGTTCTCCGGTCTCGTCGTTGCTCATCTCATGGGTCAAGCGGATCGATTTCTCATTGACCTCCAGCACCGCGGAACGAATCGTGACGAGATCGCCAGCGTGCAGCTCACGTTTGTAGTCGATATGCTGCTCAACCGCGACCACGCCGATTCCCTCCTTGGAAAAACGCGACCGAGTCATCCCCAGGTTCGAGAGCAGCTGCCAGGATGCTTCGTCAAATTTGCCCACGTACCACATAACATTCATGTGGCCCATGTGATCGCATTGCCAGGGGTAAACCGTGCCCCGATAGGTAATAGTCAATTCCGACACACGCCTCTCCTTTAATTTTGTAGTTTTGCCCCTGGGTTGAATCCGAGTGGCCTGCCAAACTAACGGACAGTCCGACAGTGCTCGGTTCTTACAAGGGGAGTTGTTTTACGCCGCTCGACGGGAGGCGTCCCTGCCAGGTTCATCTCCCGCCTTCGACGGTTGTTGTTAACAAGCTGCCCCTACGGCCAGCCCTTCCCCCTTTTTGCCCGCGAGGGCGAAATGGGGGAATCTGCTACTGGTTGATGTTGCAGACGTACGTGTTGCCCTGCTTGATGGGAGCAGTGCACAACGGGCCTAGATTGGTCTTCGCATTCGGTACGCTGATCATGGCGTTGGGGCCGGCTACGTGCTGACCGTTGAACGGGGTTGGTTTGGTCACGTCGAAGCCGCAAGGCGCTGCATCCTGCGGGTTATCGAACCAGAAGCCGACGTGCAAGGCGTTGGTCGGGGCCAGGTTGGTATCTTTATCAAAGCCGAAGATCTGGTCGAGCAGAATGGTGTGAATGGTGGCGTTGAAGTTTCCGTACTGGTCGGCTTCCAAGTCGGTTTGATACCAGGCCAGTCCGAAATTGGTGAAGTTGGGGTCGACCTGGCCATCCGGCAACAACTCGCTGCGCTGGATGGTGAACAGATCGAAGCCAAGGTTGGGTTGGAAGTTCTGTCCTTTTATATACAGCGTGTCGGCGAGATTTCCTCGAACCACCGTTACGTCAGCCGTGGCGTTAGACCCGAAGCAACTGGCGAAGGGTGGATTTGGGTAGAGTTTGAAGGTTGTCTTGTGGACCTTTGCCGCCAGCGGTTGTACTGCTGCGGTGAGGGCAAGGGCGAATACCATCAGGTACTTGGTAGTTTGAGTTATTTTTCCTGCGCAAGTCATTGGATCAATCTCCTAAATTTTTGGTCAGTTCGGCCGCTGCCAAGTCGAGACCGGGCAGTCGGATCGTCGTCGCGTGTGCGCTTCGACGGGACCACTTTCGCTCGGAAGCGGCAGAACCGTCCTGAGAAGGTCCTAAAAGATCTCTAAAAGAGGTCAAAAAAATCTAGGAAACCTGTATCTGCTTGGAAAGAAAGGGAGCGCAAACGGATTTGCGAGGCGATAAAGACAGCTTTCCGAGGGGAACGCGTGCAAGATCGAGACCCGATTCTTTAGAATTCCGTGCCCTGTGTTCTTGTTGTAAAATGGTCGGCGCAGTTTCAAGTCTGATTCTTCGCTCGAAATGATCGCCGCGGGAGTAACGGGGTTAGTGGTCGCGGGTTCGGTCTGCTCAGAGCCAAGCATCTGATTCTGAACCTCCTCGCAGGAAACCTCGACGACAGCGGGCTTCTTTTGTGAAAGAGGGCTGACTCCGAAGGTGTGTGAGTTACTCAGGGGTCGTCCACCGAAAGCCGATCAATGAGCACAGCGAATCAGTTCGAGCCGTCTTTGCGAGGGCCGAGTAAGCCTCAGTTTTACGAATTCGGTACGTTCCTCCTGGACACAATTCAGCATGCCTTGCTCAAAGAAGGCAAACCGGTAGCGCTCACCCCAAAGACCTATGACACTCTGCTGGTGCTGGTGCAGAACAGCGGGCGAATGCTCTCCAAAGACGAACTGATGAAGTCGCTGTGGCCGGACAGTTTTGTGGAGGAATCGAACCTGACCCAGCAAGTTTCGATGATTCGCAGAGCCCTGGGTGAATCACCGGGCGATGCCCATTTCATCGTGACGGTGCCTGGGCGAGGTTATCGTTTCACTGCCGAGGTCAGGAGTTGGGGCGCGGAGGCAGAGCGGTTGGGCACAGCCGAATCCAGGCCGGAGTTAGTTGGCGAAGGTACCAGCCGCAGCCGGGAACTGGTTCAGCCCAGCGCCGGAGCGCCCGAAACGGCGGCCGAAAAACCTCAGCCCGTCTCTGGGCCGCACGAGAGGAGGGGCCGAAAAACATTCCAGCGCATCATCCTAGTCTTCGCGGTACTTGCGCTGCTGGGCTTGGCGATAGCAGTAATCACAAAATCGGTGTATCACAGCCAGCCCCAGACAACGCGGTCCCTGGTGGGAGCCCGCAGCTTGGCGATCCTCCCCTTGCAGAACCTTAGGCAGGATCGTGACAATGATTTTCTGGGGTTCTCGCTGGCAGATGCGGTCATTACGAAGCTAGGCTATGTGAGCGCGCTGACCGTCCGGCCCTCCACCGCAGTTCAGAAGTACCGAAACCAGCTAATTGATATTCCGAAAGTCGCCGCCGACTTGAGTGTTGACACCCTGCTGACCGGCAACTTCATCCGCGATGGCGATGATCTGAGAATTACTTACCAGTTAATTGATGTCAAAACTGAAAGAATCCTTGGTCGGGGCACGATCGATCTCAAGTATGACAAGCTCCTCACCGTCCAGGACAATGTAGCTCAGCAGATCATCAAGGAACTTGAAGTGAATCTGTCTCCTTCGGAGACGGAAAGAATTAGGCCTGACGAGCCTGTGGTTCCGCTGGCCTACGAATACTATCTGCGAGGAGTCGACCTCTATTGGAGACATGAGTTTCCCCCGGCTATCAAGATGCTGGAGAAGTCGGCCGGGCTTGACCCGAACTATGCCTTGACCTGGGCGTATCTTGGAGCCTCTTATACTTCGGACGCTGCTTTCGAGTTTGGCGGGCGGGAGCAGTATGGCAAGGCGCAAGCCGCCTATGAACGCGCTCTCGCTATACAGCCGGCGCAATTGGAAGCGCATCTCTACTTGGCAAACCTGCTCATTGATACGGGCAAAGTTGAGCAGGCCGTGCCCCTGTTGCGGGATGCCCTCAAGACCAACCCTAATCTTGCCGAGGTGCATTGGGAACTGGGATATGCCTACCGCTTCGCTGGCATGTTAAAGGAATCGGTCGCGGAGTGTGAACGTGCGCGCCAGCTCGATCCCCTGGTCAAAGCCAACGGCTCAGTACTCAATACCTACTTGTATCTTGGGCAATACGACAAGTTTCTTCGCAGCCTGCCTGATCTTCGAGACTCTGCTTTCATCCTCTTCTATCGCGGCTTTGGAGAGTATTACCAGAAAAATTGGGCGCAAGCTGCCAGAGATTTCGATCGCGCCTTTGAGCTCGATCCTTCGCTGTATGCGCAAATCGGGAAGGCATTTAGTGATGCGATCGCGCATCGCGACTCGGTAGGACTGGGAATCCTGCGCAGTTTGGAGAATAAGATCGGAGAACGCGGAGTCGGCGATCCCGAGGCGATGTACAAGATTGCGCAGGCTTACGCCATACTGGGGGACAAGGCTTCGGCACTGCGGACCCTGAGTCGAAGCATTGAGGATGGATTCTTCTGTTATCCGTATTTCACCACCGATCCGCTGTTAAACGGGTTGCGAAACGAGCCTGAATTTACCGGGTTGTTGAACCTGGCTCACCAGCGACATGAAGCGTTCAGAAGCAAGTTCTTCTGAGGCAATTTCCAGTCCCAATTCCTGCTGGCCAGCGCAATTCAAGAATGACAATACCGGGGGTGTCTCAATACGTAAGGTCACCACCGCCCACCGGATCTTCCAAATATCGCCGTACTGGTAAGCGATCATAGCCTGGACGTTGTGGTAGGTCTTCGGCTTCGACAGATCCTTCCCCGCAGGGGAATCCTGTAGGCCGGGTTGGTTTTCAGATTAGGGCCGGCGGCCGGCATTTTAGCGGGCCTTTTCGTTTTTCAGTTTATTTGCAAGATCCGTTATTTCTTTTTCCCGCACGATATTCACGACTCCTTTTGCATCGTCGTAGAGGCTTTCGCGCAAGCTTTGAGTTTTGCCCGTTGCGCGAAAGGTTTGGAAATGAGAAGTCTTTGGGGCTCCGAACACGTCAGAGTCCTCCCGACGAACGTAACCAAAGGACCTGAATACAGGATTTACCGTATTCACTATTTTGCGTTGTTCTAGGAATATGGCTCTTGTTTCGCAGTTGAAATGGGAGGCGAGTATGGAAGTCAGGGCACACCGATATCCTACCAGCAAAGATTGGAAGGAGCTTTACATGGCCGCAATTTTCGAGGATGACAAAGCCAAGATTCCTCAACGAATTGTGGAGGCGGAAAGGGCCCTCGTGACGCGGGCAGTGGAACTTTTCGACGCAAGTGGGGATCAGGTTCGCGAGCAACAGGCTATGGAAAACGCCGCGTATTTCTTGCGTCTCCTGCGAAAGATAGACGGGGGGTTAACAACGCCACATCTGAACACTCCCGCCAGCCCCTACACCCGCCCAGCAATCAGTATGAATGGGCCTGAAGGAACCTTTTTGTTCCCGAGGAAGGAAACTTTACACATGACACGCCCAGCGGTGGCGACAGGCAATGAATAAGTTGATCTTTTGCCATCATACTTGCCTTCAGTCATCGCGGTTCGCACAAGAGCTAAGGATTGTTGAGAATGGCTGAAAGCAATCAAACCGACGGGCGGGAGCTTTGTGCCGCTGCAGCTACGCAACGCCTTGGCGAGCGCAAAGATTCCTTCGTATCTCTCCACCAATGCGGCGAGTGTAGTTAACCTGAGGAGCCGCAACGACGTAGTAGCCTGCTTGGCATACGAACAATAACTGAAAAGTCCCTTCGGATTGCCGATAGAGAGCCCTACGTTTCCTCGTTGACGATCGCGCCAGACTCGAGCCATCAGCACCAGAATAAGCACAATCACGACCACCAGACCCAAGCCGCCGCTCGGGTAATAACCCCACCCTGAGCTGTATGGCCACGTGGGCAGCGCACCGACCACCAGCAGCACCAAGACGATGAGCAGAATAGTTGACATGAAACAACTCCGCCAAGCAGAAGTCACCTGGCACGGGAAGCCGGTGCGTATTCGGTTCCCGGCTCAATATACAGAGTTGCTCGCGTCCACCGGGAGTGCTAGTCGAATCGCTCAGCTAGGCTATCCGGCTGTCACTAAGTCCGCGCAATTACCAAGTCCCACTTCTCGAAGATTGGTCTCGCCGGTGTCATGGAAGCACGCTGCTCGCGCATGGTTGCGGGTCGGGCTTCCGGCGACTGCGCCAACAGTTCGCGAATTCGCAGCTTGGCTTTGTGCAGTTGTGACTTCGAGTTTCCTACCGAGCAACCGAGCATCTCTGCGATTTCCGGATGCTCATAGCCCTCGACTTCGTGCAACAAAAAAATTGTCCTATATCCGTGAGGAAGCTCCTTGATTGCGCAGGCTAGCGCGACGCGGTCGACGCAACCTGCCAAGCGATTATCCTTGGTTCCGTACTCGCGGCGTATCTTGGCCCCGTCGCTGTTGCTGTGCGGTTCGTCCAGGGAAACTTGGGACAGTGACTTCTTGCGAAAATGCATCAACACCGTGTTGACCGCAATGCGGTGAAGCCAAGTCGAAAATGCTGAATCTCCGCGAAAGGTGGCGATCTTGCGGAACACTTGCAAGAACGCATCTTGGGTGAGATCTTCCGCTTCCGCAGCGTTGTTGGTCATGCGCAAACAGACGGAGTAGATCCGTGCCTTGTGCGCATTAAATAAGGCGGAAAACGCATCGGAATCGCCTTGTTTGGCGCGTTTAATCAGATCGGAATGCAGAGGAACGGTGCCTGTGCTAGCAGAGTCGCTGTTCACCAGAGTCTCCTTTCAACTCTCAAGTCCAGTTCATGCCTGACGAAACTGAGCTTCGTCGCATTCACATCTGGGAGAGTAGAGTCGAAATCGAAAATGGTCTATCCAGTGCAGCCTGTAGGCGTTTCTAGATGTTGCTGTACGCATTGTGGGCAATATTTCGGATGCGCCGAAGGTGGGATAGCGTTCTTCTTCCCTACCTTCTGATTACTCCTCTTTCTTGCCTCTCTTCAAAGGTTGATTTTTCTTGCTCTTCGTTTTCTACTGTGTCTCTGTTTCCTTTGTCTGCCGTCATCAGAACAGGGAACAGCTTGGTTCAAACCCTAGAGCGAACGCAGTAGCTTTCGTGATAAGAAATCGTGCTTAACGAGATTGTAGTAATCAAAGGCATTCGGCCAACTCGCCGGGCAGCGAGTCAGCCTCACAGGCGTTCTGGCAGTGGAGAGACTCCTGGCCAATGCCACTCTTTTTTTATGTTCGAGGGACCCCCGAGCGCGCTTGAATGAACGGAGTGTATACGGTATTTACCCGATTGCCCAGCACTGGCGGTGTACGCTAATTTTTCGAATGTTCGACTCGGAGCCGTGTGTCGGGTAAGGTTTCGACGCGGGCTGTTGGCGGTCAGGGGTTAGTGTCGGCGATGCCGACGTTCGCACCCTCACGACCGCCTTTTGTATTTAGATTGGATTTGCGGAAATGACGTACGTCATCGCCCTGTGTCCGGTATTATGCTTATAAAGGGGCCAGTGTGAGATGAGCAATCCTTACGCAATAAAACTCTCAATTTCTTTCGGACCCCTCAAGTAGCGGTCGATCTAGGATCCAACTATGGCGGAGCAGCAGAGCTTCTGGACCGGTTGGCGTGAGCGTCTGGCGGCTCTCCGTAACGTACCCCCTGTTCTTGGAATCGTATGGCAATCCGGACCGGCGGTAGTGGCGGCAGGATTGATTTTCCGCCTGTTCGCTTCCCTGCTTCCCATGGCATTGCTGTGGATTACGAAGCTCATTATCGACAGCATTGTGCGCTCGGTATCCACTCATCAGCCCGTGCAGCCAGGATTTTGGTGGCTAGTTGGGGCGGAATTCGGGTTTGCGGTTCTAGGCACTGTCCTCACCCGAATCATTGATTATCTGGATTCCCTGCTCGCCGACAAGTACACGCGTCACGTAAGCATCCGGGTTATGAAACATGCGGCTGAGCTGGATCTTTTGGCCTATGAGAACCCGGTCTTCTATGACCGCTTGGATCGCGCTCGGGTACAGGCGACCGACCGCCTGGGAATGATCCAGTCGATTGGGCGTCTGGTCCAGCAGGTCGCGACCGTACTGTCTTTGTCGATTTCGATCATGCTCTTCTCGCCCTGGCTCATGCTCCTCCTGGTGGCTGGAGTCGTTCCCGCATTTTTGGGTGAGAGTCATTTTGCATTCCTGGGATACGCCAAGAACTTCCGGCAGACACCCATCCGGCGCCAACTGGACTACCTGCGCGTGTTGGGCGGCAGCCGAGAGGCTGCCAAGGAACTTAAGCTATTTGGCCTGAGCGGCTTTCTTACCGAGCGCTTTACCCGCCTTTCCGATGAAATCTACGCAGAGAACGTCGCCTTGTCACGTCGCAGGCTGATTGCCGGCTCGTTTTTGTCACTCGTCGGAACGATGGGTTACTACTCGGCCTACGTATTTGTGATTTGGCGCACCATCGCAGGAGCGCTCAGCATCGGCACATTGACCTATCTGTCCGGCGCCATCCTGCAGGCCAGCAGCAATATCCAGCAGATTTTCTCGACCCTTTCCGGCATCGCCGACCAGGCACTGTTCCTGACCGATCTGCTGGCTTTCTTTGAAATGCAACCTACGATCCGGTCCAAGCCGCAGGCGCTGCCGACTCCGAGGCCCATCTTGCGCGGATTCGAATTCCGCGACGTTTCGTTCCGCTATCCCGGCAGCCCTCGACTCATTCTTGACCGGATGAATTTCCGTCTCCGGCCTGGCGAGCGGGTGGCATTGATCGGGGAAAACGGGCAGGGCAAGACCACCGTGGTGAAGCTGATCACCCGGCTTTACGATCCCACAGAAGGACAAATCCTGCTGGATGGAGTGGATCTGCGCGAGTACAGCCTGGAAGATCTTTATCGTGAGATCGGTGTCATTTTTCAGGACTTCATGCGATATGAAATGACGGCTCGGGAAAACGTTGCAGTAGGCCGCGTCGAGGAACTCAACAATCTGGCGCTGTTGCGGACGGCTGCTCGAAAGAGCATGGCGGATAGCGTCATTGCTCGACTTCCTCGCGGTTATGATCAGATGTTAGGCGGTCGCTTCGATGGAGGTTTAGATCTTTCGGGTGGTGAATGGCAGAAGGTTGCACTTGCTCGTGCCTACCTGCGCGACGCACAACTTCTGATTCTCGACGAGCCCACGGCAGCACTCGACGCCCGCAGCGAATTCGAGGTTTTTCACCGCTTTGCTGAACTTACCACCGGAAAGATGGCGCTGTTTATTTCTCACAGATTCTCTACCGTGCGTATGGCCGATCGCATCGTAGTACTCGACAACGGTAAGATTGCCGAAGAGGGAAGTCACGACCAATTGGCCAGCATGGGCGGTCGTTACGCGGAAATGTTCGAAATGCAGGCCGCCAGTTATCGCTAGAAAGCTTACGAGATGCCGCAGAACATTCATCTGGAAATGGTTAGGGCGGAAACCGAACACCGCTTCCAGTCTTCGGGAGAAATCGGGGCGGACGAGCAAGGCTTGCGCTCAAACGCAGGGGCGTTGGCACGCAATCTCTCGTGGCTGCCGAGCGAAAGCCGGTCACGAATCTTTGTCGAGCATTGCCACCAGCTGTCCAAAGCGCTCAGACCCGTGCTGAAAAGGCTTGAGTCACCGTTACCGGCCACCGCTATTTCAGACGACTCCCGCTGGCTGTATGACAATGTCCACCTGTTGAGCTCCGAACTGGAGACTGTGGGCGAGACCTTCAAGGTCCGGAAGAAAACTCCCCATGTCCGCACTCAGAATGGCGCGATCATTCCGCGGGTGGCGGCTTTGGCCGAGGCGTTTCTGGCTGCAACGGCTTGCCAGTTCAGTGAAAAGACCTTCACTGCTTACGTCGAGGGCTTTCAACAACAGACAGTTCTTAAAACGAAAGAACTATGGATGCTGGTTCCGGCGCTCAAGTTGGTTTTGTTGGAGAAGATCGCAGTTCGGGGTTCTCAGCTTATTGCGGATCCCGCGGGTTCGTACGGCGTTGGCGTCTGCATGCGCAGTCTCCGAGATGTCAGTCAAACCTCCTGGAAAGATGTACTCGAACCGTTGATCCAGTTTGATGGCATTTTGCGTGAAGATCCAGCGGGCGCCTATTCTCGGATGGACTTTGAGAGCCGTGATCTCTATCGAAACAAGCTTGTCGGTATCGCGGAACACTCCGATTGTTCCGAGATGGAAGTTGCCAGGCAGGCGCTCGCGCTCGCGCGCGAAGCCCAGCAACGAAAGCACACAGATCCACGCCTAGCCCTGCGGTCTTCACATGTTGGGTACTATCTCATTGGAGAAGGAACCACCTTGCTGCATCAAAGGGTGGGTTTCACGCCCCCGTTCTACCAGCGAATATCGTCAGTCCTCCGCAGATACCCCGATGAGTTTTACCTGACCACAATATTGTTGGTCACTTTCGCCATGATGTCGGGGATCGTTTTGCTCTTGATTGATCCCCAGGTTTCACTGGGACTCATTCTGTTTTCAATGCTGGCGTTGTTTCTGCCCTGTTCGCAAGCCGCGGTTCAACTGACGAACTACTTCATTACATCCTTGCTGCGGCCGCAGATCCTTCCAAAACTTGACTTATCGGAAGGGGTTCCGGACGATTGCATCACGCTGGTAGCTGTTCCCAGTTTGCTCCTGGATGAAGCCCAAGTTCGCAGGCTGGCTGATGACCTTGAAGTGCGCTTTCTAGGCAATCATGATCGCAACCTGCATTTTGCCCTGCTGACCGACTTACCTGATTCGCGCTCGGAGCCTCGGGAAGATGATCCGCTAGTGGATCTGTGTTCAGAATTGATAGCTGGATTGAACGAGAAGTATGCAGGTCGTGGGATGGGATCGTTTCTTCTCTTCCATCGGCACCGCGTCTACAACCCGCGAGAGCAAGCTTGGATGGGGTGGGAGCGCAAGCGCGGCAAACTGATGGACCTGAATCGCCTGCTGCGCAACCAATACGACAGCTTCCCTATTAAAGTTGGAGATCTCTCCATCCTGTCGCGGATTCGTTTTGTAATTACGCTTGATTCGGACACAGATCTGCCACGTGGCTCGGCGCAGCGGATGATTGGGGCGTTGGCACATCCGCTAAACCAGGCAATCGTCGACGCAGAGAAGAATATCGTCGTTGCCGGCTATGGCGTCTTGCAGCCGCGCGTCGGGGTGAGCGTTCAAAGCACCGCGCGCTCGCGGCTGGCCAGCATCTATTCGGGGGAGACGGGATTCGACATCTATACACGCGCAATTTCTGACGTGTATCAAGACCTGTACGGTGAAGGCATCTTTGCGGGAAAGGGAATTTATGAAGTTGACGTCGTAAAGCGGGTCCTCGATCGCCGGTTCCCACGCAACGCGTTGCTGAGTCACGATCTCATCGAAGGCGCCTATGCCAGGGCGGGCTTAGCCAGTGACATTGAAGTGATCGAGGACTACCCTTCCCACTACAGCGCCCACAATCGTCGCAAACATCGCTGGTTGCGGGGGGACTGGCAGATTGCGGGATGGCTGCTGCCGCGCGTTCCCGATGAGTCGGGCGAGCGTGTCCCTAATCCAATCTCCATTGTTGCCCAGTGGAAGATTCTCGACAACCTGCGGCGAAGCCTGGTTGAACCTGCCACCTTGCTGCTGCTCGTTCTCGGCTGGGTAGTACTGCCCGGATCAGCCGCGTATTGGACTCTCGCGACCATTACGATTTTGTTCTTGCCGGCATGGTGCCAGTTTGTGTTCGAACTGGTGCGCGCCGCGATTCAACGCAAATCCGAAGTTGCTCGCGACGCCGTGAGCACACTTTTTTCGGCTCACATCAATGCCTTCTTATCCCTGACTTTCCTTGCTCACCAGATGTTACTTTCACTCGACGCCGTGGTGCGAACGCTGGTTCGACGCATGGTGACGCGGCAGCGGCTTTTGCAATGGGAGACAGCGGCAGAAGCAGAGATGGACGGCTACAAGCGCTCACGGCTCGACATCTATTTAGATTGGACGCCCGCGCTTGCGCTCGCCTTGGGTTCTCTAGTGTGGATTGTACGCCGCAGCGCCCTTCCGGCTGCATTGCCGATCCTGTTGCTGTGGGCCTGCAGCAAACTGTTGTCACAATGGCTGAACCGGCCGCCCCGCGCTCTGCGCGGTGAAGTGCCCGAGAAGGATCAACTGTTGCTTCGCCGCGCCGCCCTCCGCACTTGGCGATACTTCGCCGAGTTCAGCACCGAAGAACACAATTGGTTGCTGCCGGACAATGTGCAGGAGGAACCCGCTTCCATTGCAGCCCGGATCTCGCCGACAAACCTTGGTTTTCTTCTTAACGCTCGGCAGGTGGCTTGCGAGTTCGGGTATCTCACGATTCCCGAGTTTGCAGAGCAGACGATGCGGACTCTGGCTACGATGTCGAAGCTGCAACGCTATCGCGGGCACCTACTCAACTGGTATGACACTCGATCGCTTGCGCCATTGACGCCTGAACTTGTCTCTGCCGTCGACAGCGGCAACTTAGTGGCTTCGCTCTGGACGCTTCAGCAGGGCTGTTTGGATCTTCTGCGCCGTCCTGTATTGCAGACCTGCACATCCGAGGGTTTCCTCGATCACCTTCGTATTCTGGTAGATCTGCGCGCTTTCTCGCGAAACCGCTTCTCTGCTTTTCAAAGGGAGATTAAGAGAAAGAAGTGGCTGCCATATCTGTTGAATGTTCCAGACGCAGTTCTTGAAGAGATCGGTCAAAAGTCCGCCAAGTCGAAACACTCCAAAGACACGCACTGGTTCTCAGAACAAGCGCGCTCGCGGCTGGAGAGCATTAGGCAAACGGTAAGCTCTTATACTCCATGGTTGCTGCCAGAGTTTGCTTCGCTGTGGGACGACCCGGCTATCAACTTGAAATCCGCGCGGGAACTTCCGGCGCTGGAACGAGTGCCGGATTTCATCGACACCCTCGCGGTTCGTCTCCGGTTTGTCATCCAATCGCCCGGTCTTGGAGAACAGAATTCCGTGTATCAACGTCTCGAGGCTTTGCTTCCGGAGGCGCGCTCAAATGCGGTGCGCCTGATACAGGATCTCCAGATCATTGCCGCTAAAGCGGGAAACCTTGCGAATGAAATGGACTTTCGGTTTCTTTTGAACCAGCGCAAGCTGCTGTCGGTCGGGTTCGATGTCAAGTCTCAGCAGGTCCATCCTGCCTGTTACGATTTGCTGGCTACCGAATCGCGCACCGCGGTGTTTGCTGCGATTGCCAAGGATGACATCCGCCAAGAGAGCTGGTTTCTCCTGGGCCGCGCGCATACCCTGGATCATGGGCGCCCGGTCCTGCTCTCATGGACTGGAACCATGTTCGAGTACTTGATGCCGCTGGTCTGGATGCGCACCTATCCAAACACCCTTCTGGAGCGCTCGGCCACTGCGGCCGTTCGGTCGCAACAGGCGTACGCAGCGAGTCGAGGGATTCCGTGGGGAATCTCCGAGTCGGCCTACTTCAGAATGGATGAGGCTGGCAATTATCAGTACTATGCTTTTGGTATTCCTGATCTCGCACTCAGCAAACGCGAACCGACCGCGCTCGTCATCTCTCCCTATTCAACGTTTCTGGCGCTGCATGTGTGCGCTTCGGACGCTATGAAAAATCTGCACAGAATGAGTCGCAACGGATGGTTAGGGGCGTATGGATTTTATGAAGCTGCGGACTTTACCCCTCCCAGACGCCACGCGTGGTCCAATCGCTACGAACTGGTACGCTGCTGGATGGCTCATCACCAGGGCATGAGCTTGCTCTCCATTGCCAACTTTCTTCACGATGGTGTGGTTCAGAGGTGGTTCCATAGCGATCCGCGCGTGCAAGCCACGGAACTGCTGCTCCATGAAAAACCGGTTGCCCACGTCCGCGCGACGCGTGCAGGCTACGGAGCCAGTGCAGCATGAACTCAGCCCCGGCGACTGGTTCGCAAGGCTTCCCATTGACTGCTGTGTGATCTGGATTCCACTTGCCGCGAAGGTGCGTGATGCGGAACTACAGATTTCAGATTCTCGCCGTTGTCCTCGTGACCCTCGCTCGAGGTTTGCCTGCAGCGAATGGTCAGGTCAACCCGAAGCCAGATGTGATCGTCATCGACGCGAATGCCGCCTCGCAACCCTTTCCGCATTTTTGGGAGAAGATGTTCGGCTCCGGGCGCGCCGTACTTACCTTGCGTGATAGCTACCGTCACGATTTGCGAGAGGTGAAACAAGTCACGGATTTTGAATATCTGCGCTTCCATGCCATTTTTCACGACGAAGTCGGCATTTACGACGAAGACAGCCAAGGACGCGCCGCATACAATTTTTCCTACGTCGATCAGATCTATGACGGTCTGCTGGCCGCCGGTGTGAGACCGTTTGTTGAACTGAGCTTCATGCCACAAAAGCTGGCTGCCCAAAACATCCTGCACAGTTTTTGGTACAAGCCGAACATCTCTCCGCCCAAGGATTGGAAAAAGTGGGACGACCTCATCGCCGCGTTTGCTAAACATCTAGTCGAGCGCTACGGCATCGATGAAGTTGCACATTGGTACTTCGAGGTTTGGAACGAACCTAATCTGGATTTCTGGGCCGGGGAACCTAAGCAGGCAAGCTACTGGGAGCTTTACGATCACACCGCGCACGCAATCAAAAGTGTGAATCCACGGCTTCGAATCGGAGGTCCTGCCACCGCACAAGCGGCATGGGTGGACGCTTTTATCAAACATTGTGCCGAGAACAAGATCCCTTTGGACTTCGTCTCGTCGCATGTCTACGGCAACGATCGGGCTCAGGATGTCTTCGGTACCGACGAGGACATTCCACGCGACAAAATGGTCTGCCGCGCGGTGAGCAAAGTTCACCATCAGATCGAAGCTTCAAGCATGCCAAACTTGCCTTTGATCTGGAGCGAGTTTAACGCCAGTTACAAGAATGAACCCGAGGTTACGGACTCGACTTATATGGGACCTTGGCTGGCCGATACCATCCGTCAGTGTGACGGCTTGGTTAGCCTCATGTCCTACTGGACTTTTTCCGACGTGTTTGAAGAGCAAGGGGTGGTGAAAACACCTTTCTACGGCGGCTACGGACTGATCGCCGCCGACGGCATTCCGAAGCCCGCGTACAATGCCTTCAAACTGTTGCACAAGCTCGGAGACCGGCGCATCACGCTCGATTCCGATACCGCCTTGCTTACCCGCGGACCCAACGGAACTCTGGTTCTTGCCCTCTGGAACTATGCTCCACCCGAGCAGACGGGCTCGCCAAGAACTGTCATTTTGCATTTCAAGAATGCGAAGCCGCAGCACGCTACGATCTCGCGCCTGGATCGTGAACATGGAGACATTCATCCCGCCTACGAAAAGATGGGTTCTCCCCGCTATCCCACGCAGACACAAATCCAGCAGTTGCGCGAGGCTGCCGAACTTCCCAACCCGGAAGCTGGCAGACTGACAAATAATGAACTCACCCTCACACTTCCCGCGCACGGCTTGGCACTCATCGAGCTGAAATAGCGGCTAGGGCGTGATTGGTTCCTCAAGCGCGAGTTGGCCCTCATCCCGGCGGCTGGGTTGCTGAAGTCTGGTCACTCTTGAATCCCGCGCGTTCCATACCTCGTTGCGCCTCCGGGTTCTTCATGAACGTTTTCCAGACAAATCCGGAGCGTGCATTTTCGGCCATCAGCATGGTGATTCCCGTATCAATTCCAATCACATCGCTGTCGTACCAGTTCTTCAATGGATTGAATGCATTCACGAATCCATACCGGCTCCAAGCCGCTCCGTAACGATTCTTGATGGTTTGGAGGACACGCATGACCGGTTGTGGCAGAAAGGGAAGGGAACCGGCTGACGCACTAGGGACAATCGTTCCATCGATTGGTCCCATCGAGGGTGGGCCTCCCCAAACCACGTAGCCAGTCCGCGAATCCGAAGCCGTAATACCCCACAGATCGTCGCTGTAGTCCGGAAACTCCCTTGCCAGCTCCAAACAGAAGCGGCGATGCACATCGGTGGCGATCGCCGAGTTATGAAAGTAATCTGCGAATTTGTCCCGTTTGCCGCGGAAATCAAACCAGGCTTGTGAGTATTGATGCACGAATAAAGGCGCAAACGAACCAACGTAGCGAAGGCCATCATATTCGAACGTGTTTCGTTTCCAGGCATTCCAGGTTTCGACGCGCAGCGCATAAGCCGCAGATCCCAGCCCCAGGAGATACATCATCATCAGCTCACTGTAGTAGTCCCAGCGACTGGGCAAGAAACCGATTTCCGGGGTCCATCCATGCGGCAATAAAGATGTGTCCTCCGAAAGCCAGGTCCAATCCACCCGATTGAAGATCTGGTACGCCAATAGACTGATTTCTGAATGCTGGAAGTGCTGACGGCAGGTAAGAATTCCGCAAAGCAAGATGGCCGTGTCGACGGACGAGACCTCCGAGTCCCACATTCTCTCGCCCGTGTTCAGGCTGGCGAAGTGGTAGAAGAATCCTCTGTGCGTAGGCAATTTTTTCCATAAAAAGCGCAAACTAGCCACAACCCGCTCGCGTGCCTCGGACAAAGAAATATAGCCGCGTTTTTGTCCGATGCAGAGAGCGGTCAGTCCGAAGCCAGTCGCCGCAATACTCGCCACCACTCCGTTGTCATTTGTGCGCACGTTGCATCGGTCCTTCACCATCCCCGTTTGTGGGTTGGCTTGTTCCCAAAAATAGAGGAAATTTGCCTTCTCCAGTTCCTCCAGCAACTCGTCATCGGCCGGCGAGAGGTATGTTTGGACGGGAGGGCGCGCCGGCTTAACGTGTTGTTGTTCCTGCGATGCGGTTAAAAGCGGCCGAAAGATCCATGGGACAGGCAGGCAGGCACCCATGCCGGCGATCTGCTTCAGCAGATCCCGGCGCGACAGACTCTCAGGTTTGGGATTATTCTCGTGTTTCCGGCGCACCTAGCAAATTCTAGACGATTTCCGGCCTGCGCGTGGATTCGGGAACCACCATAAGGAAAGTACCTCCGCCGGAGCGTACATCCACCGAGTTCATATCCAACTCGTGTGCACCAGTGTCATAGAATATTGATTTACGGGGACGGGATGAATAGGGGACGAAAGATTGCGATTTACGCTCTGGTGATTACTACTCTCGCAGGCGTCCTGGCTGCCGTCCTGGTTGCTATTCACAAGGCGCAACCGATAACGATAAAAGGCGCGGTGCTAAGTCAAGACGCTGATCCGCAAAAGCAATTACCCATTGCGGACGTTCAAATCACCGGCACGGACGGTTCCTCGGTTAGCAATTGCAAATCCGATTCTTCAGGCCTCTTCAGTCTCACTTTACGCCGGGGACTCAGGCGGCGTCAGCCCGTCACCCTGCAATTTCGACATCCGGATTACCTACCACTCGACTTAAATGAATTTGTTAGCGACCAGCTCTACCTCGCCCGTATGGTGCCAATCTCCCATGAAACCCAAGTGCGATCCGATCGCCTCGAAGTGGCAGTGTCCAACGTCCGAGTACGGTACTCGGTAAAGACTACCGCAGAAGCAGATGTCGGCAGCGCGGTAAAAACATTCCAAGTTGTGAATATCGGCAATGTGTTTTGCAAAGGCCGTCATCCGTGTTCGCCCGACGGGAAATGGAAGGCGGCGCTGGGTTCTGCGTCCCTGGATGCGGGGGAGGGAAATGAGTTTCGCAACGCCAGAGTATCCTGCATTGCGGGCCCGTGTCCGTTTGCACGAATTGATTTTGAAGGCCTTTCGCGTGGCGGCCGGAACTTCAACGTCTCGGTTCGGAACTGGTCCGACACGACTACGTTCCTGATGGAGGCCGAGGTGGTGCACCCCATGGTCAGCGACATTGTGCGCGAGTCCTATCCCGTGATTTTCGGCCAGGCGCTGAATTTCAGTTTGCCACCCTTAGCAGAGGGCCCAAGTCTTGAAGCCGAAATAAATGGAGACTCTATTGTTTTCCCGCTGGGGCCAGATCTGTTCTTAAGCTGGGCCGATTGCCACCTCAGAGTTGACAAGGATCAAGCCGAGGCCTATCGCTGTGAGCTCAAGCCCGGATATCGGTTTCGCTAGCACGGAAACCGTTGATGACGTTTTCACAAAAGGGCAAAGCTGGATTCGCTCAAAGCGGTTGGTTTTCCTGGAACGTATTTCATAAGGCGGTTTTTGGCTAGGGGACGGCTTCAGCCGTGCCGTTCAAAGCCGGGAAAATGCGGGCTTTAGCCCCTGAGGAAGTGCGCCCTTTCAAGCCGCCTACTTTATCAGCGAACTTCTGACTTGGCATGCTAGAAAGTCTTGATGTACTCAATCAAGGCGCGTTTGTCGTCATCGTTGAGCCCTGGCTCCTCCGCCAAGTAGCTGGTACCAAAATAGTGTCCGCGGTTCACCACGAAGTCGGGACACTTACTCACCTCAAGCAAAGGATCAACCAGGTTTGCGAAGACCTTGCGTGCGTCTTCATCACTTGCATTCTTGGGTAGAGCCTCGAGGTCACGCTTCATCTTGAACAACAGCCCAAGAACTTTCTCCTCATGCTTAATTTTTTCCTCCTCATTCGCGGGTTCGCCCAAAATGTCCAGATTCGCGAGCAAGTTCACTGGTGTGCCTTTGGGGATCGGGCCGATCTGCACACCACCTTCTCCAAAAAGCCATGGGAAGAACCGTTCGCCCGGACTGATTAGCGATCTCAGAAAATCAGGTAGATATCCGGCGGACACTCGCAGATAGCTGGTGGCGGTGGTCCGATCAATCACCCCTGGAATTTTGTCGCCCAGCAGCGGGTCCTTATCTCGCCTGTCGGGCCACAGCATCTTCTCGATCGAGTCCTGGAACGAATCCATGCGCGCTTCCACCGATGGACTGGGATTGAACTTGCCCACAGCATTGTTCTGCAGGAAGGGTGCAGTCGACCAGGCGCTGATCAACGATGCCGGACGTATATAGCCACGGCCACCGGCAGGCATCTGATAGGTCCGCGGCTCGCCTGTGATCGGGTGATGGACGGTGATGGTGCCGACCGAGGGAAGTTCCTTATAAGTCTGCGATGAGAAATTGTCCCAGATNTTGCCCGCAATCGCATTGGTCGCCAGCGGACTGCACGCGTTGGTCTGAAGTAAAGTCACGGGAACGCGCAGATCGGTAGACAAATAGTTCTGCTGCAGGAAATCGTCCTGCTGCACGATTTTGCGCATCTGTGACTTGAAGTCTTCGGTCTTGGTCCAGGCCCAGTAGCGATTCCAGCAATCAGGGTAACCTTTCCCGGAGCAGCCCGTGGGATCAACTCCCTGCGCAGGAGCAGGAATTTTGCTGGAATGGCATCGTGCACAGCGTTCCGCAAAGACAATTTTTCCCCGCGCCAGTTTTGCCTTGTCTTTCGTCAGGTACGCCTCGCCGCCGGGCGAATTTTTTAGGAGATGGGGGGATGTAACCTTCAAGGCGAACAGCGCCATGTCCGGCGTTTGCTGCTGAGTCGCTTCCCAGTAGGCGGAATTCTTGTTGGCGACGGCAATTTCAATCGGCGTGATTTTCTTTCCACCCACCAGCGGGCGGAAGTGCAAAAGCCATTCCTCGCTGAACAACCCGATGTTCAGGTAAACCCGGTTGAGAGCACCCAGTACGCCGACCGAGTCGGAGCCGTCTTTCAAGACGCGAGGAGTCCAAACCGTATTGGGCGACTGGAAGAATTGGGTCAGTGAACCTTCGTGAACAAAGTCATTAAATTGCTTGTTGTTCAGCCCGCCCCCTGCCAGTGTCTCCTTGCCCCAGCGCTTTGCGACTTCCAATCGCGTACTCAGCCCGTAAACCGCATTCATGGTGCGTGGGTTGTTTATGTTGTCGCTGGAAACGAGTGAGGTATCGAGTGATCCTGGCCTCGCGGTGTGGAAGATTTGGAATGGGAAACTGCTGGGGTCGGACTCCCACGAGAAGATACGGTCCACCCAGAAATATTGTGCGCCGACGTTTGAACTGAGATTCTCCCACTTCGGATTCTCCGGATCTGCGGGCGGCCTCACCGGATTTGGTCCCACGTGACAGAACGCGCAAGACATTCCAACTCGATAAGGCCTGACGAGTTTCTTATCGTTGTAGTAGCCAGAGTCTTCGTAAAACCGCTTAGCGTCCCACTTCTTTGCGGAGGCTTCATCGAAGGCGGGATTCGGGAACAACCTCAATCCTACGATCCCGGTCGCGTAACCGTAGTACGAAGCAACGGGAATGTTCTTCCCACGTGCCCCGATCTTCACTCCCGGATACTTGCCCTCATTTTCAAATGGATCCGCGGGACAGTCAGGCCGGCGTTTGTCCAGCCACAGACTATAGTGCTGCGGATCGGGACCCGTGGCCTTCTCGAAACACGGCTCATTGACCAATCCCAGATAATTCCAGCGATTGGCGCGGCTGAATTTCAGATTGGGGTACGAAGAGACAGTCTTCAGAAAATCGAGCGTTCCTACGCTGGCGACGGACATGTGATCCCAGAAGCGATCATTTCCGCCGGTCCAAACCAGCCACATATCGCGGCCTTTAATCTCATCCCCAGTCAGCGTGATGCCGCCGTCCATGTCATGGAAATAGTCCTCGTCAGCAGCGGGAAACGAAGACGCAGATCGACCGGCTAGTTTGGCTTCATCCTGGACTTGACCGGGCTGCGGGCTCCGGCTGCAGCCAGTGAGAAGCAACAAAATCAGAAGCCCCAATGTCCAAAGCTGATAAGAACTGGAACGAGTCATTGGCGTGTCTACTCCTACCAGAAAATTCAGCGCTTCGCCTGTAGCGCCAGTCAATGCAGCAAGGACTTCACAACTACAACCGGTCGACGCTGATCGTCGATGCTGAACCGGATCGAGGCGAACCCCTTGCCAGCCTCACTGGAAGGAAATACAGCTGGAACACGAACGAAATAGCTCGCCCCGTACTTTCTTTTGCGCTATGGGCTTGGAATATATCACGAAAGTTGAGTCGCGAGTCGCATTCCAGCCGTACCCCGAACCGGGCAACGGTGCAAAGATGTCGAGTATAATCTCGCAGCAGTTCCGCAAATCAACAGAAATCGACAGCCGGGGAAGTAACAGATCGCCAACAAGCAGTGGCGCAAACTGCCTCAGATGATAGGACGCGTATGACCTCGGACACGATACCACGGGCCGATAGTGAGTACATTGTAGTCGGCTCGGGCGCTGGCGGCGGCACGCTGGCAGCGCGGCTTGCCGAGGCCGGCCGGACGGTGTTGCTGCTCGAGGCAGGCGGCGATCCTAAGAAACTTTCTGGCGGCGATCCTGTCGAGCCGGGCTCAAACCGGCTTCCCTACGACTATGAAGTCCCAGTGTTTCATGCTTTTGCTTCCGAGAACGAAGCCATGAAATGGGATTTCTTTGTGCGTCACTACGGCAATGATCAACTGCAACGACGAGATCCAAAATACCGTGAGGTTTGGGATGGTCAACGCGTGGATGGAGTCCTCTATCCCCGCGCCGGCACCCTTGGCGGTTGTACTGCGCACAACGCGATGATCATGGTGTACCCGCACGATGCTGACTGGGACAACATTGCAGCCATCACCAGCGATTCATCGTGGAACTCGGGCAATATGCGCAGATATTTTGAGCGCATGGAGAACTGCCGCCACCGCACACCCTATCGTTGGCTCGCCAAGCTGGGGATTAATCCCACGCGCCACGGGTGGAGAGGCTGGCTTCACACCGAGAAAGCCATCCCTATGCCGTGCGTACGAAACCTGGATCTGCTGGAGGTGTTGCTCGACGAAGGGTACGAGGCGATTAAAGATATTGGTGAGAAGGCTGAGCGGGTGCGATGGCTGTTTGAAAGCCAACTCGATCCCAACGATTGGCGCACGGTCAAAGAGAACTCCATCGGTATCCGCTACATGCCTCTTACCACGCGAAATCATGCGCGGATGGGCTCGCGGGAACGCGTGGTTGAAGTCGCAGAGCGCCATCCCGACCGTCTGAAAATCGAATTGCATGCCCTGGTTACCCGCGTACTTCTCGATAACAACCGGCGTGCGATCGGCGTTGAATTTCTCCGCGGCGAGAAATTGTATCGCGCTCATGCCCATCCCAGTCATGATTCTGGAGAGCGGTGTACAGCCTACGCATCGCGGGAAGTCGTTCTCGCCGGGGGTGCCTTCAACACGCCGCAGCTCCTCATGCTCTCAGGAATAGGACCCCGCGAGGATTTACAACGTCACGGCATCGAGGTGAAGGTCGATCTCCCCGGCGTGGGCAACAATTTGCAGGATCGCTACGAAGTCGGCGTGGTGAATCGCATGGACTTCAGCGAATGGGAAGTCTTTCAGGGCGCGAAGTTCGACACCACCGATCCGCAGTTCAAACTTTGGAGCGCGCAGCGCAACGGACCGTACATTACCAACGGCGCCGTCTTGTCCTTGTTCAAGCGTTCGGCTGCGCAGCGTCCGCTGCCCGACCTGTTCCTTTTGGCCTTCCTCGGCCGGTTCGAAGGTTATTTCCCAAACTATTCCGATCTGTTCGCCAAGAATCTGAACTATCTCACCTGGGCAGTCTTGAAGGCACACACCAATAACCGCGCCGGCCAAGTGAAACTGCGATCTTCCGATCCACGCGATCTGCCGGAGATCAACTTCCGCTACTTCGAGGAGGGCACGCCCGACGGTGGTGAAGACCTCGACTCGGTGGTCGACGGAATCAGATTTGTGCGACGGGTCACTGAAAAGCTGAGAAAGCGAGGCATCATCGCAAAAGAAGAACTGCCAGGCGACCAGGCTCAATCCGACGATGACCTGCGCGACTACATTCGCTCCCATGCTTGGGGGCATCACGCCTCCTGCAGCTGCGCCATCGGACCAAGGGAGCAAAACGGCGTCCTCACCAGCGATTTCCGCGTGCACGGAACGCAGGGCCTGCGTGTGGTGGACGCATCTGTATTTCCCCGCATTCCCGGGTTCTTCATCGTCAGTGCGGTTTACATGATCGGCGAGAAAGCGGCAGACGTCATACTCTCGGACGCTAAAAGATAGTTTGGCGAAAAGATAAGTCCGCCAAGAGACCGATGAATGATCTAGCAAAACAAAAGCGGAATCCATCGGACAACTTTGAGTGTTGGAGGCAGACCATATGGCTTACGATGTGCCACAACTCCTGGCCATGTCACAAAAGGATCTCGACAACCTTTTCACCGGGAGCACAGCCGGCGACATCCCCAACGGTGAAGCAGCCGGTACCGCCATCATTGCGCCGGGAACGACCTACACGCTGGAGCTCGCAACTCTCATCAACCATTTTGCCTGGCAGGGCAAAACTTTCGACGCAGCCAAGGGCACGCTGAAAAATCGTATTCTTCCCTTCGGGATGAACGCAATCCTAGCCAAAGTTTATAAAGGTGCAAGCTGGCTCGATGGCAAGGAATGCATCGTGCTCGACTATTCCGAAACGTCTCTGGTGGCGCACTGGATCCGTGACGAGATCCGCCAGATCGGCCCCGGCATGTATCTGGGAAAAGTCTATTGGGACAAGGACCGGCTCATGGATTTCGTGCTCCAGTTCTGAGCGGCAAGGCACCGCAATCCAATTTCATGTTGGTCGCGCCGTCGCCAGGACATCTGCGATGAGTGGAGCATTTTAATGTCAATGGGCACGAACCTCAAACACAGCTCCGGAGTAGAATCCCAAGATACGAGCGGCCAAGACGGAAATCCCAGCGAACACTTCTTTCGTGTGTTGCCCGTCTGAAGCATTGCCCATTCAAGGAGCCTGAATGCGCCTTCTCAATCTCAGTACATGCGTTGTCTTATCCCTCTGTGTGCTCGGTTCGTTTTCAACCGCCCAGCAAGCACCGTCCTCCCTTGCATCACGGCGCAAGGCGCTGAACGATCTTTTGGCCGAACAGTGGGAATATAAGCTGCGCACCAGCCCGCTCTTCGCTTCCTTCCTGGGCGACAAACGCTGGAACGACAAACTCGACGACTTCTCTCAGGAAGCCATCGACAAAGATCTGCAGGAGACCCAGAAATTCCTCACTCGCTTCGAAGCCATCGACACTTCGGGCTTTCCCGAGCAAGAAGCGCTCAACCAAGTCCTGATGGTTCGTCGCCTTCAGATGCAAGTCGAGGGCGCTCAGTTCAAACCTTGGGAGATGCCCGTGGACCAGCAGAACGGCATCCAAATTGAGTTACCCCGGTTAGTCAGCGTGCTCTCTTTCCAGACTGTCAAAGACTATGAAGACTATCTTTCCCGGCTCGGGCAAATGCGACGTCTGCTGGATCAAACCGCCATCCAGATGCGCAAGGGCATGAACGATAAATTGATGCCGCCCCGTTTCCTGCTGGAGAAAGTCGTAGATCAGTGCAACGCCGTCGCCTCCGAGGAACCGGAAAAGTCTCCCTTCGCCCAGCCTTTTGTCACTTTCCCCAAGAGCATCTCCGACTCCGATCAGAAGCGCCTGCGCTCGGCCGGCTTGGCCGCGATTAAGGAATCCGTCTTACCCGGTTTTGCTCGCTTCGCTNCGTTCGTCCGNGATGANTATGTTCCGCANGGCCGNATCGAANCCGGCATCTGGTCTCTTCNCGACGGAGCCGCGCGGTATCGCTTCGAAATCCGNCGCATGACCACCACCGACCTGACAGCGGACGAGATTCACCAGATCGGGCTCCAGCAGGTGGACGAGATCGAAGCCGAGATGCTTGCCCTTGCGCACAAGCTTGGGTTCAAAGATCTGGCCAGCCTCAACGACCACATCAAGAACGAACGTCGTTTCTATGCCACATCCGGGCAGCAATTGCTCGACTTGTACACGAACTACGCGCGCGAAATGGAACCGGAATTGCCCAAGCTCTTCGGCCGTCTTCCGAAAAGCAGACTTGTGGTCATTCCAATGGAAGCTTCCATTTCCAAGAATGCCGTTCCGGCTGACTACACCAGCGGCACTGCCGACGGTTCGCGCCCGGGACACATCAACGTCAATGAGTCGGACCCCGAGCACCGCCTCGTGCTGAACGTTGAGGCCATCGCCTATCACGAAGGAATCCCCGGCCATCATCTCCAGCTCTCACTCGCGCAGGAACTGCCTGAGCTGCCTTCGTTCCGAAAACATGCGGGCTACACCGCATTCGTCGAGGGCTGGGCCCTTTACTCCGAGCGGCTGGGCAAAGAGGTTGGCCGCTATCAAGATCCATACAGCGACTATGGGCGCCTGGAAAACGAAATGTGGCGAGCCATCCGTCTAGTCGTCGATACCGGCGTACACGAAAAGCATTGGTCCCGCGATCAGATGGTGGCCTACTTTCACCGCTATACCGCCATGGATGAGCCTAACGTTCAGAGCGAAGTCGACCGCTACATCGCCTGGCCCGGCCAGGCTCTCGCCTACAAACTCGGACAGCTGGAAATTCTCAAGCTTCGCCAATACGCCAGAGATCAGCTGGGCGAGAAATTCAACCTCCGCACCTTCCACGACGAGGTTCTCGACGGTGGCGCCCTTCCTCTGGAAGTGCTCGATAAGCGCATCCGTGAATGGGTCGCCAAGGAAGCCCATCTGCAAAACTAGATCCTTTGTTTTCTAGATATTGTCCAGAACAAGAAGAAGATTCCCCTGGCACCTTGCCGAGAACGGTGGCCGCCTCATTGCGATTTCGATTGCCTTGACGGTGCATTTCTGCTAACGTGCGCGCGTTCCCTTAATTGCGGTCAAAACCAATGCTTGAGGGGGTACGCTATGGCTTTTTGCTCGGTGTGTGGCGCGCAAACACCAGATGGTTCCACAATTTGTCCGGCGTGTAGCCGATCGGGAGCTCCCGCCGCACGACCTGCCGCCGCCACGGTAGGCGGGATGACCGATAATGTGGCCGGCATGCTGGCATACGTGACGATCATTCCGGCGATACTGTTCCTGGTGATCGAGCCTTACAACAAAAGCCGGTTCGTACGCTTCCACAGCTTTCAGAATATCTTTTTGCATGTGGGTGCGCTGGTGCTCTGGATCGCTTTGTTCATCATCTCCGCCGTGCTGGCGTTCATCCCGATTTTGGGGCACTTGGTTGCCTTCTTACTCTGGATGTGTCTATCCGTCGGCCTGCTTATCGTCTGGATTATGCTCCTGTTGAAAGCCAACCAGGGGCAAATGTGGAAGCTGCCTGTAATCGGGGACATGGCTGAGAAGCAGGCCAACGCCTAGTCTTCCGGAATTTGAGTAGCCTCTCACACCTCCTGCTAACGGAGCGCCGTGCCCTTCTGTTCGCTATCGAACCATCCTTGACAGACCCCTGGAAGTGAGCATCCCTCATTTACTTTTGTTTCCGGCTCGGTTTCGGGTAGTCTGTCTGATTCTGGCCGGAAGGGGAGACACGCTTGCGAGTTCGGGTGTTCTATCACGATAAATGTTTTGACGGCGCCTCATCGGCAGCCCTTTTCTCCCGTTTCTACCGCGAACGGATTCGCAGCGACGTCCAGTTCGTTTTCTCCGGGTTGCTGCACCGCGCCGGTTCTTTGTTTGATGAAAACAATTTTGACGGCGAGGAAAATGCCATCGTGGATTTCAAGTATTCCAGTTCGCCCAAAATCACCTGGTGGTTCGACCATCATCAGAGCGCGTTTCTGTCCCCGGCGGACGCGGCCCACTTCGAGCGGGATCAGAGCAACCGCAAGTTCTACGATCCGGATTTCAAATCCTGTACCAGCTTCATCGCCACTATCGCCGAGCAGCGCTTCGGTTTCGATCCCGCGCCCGTAGCCGATCTGGTTCACTGGACTGACATCATCGACGGCGCCATGTACCCCGATGCCCGCAACGCAGTCGAAATGCAAGCCCCAGCCATGAAACTAACCATGGTGATCGAATCCAATCAGACCCACGATTTTGTCCCTCGGCTCATTCCGCTTCTTGCCAGCAAGTCTCTGGACGAGATCATCGAAGAGCCCTTTGTCGCCTCGCTCTTGCCACCGCTTCTGGAACGGCATCAACGATCCCAGGCCATTCTCGGCGAACGCATCGAATCGAAAGATGGCACACTGTTCTTCGATATCAGCGACCACGAACTCGAGGGCTACAACAAATTCGTTCCTTACTATCTGCATCCCGAATCCATCTACAGCGTGGGCCTCAGCAAAAGCAGTTTCCGGGTGAAGGTTTCCGTGGGATCGAATCCCTGGGCGCCCTCGGAGCCGGTCGTGAACCTGGCCAAGATCTGTGAGCGCTACGGCGGCGGCGGACACGCCCGGGTCGGCGCCATTTCTTTCGCCGTCACCCAGCAAGACGCCGCGCGCGAAGCCGCCCGCGAAATCGTGGACGAGCTGCGCGCCGCCGTCCGCGCACAGTCACAATGAATTTACGGCTTGGACCACGAATCGATGTCATGCCTGACATTCACGTGATTACCGGCAACACTTCCGATCCCATCCTGCGAACCGAGCATCTAAGCCGCGTGGTCAAGGACAAAGTCTTGGTGGAAGATGCCACCTTCGAAGTCCGGACCGGCGAGGTCCTCGCCATCGTTGGCCCCAGCGGCTCGGGAAAAAGTTCTTTGCTCAGGCTATTGAACCGCCTCGATGAACCTAGCAGCGGCACCGTCTACGTCGAAGGCATCGACTACCGGCAAATCGCGCCCCGCGAGTTGCGTCGGAAACTCGGCATGGTGAACCAGCGTCCTTACCTGTTCCCAGGCACGGTGGAACAGAACCTACGATTCGGTCCCCTGCAGCGCGGAGAGTCTTTGTCGCAAGACTCCATCGAACAACTGCTGGTCCGCGTCGGTCTGAAGGGCTATGCCGGTCGCAACGTCGCCAATCTCTCCGGAGGCGAAGCTCAGCGCGTCTCCGTTGCCCGCACCCTGGCCAACTCGCCACTGGTCCTGTTGCTTGATGAGCCCACATCCGCGCTCGACGAAACATCCAAACTAGAGGTGGAATCGACCATCCAAAGGATCGTGCGCGAACAGGGACTGACCTGCATACTCGTTACCCATGACACCGCACAAGCAGCGCGGCTGGCCGAGCGGGTACTGTTGCTCGAAGCCGGACACATTGTGCGCCAGGGTCCCATTGATGAGGTGTTGCATGCTTAAGTTTTTCGTCAGCGATCAACTGTATCTTGGTTTAGTGCAGGCGCTCATCGCGGCGCTCGCGGCCATGCTCGTGGTGCTGCTCGCCCGCAAACGTGGCATTCATCTGGAGGACGAAACTCTGATCGCGATGGTTCGCGGCATCATCCAAATCGTTGCCGTCGGATCCATCCTGCTATTGTTGCTACGCGCCCCGCGCTGGACCAGCGGCTTTCTTCTCACCGCGATGATCATCGCCGCTGGCGCGACCTCGGCGCGTCGCGCCAAGGGCATGCCCGGGGCGTTTCCTGTTTCCGCCTGGTCGATTGCGCTGGGCGCGGGCTCGGTCATCGCGCTGATGACTTGGCTCGGCGTTATCGATACTGCCATCACTTCCTTGGTCCCTGTGGGCAGTATGCTGATCGCCAATTCCATGAACACGAATGGATTGGCGCTCAACCGCTTCCGGGCGGATGTGTTGGCCCACGTGGGTGAGATTGAAACCGCACTTGCCTTGGGAGCGGAAGCCAAAAACAGCGTCTCGCCTTATGTGCAGGCTTCCTTCGAGGCCAGCCTGATTCCCGCCATCGATTCCCTGCGTTCGCTGGGCATCGTGTGGATTCCCGGCTTGATGGCGGGAATGCTGCTCTCCGGCGCTCGGCCGGTGTATGCGGCGATCTATCAATTTGTGGTGCTGGCCATGATCCTGGCCGCTTCCGGCCTAACTTCCCTGGTAAGTACGTTGCTGATTCGGGAGCGGATTTTTACCGCTGCGCAACAATTAAGTTTGCAGCCGGGGAGATAATGTTGTAATGAGTTCTATCGTGCACACCAAGGTCGCGGCGGCGGAGTCGGAACACGGAGCCAGCCTCCAAGTCCTGCGGGCGGTTGCCACCTTCGAAATGACCAAGGGGTTAATCGTTCTGCTGGCCGCCTGTGGCGTTCTTTTGCTGGTGCACCGTGAAGATCCGTGGGATCTTGCCGACGGTTTGCTCAGACTTCTTCATATCAGCCCGGATCACCACTTTGCGCAAATCTTCCTGGACTGGGCCGACTCGTTAACCATCGCAAAAATATGGGCCGTAGCTGCCGCTGCGCTCTCTTACTCGGTTTTGCGCTTCGCCGAGGCTTACGGACTCTGGTATGCCCGGGCCTGGGCAGAGTGGATCGCCCTCGTTTCCGGCGCCCTCTACCTGCCCTTCGAAATCTACAAACTGGTTCACCGGCAGAGCCTGTTCCACATCTCCGTTCTGCTGATCAACGTGGCCGTTGTGCTCTACATGGCGTACGCCCTGAAAACTGGCGCAAGCCCGCACAGCGTTCGACGATAAACTTGCAGGCCGCGACGAAATTTCTAATCTCGCGGTTTTTCCTATTGGGACGAGTCAACTTCCCAGTCTGGGGAGGCGCGCCAGTCGGTCCACGAATCCTGGTACCGGCCCGCGATTCCGATCAGACTTCGGATTGACACGGTAGTACAGGCGTTCATCCCCAAAATGTTCTGGACTCATGGAGGTGGTGGACGCGACCCGAAACTATTCCCGCGGACAGTTCAGCCTTGACATTGCCAATCAAGAAGCAAGGTCCTCCGCCTCCCGCAGTTGAGCACTGCTTTCCGGCGAAGCTTTACTTGTCTGTGTTCTCTCAGCGGTGTCTGGGAGGAAGACGGAAAACACGGTGCCGCTGGCGCCTGCGGTGGTGCGGCTGCGGACGCGGATCGATCCTTGATGCTTCTGCACGATACCGTGCGAGAGCCAGAGGCCCAGGCCGGTTCCCGAGTCCCCCTTGGTGGAATAGAAAGGCTCGAAGATGCGAGTCAGGTTGGTCGGCTGGATGCCGCTGCCGTTGTCGGCGATGGTGATGCGTGCTCCCGTCCTGTGCAGTCCGTTCCTGCCGCCATTCGACCACTCATGGGCGCGGGCAACGTGGAGGGTTAATCGGCCGCCTTCGTCGAGGGCATCGAGGGCGTTGAGGATGAGGTTGGAGAACAACTGGCGGAGTTCCCCGGCAAAGCCTTGAATCTCGACGGCCGGGTCATAGGTTTTGTCGACGCGGATGTGTTTTTCGTGCACCGGGCGCAAGTAGAGTTGCAGAACGTCGTCGAGCGTGGCCGCAACATTCAGCGGTGCGGGCGACGAAGCCTCGCGGACGAAGCCCAGCATTTGTTGAGCGATGGCTGCGACGCGCAGCACTTCTTTTTCCGCCATCTCGAGGTATTGATCCTGGCCTTGGGGACGGTGGCGGGCGAGATAGATCAAATTGGTGACCGCTTCCAGAGGATTGTTGATCTCGTGCGCGACGGCGGCGGCCAGGCGTCCGGCGGTAGCCAGCTTTTCGTTGCGGCGCAGCGCCTCTTCCGATCGCTGTTGCGCCGTGATGTCATGCGCGATGCTGGATTTACCGATCACCTCTCCGCGCTCGTTGCGTATCGGCGAAAGCGAGATGTCGACGGCGATCCGCGTGCCATCCTTGCGAATGCGTTCCGAGGTGTGGTGCTGGATGGGCTCACCGCGCATCACCTTTCTGGTGATTCCAGGGATCTCCTCAGGGCGCTCCGGCGGACCAAGAACGTCAACCGGCATCCCGATCGCCTCGGCGGCAGAGTATCCGTAAAGCCGTTCCGCGCCTCGATTCCAACTGGTGATGATTCCTTTTAGATCTCCGGTGAGGATGGCATCGTCGGAGGATTCGACCATGGCAGCCATCTGCCGCTGGATCTGCTCGGCCCGCGTCTGCGCGCGAGAACGCTGGCGGGCCAGACCGGCGGCGAGAACCGAGACGGCAATAAATACGGACAGCCGTCCGTAGTCATTGACGGAAAGGGAGAAGCTGAAGCGCGGTTCAAGGGCGAAATAATCGATGGCCAGCCCAGAAGCGGCGGTGCAAAGCAGAGCTGGTCCGAAGCTAAAGAAACGGGCGCTGACGATGACGGCGGTGATGAAGATGACGAATGGATCCTGGCGCATGACCGGCCACAGAAACCAGATGAACAGCGCGAGGCCGGTCGCGGCGAGCGCAGCCGTGTACCGGAGAGTCCAATGACGCCACACCGGGCCACGGCTTGATTGCGGAATGTCGAACAGAGGCATGGGAAAGAGAAACAAACCAGCATCCAGACGGAGGGTGTGCGCGAGCCTCGACCGTCCGAAAACCAACGCGACTGCAGGAGATCAATTTAGCAGGATCGGACGCGGTCGCGCAATTTGTGAATATTAAGGAGCAACAGGGAAAAGGTAAGGCACGGCGAAAATCTCTGCCGCCTGGATGATACTGCGCCGCGCGAGCCGACCTGGACCGTTCTCAGATATGGCGTGGACCAAAACACACTTGTCATCCCGAGAGGAGCAACTGGTTCGCGAAGCGAATCCCCCCCAAAACTGTCATCCCGAGCGGAGTAGCTGGTTGTCCCACCCAAAACTGTCATCCCGAGCGGAGTCGAGGGACCCTGCGTCGCTCGCGCCACGATGACGCGGCCAGGCATTCCCTCCACGCACACAAACGGGCAATTACGCAACCGCCCAATCCGCGTTAGAATCTTCCCGCAGCGCAGAAAAACCAACTCTATTACGGCGACAACCTCGCTGAAAGAGGCTGCCGAAGCCGGTTTCTACAAACCTCCTGGATTGGAAGACCGCTATCCGCGCATTCAGATTCTCACCATCGAACAACTGCTCGCAGGCAAACGGGTAGAGTATCCGCGCCTGCTGGAAGTGACATTCAAGAAAGCGCCGAAAGCCAGGCCAGCGGCGGAGAAAAAGGCACAGCTGCAGTTTGACCCCGTCGAAGACGACAAGGGGCCGTTTTGAGACTCTGCGAACGTGAACTGTCATCCCGAGCAGAGTCGAGGGACCTTGCGCGGATTCTCCCCGTTTGGCAACGCATGCATCTGTGACGGATGTCTCATCCGGAGGAGGAGCGGAAACCCAAGGTTCCTCGGCTCCGCGAGATCGTTCGCCTTGCGAACGATCTTGCTGCGCTCGGGATGACAGTTTCAGGTCAGGATGACAGTCTTAGGTAGGGTTCGTGGGAGCTCTAGGATTGTCGTACTTTGAGAGTTTCCGGGCTGTACCAGTCAATGGCGAGGTCTCTGAACTTTGGATTGGTTCTTGCGATCAGCCACAGCTTCTTTTCCCTGCGCCAGTTCTTGAGTTGTTTTTCCCGGTCGATGGCTTTGCGTACGTCGTCGAAACTTTCCCCGTACACCAGGCGGACCGCGTGGTAGTCGTCGGTAAAACCTTCGAATTCGTGGGTTTTGTGCTGGAACACGCGTTGGACGAGGTTGCTGGTCATGCCGATGCAGAGCGCGCGGCGGGATGCGCTTTGCACCATGTAGACGTAGTAGCAATGTTCTCGGCGCATGAGCGGCTAACGAACTGTCATCCCGAGCGAAGTCGAGGGACCTTGTGTGTATTGTTTG
>JGI12270J11330_10000293_pt1 | contig 38470 bp, 31 predicted proteins | sample PeaSoiMetSII2010_FD_11330 | JGI IMG/M metagenome (IMG submission 11330)
GGCCAGTGAGCCGGGCCAGTGAGCCACGCACGGTGAGCGACGTATCCAGCAGGCGGCCCGCTGTCCTCTTTGTCTGCGTCCATAACGCGGGCCGCTCCCAGATGGCGGCCGGCTGGCTGATCCACCTCGCAGGCGGCCAGATCGAGGTGCGGTCGGCAGGCTCGGAGCCGGCCGAGCAGATCAACCCGGTCGCGATCGAGGCTATGCGTGAGGTCGGGATCGACCTCACGGCCGGGCGGCCTAAGATTCTTAGCGTTGACGCCGTTCGCGATTCCGACGTCGTGATCACGATGGGCTGCGGCGACACCTGTCCGGTCTTCCCCGGCATCCGGTATGCGGACTGGCAGGTGCCCGATCCGGCCGGCCAGGGCATCGACGCGGTCCGCGGCATCCGCGATGACATCCGCGGCCGGGTCCTGGCCCTGATCGCCGAGCTACTGCCCGACTTGACCTGAAGGACCCCTGTTGACGCAGATCGACCCCGCGCTTGCCGTCATCGACGACATCGACCTGGTGCTGATCGAGCCGATGGCGGCCGAGCATGCTCCGCAGGTACTGGCGATCTATCAGGCCGGTATCGACGAGGGCAACGCGACATTCGAGATCAGCGCGCCAGCCTGGAAGGAGTTCAGCGCGGCCAGACTGCCGGATCACCGCTATGTGGCCGTCAGCGGGGCGACCGTGCTTGGCTGGGTGGCAATCTCCGCCGTGTCCAGCCGGTGCGCCTACGCCGGCGTGGTCGAGCACTCCGTCTACGTCCACCCGGGGACACGCGGCCGGGGAGTCGGCCGGCTCTTGCTTGACGCGCTGATCGCCTCCACCGAAGCCGCGGGAATCTGGACGATCCAGTCCGGGATCTTCCCGGAGAACGCGGCCAGCATCGCACTGCACGACGCAGCCGGGTTCCGGATCGTGGGCACGCGCGAGCGCATCGGCCGCCAGCATGGCCGGTGGCGCGACATCTTGCTGATGGAGCGCCGCAGCCCCGCGATCTGACCCGCGGCGTCCCGGTCGAAACTGACCGCAGGCGTGCAGATACCGTCATTACCTATGTCCCGACCCGCTGCCTCGAGCAAGCAGCGCAAGCGACCGACATGATCGGCAGATAATGCAGTAGCGGCGGCCTGGGGTTGGGCCAGGCGATCGCGGGCACGCGAGAGACAACGAGCGGGGCACCGTTGGCCTTAGGGAGCGGTTGGCTTTTAGGGAGCGGCACGTTGACGCGGATGAACCGGTGGGCCATCCTGGCCGGCTACGGCCTGCTTGCCGCTTGTTCGCAGCTGCTCTGGCTGTCGTACGCGCCGATCACCACCCAGGTCCACCGGGTGATGGACGTCTCGTCCGGGGCGGTGGGCGACCTGGCTGCCATCTTCCCGCTGATGTACGTCATCCTGGCGCTGCCCTGCGGCCGCTGGCTGGATGTCAGCTTCGAGCGGGCGCTTGGCCTCGGGGCGATCCTGACCGGCGCCGGCAGTCTGGTTCGGCTGGTCAGCCCCAACTCGTTCGTCTGGGCGATGGCCGGGCAGTTCGTGATCGCGGCCGGTCAGCCGCTGGTACTCAACTCGATCACGAAGATGGCGGCGCGGTACTTTCCGCAGCAGGAGCGGACCGCGGCCATCTCGATCGGCAGCGTGTCGCTCTACCTGGGCATTCTGCTGGCAGCGCTGACCGCTCAGCCGCTGTTCAACGCGGGCGGGCTCCGGCTGATGCTTGGCGTCCAGGGCGCGCTCGCCGTCCTGGCGGCGGTCTGGGTATTGCTCGCGCTCCGCACGCCCGCGGCGTTCCCAGGTGATCCATCCGTCGCCGTGACGCTGGGCTGGCTCAGGCGCGACCGGTTCATCTGGGTGCTGGCCGGCCTGCTCTTCGTCGGGATGGGCATCTTCAACGCGGTCGCGACCTGGCTCGATTCGATACTCGGCCACTTCGGCCACGGCGGCGCCAGCGGCTACCTGATCGCGATCCTGACGGTGGCCGGCATCATCGGCGCCGCCGTTCTGCCCCAGGCCGCGGCGAACCGGGACCGCCGCCGCGCCATGCTGCAGGTCACCGTGGGCGTGACGGCCGTCGCGTTCCTGGCGATCGCGGCCGTGCACGGGGTGATCTTCATCGGGATCGTGCTCGGCATCGAGGGTTTCGTGCTNCTTGCCGCCCTGCCCGTGGCGCTCGACTGGTCCGAGCTGCACAGCGGGCCGGAACGGGCCGGAGCCGCGGTCGGGTTCCTGCTGCTTGCCGGAAACCTCGGTGGGGTAATCCTGGTCCTGGTAGTCCAGGCCGTGATCGGCAGTCCGTACCTGTCACTCGGTGCTCTTTCGGTGGTCGCAGTGGCCGGGCTCGCCTTGTCCACCAGGCTTCCGGCCCGTGTCGCCGCCACGGCAGGCCATAAGGGAGGGTGACATGACGGACCCCACCGAGCTGATGAGCAGCCTGGAGCGGCAGCTCAAGCCGTATCGCGGCAGGTTCCCCTCGTTCGCCGAGATGCCGGTCGAAGGCCTGCCAAGGACCGAGGTGGCCGAGCTGGTCGAGCAGCTGGCGCGGACCGAGGAATCACGCTGGCGGGACGGATACGCCTCCGGTGCCGTCTATCACGGCGACCCCGAGCATGTCGCGTTCCTGAACCGGATCTACGCGGCGCAGTCGCAGAGCAATCCGCTGCACCCTGACCTGTGGCCGAGCTCGACCAAGTTCGAAGCCGAGCTGGTTTCGATGACGGCGCACATGCTCGGCTCCGCGCACGCCGCGCCGGAGGCGCCGATCGTGGGCGCGGTCAGCTCCGGCGGGACCGAGAGCATCATGCTGGCGATGCGGGCCTACCGGGATTACGCCAGGGCGCGCCGGGGGATCGACCGGCCGGAGATCGTCGCCCCGGTCACCGCGCACGCCGCGTTCGACAAGGCCGCCAGGTACTTCGACATGCCGCTGATCAGCGTGCCGGTGGACGACGGTTACCAGGCCGACGTCGACGCCCTCGCCGCGGCGGTGACCGACCGGACCGCGGTCATCGTCGGCTCGGCACCGTCATTCCCGCACGGCGTGATCGACCCGATCCCGCAGATCGCCGCGCTGGCGGCCGAGCGCGGGATCGGCTGCCATGTCGACGGCTGCCTGGGCGGGTTCATCCTGCCGTGGGCGGAGCGGCTCGGCTATCCGGTGCCGCCCTTCGACTTCCGGCTGCCGGGAGTGACGTCGATGTCGGCGGATACCCATAAGTACGGTTATGCGGCTAAGGGCTCGTCGGTCGTGCTGTATCGCGGGGCGGAACTGCGGCAGTTCCAGTTCTACAAGGCCGCTGACTGGCCTGGCGGCCTGTACCTGTCTCCGACCTTCGCGGGCAGCCGGCCCGGGGCCCTGTCGGCCACCGCCTGGGCGGCGATGGTGTCGATCGGCGAGGACGGTTACCTCGACGCGGCCCGGCGGATCCTGCAGGCCGGCTCGGTAGTCCGCGAGGGCGTCGCGGCGATTCCTGGCCTGCGGGTGCTCGGTGACCCGCTCTGGGTGATCGCGTTCGCCGCTGACCCCGGCGACCCGGCCGGTCCTGCTGTCCCGGCGGCGGCCGGGCCGGATCAGCCGGCCGGTGCGCAGATCGACGTGTTCCAGGTGATGGAGGACATGGGCCACCGCGGCTGGAGCCTGAACGGCCTGCAGCGCCCGGCCGCCGTCCACATCGCGATCACGCTCCGGCACACCCTGCCTGGCGTGGCCGAGCGGTTCCTCGCTGACCTGCGGGCGTCGGTCGATGAGGTCAGGGCCAACCCGGATGTGCGTACCGGTCTCGCCCCGGTGTACGGGATGGCCGGCACCCTGCCCGAGGAGGCGGTCCGCGACCTGCTCGGCGTCTACCTTGACCTGATGTTCGAGGTGTAACCGTGGACCGGCACATCCTGGCCATCGACCTGGGGACTTCGGCGCTGAAGGTGGCTCTGGTGTCGACGGCCGGCGACGTGGTCGCTGCCGAGCAGGAGACCTGCCAGGTCGACCTGCTGCCAGGCGGTGGCGCCGAGCAGGACCCGGAGGGATGGTGGGACCTGATCACCCGGGCATCGTCCCGGCTGGCGGCCCGCGGCGTCGTCCCGCCCGATTCGATCGCGGCAGTCTGCTGCACCGCGCAGTGGTCGGGGACCGTGCCGGTGGCAGCCGACGGCAGCCCGGTGCGCAACGCGATCATCTGGATGGACTCGCGGGGTGCGGCCTATGCCCGGTCCATCACCAGCGGGCCGGTCCGGGTGCAGGGCTACGGCGTCGACAAGCTGGCTCGCTGGATCAGGATTTCGGCCGGGCTGCCCACCCGCAGCGGCAAGGATCCGGTCGCGCACATCGGCTGGCTCAAGACCGCCGAGCCGGACGCCTACCGGCGCACGCAGCTGTTCCTTGAGCCGAAGGACTGGCTGAACCTGCGCCTGACGGGCCGAGCGGCGGCCTCCTATGACTCGATCGCGCTGCACTGGGTGACCGACAACCGGCACCCGGACCGGATCGACTACGACCCGGTGCTGCTCCGGCTGGCCGGGCTTGACCGCGCCAAGCTGCCCGAGCTGATGGCCGCGACCGACATCCTGGGACCGGTACTGGCAGGCCAGGCCGCGGCCCTGGGCATCCCAGCCGGAATACCGGTTGTGGTCGGCACGCCGGACCTGCAGTCGGCCGCGATCGGCTCCGGGGCCACCCGCGATTTCCAGGCCCACCTGTACGTCGGCACATCGTCCTGGCTGACCTGCCATGTGCCGTTCAAGAAGACAGATCTGCTGCGAAACATAGCCTCGTTGCCAGCCGCCATCCCGGGCCGCTACTTCGTCGCCGATGAGCAAGAGACCGCCGGCGCTGCGCTGACCTTCCTGCGGGACCGGCTGCTGTTCCCGGCCGGCGACGCCCCGGCCGACGCCTACCGGCAGTTCGACGCGATGGCGGCGGAATCTCCGCCGGGCAGCGGCGGCCTGATCTTCACGCCCTGGCTTTACGGCGAGCGGACCCCTGTCGAGGACCATTTCATTCGCGGCGGATTCCACAACCTGTCACTGTCGGCCGGCCGCAACGACCTGGTGCGCGCGGTACTCGAAGGCGTAGCGCTGAACGCGAGGTGGCTGCTGCAGGCGGTGGAGCGATTCACCAAATGCCGGCTTGAGCCGATCAGGTTCATCGGCGGCGGCGCGCGCTCCGACGTGTGGTGCCAGATCTTCGCCGACGTCCTTGACCGGACCATCGAGCAGGTCGCCGACCCGGTGAACGCCAACGCGCGGGGCGCGGCGATGCTGGCCGCCGTGGCACTCGGCGAGTTGGACTTCTTCTCGGTTCCCGGCCGGGTCAAGGTGGCACGGACCTACCGCCCGCAACCGGTGAACGCAGACCTTTACGCCATGCTGTTCGCCGAGTTCGTAGGCCTCTACAAGCGGAACCGCAAGGCGCACGCCCGGCTGAATCGCGACCGCGCCGCAGACTGACCGTCGGCCGCTGGGCATCACCGCACCTGTTCAGGCTAGCGTCAGGCGTGCACACCGTGATCACCCGCCACCGCCCGCTCCTGCCGGAGGCCACCTTTACCGACGAAGCCCGCCGATGTTAGCCTTGATCAGCCAAGGGGCGGGGGCGGCAGGTCAGCGCTTGTAGGGAGCCTCTTGTGGAAATTCGTTACGGCCTTGTGAGTTCTGATTCGCACGCGAACCTGCATAAGGACGCATTCCTTGAGCGAATGTCGGCCGTAGCTTGGGGAGACCGGATTCCGCAGGTCCGTGAGGTGGAGCAGGACGGCTCGCTGGTGGAGCGCTGGGTCGTCCATGGCAAGCCGGTGAGCCGCAGGGGAGTCGCCAACTGCGCCGCGGCCATGGGCGACCCGCTGCGGCGAACCTATCCGCAGCGGTGGGAAGAGGTGCCGCCGACGGTCTACGACCCGGCGAAGCGGTTGCAGGCCCTGGACGCCGATCGCGTCGACGGCGAGGTGCTCTTCTTCAACGACCCGGTCGACAGCGCGACTCTGCCCTTTCAGGGCGAACCCGAGTTTGAGCTGGCGTGCGTCCGTGCGTACAACGACGCGCTCGCGCAGTGGCGCCAGGTCAGCGACCGCTACATCCCGCTGGCGCTGATTCCCTACCGCAGCGGCGTTGACGCCGCCGTGGCCGAAGTGCGCCGCGCGGCCGGGATCGGCCATTTAGGAATCGTCATGGTGGCCGAGCCCAGCATGACCATGCCGGGGCTGCCCCACTTCAACGACCCGCGCTGGGACCCGCTCTGGGCCATCTGCCAGGAGCTAGACATCCCGATCAACTGGCACGCCCACGCCGGCATCCGGCTGCTGCCCGAACGCTGGCAGGGCCACCAGGCACTGCGCCGCACCGCCGCATTCTCCGTCCAGCCGCAGTTCGTCGCGAACTTCGCGCTGTCGGGGGTGGCCGACCGGTTCCCCCGGCTGAAGCTGATCTGCGCCGAGACCGGCGTCGGCTGGCTGCACCACGTCATCCAGGCCTGCGACCAGGTGTGGGAGCGGAACCGGCTGTGGACCGAGGGCGTGTGGACCCGCCCGAGCGATGTGGTACGGCGTCAGGTGTGGGCCAACTTCTGGTACGAGAGGGCGGGCGTCGCTGGCCGGGCGTCGCTGGGCAGCCACCTCATGTGGGCCTCCGACTACCCGCACGGCACCTCCACCTACCCCGACTCGTGGCAGTTGGTGGACGCCGTGCTCGACGGCGTGGACCCGGACAGCCGGGCCGGCCTGCTCTATCGCAACGCCCTTTCGGTCTACAACCTCGGGCCTGAGGGCTTCGCAGCCGATGGCGGCGGCCAGGCCGCAACGCGGACGGGAGACCAGGCGTGTCGGTGACGCTTGGCGGCGTTGAGTACCGCTTCGCGTCGGTTGACGACCACGTGGTTGAGCACCCCTCGGTGTGGACCGACCGCATGTCGAAGACCAGGTGGGGCGACCGGGTGCCGCACGTGGCGGAGTCAGACGGCCGGCAGGTCTGGGTGATCGACGGCCAGGCGACGGCGATCACGGAGGTCTCCGCGCTCGGCGCGGTGCTGCCGGATCCAGGTGCGGCGCCGCGCCGCTTCGAGGAGATCCCGCCGGCGGCCATCGACCCGTGCGCGCGCCTGCGCGCGATGGACACCGCCGGCGTGGACGCCAGCGTGCTCTACCCGTCGGTCGCGGGCACCGCCGGGCAGACTTTTGGCCGGATCACCGATCCGGAGCTGGAACTGGCGTGCGTGCGCGCCTACAACGACTGGCTCATCGACGAGTGGGCGGCTGCCAGCCCCCGGTTCGTGCCGCAGTGCCTTGTCCCCCTCTACCCGGTGGAGGCCGCCGTCGCCGAGCTTGAGCGGGCGGCCGGGCGAGGGCACCGGGGGCTAGTGTTCCCGGCGCTGCCGATGTTCCTGCGCGACGTCCCGGAGATCAGCGACGAGCGCTTCGGCCGCCTCTGGGACGCGTGCGCGTCGCTCGGCATGCCGGTCGCGCTGCATTGCGGGTGCACGCCGCAGATCCAGGCGCCCGCCTACCGTGGGTTCACGCCCAGGGTCGCCGCGGCACTCGACGCGGTTAACCGCCCGTTCAGCTCCGCGCTGGTGCTCGCCAACGTGCTGCTGTCCCAGATGCTGGTGCCGCACCCGCGGCTGCATATGCTCTTCCCCGAGAACTCGGTGGGCTGGGGCGTGTTCACCCTGGAGACGATGGACTACCTGGTCCGGGTCGACCGGCTGAACGTCGACACATACCGGCTCCTGCCGTCGGAGGTGTTCAGGCGGCAGTGCTATTTCGTCGGCGGCTTCGAGCAGTTCCCGTCCTCGGCGGGCGACTGCCTGCCGGCCAGCCGGGTGGTGTGGGCGACAGCCTTCCCCTCCGCCATCTCGCCGTGGCCGGACCTGGCGGGCGCACTTGAGAAGAGCCTGGCCGGCGTGGCGGAAGCCGACCGCCGCCAGATCCTGGCCGGCAACGCCGCCAGCCTTTACCAACTCGGCGAGATCATGCACTGGACCACCGGAACGGGCCCGTCGTAAGCGAAGAGGGAGGCGACAACGCGGTGCTGCTGATCGACAACGCCGTCGTCGAGAACGTGCTCACCATGCAGGCGTGCATCGAGTCGCAGGAGGCGGCTTTCCGGGGGCTGCTGACCGGTGACGCCATCAACCGGCCGAGATTCGACTGCTACGTCCCCACCGGCCGACCGGGTGCGTTCTACCGCTCCGGGAACATGGAGGGGGCGATCGCGAGCGAGGGGATCTACGCGATCAGGCTGAAGTCCGATGTGATTAGCTGGCCGCGCGACGAGCAAGGGCTGTGGACCGAGGATAAATACTGCGTGCGGCCGGGGACCTATTGCGGCCTGGTGTTCCTGTTCAGCACCAGGGACGGCGAGCCGCTCGCGATCATGAATGACGGCCACATCCAGCACATGCGGGTGGGCGGGGGCGCGGGAATCGGCGCCAAGCACCTCGCCCGGCAGGACGCCACCAGCGTCGGCATGCTCGGCTCGGGCGGGATGGCCAAGGTGTACCTTGAGGCGTTCTGCGCTGTTCGCCCCATCCGCGAGGCGCGCGTCTACAGCCCGACCGCGAGCCACCGCGCGGAGTTCGCCGAGCTGATGTCGGCCAAGCTGGGCATCGCCGTCCGGGCCGTCGGCTCGCCACGCGACGCCGTCGCCGACGCCGACATCGTAGCCACGTGCACGGACTCGATGGAGCCGACGCTCCGAGCCGAATGGATCGAGCCGGGTCAGCACATCACCAACGTGGGTCCCAGCGAGATCGCAAAAGAGGTATTCTTCCGCGCCGACGTGCGGCTCAAGCAGGGGATTTCTGGCTGGCCACCGGGCCTGGAGACGATGGACCGGATCATGGTTGGCCGCGGTCACAGCCCCCTCGCCCTGGTCGCGGGATCGGCGCAGGAGACGCAGCAGCTTCCATCGGCTGACGCCCACCCGCTGGGCTACGACATGAAGCTGCCGACGTTCACCGACTTCCTGCGCGGCGAAGCGCCCGGCCGGGCGAGCGAGGAGCAGGTCACGTTCTGGCACAACATCGGCAACCACGGGCTGCAATTCGCGGCCGTGGGCGGCTGGGTCTACCGGCGGGCACAGCAGCTCGGCCTTGGCCGGGAGCTTCCCGTCGAATGGTTCCTGCAAGACATCAAGAACTGACGCCGCCGGAAAGGCGGGCGGTGCGGCGCAAAGCGCATAGGAGGTCACAGGCACAATGGCCGGCGGCGACACACGCGGGAGCTTCATGCTCGACGATTACCAGGAGAGCCCCTACCAGAAATGGGTGCAGGAGCAGGGCATCCCGGTGATCGAAGGCATGTCAGTCGACGACCTTAATGCCGTTGAGCTCGCCCCGTGGAAAATGACTGGCGGGAACGCGGCCTTCATTCACCTGGCGGGCGCCGAGTTCACCAACAACGGCTACGTCGGCGAGATCCCGCCCGGCGCAGCGCTGAAGCCCTGCAAGCACCTGTATGAGGAGTTCATCTTCGTGCTCAGCGGCCGGGGGGCTGCCTCGGTGTGGATCGACCCCGCGCGCAAGCGCTCGTTCGAATGGCAGGCGAGAAGCCTGTTCGCGATCCCGCTCAACGCCTCCTACCAGCTTTTCAACACCTCGGGCTCGGAACCGGCCCGCTATTATGCGGTCACCACCGCGCCGCTCATGCTCGACCTGCTGCACAACCGGCGGTTCATCTTCGACAACGACTTCGTCTTCGACGACCGGTTCCCACCGGACGACGACTATTTCAGCCCGAAGGGCGTGGCCCATACAGGGCGCATCTGGGAGACCAACTTCGTGCCCGATGTGGCGAACTTCCAATTGCAGGACTGGGCGGAGCGGGGCGCCGGCGGGCTGAACGCCTTCTTCGAGATCGCTGACAGCACCATGTGCGCGAGCGTGTCCGAGTTCGGGGTCGGCCGGTACAAGAAGGCCCACCGGCACGGGCCCGGCGCGCACATCGTGTTGCTATCCGGGCGCGGCTACAGCCTCATGTGGCGGGACAACCAGCCCCCCATCCGGGTTGACTGGCAGGTCGGCTCGGTCTTCGCGCCGCCCGATATGTGGTTCCACCAGCACTTCAACACCGGCCCCGAGCCAGCGCGCTACATGCCATTGCGCTGGGGGAGCGCGAAGTACCACCTTTTCAAGTACCTGGGCATCACCAAGGACGTGAAAGAGGGCGGCGACCAGATCGAGTACGAGGACGAGGATCCGCAGATCCGGCGCATGTTCGAGGCCGAGCTCGCGAAGGCGGGCATCGCGTGCCGGATGCCGCCGCCCGCGCGCACGTGAGACCTGCCGTCCAGGGCGCGCAGGCGCCTAACGGCGGCGGGGCGGCGGCCAATGGAGCGCCTGCGCCTGCCCGGGGCGCTGCCGCGCCCGCCCCGCCCGCCCCGCCCGCGTGGTGGGAGGCGCTCTGGCGCGCGGAGAACGTCGAGTTCACCACCGTCGGCATCGACATCGGCTCAGCGACCTCGCACCTGCAATTCTCCCGGGTGCGGCTACAGCGCTGTGGCCGCGGCCTCTCCAGTCGCTTCGCCGTGGTCGACCGCAGCGCGCTGTACCGCTCGCCGGTCATTTTCACGCCGTATCTCACCGACGGCAGCATCGACTCCGCCGCCCTCGGCCGGTTCGCCGAAAGCGAGCGGGCGGCGGCGGGCCTCGCGCCCCGGCAGGTCGACTCCGGCGCAGTCATCCTCACCGGCGAGGCCGCGGCGAGCCAGAACGCACGGCCGCTGGCGGTCGCGCTGGCCGAGCACGCCGGTGTGTTCGTGTGCGCGACCGCAGGCCATCACCTGGAAGCGAAGCTGGCGGCGCATGGGTCGGGCGCGGCGGCACTGTCGGCGAAAACCGGCCAGGTCGTCGCGCACCTGGACATCGGAGGCGGGACGACCAAGCTCGCCCTGCTACGGGGCGGACGGGTGCTGGCCACCGCCGCGGTCGCCGTCGGCGGTCGGCTGCTCGTATTCGACCGCAGTGGCCGGCTGGCGTGGGTGAGCGAGGCCGGGGCGCGCCTGGCGCGCGCGGTCGGCGTAGAGCCCGCCCCGGGGCGTGCGGTCACCGCCGCGGGGCGCGGCCGCATCGCCGCGGAAATGGCCCGCCTGCTGGTATCCCTGTTGGAAGACGACATTCCCGCCCGGTATCGGCCGCTGCTGTTGACCGAACGGATGACGGCCGGGCTAGTGCCGGAAATCGTGACCTTTTCCGGGGGCGTCGCCGAGTACCTGTACGGGCGGGCCAGAGCGGACCACGGCGACCTTGGCGCCGCGCTCGCGGAGGCGATTCGCGACGTGATGGCGCCTGGGCGGCTGCCCTGGCCGCCGCCCGACCCAGGGGAGGGCATCCGCGCCACGGTGATCGGCGCCTCGCAATTCTCGGTCGAGGTCTCCGGGAACACCATTTCCGTGCCGGACCCCGCCAGGCTGCCGCTGCGCGACGTGCCCGTGGCGGTGCCCAGCGTCGACCTCACGGGTGATGTCGACGCGTTGGCCGTCGCCAGGCAGGTCGGCGCCGAGTGGCGCCGCCTCGGGGGCGGCGCCAGCCAGGGGCCGGTGGCGCTCGCCTTCCGGTGGGGCGGCGACCCGAGCCACCAGCGCCTCCGCGCCCTCGCCGAGGGCATCCGCGCGGGCACGGGCACCCGCGCGGGCACGGGCACCCGCGCGGCTGGCGTGCATGCCCCGCCCCCGGTCGTCGTGCTGGTCGACGGCGACGTGGGCCGTGGGCTCGGCCGGATCCTGCTGGAGGAACTGGACACGGACCGGTTCATCTGCCTCGACGGCGTGGAGGTCGCGGAGTTTGACTACGTCGACGTCGGCAGCGTCGCCCAGCCCGCCGGGGTCGTTCCGCTCGTGGTGAAGTCACTGCTGTTCGGGGGGTAGCCGATGGCCGCCGTGCACGCCGCGCCCGGGCGGCGAGGTCCGCCACCGGCGGCTCGACGACGCCGGCGATCTCGCCGCGGGCGCAGCGCCAACGGGCGGGGAGCTCGGCCACGCGGGCCAGGAACGGCGACGACGGCGGCCTCCGCGCACTCGGGGGCGGTTGCGGTCATCGAGCCGGGCCCGGCTGTCCCGCGGCCGGGCCGCCCCGCCCGGTGCCGGGGGAGGGGGGCAGCGGCTCGGTGTCCGCCAGCAAGAACCGCCGCAGCTTGCCGCTCGGGGTCCGCGGCAGCCGCTCCACAAAGCGCACTTCGGCGAGTTCGCGTGCCGAGCCGAGCCGGGTGCGCACTCGTGCGCGCAGCTCGGCGGCGAGCTCGGTCCCGGCACGAGCGGGGTCGCGGGTGACGACACACGCGAGTGCCTGCCGCTGCCCGTCCCGCTCCAGGCCGGTGACTCCCGCCTCGCGCACGGCAGGGTGGCTGGCCAGCGCCTGTTCGATCTCGGCCGGCGCGATCCATTCCCCGTCCCGCAGCCACATGTCGTCGGACCGGCCGGCGTGCCAGTAGAAGCCGTCGCCGTCCACCCGGTACTTGTCGCCGGTGACGAGCCACGGCCCGAGCAGGGTCGCCTGCGTCTTCTCCCGGTTGCGCCAGTAGTACGCGCACGTCGAGCCGCCCTTGATGTGCAGGTCGCCGATCTCGCCAGGGCGCACGGGCCGACCGTCCTCATCGACGATCCGCGCCTCGAATCCGGGGACCGGCTCCCCGCTCGAGCCCGGCCGGATCCTGCCCGGCCGGTTGGACAGGTAGATATGCAGCGCCTCGGTAGAGCCGGTTCCCTCGAGGATCTCCACGCCGAAGCGGTCCCGCAAGTCGCGGAACACCTGCGGCGGCAGCCGGTCGCCCGAGCAAACGGCCGCGCGCAGCGACCGGAAGGCGCCCGGATCGCCCTGCTCGGCCATGGCGCGGTAGGTGGCCGGGCGCGCGAACAGGATCGTTGGAGAGCTGTCGCGGGCGGCCTCAGCGAGCCGCGCGGGCGTCGGCGCACCGGGCAGCAGCACCGCCGACGCGCCCACGTGCAACGGGAAGAAGATGCTGTTGCCCAGCCCCGAGGCCGAGCACAGGCGGGCGGCCGACAGGGTCCGGTCATCCGGCCCGATGCCCAGCACGCCGCTCGCATAGCCGTCGCAGATGGCGGGGGGCGCGCCGTGCAAGTGGACGACCGCCTTCGGCCGGCCGGTCGTGCCGGAGGAGTAGAGCCAGAACGCCACGTCGTCGGGCGAGGTCCGCTCCGGTGCGAGCCAGCGCGGTGTCCGCGCCATCAGCTCCCGGTAGGAGCTCGTCCTCCCCCCGCCGGGTGACTCGCTCCCGCTGACCGCCACCAACTGGGCGAGGTGCGGCGCCCGGTCCGCAGTGATCGCACCGATGGCGGCCAGCGACGGGCCTTCGGCCACCACGAGCACCGCCCGCGAGTCGCTGAGCAGGAACTCGTAGTAGTCCGTTGCCATCCCGGGCAGCCCAGGGACCGGGACGGCCCCGATCCGGAGCGCGCCAAGGAAGAGGTACACGAACTCGGGCTGGTCATCGAGGACGATCAGCACGCGGTTCTCAATCCGCACGCCGAGGGCGTGCAGCAGGTGGGCGGCCCGGCAGGTGTTCGTCAGCACGGTCGCGTAGGAGATCGGCTCGCCGCCCCACCAGAGCGCGGGTGAATCACCGCGGTCGTCCTCGATCACGCGATCGAGCACCCATTCGGACGCATTGAAAACGGCGGGCAGCCGACCCGGCTCAGTCTCCATGGATCCTCCTGCGGCGCTTCACGGTGGCCGGGCCGCGGCCACACGGCCGGTTATCGCCGCCGGTCAACGCGCGGAAACCAGCGCCGGAAACTGGCAGAGCCGCCCCGAGTGGCGGCAGCGCCCAGTCGGCTGTTGACGTGGCACCGCCGCGTGAAAATATCTGGGATGACGGCCTGTGGGCGGACGCTGCCGTGGCGGGCTGGGCCGCCGGCCGACCAGATGCCGCCTCGCTGGCGGAGAGGAGCACCGATGGTGGACGCCAAACCCCCGCACCTTGGCCTGCGCCCAGAGGTCCGGATGACCGGTTTGGGCGGCGGGGAAGCCAGGCCGGACGACTTCGCGGACCAGGTACGGCGCGGCCGGGCGCACGATGACCTGCGCGACTGGCTGCAGATGGCCGACGAGCTTGGCGAGCTGCGGGTGCTTGAAGGCGCTGACCGCGACGAGGACATCGGCCGCATTACCGAGATGCTCCACCACACCGACGGGGCCCCCGCCGTGCTGTTCGACGCCATCGGTGGCTTCCCGCGGGGGCACCGGATCCTGGTGAACGCGCAGGGGGAGCGCAGCAGGCTCGCGCTCACGCTCGGACTGCCGCCGGACATCGGCGTCTGGGAGCTCGTCGACGAGTGGGAGCGGCTGATGGACACGGTCGTACCCGTCCCGTGCGCGACGGTGCAGAGCGGGCCGGTCACCGAGCACGTCCTCGAGAGGGCCGACGTCGACCTGCTGTCCTTTCCCACGCCGTTGTGGCACCCGGAGGACGGCGGCAGGTATATCGGCACCGGCGACTGCGTGCTCACCCGCGACCCGGATTCCGGATGGGTCAATATGGGCACCTATCGGGTAATGGTGCATGACAAAAACCATACCGGCCTCTACATCTCGCCCGGCAAGCACGGCCGCCTGCACCGCGACAAGTACTTTGCGCGCGCCGAGCCTATGCCGGCCGTAGTGCTCATCGGCGAAGACCCGCTGCTGTTTCTGGCCAGCGCCCTTGAGATGCCGCACGGCATGTCGGAGCTGGAATGGGTGGGCGGGATGCGGGGCCGGCCGGTCGAATGCCTGACCGGCCGCCACACCGGCCTGCCAATCCCCGCTCACGCCGAGATCGCGCTTGAAGGGTTCCTCCGGCCGGACGAGCGCCGCACCGAAGGGCCTTTCGGCGAGTGGACGGGCTACTACGCGTCGGGCAGCAGGGAAGAGCCGGTGTTCGAGGTGGCCTGCGTCTACCACCGAGACGACCCGATCATGCTCGGCGTGCCGCCGGAGAAGCCTCCCTACGAGGCGCACCGCTTCCGGCAGTATCTGCGCAGCGCGAACCTGCGCCGGGAGCTGCGCCTTGCGGGCGTGCCCGGCGTGACCGCGGCCTGGTGCCACGGCGTTGGCGGGTGCCGGCTGTTCAACGTGGTCGGGATCAGTCAGGCTTACCCCGGCCACGCCACGCAGGCCGGGATGGTCGCCAGCCAGTGCCGGACCGGCGGCTACCTCGGCCGGATCACCGTGGTCGTCGACGACGACGTCGACGTTTGCGACCTGACCGAGGTGATCTGGGCCGTCTGTACCAGAGCCGACCCCGAACACGCGTACCAGTTCATCCGCAGGGCTTGGAGCGGCCCGCTGGATCCGGCGATCGAGCCGGGAAAGAAGGGCTTCAACTCCCGTGTCATCATCGACGCCACCCGCCCGTGGGAATGGCGCGACAAGTTCCCGCCGGCGATCGGCCCCCCGCCCGATATCAAGCGGATGACACGTGAGCGCTGGTCCTGGATCTTGTGACGGTCGCGGGGGCGCCGACGAGCGGGTGGGCGCGGCTCACCCCGGCTACTCTCCCCACCGGGGCACGCCGACGTCCAGCCCGTAGAGGTCGAGGATCCTGGCGGCGGTGTGGGCCACGATGTCCGCCAGGTCGCGCGGCCGGGTGTAGAAGGCCGGCACCGGCGGGTAGATGATCGCGCCGGTTTCGGTCGCGGACACCATGTTGCGCAGGTTCGCGAGCGTCAGCGGTGCCTCCCTGGTCACAAGGACCAGCCGCTTCCGCTCCTTGAGCACTACCTCGGCCGCCCGCGTGAGCAGATTGGACGAGGCCCCCATGGCGATCTCCGCGAGGCTGTGCATCGAGCACGGCGCCACGATCATTCCCATCGTCCGGAACGACCCGCTGGCGATCGGGGCTCCGACGTCACTGGCGGCGTGCACTACATCGGCGAACTCGCGGAGCTGCGCCGCACTGTAGTCGGTCTCGTAGGCACGTGTCATCCGCGCCGGGCGCGTGATCACCAGGTGTGTCTCCACTTGCAGCGCGCGAAGCTGCCTGAGCAGCTCGATTCCGTACGCCAGCCCAGTGGCCCCGCTCATGCCGATCACCATGCGCCGCGGACCGGGCGCGACTACGTCTGCGCTCCCGCCGGCCTGGCTGCTCACCCCGGGCGCTGGCGGGCGGCGCCTGGCGCCATCGCTGGTCTCTCGGTCACCGTGCAAGCCTGGTCGCCAGGCACCCGGCTTGGTCGCTGCTGGTTCGCGCGGCCACTCTTGCGATCGGCAAGCCATTCGGTCATAGTCGAATAATCCAGACGCGACAACAGAGTAAGGTCCCGCGCATCAGCGTACGCCAATGGAGCCGAGCATGAGTCTTGCCTCTGCCGGCGACCGCCCGGCTTTAGCCGCGGGGTCGCCCCGCGGGCCCGCTGGCGCCGCGCGGCCCTCAGCTAGTGTGCCGCGGGAATCGGCGGCCAGTCGGATCCGCCGCCCGCCGCGGGCGCCAATCGACCCGCCATCGGTGGCGGTCGCGCGCCGTGGCCGAAACGCGTGCCACCCCGGAATCTTCGCAGCCGCCGGGCATATCACTGCCACACATCGGTAAGGAAGGGAGCACCATGAGGATTGGATCCCACAGCCGACTGGCCGCTGCGGCCGGGTGCGCGATGCTCGCCACCCTACTGGCCGCGTGCAGCGGCGGGACGACAGCCAGCACCCCGAAGGCGTTAAGCCAACGGAGCACCGTCACCTGGTACACGACCGTATCGGCCAGCGACGTCCAGCCGATCATCCAGGCGTTCACAAAGGTGCACCCGAACATAAAGGTGAACGCGCTGCGGCTGTCCGCCGACCAGATCCCGGCGAGGGTCCTCACCGAACAGCGGGCCGGCAAGTACAACGCCGACGTGATATCGTGCGACTCGCCGGAGATGGCGCAACTGATCCACGCGGGGGGGCTCCAGCCCTACAATCCGCCGGGTGAGGCGCAGTTGCCCTCCGGGCTGAGCCTCCCATCGGGGTACACCGGCGTTATCTACGTGGTGACCACCGTGCCGGCCTGGAACCCGACGGCGGTCAAGAAGGCGCATCTCACGCCGCCCACGACCTGGCAAGTCCTGACCAAGCCCGAGTGGAAGGGCAAGTTCTCGATGGACCCGGGCGCAGTCAACTGGTACGAGAGCCTCATCGTCGCCATGGGCCACACCAAGGCGCTGGCCCTGCTACAGGCGCTGGGCCGGAACAAGCCGGTGCTGGTGGCGAGCCACACCCAGGCGGTCACCCAGGTCGAGGCTGGCCAGCCGCTGGCGACCGCGACAGCCTACGCCTATATAGCGGCGAAAGGGGAGAAGAAGGACCCGGGCTTGATCACGTTCGCCAATCCGGCCCCGCTTCCCGCCTCGCTTAACCTCATCGATATAGCGAAGAACGCGCCGCACCTGGCTGCCGCGAAGGTTTTCGTGGACTGGCTGGTGTCCGATGCCGGGCAGATGGCGATTGTCAGCCTCACCAAAGAGATCTCGCTGCGCAGCGACGCGGGAGACAACCCCGCGGTGTGGGACCCGGGCACGTGGCCGCCGGTCTGGGGACCCCCAGTCGTATCGGCGAGCCAGTACAGCCGCGACACGCAGGAGATGGACAAGGCGCTCGGCGTGCCGTGACAACGAGGGCAAAGCCATGGCCGTTGCCGACGAGCGGGGGGCGAGGCGTCGGCCAGGCGCGCCCGCGCCGCCGGATTGCGGTCGAACCGCGCTACCTCATCCTGGTCATGTGCGCGCTGCTGGTCGCCTACCTGGCGCTGGTGCCGGTCGGCACCATGGGAGTGGCGGCGTTCCGGTCGCATTTCCTGATCGGCGGGCCTTCGCATTGGACACTGCGCAACTTCGTCACCATCTTTACCGCACCCTGGTTCGGCGCGCTGGTCACGAACTCGTTCCTGTACGCTGGCGCGACCGCGGTGGTGAGCACGGCGGCGGGGTTTGGCCTGGCGTGGCTCGTCGCACGCACGAACACCCCGGCCCGTGCCTTGGTGAGCGTCGCCGCGATCACCCCGCTGATCATCCCGGGAATCCTCAGCACCGTTGCCTGGGCGCTGCTCTTCGCACCGCAGGTCGGCCCGCTCAACGACCTGCTGGCCTCGGCCGGCCTGCCCACCTTCAATATCTACTCGCTGCCCGGGATGGTCTTCGTCCAGTCCATGCACGTCGTCCCGATCCCCTTTTTGATGGGCGTGGCGGCGTTCAGGTCGATGGATGGCTCGCTGGAAGAGGCGGCGGCGGCCTCGGGAGCGCGGCCAGCGAGGGTGCTGCGGACGATCACGATTCCGCTTGCCCGGCCGGCCATCCTCTCGGCTGGACTGCTGACGTTCGTGCAGACCATCTCCACGTTCGAGGTGCCGCAGCTGATCGGGGTGCCAGGTCACAGGTTCGTCTTCGTCAGCGAGATCTACGCCGCCCTGCAGGCATTCCCCACCGACTTCGGGGCGGTCGGGGTCATCGGCGTGTTCGTGCTGGCCATCGCCGCGACCGGGCTGGTCTTGTCGGCGCGGCTAGGGCGGAGCACGGCAACGCAGACGCTGACCGGCAAGGGATTCCGCCCGCGGGTCGCCGACCTCGGCCGCTGGCGCTGGGCCGGGCTGGGCGTGGCCGCCGCGTTTTTTCTGCTCGCGGTGATCCTGCCGCTCGCCATGCTGGTCTGGTCTTCGCTGCTGCCCGGTTACCGCCCTCCCTCGACCGAGGCGCTGCGATCAGTCACGTTGAGCAACTACCGGGCGGTCTGGACTACCCCCGCTCTGGTCGGCTCGGTCGAGCACAGCGTCGTCACCGCCGTTACGGCCGGCGCCATCGTCACCGTCCTGTCCGCGGTCGTCGCCTACATCACCGTCAAGACCCGCGCGCGGGGCCGGTCCCTGCTGGATGGGCTGGCGACCTTCCCTATCGCCGTGCCGAGCGTCGTCATGGGGGTCGGAATCCTGTACTGGTACCTGGTGGCGCCCTTGCCGTTCCACCTGTATGGCACCCTCACGATCCTGGTCATCGCGTTCGTCACCATCGGCCTCCCCTACGGCGTGCGGTTCCTGACGCCAGGGATGGCACGGGTCAGTGACGAGCTGGAAGAAGCGGCGTCGGCGAGCGGGGCCGGCTGGCTGCGGACGTTCCAGCGGATCTATCTTCCGCTGCTCGCGCCGTCGCTGCTCGCGGCGTTCCTCTACACGGTGATCGTCGCCTTCCGTGAGATCACGGCCGCCATCTTCCTGTACTCCTCAGGGACCGAGGTGATGTCCGTCATGGTCTACAACCTCTGGTCCGACGGCTCGTACCCGGTGGTCGCCGCCCTCGGCGTGATCATGGTCGCGTTCCTCGCCTCGGCTGTGGTCGTCGTCTGGCTGCTCGGCGGCCGGATACAGATCACGCGCCTCACCAACCAGGGGTGAGAGAAGCCTCAACATGATCAAGCTCACTGGCCTCGTGAAGCGCTTCCCCGGCCGGACCGTCACCGCCAACGCGGTCGATGGCCTGGACCTGGAGGTGCCGGCCGGAAGCCTAGCGGTGCTGCTCGGCCCGAGCGGCTGCGGCAAGACGACCACGCTTCGGCTGATCGCTGGGCTGGACCGGCCCGACCGCGGCGAGATCGTGATAGGCGATGAGGTGGTGTGCGATCCCGGCAAGGGCATTTTCGTGAGAGCCCACCGTCGGCCGATCGGGATCGTCTTCCAGTCTTACGCGATCTGGCCGCACATGACGGTCGCCCAGAACGTGGCCTTCCCCCTGCAGGGAGGGCGGCCCCGAATCCCCCGCCGAAAGGTGCGGGAACGCGCGGTCGCCGCGCTCGACCTCGTCGGCCTCGCCGACCTCGCCGACCGCCCCGCGCCCGCGCTGTCCGGCGGTCAGCAGCAGCGGGTCGCGCTGGCGCGGGCACTGATCAGGGAGCCGAAAGTGCTGCTACTCGACGAGCCACTCAGCAATCTCGACGCTGGGCTGCGCGACCGGATGCGCGACGAGATCCGGGCGATGCAGCAGCGGCTGGGCATCACCACCGTCTTCGTGACCCACGACCAGGACGAGGCGCTTGCGGTCGGCGACGAAGTGGTCGTCATGAGCGAGGGCAGGATCGTGGAGAAGGGCTTGCCGCAGGACATCTACGCCTGGCCACGCACCGAGTTCACGGCGCGCTTTCTCGGGGTTTCCAACATCATGGCCGGCACCGTCCGGTCGGTGGCCCCCGGCGTCACCGAGGTGGTGATCGCAGCGGGCGTGCTGCGCTGCCGCCCGTGCCCAGGTGCCCGCGACGGCGACCGGGTCAGCGTGCTCATGCGGCCAGAGAGCTTCCTGCTGTCGCGGCGGCGGCCGGACGGCCCGGCTTGGCGGGGAACGGTGGACTTCAGCATCTACCGCGGCGACTGCTGGGACTACCACGTCAAGGTGGCCGGGGAGGTGCTCAAGGTCAGGGTGTACCAGGAGAAGGCGGGGCTCGCGCACGGAGACATCGTCTTTCTGGTTCCCGATGAGAGCGCGGCTATCGTCCTGCCCGCCCCCGGCACCGCCAGCGCTCCGGCCCCCGGCGGCGCGCCGGCCGTGGTGCGGTGACGTCGGCTGTGCGAACGGCGACTCGCGCTCACTCGCAGGCGCGGCCCATGAACAGGCAGGTGCTGAACGCCCGCCAGATCATCTCGGTATCGGTGATGCGTGCGGCAGCGAACGCGCCGAAGTGATCCTCGACGCTGGGGAGCGGGTGCTCGTGCCGGTGGCAGGTCTGCTGCCGCGGCGGAGGGCGGAAGAGATCGCGGACGGCGCGCACCCGGGCGTCCCAGGCGCCGTGCGATCCGACGTGGTCGAGGTTGATCAGCCAGCCGCCGGGAGCCAGGTGGGCCGCGGCCTGTGCGTAGAAGGCGAACAGGCCATCCCGGCCGAGATGATGCGACGCCCGCGACGTCGTGATGACATCGGCGTCCCCGGGTACGGCGCGAAGATCGGTCATGTCCACGAGAGCGAAATCGATCCGGTCGGCGTGCGGCGCCAGCCGCTCCCGCGCCAGCTCGCGCATGGTGCCGGAAGCGTCGGTCCACAGCCCACGGGCGTTCGGGAACTTCGCCAGCATGACGGCGAGAAAATCACCGGGTCCGCTGGCTATGTCCACCACCAACCGGACGTCATCCGCGTTCAGGGCAACCGTGGCCGCCGCGATCGACCGCGGCAGCGCGAGCATGTCCGCCAGCGTGTCGTTGCTGGCCCAGCGTCGGGCGAATTCGGGGTCACGCCACGGCGCGGCCGCACGGGCGCCCTGCTCGGTCATGTGGGCTCCGGTCAGCCGCTCGTGGCCGGTGTCTCGCTCCGACCTGGCGCATCCGCAAGGTAGGCAACGTTGTCGTAGCCGAGGTGCTTGAACAGTCGGTTCTGGCCCGACAGCAACCGCAGCGGCCCACCGTTGCCAGCGACATGCTGAGCGACCGTGTTCTGTGGCACGTAGAGCGTGTCGCCCGCCGTGATGTCATGGCGGGTCGGCTCCTTCGCGATCCGGGCATGGTATTTCTCTGCGATCTCCGCCTCGACCTCCCAGTGCAGGCTGTAGCCCGACCCGGAGATGACGTAGAGCACCTCGTCGGCCATCTGCCAGCGGCGACCGGACCGGCCACCAGCCGGGATCTCCAGCTCAAACACGTCGACACTGAAGGCCCTGAGGTCGGTGCGAGCCGGCGACGACAGCACGCGCACCCGTCCCAGCGGCGTTTCCTCCCAGACCGTTTCGGCAGGCTTGACGACCTTCTGGCGCCCCGTCACGCCCGGCGTCCAGATCCGGGACCAGTCCACCCGTGGGCCGAATCTCTCCTCGTCGACCGGCTCGCCCCGGCCCTGCTGGAGCAGGCCCAGATACATCCAGGCGGACTTCGCTTTCATGACCAGGGCGGTCGCCGTTTCGTCATAGGGATTGAAATGCCGGTGAACCGAGTCGGTGTGCACGATCACCAGATCGCCCTGCGACCAGTCGTAACGCCTGCCATCGTGGATTTCGTACCCGGCGCCTTCGAGTATGTAGAACACCGCCTCGTTCTGATGGCCGTGCCCATGGTTCGACGATCCAGGCGGCAGCCGAACGAAATGCACCTGAAGTGTCTGGGTGAGAAACGGGTCATCGCCGGGGCCTATCCGCCACCAGGTTCGCGACTGTGCGGAGTCTCCCGAATGCCCGACCTTACCGTCGTCGACGATGACGGAGTCGTCGCGGACGCGCCGGGCCGCGAGCTGGCGTCGGCGGAAATCGCGCAAACTATAGGTCTCCGACGTGATGCCGCGCAGGAACACCCGGCCGCTCGCGTTCATCCACTCGACTCCCGATGTAGTTGCCGCTTACGACAGATGCTCGATCGCGAGCCGCTGAACCTCCGGCCGCACGATCATGCCAAGCGGGGTCCGCGGGAAGGCATCGACGCCTAGCTCACCGAGGGCGACGAACCTACGCGGCACCTTGAAGGTGGTGATGTGCTTCAGCAGCGTCGCGCGCCACTCATCGACGGCGGCGACGGCGCCCGGCAGCAGCGTGTAGACCAGGATCAGCTCCACCCCCGACACCGGGTGCGGCAGCGCCGCGACGACGGCGTCCTCAATGCCCTCGAGGTGTGACGCGGCACGTTCGACCTCGACGGGATAGACGTTCGAGCCGCTGACGATGACCATGTTGTCGAGCCGGTCAAGGATCGACAGCTCCCCGTGCTCGTCCAACTGTCCGAGGTCACCGCTGCGAATCCACCCGTTGTCCAGCCGCCCGGCGGTGAGATCCGGGGCATTCTGGTAGCGGGTGAAGATGTTCGCGCCAGTCAGCCAAACCTCGCCGTTCTCACCCGTCGCCACGTCGCGCCCGTCCGGGCCGACGACGCGTACTCGGCAGCCTTCCAGCGGCAGCCCGGCGGTCCGGCGTTCTCCTGACTTGCGGTGGCGCGGCTCCACCGTCGTGATCGCGGCCATCTCGGTCATGCCGTACACCTGGTAAACCGGGAGATCAAACGTGCTCTCGAAGCGATGGATCAGCTCGGGGCTGAGCGGCGACCCCCCGGAGAGTACGCCCTTCAGGCGGCTTGCTTCCGGTCGTTCCTGTCGTTCGAGCAGGTAGGCGAGGTAGGCAGGCACGACGAGCGTCCACGTGGGGCGGTATCGGTTCACGTAGGTCCAGAACCGCGCCATCGCCGCCTCGGAGCGGACGCACACGGTCTGGCCACCGCACCATAGGGGGGTCAGCATCGGGAACACCTGGCCGCCGGCACCGAACCACGGGCTGACGTTGAGGAAGACATCGTCCTGACCTGCGTCTGCCCACCTGGCCAGGGCCAAGGATGGAGAGAGCAGGCTGCGGTGCGACAGCACCACCCCCTTGGGCGCGCCCGTAGCGGCGTAAGAGGTGTAGACGATCTCGGCTTCTTGCGCTCCGCTGGTGTCACGCGAGGTCAATTGCCCCCGGTAGGCCGAGCCACGGGCGAGGATGTCGGCGACGAGCGCCTCGCTGTCTTCGACGGCAACCCAGTTCAAGTGCTGCTGCAGCTTCGCGGCCGTAGCCGCGCGCCCGAGGGTGAGCGCAGGCTGCGCGTGCCTGAGCAGCGCATCAAGTTCAGCCTCCCCCGACTTTGGGTTCAGCGGCACGAGCACGCGCTGCGCGGCAACGACGCCGAGAAACAACAGCGTCGCCAGCGACGAGTTGTGCATGATGACGGCGACGCGTGCCCCCTGCGGTACCTCGTGCTCGTCGAGCAGCGCCGCGCAGCCATTCGCGAAGGTCAGGACGTCGGCAAAGGTGATGACCTTGCTCTGCGGCTCGACCGGAAGCAGGTACGGACGGTCACCGTGCTGGCCGGCGGCAGCCGCGACGAGGTCGAGCAGGTTCGTGGCAACAGGGACACCTTGCGGTAGCGAGCTAGGGGGCGCCATCAGATCCGCTGCCCTGCAAAGACCCGCGCACGACGGCACAGAGCTGGCTCACCGTGGGTGTCTCAAAGATTGCGTCAACGACATCCACGCCGAAGGCCAGCTCAAGACGTGTCACGATCTCGACCGCCGCCAGTGAGTCCATGCCGAGTTCCATGAGATTGTCGTCCGGGCCTAACGCGGAACGCTGCAGAACATCTGAGCAGATGGATATCACTTGCGGTTCCAGATCGGTCATGGTCACTGGAGGATGCCTCCGCTTTCCCGCAGCCACCCAAGGCCAGCATAACGTATCCGTTTGTCCAATAACCGTCAAGGACCGACGCATGGGCGTAGGACCGGACTTGCTTGGGGTGATCTTACGGTCTGGCTAATGGCGGCGAGTCGCGAACACGACAGCGTTAATGTCGTGCATCATGCCGTCGAGCACCGCCTGCGCGACTGCCCGGCCGGCCCGCTCGCTGTTGAAAAGGATCTTGATCTGGATCAGATCCCGGAACTCCTCGCATCGTAGGTGCAGCGCCGGGTGGCTGAGCAGCGTGAGGCCGCGCGGCGGGTAGGCGTCGGCGGTGATCCGCAGCTCCGGCTCTTCGACCGCCGGGTGGCCGTAGTCACCATCGAACCGCAGCAAGTTGACGTAGATATCCTCGAAGCCAGGCACGGCCGGGTCAGCGAAGTCGCTCATGAGTTCCTCGATGTCGCGCCAGTCCAGCTGCGCGTACCGCATCGAGTTGATGATCTGGCCACGCATCTCCTCGAGCACGGCGTAGCGGTCAGCTCGGGCATCGTTGATCACGAGTGGGCACCCTCCGGTGAACATGCCCACGACGTCGCGGTCGGCGGCGGTGCGCGAGTTGATCGTCGTCCAGAGCCCGACACCGGTGCGACCTGTCTGCTCGGCCACCGATGCCACGAATGAGCTGGCGATCCACTGCAGCGGCGTGCAACCTTTCTGTCGGCACGATTCCCGCAGCCGTGCGGTGACCTCGCCGTCTAGCACGCTCCATACGTTGTCCCGGTCGGTCGGTGGCGCCGGGGCGAGAGGCGTGGTCCAGCGGTGCCGGGACAGGAACTCCAGCCGCGAGGACCAGAGCGCTTTCGCGCGTTCCTTATGCTGCGGGCCGAACCTGGTCCGCTGGCGCGTGGCCGCTTCGGCGAACGAGCCCGCCGTGCCGAGGATCGGCTGGCCGTGCCTGAGCAGGTGGTAGTCTCGCCACACTTCACGCCCGAAAAGCTCGTGCGACCTGCCGTCGAACACGACGCGCTGAAAGGTCGCGAGGAAGCCGTGGTGCTGCTCGTCGAGCTGGAAGATGCGGAACGTGAAGGGGTGCTGCGCGTCGTCTGCCCATGGCTTTGCCACATCGCGGGCGAAGACCGCCTCGACGTACCTGGAGAACTGGTCGACGGACGAGGCGCCGAGTCGCTGCGCACTCACGACCTGCTCACCGGGGTCAAGCGGATGGATCCGCTGTGCTGGCCTTCCGCTCTCGTCAGCGACGAGTCTCATCTGCAGTGCGTCATGGCGGAACGCGAAGGCCCGAACCGCTTCACCGAGGGCATCGAGGTCAACGGGTCCCTCGATACGGAACGAGACTCTTACGTTCCGGTGCGGCCACGTGCCGCGCAGCGACCGGGCGTAGTGCCGATCCTGCTCGTAGGTCAGCGGGATCAGCTGGTCACCGCGCACCGGAGGGGCTACCTCAGGCACGCGAATTCTCCCGCCATCGCGGCCAGGTCGGCGGGCAATCCCGCCTCGACGATCTTCCCGTCGCGCAAGACGAGCACCTGGTCGGCGTCGTCGACGACCGTGAGCCGGTGAGCCACCACGATCAGCGTGAGGCCGGTGCNGATCAGACCGCGGAAGATCTCCTCCTCCATCGCTGGATCGAGCGCGCTGGTTGCCTCGTCGAGGATGAGCAGCCTGGGCTGCTTNGCGAGGGCACGGGCCAGCACAATCCGCTGCCGCTGACCACCCGACAGCCCGGCCCCGGTTGAGCTCACCAGTGTGTCGTAGCCCATNGGNAGCGCGTTGATTTCCTCATGCACCCGTGCCAGCTTCACAGCGGCGAGTAGGTCATCGCGCTCGATGTCGTCAGCGCCGAACGCGATGTTGTCCCTAATGGTTCCCTTGTACAGGCGGGCGTCCTGCTGGATGTAGCCGATCTGGCGCCGGTAGGTGACACGGTCCAGGTCGCGGAGGTCCGCTCCGTTCACCGTGATCGTTCCCTTGTCGGGCGGGTAGAGGCCGGCCAGCAGCATGACAAGCGTCGACTTGCCTGACCCGGACCGGCCGACGACCGCCACGAACTCGCCTGGCCTGATGCTCAGGCTGATATCGGACAGGGCGGGGGCGGATGCGCCCGGGTAGGTGAAGGAGACTCCATCGGCCGCGATCCGGCCCGGCTCGTCGGTCACAGACGAGGCGTGTGCACCGCGCGGCTCCGCTGCGGTTCGCAGCAGGTCGTCGACCCGGACCACGGTCGGGCGGATCATAGCCAGCTGGAGTGCCGTATTGAGCATGCTGGACAGCGGAACGAACAGCACCACCGTCAGCGCCGTGAACCCAAGCAAGTTGCCCTCGCTGAGGCCTCCGGCGAATACTCGCAAGGTGCCGATGCACAGGACGAGCAGGGGTGCGCCAAATTGCAGCAGACTGCTCGCCGCGGTCGACTTTGCGAGGTTGCGACGAACGCTGAGCCGCTTGTTGACCTCCCGGACCAGCATGTGGGACCAGCGCTCGCCGGCCTTGCCCTCAACGCCCTCCGACTTGAGCGTGTTGATGGTCGTCAGGAGCTCTTGCAGCCCGTCTTGGGTCTGTGTTTGCAGCTCCATGATCTCCGGGCCAAGACGCGACTGCTGACGCCACCCGATCGTCAGCACGGCGAGTTCTGCCAGCACCAGTGCGATCACGAGGCTGGCCAGCCCTGGGTCCGCAGCGATGATTAAGCCCGTGTAGATGAAGATCAAGATGCTGTCAAACGCGGCCGCAACCGACGTGATGCTCACGATGTAGTTGAGGACGGTACTGGCACGCAAGCGCAATGCGAGATCGCCGGAGTTGTGCACCTGGAAGTAGTGGTACGGCAGCGAAAGCATGTGATCCATGACGCCAACGGTCAGGCGCTTCTCGAGGTAGGACTGCTGGAGTACCACCTGGAACGACCTCGCGAGCTGCAGCAGCACGAATAGCAGGCTGAGCAGGCCAAGGCCGGCCGACAGCAACGGCAGCTGGCCAGGCACCCTCTTGGGGAGCACCTCATCCACGAAGTAGGAGGTCGTCAGCGGCAGCGCCAGCTCGAATCCGAGGAGCAGTACCGACGTCACGATCAGGAATCCGAGAACCTTTCCGCGCGGCAGGCACAACTGCAGCAGCTGGCGCCACGGGCTTGGCTGCCGGTCAAACGAGGCAGCCGGACGCCCTGCGGATTCCATCGGCGGGTCAAATTCCAGGGCGACGCCGGTGAACGACTCCCCGACGGCGGCCTTGGTCAGTCGGCGCCGCCCGGACGCAGGGTCAACTACGTCGACATAGTTGCGGCCGACCGCCTCCAAGACCACGAAGTGCCGGAAGTTCCAGAACAGGATCGCGCCAGGCGTCAGGCGCGACAGTCCGTCTAGGCCGGTACGCACCCCCCGGCCCGCGACACCGTGACTGCGGGCGATCTCGAGCAATGTGCGCGCCGATGCCCCGCTGCGCCCGGCGTTCGCGAGGGTCCGGATCTCGTCAAGCCGGGCATTGACCCCCCGGTAGCGCAGGGTCATTGTCAGTGCCGCCGGCCCGCAGTCGCTTTCCTGCGTCTGCAGGCAAACGGGGATCCTCTTGCCGCGCCTCCGCCGGCGCTGTTTCAGCCCGGAGATATCGGCTCGCAGGTTATCGAGCGCGCTCAGACGGTCCTGCGCTGACTGGCTGTCATCGAACACCGGACCGAAGTCGTCGATGCGCAGATGGTGCTGCAGCGCCTGGGCACGGAATCGCCCGGTGCCGGAATTCGGCGGGTGGGTGTCGGGTTGACCATCGGCAGGAGCTGACTCGTCCATCGCCGGCGGCACCGTCACGCTGCACATCCTGTCTTGGCCAGCGCCGAATGGCCGACTCCTTCAGCCGCGAAACACCGCGACCATGGCACCGCCCACGTCATAGAACTCGCCGACGATGTCAAGGCCATAAGCCTCCGGATAAGTGGATCCAATTAGGTCCGGCAAACGGCGCCAGGCCCTGGGCCGCCGTTAGCGGTGATCACCAAGCGGGCCCGCGACACTACTTCCCAGCATGACCGGCTGCGGCTCGTCGACTCCATACGACTGCCCAACTAGGCTAACGGCCAAGCAGCACGCCACTCGGACCCGACCAGGCACACCCGCTGCGGAAAGTGCACCAGTGTGCGAACCTTCTTGATCGACTGGCCGAACGGCGAGAGTCTACGCACCCGCCGGTAAGGCGAGCCAATTCGGCCCGCCTTACACTATCGGGCTACGTCAATGGCAAATCCCAATGCCCACGTTAGCGCCGCCAGCGATGTCATCGAGCTCGTCGTCGGAAAGCTCGGTAATATCGATGCACTCCATTGTCGCCTCTCCCGGCCAGTGGATACTTTGAGAAGATTGTATTATGTTGCGGTAAAGGGTGTCAAGGCCCGTCCAAGGCCCGTCCAAGGCCCGTCCACCGCCAGGCTGCGGGAACGCCGGCAGGCTAGGCCGATGCGACCCGATGCCGTCGGAGTCTGCCCGCCCGCAATCGATGAGCCGGCGACCGGTCCAGTGCAGGGAGCCAAACCAGATGCCGTTCCGACCGTCGAAGGAAGCCTGCCCGTTCGGGAAGGGACCTGTCCCCGGCATCGTAATCGACGGCCAGTGTTCCAAGCTGTACTGAATGATCCGCAAGTTCCCCGCGTGCGCATTCTCAGCGATGAGCCACGCTTCCCCGTCCGGCGACACTACTGCCGACTGACCTGTGGTGTTGAACACGACCCGTGGCCCGAGCTGCGACGCAGCGTGCCAGGCACTTCCGGCGAATCGGAAGACCCGCGGACGGCCTTCCGCGTGGTGCCCAACCGACCGGATACGGGTGACGCCTAGCACCCATGCCCGGCTGCCGCTCGCGGTGATGCTCAGGGCACCGGTCGGCCCGGTGGATGAGTTCCACGTCTTGCCGTTCCAGTGATAAAGGTTTGACGCGCTCGGGCTAGCGATTCCGTCAGCGCAGGCCGCTGGCTCGGCTGCGCACTGGCGAGTGGAGATCCGGTATGCCGAACGTCGCGGATCAGCTGAGCGCACTGGCAGCGCAGTCGCCGCGGTCCGCGTGGGCTTTCGGCGTTCGCTGTCAGCACGATGCCGCCGTGTCGGCGTTCTACCTCCGCTGGCACGGCCACGTACTCCGCCGGAACGCAGACGATCCGGGTTAATGATCGCGGGTCAGCAGGAACAGTCGCAGCCGGAACAGTCGCAGCCGTCGCAAGCGTCGCAGCAGCCCTCGCAGCAACCATCGCAGCAGCTGTCATTGCCAGGCCGGGGTCCCCGGCTTCGGCGTCGCCGTCTGCCAGGCCGGCATGGGCCGACGAGCGGCATCCCGGGCCTGTCTCCAGGCACCCGCCAGCCACCGAGCCCCGCCGCTGGGCCGCCCTCGATCTCGGCGAAGACCCGGTCAACGGCGATGCCCACCTCGCGTACCAGCAGCGACTCGGTCAGGGTCGGTCGGCGCAGGTCCAGGTCGGCGACGGCGGTCCGCAGTTCGGTGAGCGCCATGCCGCAGGTCTCGCGGGCCTTGGTCCGCGTCGTCCCGGTGGCCAGCAGCGGGTTGTAGGACCCTGCGGCGCGGTCGGCCGGCAGGTCCTCCACGGCGTCGAGCAGGTGCGCGATCCGGCCGAAGCTTCGGCCAGCCTCAGCTAGCGGCCTGGCGTTGCCCGGCTGGCCGGCGAGGACCGCGGTATGCGCGAACGCGGCGCTCACGGCAGTCTCGGTCGGCTCGGTGACCTCCGCCAGGGTCGCGCCGGACGACCGCTCTATCGCGGCCTGCCTGCCGACCGCGTCGGTCAGTGCCGACGTGTCGAACCCGATGGTGGTGCCGACCTGCTCGGCGGCGGCACGCCAGCGCTCAGCGGTCAGGCCTGCCCCGGCGGCTACCATACGCCGTGCGAAGGCGCCATCGCGGTCCTCGATGTGGTCGCGAATCTTCCCGGCCGCCAGCACCANCGAGACCGCCGCCGCTAGCTGCGCGCCGGAGGCGGCTGAATCCAGCACGTCAGCGCGCCGGAAGCCGCGCAACGGGCACGGCCCGGCGGTCCGGTGCACGGCAGCCGCTGGATCCTGTGCTTCGGTCAGTACCGAGACGAGCAGGCCGTCATAGTTGGTGACCAGCCGCGCGAACTGGCCATGCAGATCACGCAGGGTGAGGCAGAGGCCGCAGAGGTGGGCCATCCACTCGCCGTACAGCGGACCGCGCAATCGGTGGCGGCAGGGCCGCACGATGCCGAACATGACGGTAAATATCGCAGGCCGCCTGGTCCCGGGCAATCGCTGCGGCTTCCGCAGCATCGGCTGGTCGGGCCGCTGGTTCCGCATGCAAGATTCCGTGCCTGCTGCCTGACTCGGCTCGCTTGGTTGCTGGCAGCGGACCATCGTCGTCGATCCGTCCGCCCGCGCGGTCATGGCTAGGCGATAATGCCAACGAGCCGATTACTTTCAGTGCCACCCGGCTGCTGAATGTCACCGGCAACGGTTGCCTGGAGCCGGTCGGCGCCTGCCCGAGTCTCGACCGCACCGATCCTCGGATCGAAAGGAACACCGATGGTTGACGTGAAGCTTGGCAAGAAGCCGGCTCGTCAGGACCCGAGGACGGTCGCCTACAGCAGCTACCGAACCGGATTGGCGACTGCGCCGCTGCAAGCTCACTGGGGGCACGGCCTCCCGTTCGCCGTGCTCGGGAACGCGCAATACGGCGACTGCGTCGAGGCCGGATATGCCCACCAGGTGCAGATCTGGGGGGACCGGGCGGGCAGGCCGTTCGTTCCTACCGACGCAGAAGCGCTCGGCGCCTACACGGCGATCACCGGGTTCAACCCCAGTGTCCCGAGCAGTGACCAGGGCACCGACATTCTCACCGCGCTCGGTTACTGGAAGTCCACTGGTCTTGGCGGCCAGAAGATCACCGCCTATGCCAGCATGAACCCGCAGGATAAGGCCCAGGTCAGTGAGTCGATCGCCTGGTATGGCGGTGCCTATATCGGTCTTCAGCTGCCGACCTCCGCGCAGAGCCAGGTCGGATCCGAGTGGACGGTCACGACCGGGCCAGCTGCGGCGGCGGGGAGCTGGGGCGGGCACTGCGTTCCGCTCTGCGGCTACGACCAGGGCAGGCTGTGGTGCGTCACCTGGGGCACCCTCCAGGCCATGACCTGGGAATTCCTCACCACCTACTGTGACGAGGCATACGTCCTGCTGGCTCCCGAGTGGATCGCAGCTTCGGGCGAGTCGCCGTCCCACCTGGCCTGGGGCCAGCTGATGGCCGACCTCGCTAACCTCTGACGGACTGCGGGCCTGCAGCTCCGAATGCCGGGCCATCCGCGAATGAATAGGTTGGCCTCTTACGGGTAGTAGCCGCGGCAGCAATTCCTGGCCGGTCGCGCCGTGCGCCCGTCAATGCGTTTAGTTTTCGGAGGCACATATGGTTCGCGCTTCCCGCAGCATGGGCCTGGCCGGCCGGGTTATCGGGCTGGTGTCGGCTGTTGCCGTCATCATCGTGCTGCTGCTCGTGCTGTCCGCCGTGCGGCTGCTGCCGCAGTTCCGCAATCCGTTCGCCGAGGCCACGGTTGATCGCAGCCAGCCGGTGGTGCTTAAGTCGATCACCTCGCTGAGCAGGTATGAGGCGGCGAGCGGATCGTTCCAGGTGGTGGTGGACCTGGCGAGGCGGTCATCCTGGCTGCCTTCGTTCGTCGAGGGTACTCAGACGCTGTTCATCGGGGCCGGCACGGACATCGCCTTCGTCGATTTCTCGCAGCTGAGCGGAAAGGCGATCCTGGTGTCGGCGGATCGCACCGGGGTGACGATCACACTGCCGTCGGCCCAGCTGGAGCCGGCCATTCTCGATGTGCGGCAGTCCTATGTTTTCGCCGAGCAGCAGGGGCTGCTGAACCGGATCGCGAATTTCTTTTCCGGCAATCCGAACAGCCAGCAGCAGGTCTACATCGTGGCTCAGCAGAAGATCCAGAATGCCGCCAGGCAGAGCCCGCTGATCGAGCAGGCCGACCGGAACACCAGGAGCATGCTCACCGGACTCATGCATTCGCTCGGGTTCCAGCGGGTGACCATCACCTTCAGTGCCGCCTGACGAACCGCCCGACCGGCGTCAGGCGACGATCGGCGAGTAAGTGCCGATCAGCGGGTAAGGCGACAATCAAGTATCTGCCGACCGGATAGGCCGGAGTTCGCGCTGGTAGCGCTCCAGCGTTCGATAATCATCGGGTCGGTCCTGAGCCGCGGCCAGCGGCAGCGCCGGCCTGCTGGCCCAGTCCTGCCTGGGCAGAGTCGGCTAGCTGGTTTCGGGCTGGTCGTCGTTCTGTCCGGTCGGCTGATCCTCGCGCGGCACCGCCGGCCCGTCCGGCACCGGGGCGGGCGGCGGACCGGCCGCACTGACCGCGTCGTCATAGGCCACCCGGAGCTTGGCGACCTCGCTCTGCGGATCGTGGAACCAGTTGGTCGACCAGACTCGGTGGAATTGCCAGCCGAGTCGCTGAAGATGCTCGCTGCGCAGCCGGTTGCGATCGCGGACGCTGCCCGACCGACGGTACGACGCTCCGTCCGCCTCGATCGCCAGTACCATCCGATCGGCGTCGTCTGGATGGGTGGCCGCGAAGTCGACCCGGTAGCCGCCGACGCCGTACTGCGGCACGACGGTTGTCGCGCTCGCCGCCGTCGCGCAGCAGCGGTCCCCACTGGTATCGCATCCGGCCGTCTGGGTGCTTGCCGTAGCCGATCGACAGGATGATCGCGTCCCGCTCGTCACCCTGCACTCGTTCCAGGTTCTTCACGAAGAATGGCTCGGCTGAGTCGTCGGCAAAGAAGTCCTCAAGCGCTGGCTGCCCGGCCAGAGCGGTCCGCAGCGCGGCGTCGATCCGCTCGGCGTGCCTGATCCCCAGCGCGATGACGCCGAGCGACTCGTGCGGCCGGGTCCTGGCGTGCTCCAGGATCAGCTCGACCACCCGGTGCACCTCGGCGGTCACCGACACCTCCTGACCGGGCTCGGGGGTCTGCGCGACCGCCACGTGCCGCAGGCAGTCGTCGCGGAACACTCCGGGGAAGGTGGTTAGCGCACCGCCATAGATGTGGGTATTCGAGAACGCGACCAGCCGCTCGTCCCGGCTGCGGTAATGCCAGGCCAGGGGCGAGGTCGGCAGCAGCGGCCGGAGCGCGTCAAGCACCGACTCGAATCCGGCGCCGAACGAGACCAGGGCGTCTTCGTCATCCTCGGCCGGGTCGTCGTCGCCATCGCCGACCTGCCGGAAGGAATTGGTCGGCGGTAGCTGCCTGTCGTCACCGGCCACCACGATCTGATGTCCGCGCATGATCGAAGGGATCGCGTCGGCCGGGACGATCTGGCTGGCCTCGTCGAAGATGACGACGTCGAAGAGTCTGGCGGCTGGCAGGTCCTGTGCCTCGCGCAGTCTCTCGGCCCAGGCATGCCTGACCCGGCGGCGGTTGGCGGCCAGGTACTGAATGTCCCGGTCACGGAAGTCGCTGGCCACCTCATCGAGCGCGTCACCGCGCTCCGCCGCATAGCGAGGATCACGCACCCTGAGCGCTGCCAGTACCTGATCGGTATCCTCGGCCGGGAAGCGGACATAGGACCCGAGCGCCGCAAGCTGCCCGGAGATCTCCGCATGCAGCCTGGCGAGCTCGGCGAACCCGGCGGCAGCCGTGGCAGCGTAGGCGCTTCATCGCCGCCGGACCCGGTTCGGGGGAGCCGCTGCCGCTCCCATTCGGCCAGCTGGTCGGCTGCATCGGTCAGAGCCGCGCTCAGCTCCTCGCGCGACGGCTTCCCCGGCCCGGCGGACAGGGCGCTGGCGCGCTTCCTGAGCCCGTGCCGCTCGCGCAGCGGGATGTCTCCGCTGCCGGTGGTGGCATCGGCAAGCGCCCGCGGCCTTGACGTGTAGACCGCCGGGTCGAGCACGTCAAGCGTGCGCCCGATCGCCGAGTAAAGCCGCATTCTGGCCGTGCCCTCGGCGTAGCCGGCCGGCGGCCGCAGGCCGGTCTCGGCGCTAGCCCGGCTGATCCGCTCGGCGAACCTGGGCAGAGCGTGGGTGCCGAGGCGCGCGGCGAGGTCGCAGGCCTGCCTGACGTCCTCATTAGTCCGCAGCGCGGCGCCAAACCACGGCGTCGATCCCGGCCGGACAGCGAAACCGCCGAGATGAGCGAACTCCCGCAGCCCGTCCCTGATCTGGTCGGCGGTGCTGCCGCTGATTCGCTCGGCGGTCGGCAGCCGGACTGGGTGCCTGGCCCGTTCGGGAATGCCGAGCAGGGCGGACTGGACCTGGAACGGGGTCAATCCCCACGGCGGATGGGCTTCGTGCAATGCCGTGACGTGCTCGCTCAGCCGCCGCTGCCGGTCGGCAAGCCGGCGGTGCAAGCTGGCGTCATCCGGGATCTGCGTCTGCTGGATCACCCGCGATGGCCGCGACCACATCGCTGTCGGCCAGCAGCTCTCCGGCCGCCTGCATATCACGGACCATCGGCAGCTTGGCGTAGGTGAAGGTGCCGATCACCTGCCGGTCGATGATGTCGAAGCCGGGGACCTCGGCGGCGTCAGCTGCTGCCCGCAGCAGCCGGTAGAGGCGGTCTCCGCGCTCGTCAGGGAGCTTCTCGGTGGCAGCTCCGAACACGGTCGCCAGCTTGTGCAGCAGTACCGGGTTCACCTCGGGCTCGTCGTCCAGAGTGAGGTCGAGGTATTGCGCCCGCCCAGGTCGGTCAGGGCCGCGACCCAGCGGTCCTGCGCGGCCCCGATCAAGGCTGCCCGGCGCTCGTCGGCCAGCCCAGGCCGGCTCTGCGCTCCCGGCTCGGTGTGCTGCGCACGCTCCGGAATTTGATCACCCGGGTAACCCACGTCATCTGGCATGAGCGCGCGACTACCCGCCAAAGATGGTGTCATTCGCCGGGCAGGCGGAGAATCTCGCCGATCAGTTCCTGGCCCTTGCCGCTTGTCGCCGACAGCAAGCGGGGATGAAGCTCGTGCTGCGGTCAGCAGCAGCTAGGAGTGGTCGGTGGCGCTGGGTTCGCTAGACAGGTGATTAGCTCCTTGCCACAGTTATGCCTGTGCTTGACGTGGATCTGGTGAAGGCGCTGGCGAGCGACAAGCGGCTGCTGATCCTTGACTGGCTGCGGGACCCGGAGGCGCATTTCCCGCCGCAGCGCGACGGGGACCTGATTTCCGACGGGGTCTGCGCACTGCTCATTGCCGAGAAGCTCGGGGTAAGCCAGCCGACCTGCGGCGAGCACTTGAAGGTGCTCAGCCGGGCAGGCCTGATCCGCGGCAAGAAGATCAAGCAATGGGTGTTCTACCAGCGCGACGAGGATCGGATCGCCGCGGCGAAGGAGCTGCTGAGCGGCGGCTGGTGAGCTGGCGCTGATCGGAACGGTCGGGCCTGGCTGACGGCGGCCAGTGCGCTGGTCTGGTGAGCGATGACGGCAGCCTGGTGTCGTGATCGCCGTTCGCCGCGTCGAGCTGGGACTGAGTCACGAAGATGGCATCCGTGAGGTCAGCACCGCTCAGGTCGGCGCCTCTGAGATCAGCTCCGGTGAGATCGGCCAGTCTCAGATCAGCGCGGCTCAGGTTGGCTCCGATCAGGCGGGCACCCCGCAGATTGGCGCCGCTGAGGTCGGCTCCGCTGAGCTGCTTACCGCTTAGGTCGGCGCCCCGGTAGTTCGCGCCGGAGTTCGGTGCGGCGGCTCGGGCTAGCTCGCTCGCGCGTAGCAGCAAGGCGTTGATGTCGCGTCGGTGCGCGTTCACGTCCAATTGCCCGAGCGCGTCGGGACTGCGGTGACTGAGGCCCTCGGTCTGGTCGATGGCGAGCCTGAGCTCACCGTGCAGCGAGCTGGTCGATCGCAGCGTCAGCGCTTCGCTCAGGTACCGGAGCAGCTCATGGAGCTGCCGCACGATCGTGAATACCCCGAACATCTGCGCTGCGATCGCGGGCGTCCGGCGCCAGTCCTGCCCGGCGAAGGTGATCTGGGCGACCTTCTGCCCGGCGCCGAAGCAGTCGTAGGCGGCGCAGCCGGAGAAGCCCTGCTGCCTGAGGTGATCGTGAATGCAGCAGCCGAAGTCCGGCCGCAGGTTCGGACATGCCTGCCCGGCGTCCTTGTCGATGGCGAAGTCAGCGGAGGCCGAGAAGGCCGGCGCGACACAGCACAGTGCGAGGCAGCGGGCGCAGTCCGCTCGCAAGCTCGCGCGATACCGATCCGAGCCGGGTTCTGGCAGCGAGGCCATCGCCGGATAGCTGGGCACGACAGCAGAGTAATCTCGCAGCGACCCGCGCAGCGCGGCACCGCATCCGCGAAGGAGTGAGGCACCATGCGAAGCGGCTTGATCACCCATGCTGACAAGGTGCTGTTCGCCGAGCGGGGCGAGACGAAGGGCGACCTGGCCGAGCACTACATGCGAGTGGCTGAGCCGCTGATGCGGACCATGGGCGGGCGGCCCGTGCTGCTCCAGCGCTTCCCCGAAGGAGCGGGCGGGCCTTCCTTCTTCCAGAAGCGGGTGCCGAAGAACATTCCCGACTGGCTGCAGACCACCACGGTGTCGACACCCAACGGCACCACGTCGCAGGCGCTGGTCGCCGCCGACCTGGACCACGTGCTGTGGGCGGTCAACCTGGGCTGCCTGGGCTTCCACGTCTGGCCTTATCTGGCCGATGCGCCCGACCATGCCGACGAGCTGCGGATCGACCTCGACCCGACTCCCGGCGTGGAATTCAGCCAGATCCGGCAGGCCGCTCGTGAGCTACAGCGGCTGCTCGGCGAGCTCGGCATGGTCGGCTACCTCAAAACGACGGGTAACCGCGGCCTGCACGTGTACCTCCGGCTGCTGCCGCGCTGGGACTCCTATCAGGTGCGTTCCGCCGCCGTGGCTGCCGCACGCGAACTGGAGCGCAGGCGGCCCGATCTGATCACGGCAGCCTGGTGGAAGGAGGAGCGCGGCCAGCGGGTCTTCGTTGACTACAACCAGAACGCACCGCACAAGACGGTCTTCGGTGCGTGGTCGGTCCGGGCCAGGCCAGGCGCTCAGGTGTCGACCCCCATCGCCTGGGCCGAACTGGACGACATCCACCCGGATCAGTTCACGATCGCATCGCTGGCGGCTCGGCTTGAGGCGGTCGGTGACCCCTGGCTCGGCATCAACGACGATCCGCAGTCACTCGAGCCACTGCTGGCGATGCACGCGCGGGATCGGTCACACGGCCTGCTTGACGCGCCATGGCCGCCGGTGTACCCGAAGCAGCCAGACGAGCCTCCCCGGGTCGCACCAAGCCGCGCGAAGAAATCCTGATCGGCGCAGCCTGCCGGCGGCCCGCTCCAGCTTGGCGGCGATCACGGGCGGGTGGAAGTCCGTGGTCGCTGGCGACTAGTCCGGATAGCCCCAGTCGATACCGCCTGGGCTGGGATGCGAGCGGGAAGTCCGCGGCCGGCTGTTCACCTTCTATGACTGGTGCTCCCGGCACGACGACATCCCCGAGCTGCTGGCCCTGGCCCGGACCATCTCCCGGTGGGAGAACGAGCTGGTCGGCGCGATCTTGACCGGAGTGACGAACGCCCGGTCGGAGAGCCTGAACCGGATCGCGAAACTGGAGGCCCGCCTCGCCTATTCCTTCCGCAACCCCGCGAACCAGCGACGCCGGGTCCGCATCGCCTGCACCCGCGGCACCCGGCGATCACAGAACGCCACTACCCGCCGGTCACGCCCGGTGACCGGCAGGAAACACGATCCCGGTTAACTTCGAAGAGCCCATAATCGCTGACCACGGTATTCCCATTAGCGCTGTAGGGAGCTATTCCGTAGACGAGGTACAGGTATCGCATAACGAGTTCAACGCATTCCCATTCGTACTCTCCCCAGGCGCCCGGATAGAATCGGACGAGATGATCAGTCCCGCCTTGAGTGGGTCCGGGTCCGCAGGCCTGGACTCCGTTGTAAGAAGCGCCGATTGGGTGCGATCCTGGATTATTGCCGACGTCACAGACGCCGTTCCACCACGGCGGCGTAGGGGTTGAGGCCGCTGCCTGGGCAGGCGCCGCGACCAGCCAGGCGACAGTCGGCGGCAGGAGCACGAGCAGGACGAAGAGAATAGCTAGCCGCCTGATCCCGAATCGTATTTTGTGAATCACGACGGTCCTTTTTCCGAGTGTGCGCCGTACTCGAGTCCGGCCATACCACTGGTGCGAGCATAACTGGAAATTGGTTACCTGCGGACTCAATAACGTGGCCGCATTTCCAGCTCATCACCCGGACTTGCCCGGGTGATGACGTTACGCGGAGCGGGTAGCGCCGTGCAGGTCGGTCAGCAGGCCGGGCAGGCGGGGCGGTGTCATAGCTGGCCGGCAGCCGGGACCGGCTGTCGTCGGCGGCCAGCACCTCAGGTACCGGAAGGTCGCCGTGCCCGGACAGCAGCCCGTAGACGTAGACCTCCTTGTGC
>JGI12270J11330_10000304_pt1 | contig 38017 bp, 25 predicted proteins | sample PeaSoiMetSII2010_FD_11330 | JGI IMG/M metagenome (IMG submission 11330)
AGGTCCGGACGTACACCGTTGGCAATCAGCTCTGCAAGCATGCCGACTTGCACGGCACCGAGGCTGCCTCCGCCCGCTAGAACAAATGCTTGTAGCGGGACGGGCGAGGCATTAGGCATTTGCGGATCGGTCACGATGGGCACGCGAAACGCTGTCGAAATATTGATGATCCTCTCAGTACGCCGGCCAAACAACTTCGCCCGCGGGCCGCCTCCGATTCCTGATACGCCGATATCGGGGTTCGCGTCGCTAGAAAAAGCGGGCGGAACCGCCGCGGTGGGTCTTGCGACGCTATTCGAGGCTCCGCTGGGATTCGAGGTAAAACGCTTCGCCCATCTTTGGTGTCCACGGAACGCGGGTACGATCACATCGGCCGAAACCGGCTTTTTGGGTCAACGGAGGCATCCCACAGATCCGGGTAGACACCGCCGTGGACCGCGCGGGCCGGTCGACTAGTCGCGCAATATCCTGAGGCTTGTGGCGATCCCGGCCAGCAAAAACGCGTATGCCCCGACCGCCGCAACGGACAGGTTCGGCAGGCCGCCCAGCAACAGCGTGTCATTGCCGCCGGGAATCATCGATGCGCCTGCGCCCATGAATATGCCCCCGAGCGCGCGACGCATCCCAGCCAACGAGGCGATCTGGTCGGCGCCAGGCAAAGGATCTGCGCTGCTACTTGCGCGCAGCCAGACTGTGTCGTCACTGCGCGAGCGGCCAATGGCACACTCATATCACACTTCGGTTTCCGCAGCCATTATGGGCATTGCGGGGGGCATGCTGTATGCGACCGTGGGGGCATGGTCGTACACCAATTTTCTTCGCATGGAGGTTGCGCATCGTCTCGGCAGCATGATGGCGCCAATGGCGTGGCATGCGTTGCTGGTGGTCGCTTTGCTGGCCGGAATGGTGTCCGCGGTGCTGCCATAGCGCGCGACTTCGGAGCAAAACCCAGACCAGAAGCGCCGTTAGCAACCACGGCGCCAGTTGCGGCCATCGGAGCCAGGGCGATTGCACGACCATGAGCGACACCGGCGTGCCCGATTCCGGAACCGCTAGCCAGACGCAAAGACCGAGGAGGAACCCGGCGAGAGTTACCAGCATGCCCACGTCACCGTCGGCCAGTCGATGCAGGGTCGAAAGCGAACAGCCGCCNTTGACCCCGGCCCCAAGTCCAAAGAGCAGACCACCGGCCAGGGGCCACCCGATTGGCAATCGCGCCAACACTGGCTTTGGCGCGAGCCCAAAAACCAGTACCAGCACACCGGTCAAAGTTGCCATCCATAGCACCGATTGCAGCAGGCTCGACAGCATCCGTGCATTACCGGTCTTGATGATTTCCGCAACGGCGCGAACGTTGCAAAGGCTTGCACGTTGCGCGGCAAAGCCGATTAACAGCGCACACAGCAAAGCAATTGCGTCCAGGAGCACGTGCGGTTGTCCCGTATCAGCAGGCCGCCAGGTGGCCGCATGGCCGTCAAAACCTAGGTACCGTCTGCCGCGGTAGGACTTAGGATTGGTGCGCCAACCAGCGTGTTGCCGCCGATCTCAACTTGGGCCATTGTGGCGAGATTGCAGTGAGCCATCAATGGCGCGCGATATCTAGCGCTATCACGGTCCTGCAGCTGCTTTACCTGGGGCACGAGAATCTCGGCGCAACCACCCAAACCGAATCAATCGGGAGCCGGCGCTGGGCCGCGCTCCGGCCTACGAAGAAGATGCCCGTCAGGAGACCAGGCTTCTGGTCGAGGCGCGGATCCTTAGCCTCGATTGGGGGGCGGACAATTCCCGGCGGTATCGGCATTGGCATTCATCGCTGCCTCCCGATTCGTGCATCCGCAACATCGCTCCTCGCCATTTTTTATGACAGATTTGGGATATCGGCGTGTCGCTGGGGCAGGTCCGACACCGCGGGAGTGCCGGCCTGGGACGCGGGGGACTTCCGGCTAGGCCGCCAGCGCACGGCGGCGCGACAGATCGATCAGCCAGGCATGGGTTCCGGACTTCTCCGGGCCGCGTGCCTCCTCCGGCGGCTGCGCCTGTACGTAGCTTCCATCGGCCTGCATGAACCAGGACTGGCGCTGATCGTGCAGACAGATGTCCAGGATCTCCCAAAGGCGCTCGCGCAGCGCCGGCTGCTCGATCGGCGTCGCGGCCTCGACCCGGCGCGACAGATTGCGAAACATCCAATCGGCGGAGCCGATGAAATAGTCCCCCGCAAGCGGATCGGAAGATCCGTTGGCAAAATAAAAAATCCGCGAATGTTCCAGAAATCGCCCGATGATCGAGCGCACGCGGATGTTTTCAGTCCAACCGGGAACTCCTGGACGCAGGCAGCAGAAACCGCGCACGATCAGGTCGACCTGCACTCCTGCCTGCGACGCTCCCACCAGTGCGCGGCACAGTGTGACGTCCTCGACCTGGTTTAGTTTCGCGATGATCCGGGCCGGCCGGCCGGCGACGCGATGGGCGATTTCCCGCTCGATCAGCGCCATGAAGCGGTCGCGCATCGTCATAGGCGCGACAAGTAGTTTCTTGAATTGCGGCGCGCGCGCTGCCCCGGTCAGGTAATGAAACAGATTGACTGCATCACCGGTGATTATCGGGTCACAGGTAAATAGCCCGACGTCGGAGTACAAGCGCGCGGTCTTGACATGATAGTTTCCGGTCCCGATGTGCGCGTAACTGCGCAGGCCGCTCGCCTCTTTGCGAACGACCAGTGCCAGCTTAGTGTGCGTTTTGAGGCCCAGCACGCCATAGACAACATGAGCACCGACCTTTTCGAGTTCGCGCGCCCAGTGCAGGTTGCGCTCCTCGTCAAAGCGTGCCTTTAGCTCGATGACGCAGGCCACCTGTTTGCCAGCCTCGGCGGCGCGTATCAACGAGCGGGCAAAGGGGGTGTCGTCGCCGACGCGATAGACCGTCATTTTGATCGCGACCGTATTGGGGTCGTCCGCCGCGGTCTCGATGAAGCGCTCGACGCTTTGCTCAAAGCTCTCGTACGGATGGTGCACCAGCACATCGCCGGCACGGATCGCGGTGAATACCTCCCCATCATCGATCGGCATGCGCACCGGTGTGAGCGGACTGAAGGGTGGATCGCGCAATGCCGGCAGATCCAGACTAGCGATCTGGAACAATCCGGTGTAGTCGAGCAGGCCGGGCGGATCGTAGATATCTTCCTCGCTGAGGGCAAAGCGCTCGACCAAGGCGCGGCGCAGCTGCGGGTCCGGGTCGGACGAGAAATCGACGCGCACTACCGGCTGGAACCGCCGTTCGCGCACCGCATCGGTGACCGCCTCTGCGACCGTTTCCCCCTCCTCCTCGCCGAGCTCGACTTCGGCGTTGCGTAGAATGCGAAACAGGGAACTGCCGACGATATCCATACCCGGAAATAGTTTTGTGGCGTTGTTCTGGATGAGTTCGTGCAAGCTGACAAAGCAGAATCTGACGCCCGTGCCCGGCTTGAGCGCGATCCACTGCGGCAACACGGTCGGAATCTTCACGCGCACCGGCACGATCTCGCCGGTCTCCGGATTGCGCACCACAAAGCCGAGATTGGTCGACTGGTTGGAAATGAATGGGAAGGGATGCGCCGGATCAAGTCCCAGCGGAGTGAGCGCCGGCGAGACATTGGCGTCAAAATAGAGCGAAGCCTCGTCCATCTGCGCCGCGCTCAGTTCCTCCCAACGCGCGAGCACGACCCCGTGCTTTCTTAGCGCGGGCACCAAAATCTCTGCAAAGCAGTCGGCCTGCTGGCGTTGCATCTCGATCACCAGGGCACGGACCCGCGCCATACGAACGTGCGCGTCGTTGGCCCGGGCTTGCGGATCGCCTTCGTCGTCGACTTCGCCGCCGGCGCGCAGCATACCGACCCGCTTCATGGTGAATTCGTCCAGGTTCGAACTGAAGATCGCCAGGAATTTTAGGCGCTCAAGCAGCGGCGTGCGCTCGTCGATCGCCTCGTGCAGCACCCGGCCGTTGAACTCGAGCCAGCCGACGTCGCGGTCGAACCAGGCGTGCTTGAGCAGCGCCTTGGCGCTCGGAAAGGGTGGAATGGCTGGTGTCCCCGCCTTCATCGTCGCTTCCTTATTTTGCGGGCAACGTCATCGGATACGCGGGCTTGTGCCACGGGTTTGCGACCTGCGCATGACAGGATGTTCTCGCTTAGCGCTTGCGTGCCGCCTCTTGCCGCCGACTCCAACGTGAACCGTCGTGCCGAGATTGCACTGAGCGATCAATCGCGCGGGACTTCATGCTCTATTACGGTCCGGCAGCTGCTTTGCCTGGTGTACTCGAAGTTCGGCGCAATCACCAAAACAGGTTCAATCCGGAGTCGGCGCCCGCGGTCCGATCGTCCCTATTTCGCCGCCGAGCGACCGCTCCTGAGCAATTTGAGCATCCTTTGCGAAGCACCGGCGGCAGCCGTCCGGCGACAGGGCCGGCAGTCCTGCCAAAGCTGCGCACCCCTTTGAAGACACACTGTGCGGGCGATGCAATCCGATCCGAAACTGACATCGCCTCGTCGCTCCTGTGGTCAGGCTCGAATCTCACGACTCAGGATCCGAGTTCGATATTACGACGCAACGCACAAAGAATAGCATTCGAGCAGCTCTGGACGTTGTCGAGACTACTCCTGCGCCGGTAGCGAATGCGCCCGTAGCAATGGTGGCCGGCCATCGCTGGATGCACGCTGACCCGAAACCGGAAATTTCCGCCTTGCCCTCGACGGTCCGGTCACGGCGAGGACGGCTACTCTCGGAATTTCGCGTGCATTCACTAAACATCCGTCGATTTGCGCCCGTTTTGTGCGTCATTTCCGATCGAGACTGCCTTGGAGAGAGTGTCAGGATCGCATTCGTTCGCGGTAGGTCGTCCGTTCGATTCAGTTCGCCAGTTCCATGACCGTATTCTCTGGGGATGTGGGGCGCGGTCCCGAGCGGCGCTCTGCGATGAGCCAGTTACTTGCGCGGCCGTTGCCCCAGATCCTTGTGCCGGGGCGCCGACCGACGTTCCCGGGGAATTGGGCGTCGGGTAGCTCTTTCGGATCTGCTGATGAACCTATTCGATCTCGACGATAGGGTGACCGCAGCGGCCGTCGCCGCCGCGGGCACCATTATTGGGGCCCTGATTCAACTGCGCGTCGCCTGGCGTAAGGAGGTCTCGGAGCGCGCGCGCGGTGTACCGTTGACGAAAAAGTCGCGCCGCGGCCCGGTGCTAGCAGTGCTTTTGCTCCTCATCGCCGCCGGGGTGGGCGGCTTCGCGTTGTCGCAGTACCTGGTGAGCCAGTCTGACCGCGAGTCGGCGGCATTGCGCGGCGAGCTGCAGACGCAGCTTGCCCAGATCAGCGCGACCGCGGAGCGGCTAGAGCGGGCGACCCTGGGCGATCATGGTCCGACCGCACGTGCGGACGATTTTCACCGAGGGGCCGAAGACGTCACCGTGACAGCGACGGTTGGACCGTGCCGCAGCCGCGCCGTAGGCGATGCGGCACCAGGGTGCACCGAGCAAGAGGCGCTACGGGTGACGCTCTGCGGGAGCATGCCCTCATCGGCGGTGGTGACCGCCTTGGTTCTGTACGCCCGCCCAGAAGACACAACGCAGCCCTGGACCGAAAGTCGAGTTGCCCCCGGCCAGGACGTCGGGCGGGTCCGCTTCGCAGACAAGTCGTTCGAGCGGGCAGAATCGGAGCAGACGAAGCAGGTCTGCACGGCCTTCTCCGACTGGGATGCAGAACATGCCTACAGCGCGCGCCTAGTCGTGAAATACGCCTCTGACCCTGCGTTACACGAGGTCTCGCACGCGATGGTCGTGCCAGTTTCTGAGGAGCGTTGAAAAGGTTGCGGTTCGTACAGCGGGATCAGTCGAGTGGTGCTTTTTGGGGGAGCGGCTTGGACAATCATCCAGCAGCTCTTCAAGCCCCTTCCCGTATTGCTGCGCCATACCTGCACTCGACGAGCAGAGCGCCGCCCGCGGCATGACCATGCCGATCGTTGATCTCCTTGAATCGATCCATATCGATGAAGACCAGGCCGACCTGAACTGGGCAGCGGGTTGCTTGAGCCGATACTAGGCAGTCGTAAACCCTATGTTCGTCGTTGTGCCTCGCATTGGCTAATCCCACAGCGGCACAGCGAGTACGATATCCCCATTCAAATGGGGGAATACCGGGGCCATGGCCCGGTTGGTCGCGCGCAATCGAGGCCAAAGACGCCAGCCGGCACCAGGATCGAAAGGGCGCCAAACGGCCCCGGTATAACCATCACTAAAAGGACGGCGTGGCCCAGACCTTCAAGGCCGGCTCCACCTACTTTGAGAAAATCTCGACACGCAACAGCGGCAAGGGGCCGTGCCGGGTGCTGATTGTTTGTCGAGCTTGTTCGCCAGGCGTAAGCCGGACGTGGTTACAGAGGCGTGGAACGCCAATTTCTCCGGTTCCCGCCATCCCGGCACCACCAAGGATGAGAATTCCATGGGATTCCTGAGCAGACTCGTCCGAGACGACTTCACCAAGACAGCGCTCGAGAGGTTTGTCGATGGTGTCACGCATAGCACCATGAGTGAACGCGTCAAGACCCTGGACGAACCTCTTAAGGTGCCGTATGCCCAAACCATGACGGTTCTTCTGCGTTCCAGGTCGTTCACGAAGGAACTCAAGGAAATCGCTCAGAAGATGCCGGAGCCTTTTCGCTCGGCACGGACGTTTCCGCACGACCTTATCTTTGCAGAGATCGTCGCTTTTTACTACTTCATTGCGATGACGGATTACTTCAAGGAGCAGGACCGTGAGGAGGAAGGCGAGGACGGAAGGCGGAGCGACTCCTATTCCCGGGCCTTGAGGAAATCGCTCGTTCTTGCCAATGCACTCGTCCTGAAGCGTTCCGATGCAAAGCTGCCGGAGGGATTCGTCGTCCTGAGGACTGCCGGGTATTCCTCGATCGGGGACGGAGGGCAGAAAAGCGGCGCCGACGCGCTGCTTAGCTTCATCATGAAGGCATGGAACCCGGAGCCCGGTGGCAGACCCGCTTTGGACGATTCGGCCCCCTCCTTGGCCGTTCGAAACTTTATCGCCACGGTGCCGTTCGACGAGATCAGAGAGCTTTGCAGGGCCATTTACGGGGTAAAGCAGAGATCGCGAATTTCGGCAACCGATAGTGGGCGAAATGGGTAGGACATTGCCGCCCGCGAAGCGTTTTATGCATCCACGCGCTCCTGCCGCTCGTGGTCTTGGGCGTGCCTCGGGATACGGTCGCCGGCAGGAGATATAGCGCCCGGATGACGGGAAATTTCCGCGCCCAACTCGAATGACCTGCGTTGGCCAAATTTTGCCCTCCGGGACCGGTAAATGTCGACCCAAGCTTGCTCCCTGCGTCAGAATAGGTGTCGCGCTAATTGTCCACAGTGGCGAGTTTTGCGACACCGATGCGGCAAGCATTTGCAGCTCCCCGCGCGTGGTCGCAATACAAACTTTTCTGGGGATTTTCGCGCCAAATAACGCAACGAACCATTCGAAGTGGTCCAAGATGCTCTGCATCGTGGGTTTGATATTCCCTTGCTCCGATCGCAGCTGCGGAGCTGACAGCAAACGTGCATAGAGGTGGCTTCGTGACCTACAGCGTCGAACAGCACATCGCGCTAGGCCGCGTTTCCGACCTGGCGGCATCACCCTGCGGGGCCTGGCTCGCTGTGGTAGTGCAGCGCCTCGACCGCGATGGTGCGAAGTACGCGAGCGACATCTGGAAGGTCCCCACGGACGGCAGTTCGCCATCGCAACTTACACGCGGCGACTGCAAGGACACTTCGCCCTGCTTTCGGCATGACGGCGCACTCGGATTCCTGTCGAACCGCCAACCGAACGAGATCAAACCCGACGAAGAAACCGAAAAGCGCATGCAGGTGTGGATCCTGCCCGCAAACGGCGGGGAACCAAAGCAGCTGACTGACGAACCTCTGGGCGTGATCGGCTTCCGCTTCGCGAAGAGCGCTCCCCGGCTTGTCCTGTTTGCGCCGGTAATCGCCGGCGTGGAGCATGAGAAGCAGCGCGAAACCGCCTCGAAGCGATTCAAGCGCGGGCCGAGCGCCCGCCACTTCAAGGCACAGCCGGTGCGCCACTGGGACGATTGGCTCCATCAGAACGCCGACATGGCAGATGCGCACCTCATCGCCTGCGACGCCGATGGCGGAAGCCGCGTCGACCTCACGCCGAAGGCACGACGCGAATTCGCCATCGAGCCCGCATTGGATGTTTCCGCAGACGGGAAAAGGGTCGTCGCGACGCGCCAGAGCCCAGGCAAGGACCGCGAACTCGACTCGACGCTACTGCTGATCGAACTTGAATCCGGATTGGGCCGCGTCCTGGGCGCCGCGGACAACGTCAATTTCGAAGCGCCGGTATTTTCGCCCGATGGGCGCCTCATCGCCGCCGTACATATGACACGCAGTCCGATAACGGTATTCCGGCCACTTGTGACGCTGTTCGACGTCGCGAGTGGCAACGCTCGGCAAATCGGCGCGCAGTGGGACCGCTGGCCAGGTCCGCCCCTCTGGAGCGCGGACGGTACAAAGTTGTTTTTCACCGCGGAGGACGCGGGGTATGCGCCGGTATTCTCTATTGACGTCGCGCGGGCAAGCGTCGACCGGATCACTTCCGCTGCGCTCGGTGGCGCGCACTCCAATCTGGATATTCTGAGCAATGGCCGCCTCGCGGGCATACGCTCGACACTTCTCGATGCGCCGGAATGCTTCGTCGTCGAAGCGCAATCGGATTCGACGCCGAGGGTGCTGGCACGTCTGAGCGGCTTTGCCGGCGCTCACGACTGGGCCGAGGTCGAGAGCATCCTTGTTCCGTCCAACGATGGCACGCCGATCCAAACCTTCCTCGTCAAACCGAAGCAGACGGCGGCAGGCCAGGCGGCGCGCCTGCCGCTTTTGTTCTGGATCCACGGCGGTCCAATAGGCATGGACCAGGACGGTTGGCACTGGCGCTGGAATCCATTGCTGATGGTCGCGCAGGGCTACGCGGTAGCACTTCCCAACCCGCGGGGATCCACCGGCTTCGGGCAGGATTTCATCCAAGGCATCTGGGGCAACGTGTGGGGAGACCAGTGCTACAAGGACCTGATGGGCGTTGCGGATGCGCTCACCGCGCGCACCGACATCGACGCGAGCCGCACGATGGCCATGGGCGGCTCGTTCGGCGGCTACATGACGAACTGGATCGGCACTCAGACCGATCGTTTCAGGTGTCTGGTTACCCACGCAAGCATTGCCACCATGGCGCAGTTCACTGGCACGACCGACCATCCGGCTTGGTGGTACCTGGAAATGGGCGGCGAGAATCCCTACGCCGACATGGAGCGTTTCGATCGCTATGCCCCGATCCGCCACGTGAAAAACTGGAAGACCCCCGTGCTGATTATCCACGGCGAACGCGATTACCGCTGTCCGATCAACGAAGCGCTCAATCTGTTCGAAGCGCTGCAATATCACGCGGTGGAAAGCGAGCTACTGGTCTTTCCCGACGAGAACCACTGGATACTTAAGCCGCGCAACATAGTGGCGTGGTACGAGGCAGTGTTGGAATTCATCGGACGCCATTTTGGCCGACCGGAGTAGGCGATCGAATAGGCGCTCGGAGGCGTTCCCAGTCCGTCCTAGGAATCTGCTGCAATACCCTGGACCCGGAAGGACGGAGGAAGCAGATTCGCCCGAGATGAATGCCTCGAAAGGAATCTTGGTGAAGCGGCCTACTGGTTCTGTAAGCGCATCCGACGCGTGAAATTCCTGGCGGAGACCAACGACAGGTTTCGTGCGCGGAGCTGATGGCCTTGTTTGAGCCGTTTTATCCAAAGATTGGCGACGTGGGAGGGCGACCGGCGGCAGGCGTGGAGCGGATGCTTCGGATGCATTGCCCGCGGTTATTGTTCGACGTCTCGGACCCGGCCGTGGAAGACGCGCTGCACGCGTCCACGAGCATGTGCGGTTTCGTGGGCATCGACCGGGGCCGCCAACCGGCGCCGGATGGGACGACGGAATTGCGTACTCCGCATCTGCGCGAGAACAGCGAAATTGGCAAGAAGATCTTCAAAGAAGTAGGCCGGATGCCGCGTCGCCGGGGATTGGCGCTCTCCGAGGGCGCGATTGTGGACCCGACGATCATCTTGGCGCTGGGCTCGACGCAATACGAGGACGCGGAGTGGAATTGCAAATGACGTTTGTCGCACGTCAATGGCCGACCGCACCCACAGTTTGACGGCGGAAGACATTCGCGTAGAGTACGCAGCGTCCACCGGCACTGAGCCGGTATGTCTGCACAGAGGTCCTCGAATGACGAAGCCCATTTTGAAGCGCCTGTTGCTTGCCGGATTTGCGTTGACTGCGCTTGCGGTCGGTCCCGCCATGGCCCGAGGCCTACCCTGGAGCGGCTGCTATGTCGGCCTTGACGTCGGCTATGCATGGGGACGGGATTCGGACAGCGAAACGGTGACCGCGACCGGAGCCGCGTCCGTGTACTCCCCCGCCAGTGACGCCAACCCGAATGGGATGAAAGCGGGTGGCTACGTCGGTTGCAATTATCAGACGGGTACCCTGGTGCTTGGTATCGAAGGCGACGGGGAATGGGCGAATCTCAATGGTAGTACGGCATATAGCCATACTCAGACACCGCCTGATGAGTACGCCCCAAACATCACATCGCAAGGATCGATTCGCGGTCGGATGGGCGTTGCTCTTGATCGCGTGCTGGTTTACGGAACCGCAGGCGCCGCCTTTGCGAACGTCACGGAAAACTACACCCTAAACTCAGTGAGTCCTGCGCAGAGCACCAGTATCTCATCCAACCTGACGGGCTGGACGGCAGGCGCTGGTGTCGAATATGCGTTCGACAGCAACTTGTTTGGGCGGTTGGAATATCGTTACGCCGGTTTCAATAACCTCACCACCTATCCGATTGTCTTCCCTAACTACACCGAGAATCACAGTATCAGTGAAAGCGTGGTTCGCGTTGGTATCACTTTCAAGTTCAACTGATCTGTAGGGATTTGTTCTGACCCAGCAAAAGGATTAAGACCCTCGCAACCGGTTTGAAAGGAAACCGACGGCCACACCCGTTATTCCATCTTCAGACTGCCGCAAAACACCTCGAACTCGCGTTCGAACGATATTTGCGGATAGCAATCCAGATGGGGCCAGCCCCCGACCACCGCCTGTTCCCGAAGACTTGACGAATCCACAGAGGTCGGGCGCCGAGTAGTCAAGTCGCCGCCGGACAGTCCCAAGGTGAACGCGATTTGCGCGCGCCTGGTTGGAAACGATCGGGAAATGGGCCAAAACGAATTGCACCCAATGCGATAAACCCATGTCGTGATCATGGACTCTACCAGTTGCGGAGCCTCTTATGCCTGCGCGGTAGTCGACCATTTTTTCCCCCCTGAGCATTCCCTCACCCCGCTCGGCGGGGACATTGAAACTGCGCGCGAGCGTCCCGACAATTCTCAGGGTGATCTATTTGTGCGCGACTTCGACCGACAGCATGGCACGCGCCCATATTGCTACGCAGGGGAGCAAATGGACCGCTTTCCTCATGGCCACGTCCGTGATCCAGCGAACGCTCTATCTCGTCGGGCCGTAAGACGGTTCGCCCTATTTGGGAGCAGCTTCCGGACCGCGCAAGGGCCCCCCCGTTTAATAGCGGATCAAGGGTAAATGCTTTTCAATTCGGTAATCTGCCACATAAAGGGACGGCATTGCTGGCGATCGTGGAAGCGGAGTTTGCCGTAACTTCCCTTCGTCAGTCACCCATCTGAAAGGTACGTCCTATGTCCCGCGAAGCTGAGAACAAGGTCTTTTTCATCGCTCTCATGGCCATCGTCGTCGTCTCGGCGCTGATCACCCAGGCAAGCGTCGCAATTGCCGGCGTTGCCGTCTAACGACGCCACCGCTACCGGCGAGATTTGCCGCCGCCATTTTCGGGCGCATTTCCCCAGAAATCCAGCCTTGCAGGCGGCTTCTGTTCGGTTTCCCGATCTGCCAGTTTTTCGAGCCGTTCATTCTTTAGCGACGTCGCGCCACGAAACGCATCTCGGAGTCCTGGGGACCGCAATCCGCTTGAGCCGTTTCGGCCCCCGGAGACATGCGTTCTTGAGCGGGCAAAGAATCTCGGCCGATAGCCGCACACGAATCGGAGCGTAAGGGTCTGAAGTCTCGGGTTGACTACTTTACGTGGGTTGATCGGCAGGCCCGTTCCGTGATTTACCGCTTCCTCAGGCGCACTGCAATTGTCCGCTTGAGAAAATTTTGCGCGTCCCGTCCGAATAACGCGATTGCTACGATGCCGTGAACGCCGCCGCACGGGCAGATCCCCGGGTGCGTGCACCGGTTCACGTGCATAGAAAGACCACGAAGCCACGCAGGACGATCGCTTTATCGCAAGACCGCTTGCAACAGAGTGCGCGTGTAGGGCATGCGTGGCTGGGCGAAGAGCGATTCGGTTTCCCCCTCCTCAACCACGGCGCCATCCTGCATGACAAGAACCCGGTGGGCGACGGCTCGGATGACCGAAAGGTCATGGCTGATGAAGATGTAGCTCATATCGTGTCGCCGCTGCAGGTCGCAGAGCAGCGTCAGAACCTGCTTTTGCACCGATACGTCCAGTGCCGAGGTCGGCTCGTCGAGGACCAGGACCTCAGGTCCGATCACAACCGCCCGTGCAATGGCGATGCGCTGGCGCTGTCCCCCGGAAAACTCGTGCGGATAACGCGTCAGGATATCGTCCTGCAGCGGATTCCCGCTGAGCCCAACTTCGGCAAGGACATCCAGTACGCGCTCGTGCCGCTGCTGGGGTGACAGATCGGGCATGTGCCAGGCCAAGCCCTCGTCGACGATCTGGCCAACAGTCATGCGCGGATTGAGCGAAGAGAACGGATCCTGGAAGACGACCTGAATCCGCCTTCGTAGTGCCCGTAGCGTCGCGCCGGCGGTCCGTTCGAGGTCGCGGCCATGCACGCTGATGTTCCCCGATGCAATCGGCTGCAAGGCCAAGAGGGCCATGCCCAGCGTGGTTTTGCCGGAGCCCGATTCGCCGACGATACCGATCGTCTCGCCCGACCGCAGGTTCAGACTGACCGAACGCACCGCGTCAAAAGTGCTGCGGCGGAACCAACGCTCCGACCGGGAAAATCGCACGCAAACGTCCCGCGCCGCGATGACCGTCGGAGCGTCTGCTGCAAGCGGAATGACTTTTCGTTCCGCGCGGCTGTTGAGTAAGCGCCGCGTGTAGGCGTGTTGAGGCGAGGCAAACACGGTTTCGGTAGGACCCGACTCGACTAGCTTGCCATGCTCCATGACGCCGACGCGATCAGTAAATCGGCGAACCAGTCCCAAGTCATGGGTGATGAAAAGGATCGCCATCCCGACTTCACGCTGCAGCTCGTCCAGCAGGGCCAGAATCTGGGCCTGGATCGTCACGTCGAGCGCTGTTGTTGGTTCGTCCGCAATCAGCAACCTCGGCCGGCATGCTAGCGCCATCGCGATCATGGCGCGCTGGCGCTGGCCTCCCGATAGTTGGTGGGGATACGCGTCGACGCGGCGCTCGGGCTCCGGGATGCCCGTCTTGCGCAGCAACTCGATGGCGCGCGTGCGCGCTGCATTCGGACGCATGGCCTCGTGCAACTCCAGCACCTCGGTGATCTGGTTGCCGATCGTGTAGAGCGGGTCGAGCGCCGTCATTGGCTCCTGGAAAATCATCGCGATCTCGCGTCCGCGCAGGCCACGCATCCAGCGTTCACTCTTGGACAGAAGTTCGTCGTCGCCGAAGCGAATCGCTCCCTGGTAGCTCGCGCTATCGAGCAGACGCAACACGGACAGCGCGGTGACCGACTTGCCCGACCCGGACTCCCCGACCAGGCCGACTTTCTCACCGGCGGCTATCGTCAAGCTGACGCCGTCGACGACGCGCTTTGCCCCGAAATCGACGCAGAGGTTTTCCAAAGCCAGCAAAGGGACGTCCCTCGAGCCGTTCATCCTAGGACTTTCGGGTATCGAAGGCATCGCGCAGTGCATCGCCGATGAAGGTAAGTAGCAGCAATGTCACAACGAGCACCGCGAACGTGGGGATCGCGATCCACCAGGCGTCCAGATTGTCCTTGCCGAAGCGCAGCANTTCACCGAGCGAAGGNACCGTGGGTGGCACCCCGAGACCGAGAAAATCGAGTGCCGTCAGGCCCAGGATCGCTTCACTCATTCGAAACGGCAGGAACGTGATGACGGGCGTCATCGAGTTCGGCAGGATGTGGCGCTGAATGATGCGCCAGTGCGACAGCCCCATGGCGCGTGCCGCCTTGACGAAATCGAGCGAGCGATTGCGCAGGAACTCGGCGCGCACATAGTCGGAGAGCTGGGTCCAGCCGAATATCGCGAACAGGAAGAGCAGTAGCAATATCGACGGCTCGAACATTGCTGCCAGGATGATCAGGATATAAAGAACCGGAATGGCATTCCATATGTCGATCATGCGCTGCCCGCCCAGATCGACCCAACCGCCGAAATAGCCCTGGAGAGCACCGGCGACGATGCCAATGAGCGTGCCTACGAGGGTGAGTAAGATTCCAAAGTAGATGCTCACGGCAAATCCGAAAAGCAGCCGTGCCACTACGTCGCGACCGTGCGGGTCGGTCCCGAGCCAGTTGACCGCCGACGGGGGTGCCGGATTGGCGGTCATCGCAGCGTAATTGACGCTGTTAGGCGAATAATGGATCAGGGTAAACGCGAGCCAGTTGCCGTCCTTTTGGAACTGCGCACGGATGGCTGGATCGAACCAGTCCACGGGTGTCCTGAAATCGCCGCCGAATTCGGTCTCCGGGTACTCAACGAAGATCGGGAAATAGGTCTTGCCGTTATAGTGCGCAATCAGCGGTCTTTCGTTCGAAATAAACGGCGCCGCCGTGGCCGCGCCAAGCAGGACCAGGAAGAACCAGAGCGAGAAGTGACCGACCCGATTGCGCTTGAAGCGGCCCCAGGCGCGCTGCCACGGAGTGCGTGCGTTACCGACGGATGGGGTTGCGAGTGCCGCATCGAAAGCCCTAGCGCTGTCCGAGTTCATCTCGCCGCCTTGCCGAACTGCACGCGCGGGTCAACTGCGACGTAGAGCAAGTCGGAGATGAGCTTGATGACAAGTCCGATCATCGTGAATAGGTAGATGCTCCCCAGCACCACCGGGTAGTCGCGATGCATGATCGAGTCGTACGACAGCAGGCCGAGCCCGTCGAGCGAGAAGAGCGTTTCCACCAGCAGCGCGCCGCTGAAGAAGGCTGCGACAACGGCGCCCGGTAGTCCCGTGACCAGCGGCAGCAGGGCATTGCGAAAGATGTGCTTGTACAGGACACTGCGCTGTGACAAGCCCTTGGCGCGCGCAGTCAGAACGTACTGCTTGCGAATCTCCTCGACGAAGGTATTCTTGGTGAGCAGCGTCAAGGTCGCAAAATTTCCGATGGTCAGGCAAATGAGCGGCAAGGTGAGATGCCAAAAGTAGTCGCCGATGCGCTGCGGCCAGGACATCTCGTGCCAGTTGTCCGACACCAGCCCCCGCAGCGGAAACCAATCGAGAAACGTGCCACCGGCAAAAAGGACGATCAGCAGCACGCCGAGCACGAATCCCGGGATGGCAAAACCCGCCAGCACTAGGACGGTGGTGCCGGTATCGAACCGCGAACCCTCGCGCAGTGCCTTGGAAATGCCCAGCGGGATCGAAATCAGGTAACCCAGCAGGGTCGACCATAGGCCCAGACTGATCGACACTGGCAGCTTGCTCTTAATGACCTGCCAGACATCGTCGCCGTAGGTGAAGCTGCGGCCAAGGTTGAACCGGCTGTAGTCGCGCACCATCAGTAGATAACGCTCCAATGGCGGCTTGTCGAAGCCGAACTGCTTCTTGATCTGTTCGATCTGCTTGGGGCTGATCTCGTGGGTCGTTGTGGCGCCGCTGGCGCTGCGGTGACGCAGCTCCGCAATCACCTGCTCTACCGGCCCGCCCGGGACGAATTGCGCGATCACAAACGTGATAGTGAGCACCCCCAGCAGTGTCGGGATCATGAGGAGGATGCGACGGCTGATATAGATCAACATGGCGTCTTGGGTCCTTCGCTCATCCGGGCTACTTCAACCACCATGTTGCGATCGGCCAGGGCATCCCGTCATTGCCGTCCTCGATCGAATAGTACTTGGGCATCGTGGAGGGCATCGCGAACTTGTTCCAGTAGGCGACCATGTTGAATGGGCGATAGATGTATGGCACGGCGAAGTACTCGGTCACAAAAACCCGATCGAGCGCCCGCGCCGCATCGACCACGCCTTCGAATGTCGGCGCTTTGGCCATCGCGTCGATTGCGTGGTCAATGGCGGGATTGGCGATGCCCATGAAGTTGCTCGAACCTTCCGTGTTTGCCGCCGCGCTGCCGAAGGTCGTGGCAAGGCCGCTCGCAGAGGGCAGCATGATATTGCCAAAGTTGATTAGGGTGATATCGAAATCAAACGCCTCAATGCGCTTTTCATAGATCGCAAAGTCGACCAGCCGCTGCCGCACGGTTATGCCGAGCTTCCTGAGGTTCTCGATCCAGCGGCCCACGATCGGCGCAAACTCCATGTCGGAATCAAGAAACTCGATCTCAAATGGACTGCCATGCGCATCGCGCAGCAGGTCGCCGGCGCCAATCGTCCAGCCGGCCTCGGCCAGTAGCGTCCTTGCATGCAGCAGATTGGCGCGCAGCTCCAGCGGTGTGTCAGCTCGCGGATTTTCGGGCAAAGGACCGAAAACAGCGGCGGGCAGATCCTTGCGAAACGGTTCGAGCAGCTTCTGCTCACTCGGCCCCGGCGGACCGCTTGCGGCAAAAATCGTGTTCTGAAAGAGGCCGTCGTAGCGCCCGTCGAGGTCATAGGCCTGCTTGGAACTCCAGGCCCAGTCGAACGAATAGTTCAACGCCTCGCGCACGCGCCGGTCATGGAATTGTGGCCGCCGCGAATTGATTAGAAATCCCTCGTAGTAGAACCCCCTGCCATCGCGCAGACGCGCCTTGATAATTCGTCCATCCTCGAATTTCTTGCCGACATACAGGCGCACCCAGCGGCGCGGCCTTAATTCCCTGAGGATGTCGAAGTCGCCCGCCTTGAATGCCTCAAAGCGAGCCGCGTTGTCGATGTAGTAGTGGTAGATCAGGTGGTCGAAGTTGTAGTAGCCCTTGCGCACGCCGATGTTCTGCGCCCAGTAGTTCGGATCACGCACCAGATCCAGGGTGCGCGCCGAGGCTTTGAAGATGCGGTAGGGGCCGGTCGCGATGGGTTCGTCGCGAAGGATCTGGTCGAAGGGTTTGGGTTTGCCGTCCGGGCCCTGGCCCCACTTGGGCGAAAATATTGACAGTTGCGTGCCGAGCCGAAAAATCTGATCGCGGCTCGGCGCCTTCAAATCGAACCGCACCGTGCGCGCGTCGATGACAATCGCCTCCTTCACGCCATCGAAGGACTGCGCGTAGCCGGGCGCCGCCTTCTCGCTCACTGCCATGTCAAAGGAGTACTTGACGTCCGCTGCCGTGACCGGATCGCCGTTGTTGAAGTGCGCTCGCGGATCGATCCGAAAGGTCACCGACGAATAGTCGCGAGCGACCAGCATTTGCTTGGCCAGGAGCCCGTACATCGTTCCGAGTTCGTCCGGACTTGCGTCGGCCAGGGTTTCGAACATGAATAGGTCGACGCCAGCCGGGGAGCTGGCGGGCAAGGTGAAAGGGTTGTACTTGTCGAAGCTGGTGCGACGGTCCGGATTGCTTAGCCGCAGTGTGCCGCCCTTGGGTGCATCCGGATTGACGAAGTCATAGTGGTCGAATTCGTCCGGATACTTGACATCGCCGTATTCGGCAAAAGCGTGCGACCAGACGCCCAGAGTCTGCGTGCCGGCCTGCGAGACGGACGGAAGAAGGAGCGCGATGAAAGCCAAGAAGAGCACGCCGCGCGCCCTCCATCTGCTTGTGGTGAAGCGGCGCAAGCGATGCCATTTTGCGGCGGTCGAAATGAACACAGCGCTACTCCCTCCTGATTCACCGCCCCCCGCGCCAACGCGGCGGCGCAAGCCCGCGGACAAAGCCCCGGTGTAATTTCGGGAAATGGTCGTATGCCAACTCGCGTCATTTCGCATCCTGGCGTGCCGCCTTCGCGACAAGCTGTCTCTCGGTAAGCGCTCGCAATGGTCCCAATGACGGTTTGTGCGATGCGGCGAAACTTGCTACCGACGATTCGTTCGCCGGTTTTCGCGAAAGTCCAGTTCGCCGTAAAAGTCGGCCTACGCTCAAGAGTTCGGAATTGGCCGAACCCTGCCCGTCGCGGATCGCGGCTGTCGACCCGCTGAAGACGTTCCGGCTTGAGAAAAACGGACACTTCCGCTGCGTTTGATAGTCTCCACCTTTGCCGCGTTGAGCCAGCACTCTTGCGCAGCCTTGCAATGTCTTGATCTTGACGAGTTTATCAGTCAATTCATGCGGGGCGAGCATTCCATCTGCCACAGGGAATCAAAGACGCAGGTACCTTGCACCCCGCCGTGCGGGGACATTGTGAGGTGCATGCGCTTTCCGGTTGCTAGAAAGCGGCGAGCAGTTCGACTGCAAACGCGAGGAGCCGGAACCGGCTGGTCGCAGACGTTCGCATGCGGGAAGCGTTTCAGACACGACCGCATTTGACCGCATTTGCGCGTTGGCACGGCAGTCCGCTCCCGGCCGTGCCTGCGTGAAAACCCAAAATCTTTCGCGGTCTTGTCACCCCTTCCGACATACCGATCGTTGAACACAGAGCAATCTGAGCGGGCAGCCTTTCGATTTCTCAGTTCGTTTCCAGAAGAAAGCCGAAAAGACCNCCCCCGAGCATACAAGCAGCCGTCGAGATCCACAGAAGCCGACGTTCGCGGTACNCGTTGACAGCGCCAAAGCGTAAGTGTACGCTTACCGTAAGCTATGAATAACGCAACCGCACTTTGCTTCGAAGCGCTTGGCGATCCTGTACGACGACAGCTTTTTGAAAAGCTGTCGCGCCGCGCATACCCGGTAGGTGAACTGGCCGATGGATTTCCAATTTCGCGCCCAGCGATTTCACAGCACCTCAAGGTCTTGAAAATCGCTGGACTGGTAAAAAGTCACAAGCAGGGAACACGTCGGCTGTATGCGGTGGACATGGAAGGCATTCAGATCATGCGGGCCTATCTCGATCGTTCTTGGGATCAGGCCCTTACATCGTTCAAGGACTATGTGGAAAAAGGGAGATGAAATTGAGCATCGAATCCGTCCGCAAAGAAGTCACTGTGAATGCGTCCCAAGAGAAGGCCTTTAGGGTCTTTACCGAGGAATTTGATAGATGGTGGCCACGCGATCACAAAATCGGCAAGTCCGCGATGAGCAAGGCCATTTTGGAACCCAAGGCAAATGGTCGGTGGTATGAGGTCGGCGAGGACGGCTCCGAATGCGATTGGGGGAAGGTTTTAGTTTGGAAACCCTATAGTACGTTCACCCTAGCTTGGCAGTTAAACGGCCTGTGGCAATACGATCCATTGTTTGTGACCGAAGTGGAAGTCACATTCACCGCCTTGGGAAGAAATAGAACCCGAGTAACCCTTGAGCACCGCGACATCGAGAGATTTGGTGCTGCCGCGTCAGAAATAAAGAAGGCGTTCGAATCCGACGCGGGTTGGACGGGTCTCCTACAGTCGTTCGCGGTCGTCGCTGGTACGTAAGAACCGCTCGGCGATAGTGTTTGACCAAATCCTTTCTGCAGGGACGCGGTTCCGAATGCCCTTAAGCTTCAGGTCGCCCCCGCGATAGCCTAGCTCGAGCAGGCGGCACCGCGCCCGACGCGGCTGCCGTGCTCAAGCTGGGAATGCGCCGATTTCTCAAGCTGGGCGCCGCGCCACACACGCAAAGGGTGCCGTTCGTCGACGCCCCGGTCGTGATGGGGTGGCAACGCTGGCGCCAAATGGACCAGAGCTAGGGTGATCGGTCGCTTCGACCACAAGGCGATCGCGCGCGCCGATGTCGAGCGTGTGCTTGGTCAATTCCTCGATGGCTTGGCCTGAACGCAGCGCGAAGACCGCCCCGGCAGTCTTGACGGCCAACGCAGGCGGACGATCGTCGCTGCAGCTAAGCTTCCACGACTTGTCACCGAGCTCGGCGCTCTGTAAATCGCGCTGGGTCAACTGATCCTTGCCTTGGAAGACCCCATTGAGTAAAGTAATTTCCTTGCTCCATTGCAGAAAGGTCTGCTCCGCTTTTGCGTCGAATACCAAAGGGATCCTGGCAATCCGGCACAGGCAGAGCGTTGGCTCTCGGGCGCGGCACTTGGCGACCGCCACCCAGGCTGTCTGCGTCCAAATTGCAAATCAGGTCAAACTGATCCGACGGGCAATGGTTCCAGTTGCGCGGTGAAATGGCGCAATANCGGCGCCTGATTCACGATGCGGTAGCCGGGAAGTTCTCGCTTCTGCGCGGCCACGGCGAGAATCACCTCGGCCAGGTAGTCGACGTGGCTTTGCGTGTAGACCCGCCGCGGGAAGGCGAGTCGGACCAGGTCGGTCTGGGCCAGTCGTTCCGAACCGTCGAGCTGGCGTCCAAACATGACGGAGCCGATTTCGACGCCGCGCACACCGCCGACGAGGTACAGCGCATTGTTGAGCGCCCATCCCGGAAAGTTGGCCGCTGGCATATGTGACAGCAATGCACTCGCGTCGAGGTAAACGGCATGACCGCCGGTAGGTTGGACGATCGGGATGTCGGCCGCGATAAGCTTGTCGCCTAGATATTCGATCGAGCGAATTCGGTAGCGCAGGTACTCCTCGTCCAGGGCCTCGTATAGCCCCAACGCCACCGCCTCGAGGTCGTAACCGGCCATACCTCCGTAGGTAGGGAAACCCTCCGTCAGAATTTCCAGGTTGCGGCAGCGCACGGCGAGCGCGTCGTCATTGAGCGCGAGAAAACCCCCGATGTTGGCCATACCATCTTTTTTTGCACTCATCGTGCAGCCATCAGCCAGGCGGAACATTTCGCGCGCGATGGCAATTGGCGTCGCGTGTTCGTAGCCCGGTTCTCGCGTCTTGATGAACCACGCGTTCTCGGCAAAGCGGCAGGCGTCAATAATGAACGGGATGCCATGTTCGCGCGCGAGCGCGCTTGCTGCGCGAATATTCGCCATGCTGACCGGCTGCCCGCCACATGCATTGTTGGTCACCGTCATCATCACCGCCGGGATTTCGCCAGGCTTCGAACCGGCGATGGTCTCCCGCAGCGCCTCAAGATCGATGTTGCCCTTGAAAGGATGCCGCTCGCTGGTCTTACAGGCTTGCTCGCAAGGCAGGTCACGCGCCTGCGCACCCCGGCTCTCTACGTGCGCGCGTGTTGTGTCGAAATGTGCGTTGCTCGGAATGACATCGCCCGTTTTGGCGATGCACGCGAACAGGATGTGTTCGGCAGCACGTCCCTGGTGGGTCGGAATCACGTATTTGAAGCCGGTAATGTCCTGTACGGCACGCTCGAAGCGGTAGAACGACGTCGCGCCGGCATACGATTCGTCACTGGAAATCATTGCCGCCCACTGGCGCGACGACATCGCGCCGGTGCCACTGTCGGTCAAGAGATCAATCAGCACATCGTCAGCGCGCAACAGGAACGGGTTGTAGCCGGCTTGGGCTAGCGCCTGCTGGCGATGTTCGAAGCTCGTAAAGTGAATCGGTTCGACCGAGCGGATTCGAAACGGCTCGATGATCGACTTCGGGCTCAGTGGTTTCATCGCGTTGGCGGTTCCGAGATGCTGAACGGTTTTCGTTAATGCTCGCCGCGCTGCCGGACTGGAATAATGCCCGTTTCTCGGCGCTCATGCATTCGACAGCTTGGACGACCGCTTCCGAGCAGATTGCGGGCCTGACCCAATAGCCCCCACCTGCCTGGATCGGCCCCATTAGACGCGTGACATCTCAGTCGCATGAGCGGCCGCATTTTGTGTGAAAGCGATATTGGGAAAAGCGGCATTTCGAGATGCCGCACGCAACCAAAGAGCGACTTTCCGGTTTGCCCGTTCCNCNCAGTCGCTGTGCCACGAGCAGACGCGCCCGCGCGCCACCGCCCTGCGTCGCTGGTCGATTTGAAGCCGAAGCGAGATCAGCCGCCCGGTCGCCCTCCCGCAGGTCTTCGGCGCAGGGGGCACATCGCCCGTTTAGCCCGCGCCCCGTGCTTTGGCCGCGAGCGCTGCGAACTCCTCACCGCCGAAGGCTGTACCAGAGATGCCCCAGCCACCTTCGGCAGCCTCGGTGAGCAGCACCCATGTGCGACCGGCCTGGGTCGGGTCGCCCGAGATTTTCGCGACGATCTCGGTGACCTCCTTAACGAGCTGCTTTCGGCCCGTGCGGCTCTACGCCACGGGAGGGCTCACGACCTGAACGCGCACCGTGCGAGCGCACGCGGTAGCCGCGGTTTGAACCGATGACGAGTCCATGCGATGGATGCACGCGGCGGTGTTGTTCCGGTGAAAAGGTCCTGGGGTTGCTACACCCTCGGCGCGAAGTATCGCCATGCAAAACTCTTCGCCAAGCAAACGGTCGCTGCCGGCCGGGAAAAGGTCAGCGGCCGCGTAAACATCGATCATGGGCATATCCGTCTCCCCACTGTAAAGAACAGTACGATGACGATCATCATCCATATCAATCATTGTGATGAACGTAATCCACAGTGGCGGCCCGGGCACGATCAAACAATGAACGCTGAACGGACTTTTGATACTCGTCCAGAAATCGCCGGGGCAAACGCTCGTTCGTGAAGAACCGAGCAGGTGTCACAATGCAAATCTCACGCAGCGTCATTTGTTCGAGCATCATTTCTTCAGAGTCCCGAGGGGGCGATGTCGGCTCGGGAGAAAGTTGCGACGCGGGTCAAATCGACGGATCGTTGGCGCCGGTCCGCAAGGACCATGTCACCAGCTCCCGACGTCGGCTTCCGGCCTTAGGCCAGGCCGAAGCGGATCAATCCTAGACCCGCATCCCCCGGATCAATCCTAGACCCGCATCCCCCGGCTTAGCAGGCGCGCGGCTTGCAATAAACCGGTCGTTCGCGCCAAGAATATTGACTCTCCGGACGCATCGCAAGAAATGCCTCCTTCGCACAGCGATTTTTGGAGCATCAGATTTCCCCATTGCGATGCTAATTGAGGAAAAATAACGATATGGTCTCGATCGGTTCCAGTTGGAAAAGGAGCGATGGCCTCGCCGGCGTTTTGCGCGGCGAGGAGTTGCCAATGGTGCCCTGGGTCAGGTACGTCCTTTCCCTAGCCATTTGCATTTTTTTTCTTGCCGCCCGGTATGCCATTCTCCCGGTTAATGGAGGTTTGGCCTTTGTCACCTTCTATCCCGCGGTGGCAATATCGGCGCTGCTATTTGGCGCGGGAGCCGGACTATTTACGGTCGCGATCTCCGCGGCAGTAGCAAGTTTCCTCTTCCTACCACCGTTCTGGTCGTTCAGCATGAAGCCTGATGGTGGGCTTTCCGTGGCGATTTTCGTTTTCTCGGGGACCCTCATCTGCTTCCTGGCCCATCAGATGCGGCGCCACGCCAAGGTGCTCCTCCAGAGCGAACAGAGACTTCTCCTTGCCGCGAGCGTGTTCCATAGTTCCCAAGAAGGCATCTGGATCGCCGCTCCTGACGGCAAGATCCTGGAAGTCAACAAAGCCTTCACCAATATTACTGGCTATGCCGCAAACGAGGCCAAGGGAAATACACCACGCATGCTCCAAGCGGGCCGCCATGATGCGGCCTTTTACGCTGAGATGTGGGAGACGCTTACCCGCACCCAGGAATGGGCGGGAGAAGTGTGGAGCCGACGCAAAAACGGCGATGTGTATCCTGAATGGCTTTCTATCACCGCAGTGAAGGGAAAATACGGAGCAATCGCGCACTACGTAGGTACGATAAGCGACATCAGTCATCGCAAGGCAGCGCAGGACGAGGTTTCGCATCTTGCCTACTTCGATTCCATTACCGATCTGCCCAATCGGCGGCTACTGACGGATCGTTTAAATCAGGCCATTACGGCCAGCGCGCGAAGCGGCCATACCGGGGCACTGTTGTTCATTGACCTCGACAACTTTAAGAATCTCAACGATTCCGCCGGCCGTGAGAAGGGAGACCGCCTACTTAAATTGGCGGCGCGACGTATTGTTGGATGCGTACGCGAAAGCGACACAGTCGCGCGATTCGGCGGCGACGAATTCGTGGTGATGTTGCAAAACCTCAGCCAGAATGCCGGGGAAGCGACGGCACAGGCACGAATGGTCGGCGAGAAAATTCTTGTTGCACTTGATCACTCCTACGGGTTTGGCAGCCACCGGTACCACAGTACTTGTAGCATCGGTGCTGCGCTGTTCTCCGGTGATTTGGAACCGCCGGAAGAACTGCTGAAGCAGGCCGACCTGGCAATGTACCAAGCCAAACAGGCTGGTCGAAATGCAATTCGGTTCTTCGATCGGAACATGCAGGCCATGGTCTCTCGACGGGCCAAGTTGGAGGCGACCTTGCGTCAGGGTTTGGGAAAGAACGAGTTTCTCCTTTACTACCAGCCCCAGTTTGACCGCGATGATCGTCTTTCTGGTGTCGAGGCCCTCCTGCGATGGCAGCATCCACAGCGTGGTCTGGTGCTACCGACTGAATTCATTCCCATCGCGGAGGAGACCGGCTTAATTCTTCCCTTGGGCCACTGGGTGCTGGAGACCGCCTGCGCCCAACTGGCGGCGTGGGCAGCCCGGCCAGAACGGGCGCATCTCACCATGGCAATAAATGTGAGCCCGCTCGAATTTCAACATGCCGATTTCGAACGTCAGATGCTTTCGTTGATCGGGAAGACAGGCGTCAATCCAAACCTGTTAAAGCTGGAACTCACGGAGACCATGCTGGTACATGACGTGGAGGCCACCATTGCCAAAATGACTTCCTTGAAGGCGTATGGCCTACGCTTTTGCCTTGATGATTTTGGGGCCGGTTTTTCATCGCTCTCCTGCGTGAAGCGCCTTCCACTGGATCAATTGAAAATCGACCAATCCTTCGTGCGGGACGTCCTCACCGATCCAGGTGATGCGGCGGTTGCTAACACCATTATTGCCCTGGGCAAAAGCCTTGGAATAGGAGTCATCGCTGAAGGCGTGGAGACGGAGGAACAGCGCGAGTTTCTCGCCCAAAATGGTTGCCACGCATTCCAAGGCTATCTCTTTAGCCGTCCGCTGCCGCTCGAAGCTTTCGAGGACTTTGCTGCGGTGTGTCATCGCGGGAGCGCCGTTGTATGTGAGGTTTGACGGGTCGGGTCAGGTCGAAAGAACCCGTTTGCTGCCTGCATTGCAACGCGATCGCCGATCGGCGGTTTTGGGCCGGCACTTCCGTGTAATCGAGCAGGTTTGCTCGCGTCGGGTCGGCGGTCTTGTAGTTGCAGTGCATCACGAGCTCTGTCGTTAGCGTGTGGAACAAGCTCTCCATCGTAGCGTTACCCGAACAGTCTTCCTTGCGACTCTTGTTCCGTCCGACATGGGATTTCGCCCGACGAGCTCCCGGTCGTCGGCCGCCGAACCGGCCGTGCCGAGATCAGACCGCAGCATAGGTAGCCGCCCACACCGACCGAACGCCGTGTTCAGGGCATCCATATCGCGGTAAGGCAGATTCTTGGCCGTGAGAAAACGGGTGGTACCGTCCGCTTGCGGGTCAAACGCACTGCCCGCCCGCTCCTGGCCGCTCACGCTAGGTCGGTACCTGGTGCAGGCTACCCGGAACCGTTGACGGCGACTCCTTTGGTCAGCCGTTCACGAACGAACTTAATGTGTTCGCGCAGTACATACACTTGGTCGGCAAACGCGGCTGGGATCTTCAGGTTGATCACTGCATTGTCGATTTCTTCGAGTCGATGGCGCAGCGGTTCACGCTCTGCGTCCGTGGCTGCTCTTAGCGTGAGCCGCTCAAGGGCCATCAATTCGCCATAGCGGCGATGGATTCGGCTACGGATGCGCCAGCTGTAAATGGCCGGTATCAGGCGCAGTGCTGGAACCACCACGATCAGAGTGGGGACGAGGACCACCAGGATGCGATCGACCAGGCTGGCCAACCAGAACGGCATGTAACGGTACGAGAAGCTCTTGCCCGATTTGTAGAAGCGGGCGGCGTCCTCACTGATCGGATACTCGTGTTCCAGCGGCGCCGGGAATTCGCCGGCACTATGCAACAGTCCGGCGCGGCCATGCACGTCGCGCGCTGCCTCGATCAATAGATCGGACAGGGCTGGGTGCAGTCCGGCGCGCGCGACCAGCTCAACGGTCGGCGCCAGCAACGTGAGCGGCAACGGTGGAATGTTCAAACCCAGGTCGAACGTGCCCGGCGCAAGTTCCAGTTTGCTCAGATAGCGAAAATGGCGGATATAGGCGTCGGGCTGGGTAACGTCGAAGAGGCGGATGTCGCCGGCATGGAGCAGTTCGCGCACGTCTTCCGGCGCAGACGAGTCGCTCATCATGAACGCGGCGTCGATCTGGCGGTCGAGCAAAGCCAAGGATGCCGCTTTGCCGCTTAGGTCGGTCAATTGCGTGGTGCCTTTGGCTTCGATGCCATTGGCGTTGAGCAGCGCAAACGCCAAGGCGCGCGTGCCGCTGCCATCGGGGCCGACCGCGATGCGCCGGCCGCGCAGTTCGGACAGTTTTTTGATCGGCGTCGGGTTTCGGTAAAAGATGTACAGCGGCTCGTAAAAAAGGCTGCCCAGCGAGATCAGGCGATCCGTCTCGATGCCACCGGCCAGACCGCCTTGCACGAAACCGATGTCGACCTTGATGTTCGGATCGAGTAGGCGCTTCAGATTGTCTTGGGAACCCGCGGAAGGCAGAACTTTAAGTGCGACGCCGTTGTGCGCCAGGATCGTTTGGTATCTATCGGCAGCTCGACGAAGCGCGCTGCCGTCCGGACCGCTAGTGATGATGAGCGTCGTCGGGGGTGCCGGCTTCAGATAATGCACGGCTATCAGGATGGCGATCACGAAGGCAAGAAAAAAGGGCGCGGCCGTAGTGGCTATGTCGCGCCAGGAGATTCTCCGCAAAACGGTGACAATGCGCATCGATTCCGTGGTGCAGTCGGCCCAGTGCTCCAGTGTACGGGCCGATTGTCCGCATCCACCGCTGCTCTAGGTGCGCCTCCGGCTCCAAGCCCATTCAGAAAGAATGCCGAGGTCGGATCGCTAAGATTGCCGAAAGTACCAGGAATTGTCCGGGGTTTCACGCCAGACGCTTGCCGGGGTTGTCCGGCTGGCGAACAGCGCCTCGTGGCAGCGACCCGTCGAGCGGTGCGATGAATATGACCGGCTCTCAGAGTCGGCATCCAACCCGCATGCCAACTGGCGGGACAAGGCCCCATGATTGGCAGTCCTCGAGCCCCTCGGTTCCGGCACCGTCGCCAAGAGCAGTCGGTCCCTCCTGCGAAACGCCCCCTCCACAATCGACGTGGGCGCCACGCGCAAGCAGGCAAAGCACGGCGGAGGACTTCCACTCGATTGGCGAGTTAGGCGCCGCGACGGACCACCGGCGCGATGAATGCCTGTGCCACAAGGTACGTCCTTATCGCCGAAAGTGACCGCGCAATTGCCTATGACACCGGCATGCGGCACCTGATCATCATTGATCAGCCGGCCGGCGGTCAATCGCAACGCGAACGCGATGCGATTTGCAGGGAAGGCGTTGCCCCGGTGTTCCCCACTGGCCTTCGAGCGACCGGATCTGGTTTGCTGATCGGCGAGGAACGTACCGGCTCCGACCGCCTACAGCACGCTCTTCACCTGCGCAACGAGGTTGTCCACGGTGAAGCCGAAGTACTTGAACAGATCGCCGGCAGGCGCGGATTCACCAAAGCGATCGATTCCAAGGACCGCGCCTTCAAGGCCGACGTACTTGCGCCAGAAGTCGGTGACGCCCGCTTCGACCGCTATACGCCGCACACCCTTCGGCAGTACGCTTTCCCGATAGGCGGCGTCCTGGCGGTCGAACACGCTGGTCGAAGGCATCGACACGACGCGCACCGGGATTCCATGTTCGGCCAGCGCCTTCTGCGCACCGATTGCAAGCTGCACCTCTGAGCCGGTGGCCATGATGACCGCCGAAGGTTTTCCGCCAGCCTCCGACAGGACGTAGCCGCCCCGGGCAATATTGCGGGTTGCTTCGGCCGTACGGGACTGGAACGGTAGATTCTGACGCGAGAACAACAGACACGACGGCCCGTGGCGCTCGATTGCCTCCGACCAGGCGATCAACGACTCCTTGCTATCGCACGGGCGCCAGACATCCAGGCCCGGAATCAAGCGCAAGCTCGAAGTGTGCTCGACTGACTGGTGCGTAGGTCCGTCCTCGCCCAGTCCAATCGATTCATGGGTAAACACGAAGATGGTGCGGATCTTCATCAGCGCGGCCATGCGCAGCGCATTTCGGGAGTAATCGGAGAACGTGAGAAACGTGCCGCCATAGGGAATAAAGCCGCCGTGCAGCGCCAGCCCATTCATGATGGCGCTCATGCCGAATTCGCGTACACCATAAAACACGTAGTTGCCCGCCTCGGTGCGCGTCACCGCCTTGGATCCCGACCACAGCGTCAGGTTGGAGCCCGCCAAGTCCGCCGAGCCGCCGATCAGCTCCGGCAGTGCCGGGGCGAGTCCCTCGATCGCGTTCTGCGATGCCTTGCGGCTCGCGATGTTTTCGGCCTTCTCTTTCGTCTTAGCCGCCAGAGCCTGAACCCGCTCATGAAATCCGGCGGGCAGCGTACCACCGAGCCGCCGCAGGAATTCCGCCGCCAGTTCTGGATGTTGCTTGCGGTACTTCGCAAACAGCTGATTCCATTCCTCCTGCAGGCGGGCACCTTGCGGGCGGGCGTCCCAGGCCTCGTAGATCCCCCGCGGAATCTCGAAGGGTGGGTACTCCCAGCCGATATTTTTGCGCGTGGCGGCAACTTCCGCCTCGCCCAGCGCGGCACCGTGGACGGCCCCGGTATTCGCCTTGTTGGGCGAACCCATCCCGATCACCGTCTTGCAACAGATCAGGCTCGGCCGATCGGTGACTTTCCTAGAAGCGCGCAGCGCCGCGTTGACGGCATCGAAGTCGTGGCCGTTCACGTCGGCCACGACGTGCCAGCCATAGGCTTCGAATCGCTTCGGCGTGTCGTCGCTGAACCAATGGTCAATGCGCCCCTTTTCCGAGTCGATCGAGATTCCATTGTCGTCGTAGAGCGCGATCAGCTTTCCCAGCCCCAGCGTGCCGGCCAGAGAACACGCCTCGTGGGAAATGCCCTCCATCATGCAGCCGTCGCCCAAAAACACGTATGTGTGATGATCGACGATGTCGAATCCGGGACGGTTAAACGCTGCCGCCAGCAGCTTCTCAGCCAGCGCCATGCCCACCGCATTGGTGAGGCCCTGGCCAAGCGGTCCGGTCGTCGTTTCCACCCCCGGCGTCAGACCGTATTCCGGGTGACCGGGGGTCTTGGAATGCAGTTGTCGGAAGCGCTTGATCTCCTCTATCGGTAGGTCGTAGCCCGTCAGGTGCAGCAGCGCGTATTGCAGCATGCAGCCGTGGCCATTGGAGATCATGAAGCGATCCCGGTTCGCCCAACTCGGGTCGGCCGGGTTGTGGCGCAGGTGGTGGCGCCATAGCACCTCGGCGATCTCGGCCATACCCATCGGCATGCCCGGATGGCCGGAATTCGCCTTTTGCACGGCATCCATCGCCAGCGCGCGAATGGCGTTGCTCAGGTCCTTACGCGATACACCCGAATGGCCGGGCTTAGCTTGCTTTTCCATGGCATCCTATCCGTTGACCTATAAAAGCTTACTTGCGCCCGACGCCGTCTTGCGCTGTCGCATCATGCGCCGAACGTAGAGGAAGGTAAATGTGTCACCGCGGCTCCGGGGTATTTCTGCCGTTGGGCAAAACTCCTGGAATGGACACAAGGGGTCGTTCTCCAGAAAACGTGGTCTGCGCTTGTCCCTCAGTTCCTAGACCTTCTCCGCTGGCGAATGCGCAGTTAGGTCGCGAATTGGGGATTGAGCAACAGGTGATCGATGCTGGCCTCCGCAGTTAGCCTGTCCTCCAGATCATATCCGTCAACGAAGCCCCGCTTGGCGTACAGCTCGAAAGCCGCCTCGCTGATGAGGCGGTGTCGCAGATCAGAATCGATCTCATCATGCGCGCCTTCTTCGAAAGGTCGATCCGGATCCACCTCCCCCTCGCGGGGTGGCTTTGCAATAGCCACACTGTGAGGGTGAGTTTGCTTGTGTGCCGCGGTTCGGTGCGTGAGACCTTGGGACGCCAGGCCATGCGCGGTTTTCATCGGAATTCTCCAATACGCTTTTCCTGCCGTTGGTGGACCAAACCCGCGGAGACATTCGCTCCTTGGATGAATGTTGCCGCACTGCCGACAACGGACATTGATTCGGATCAGTAAAAAGGCGCGAGCGGCTCGCATCACCCCCTGGTGCGAGTCGGGAGATGCGGTGCGCAGAGCGTCCATCCGTGGCTCCAGTACACGGTACCGAGCTAGGGGATGCCTCGCAGGCCGAACGCCGCGCCCGATGGTAGGTCCGCCCTACCCCAGGAAGGAACCAGCCGGTTGCTGGATCGCCGTTGGAAGGTCCTACCGCCTTAGCGTCGAATCGCAGTCGACCAGGCTATCCGCGGGAATGTGACACCATCATCACCTCCTCCGTCGTAGCGCTTTTCGAACTGCCGGGTGGTGGCAAGGAGGAGAAGACCGCTCTTATGGGTTTGTTACCTCCTTCAAGGTCTCGGGTAATTTCACGGTTCAGACCAGTTCATCCGCGGCTTTCGGCGATACGCCGCAAACCGCGCTGTCGTGGCCTCCCATAATGAGCCGGTGCGCCGTGTCCGCACCCATGCGAGGGATCCGTTCCATCCGAGCTGTAGCATGGCCTTTTGTCCTCGAATGGGCTACGAATGCGGTCGCAATCGACATGGTGCGAGTCTCGACATTGCCGGGCGTCATCGCTGGGACCGGTCATCTTCGTCCCCGACGAAATACGCAGGGCGAATGGCAAAAGGTCGCGCGGCCCATCATAGCCGAGGCTCATCCGATAAGTCCTCGCATCTTCCGATAACGGCGAATGAGCGCATTGGTCGAGCTGTCGTGCGCGAGCTTGGGTTCGACCCTACTCTCGAGCTCGGGGATGATGCACTCAGCGAGCATCTTGCCCAGCTCTACGCCCCACTGGTCGAACGAATCAATGTGCCAAATTACGCCCTGCGTGTAAACACTGTGCTCGTAGAGCGCAATCAGCTTACCCAGAATCGTTGGCGTCAAGCGGTCGGCAAGAATCATGTTGGACGGTCGATTGCCTTCGAAGACACGGTGCGGAACCAGCCAGTCCGGGGTGCCTTCCGCCTTCACTTGCTCCGGCGTTTTCCCGAATGCGAGCGCCTCGGCCTGCGCAAAGACGTTCGCGAGCAAGATGTCGTGTTGCCGGCCGAGCGGGTTGAGCGGTTGGCCGAAGGCGATGAAGTCGCACGGAATCAGCCGCGTTCCCTGGTGGATCAGTTGAAAGAACGAGTGCTGGCCGTTGGTGCCCGGCTCGCCCCAATAGATCGGGGAAGTATCGCAGGCAACCCGCTCGCCGTCGAGCGTCACCTGCTTGCCGTTGCTCTCCATCGCCAGCTGTTGCAGGTAGGCGGGAAAGCGCTTCAGGTACTGCTCGTACGGCAAGACGGCAACCGTCTGCGCACCGAAGAAATCGTTGTACCACACCGCCAGCAGTCCCAACAAAACTGGCAGGTTGCGCTCGAACGGCGCGGTGCGAAAGTGCTCGTCCATCTCGTGGAAACCCGCAAGGAGCCCTCGAAAATTCTCCGGACCGATCGCGAGCATGGTAGAAAGGCCGATTGCCGAATCCATCGAGTAGCGGCCGCCGACCCAGTCCCAGAATCCGAACATGTTGGCAGTGTCGATACCGAATTCGGATACTTTCGCGGCGTTCGTCGATACGGCGACAAAGTGCCTGCTCACGGCTTTCGCGTCGTTACCCAGTCTGTGCAGCGACCACTCGCGTGCAGCGTGCGCGTTGCTCATCGTTTCCAGCGTCGTAAACGTCTTTGAGGAGACGATGAACAGCGTCTCGGCAGGATCAAGGCCGAGCGTCGCCTCGGCAAAGTCGGTGCCGTCGACGTTGGAGACGAACTGGAATGTCATGCTCCGATCGCTGTAATGCTTCAACGCCTCGTAGGCCATCACCGGACCGAGGTCAGATCCGCCTATGCCAATGTTGATCACGTTGCGAATGCGTTTGCCGGTATGGCCCTTCCACTCCCCGCTACGGATGCGGTTCGAGAACTCCGCCATTCTGTCGAGAACGGCGTACACGTGCGGCACGACGTCCTCACCATCCACGACGATCGATGTTCCGCGCGGAGCGCGCAATGCCACGTGCAGCACGGCGCGATTTTCGGTCGTGTTGATCCGGTCGCCGTGGAACATGGCGTCGATTCGCGAGCGCAAGGCAGATTGCTGCGCCAACGCCACGAGCAAGGCGATCGTTTCGTCGGTGATCCGGTTCTTAGAGTAGTCGAGAATTAGGCCTATCTCCTCGATCACCATGCGTTCGCCGCGCGTCGGATCCTGCGCAAACAACTCGCGCAGGTGCAGTGCGCGGATTTTCTGCTGATGTTCCGCCAGCGCCGTCCACGCCGCGCTGCCGGAAACTGGTGCGATCGGTACCGTCATCCCGGCGTTCCTTTCCTGCGGGGGGTGGGGTCTAAGGGGCCGTGCGTCGTTGTATTGGGGCTGGTCGCGCTCGGCCGTTGGCTCCCAGAACCGATAGGCTACGAAGAGGAACGCCTTCGCGGCAAACCCGTTTGTCGCGACGGAAAATATCCTCTCAGACATTTACATCAACGTTCACCGCCCCCCCAACGGTCGCCAACATCGCCCGCCCGAAGTCCCTTCGTCACGATCGGATACGGTAGGCGCCGAACGCCCCGTCCATCTTGACGGTCGTCAATGACTTGATTTTGATTCGACCTACCATCCCTTCTCGGGCTTGCTTTGCTTTCCTTTCGTAGGAGCCGTATGCCCTCGCTTGTCGAGCTCGGTGCGCGGGAATGGCGCCCGCATATAACCATGCGCAGTACAGTGCAAATGGCTACAGGCTAACGGCAAACGGAGAACGAGCCTAGGAATTGGGCAGCGTCAAAGCGACAAAGCCAGCTTACCCCGAGTTTTGAACTGTCATGAAAAAACGATCTGACGCCGGTCAGATCCGCGACGGATGGCTTGGATTATTAATTCTCTCCGCGAGCCGCGCGTACCTGAGCGAGGATATGCGCACTATCGGCTTCCGGTCCGGCCGCACGCGTACTGCACGACAATCGTGCAGTGCAACAACGTGTGCCTACGCGGCGGGTCCGTCGCCCCTTGGCTAGCCCGCCACGGTCCTGCGGATGGTCGGACCCAGCGGGTGTACTGTTCAAGTTGGCGACCTCGAAACGCCTTTCGAGACCCGTGAATCGGACCCGCTCTTAGCGAATCGATCGGCATGGAGGTGCGTTTTTTCGAAATCGAACGCGTTGCGAGCCCTAGCCCACATTACAACATGAGGAAGTAAAGCATGAGCAAGAGTCTGGTCCAATTCATCATTGAAGAACAGCGCGCGATCCCGGGGGTAAGCGGCGATTTCACTGGCCTGATCAGCGACATAATCATGGCCTGCAAGCAGATCGCACATGATGTCAACAAGGGCGAGTTGATCGGCGTGCTGGGTACTGCAGGCAGCGAGAACGTTCAAGGGGAGACGCAAAAGAAGCTAGACATCATCACCAACGAGGTGTTTATCAAATCCACCGAATGGGGCGGTCATCTGGCGGCGATGGCTTCCGAAGAAATGGACGACGTCTATCCTATTCCGTCCAAGTATCCGAAGGGCAAATATCTGTTGGTATTTGATCCGCTGGACGGTTCTTCCAATGTCGACGTGAACATTTCCGTCGGGACGATTTTCTCGATTCTGCGCGCGCCCAAAGGCGTAGAGAACCCGACCGCGATGGACTTCCTGCAACCTGGTACCTCGCAAGTTTGTGCCGGTTATGCGCTGTATGGCCCAGCAACCATGCTGGTGATCACCACCGGTCACGGCGTGAATGGCTTCACCTTGGATGGCGATATCGGCGAATTCATACTGACCCATCCGAAAATGACCATTCCCGCAGACACCCTGGAATTTGCCATCAATTCTTCCAACGAGCGTTTCTGGGAAAAGCCGGTGCAGCGTTATGTGGAAGAATGCATCGCGGGAAAAACCGGCCCGCGCGGCATTAATTTCAATATGCGCTGGGTGGCATCGATGGTGGCCGAAGTTCATCGCATCCTGACGCGCGGCGGCGTCTTCCTGTACCCCAAGGACACCAAGGATCCAACAAAAGGCGGCAAGCTGCGTTTGCTGTACGAAGCCAATCCGATGTCCTTCGTCGTCGAACAGGCGGGCGGCACGTCTTCCAGCGGATACGAACGCATCATGGACATCAAGCCCTCCGGTCTGCATCAACGCGTACCGGTCATCCTCGGCTCGAAGAATGAAGTCAATCGTATCGTCCGTTATCACAACGAGGCTTAGATTGTTGCGGCCGGCCGCGGGTGGACCCGCCGACGGCTGCTTCTATGAGGACTCCTGTTAAGCCCCTTGTGGCCAGCCAGCCCGGCACCTCACCCCTCGACGTGGAGGACCTGAAGTTCATCGGCCGCATCTACGAAACGGAGACCGAGCTCAAGCAAGTTACGCCTTAGATAAGCATAGGGCTCCACGCCCGCGCGTTTGCACGATTCGATGAAGGCTTTACCTCGTTCGATCCGAACTTGGCCAAGTTGGTTGCGGATCCACCGTAGGCTAGCAGCCTGGATCTGTACCGCATAGAGGTCGCCACTCGCAAATTGCGCAGCGAGCGCCAGCGAATCCTCGACGCCCGGCATCGTTTGCATCTGGGTATGACGGTCCACTTCCTGAGCGACCACGATGCCAGCATGGCAAGATCGTCGCAATGCGCGATCGTGATCTGATGATCGATGATGCGTACCAGAACACGCGGCGCTGGTCCGGTATACCGTACGCCGCACTGGACTTGGGTGCCACGGCAAGACGTCGGTTGCTGATGTCCTCGACCGCGACCACCACGCTGGCGTCGACCGTGTCATGCGGTTGAACCAAAAAACCGCCTCCCTCGATTGCAACAGCGGATCCTGGCGGGTCTCCTACGCGCTACTCCGGCACGTCGTCGACCTCTGATGCGCATCATCACCTTAAGAGCGCTGCGTCGATTGACTCGGAATAGCCGGAAGAAGCGAGTTGGAAAAAGAGGTTGCTTGCAATTCGGTCACTCCCTTTTGCGGCACCCCCGCTGGGCGGCGGAAAAGCTCCTCAGTCGTCTATCAGCAATACCCAGGTTGGTCTTGGAAAATTCGCTTTCAGGCTGGTCGTCGCCGCTTGAAAGGCCACGTCGCTGCTCCAGAACGTTTCGACAAGGCGTTCGCATCGTTTTTGCCCTAAAGAATCGTATGGATTGGGCCGATATCCCGTAATGGCGAGGCCGCGCAAAGTGCCAGCGTTTCGGCGACATCGGGCCGCAGATTCGGTATCGGATCAACCATTTTTTAAATCTATCGAGGACAAAATGACGAACACTTCCAAGACCGTGCTGCGAATATCGACGGCAGTCGCCCTGGTCACCGCAGCCTTGTCGACAACGGTACATGCCGAGTACCGGTGCGCCACTCCAGGGCTGCTGACACTCGGTGAAAAGCGCGCCTGCGAACTCGCCCGGGAGGACACACCCGACGTGTTAATACACTTCATTCACAGCACGAAGGCGATTTACCCAGGATTGAAAATAGACGATTACGTCGGAAAAGCGGACACCGAGCGTTGGGAATTGTCCAGACAAAAGACGACTTTTGAACCACTCGCCGTCGCAAATGCGAACAGCTCCGCGAAAGGCGCCGGTACACTCAAGTAACGTTTAGCAATTCGCGCATTTTTGCGATCAAAACGACGACGCGCGGTACTCCGAAGGAAAGCGGCTGCCAAAGGATTGGCAGCCGTTTCATTTCAACAAACCCTGCGACCCCTGCGCACGGTTGCGATGTGGGGGCCGCCAATGGCCGATCACGGGGAATTTTCAAGTCACGCTCGAAGGTCCGAAAGTGGCTGAACTGGTCTTACCCTCGTTCCATGAAAGACCCCCTTGGGTCAAGTATTGCTCCTTTCCCGCGTGTCCACCGAGCGTGGGTAAAATCATATTGGGCGGTTTGCGACTTTCGAAAGAGCTGCGTCGCTGTAGTCCCGAAGTGGTCACTGCGGCTTTACGGTTCGATCTTCGCGCTTAGCGTTCTAGGCGGCCATCGACCGCCGACGGATTGCGTGTTCGGTGCGCCGACTTGTTGCTGCCTGCCGCCGCTAAGTCTGACATTGGGGGGCAATGTGGTGATCAGCCGCCGGACGCATTGATCGATCCGACGGCTCCCTCGGCGCCGTATCCGGATTGCAGAGTCGACGCACGGCAATCCATCCAGGCCTCAAACCGTGCAATCGGCAGGGGTGGAGAAATGGCATTGCCTTGAATGGCGTGGCATCCATGTTCGGCGAGGAAAAGCCGTTGTGCGTCGTTCTCGACCCCCTCGGCAACTACTTGTTTGCCCAGGTTTCCCGCCATTTGGATGATCGCTCGCGCAATCGCAGCCGAATCCTTCGCATGAGGCAGATCGCCGATAAAAGAACGGTCAATCTTGACCTTATCTATCGGCAGTTCCTTCAAATGGCGCGGCGAGAAATAGCCCGTGCCGAAGTCATCGACGGAAATGTGCAGACCGAGACCCTTGAGTTCGCACAGTCTGCAATAAACATCGGACAGGTCATCCAGAAGCGTGCGTTCGGTAATTTCAAGTTCCAACAGTTCGCCGTGCGAGCTCTCGTCATGCAGCAGCCGTCGCATGCCATCAACGAAGCCGGGTGAACGGAACTGCAAGTTCGACAGGTTGACCGCGATCGGCCCGGTCAAGCGCTGTTCGGAGCGCCAGCGTTTGGCATGGCGCAGCGCTTCGCTCAGCACCCAGTAGCCCAGCGGCAATGTCAGGCGTTGCTGTTCAGCAACCGGGATAAACTCGTCCGGCAGCAACAAGCCACGTCCCGGATGGTTCCAACGCAGCAGGACCTCGACGCCAACGAGCGCGCCGTCGACGGTTCCCACTTGCGGCTGAAAATGCAGTTCGAAGTGCTCGCGCCGCAGCGATTCGGCGATCTCGCCCTCGAGCACCAGATCCGCATACGCGGTATTGGCGCGCGTTGGATCGAAGAACTGAAAATTCGCCCGTCCGCGCGCCTTGGCAACGTACATCGCGCTATCGGCATGCTTGAGCAGGTCCAAGGCTTTGCCGCCGTCCTCCGGAAACATGGCAATGCCCACGGAGGCCGAGATCGAGATCATGCGCTGCTCCAATTCGACGGGGAGCTGGATCGAGGCCAACAACTTGCGCGCAACTTCTTCAACCTGCAGGCGCAGCGTGGCACGCGACAACATCACGATGAATTCATCGCCGCCGAAGCGGGCCACGAGGTCGGATGCGCGCAAGCTGGCGCTGATGCGTTCGCCCACGGCCTGCAACAAGCGATCGCCGGCCAGGTGGCCGAGTGAATCGTTGACGCGCTTGAAATTGTCGAGGTCGATGAACAGCAGCGCAAGCGGTCGCTGCTGGTCAATCACCAGCTGCCGCTCGACCTGTTCGATAAACGTGGTCCGATTCGGCAATCCGGTGAGCGCGTCGTTATGCGCCAGAAAGTGAATCCGTTCCTGTGCTGCTCGCCGGTCGCGGATGTCGCGCACGATCGTCATCCGAAGCCGCTCGCCGCCGTACGTCATGCTGCGCACAATGAATTCAACGGGTATTCGCCTGCTATCGCGATCGACGATAGCGCTT